>Ga0307432_1000045_pt1 | contig 108211 bp, 87 predicted proteins | sample SalMarWE160150MG_FD_202158 | JGI IMG/M metagenome (GOLD analysis project Ga0307432, IMG submission 202158) | Salt marsh sediment microbial communities from the Plum Island Ecosystem LTER, Massachusetts, United States - WE1603-150 | ecosystem: Environmental > Aquatic > Marine > Intertidal zone >...
TACGAACAAAAGTACGGGGTGTTTTTGTGGCTGGCGATTGCAGGGTCGGGGCAGCTATGCAGTTAGCTACAGCCGTTGGTGACGGCATCGTGGCCGCTATGATGCTAAAGCAGTATTTCAGAGACCCAAACTGGTGGAATGAGCCCGTCAGCGACCTGCTACAGCCGGGCGGATGGTAAATAAAAAGGCGTGTAAATTCTTTGAAAAATTGGTTGGAATTTTGAGCGATATTAGTGTATTATTTATGGCGATTTAGATAAGTTCTTGTTTTTACCTGCTGTGACGGGCTCTCGCCGCCGGCGTTCGCCGCGGTGCGACCGCGTCGCAACGGGAAGCCTATGGCGAAGCTGGGTCGTACGGCGGGCAGGAAAGCCCTGGCAGAAAGGACAAAATGATGGCTGGTAACGTAATTGAGCTTACAGATGCTGCTTTTGATGAGACTGTTCACAATTCGGATGTGCCCGTGCTGGCTGATTTTTGGGCGCCGTGGTGCGGGCCCTGTGTAATGATGGCTCCCATTTTACAAGAAATCGCCAACGAATATGCAGACAAGGCCAAAATCTGCAGGATCAATACCGATGAAGCCAGAGATAGCGCTATAGAATTCGGCATACAGGCGATACCGACCCTTATTTTGTTTAAGGAGAGCCAGGTACAGAAGAAATGGGTCGGCTTAACCAGCAAAAAAAACATCACCGCCGCAATCGACGAGTTGCTTTGAGGAGGTAAGGAATATCTTCCTGCACACGTTATATTATTCTTCCTTGTGAGTCGGGAGCCTTTCACAGTGAGATTGTCCAAAAACAACTCTTGCGGTTTGTATGCCTTTTTTGGTATATAATATTATGCTGATACTTCAATCGACAACATAATGAAAAGGCGGAATATCAATGTTACTTTCGGCACGGACGCAAGGAACCCCCAAACGCAGCAAAGGGCGTTTGGGAGCCCAGAAAAAACAATGGGTGATTCATCCTGCAGATGAGCGTTCTGAGCAGCTTGCCAGGTCGCTGAAGGTTTCCCCCCTTTTAGCACAGGTTCTAATAAATCGTCGGATAACCGATGCTCGCTCCGGCGGTGTCTTCCTGAGACCGAAACTTACACAACTCATCGAGCCGCAGCGGATGCCGGGGGTTGAAGCAGCGGTCAGGCGATTAAAACAAGCGATTAAAAATAAGGGAAAAATCACCATTTACGGCGACTATGATGTGGATGGGATTACAGGCGTTGCAATTCTCTGGCAGATTCTGGGATTGCTTGGCGCTGATGTTGATTACTATATTCCTCACCGCATCGATGAGGGTTATGGCCTGAACGCCGAAGCAGTCCGGTCAGTGGCGAAATCCGGCAGTAAAATCTTAATCACCGTTGACTGCGGTATCACGGCGTTTAGCTCAGCCGAGCTTGCCGAACAATTGGGTCTTGAGCTAATAATCACCGACCATCACCAGCTTGAAGATGAGCTGCCGAAAGCCGTCGCCGTTATCCATCCTGAACTGGAAAAATCCTATCCTAACCAGGATTCATCCGGTTCGATGGTAGCTTTTAAGCTGGCCTGGGCAATCGCCAACGAGTTCAAGGCCGGCAAAAAACTTGAACCGAAATTACGCGAATTTATGCTAAATGCAACAAGCCTGGCGGCAATGGGGACCATTGCTGATGTTGTGGATTTGCGAGGCGAGAACAGAATTTTGACGAGCTATGGTCTGAAGGCCTTGCCGGAATGTAAACTCTCCGGCATACAGGCATTGATTGAATCAGCCGGCTTGACAGGCCAGGAGCTTGACAGCTACCATATCGGATTCCGGCTTGCACCGATGCTAAACGCAGCAGGCAGAATGGGACACGCAAGATTAGCGGTTGAGCTGTTAACCAGCGACAGCCATATTCGCTCCATGCAGATAGCCCAATACCTTAAAGAGCAAAACAGTAAGCGCCAGCAGTGCGAGAGAAGGATACTCAAACAGGCCTGTGCAAAGATAGTGGAATATGGCATGGACCATCCCGACCGGAAAAGTATCGTGCTTGCGGATGAAAATTGGCATGGCGGAGTAATAGGTATCGTGGCTTCAAGGATAGCGGAGAAATTCTACCGTCCGACAATTATGATTAACGCTGAAGCCACCGAACATGGCTTCGCTCAAGGTTCCGGCCGGTCGATACCGGGTTTTTGTCTGCTAAGCGCCATCAAGGCCTGCTCAAAGCATTTGGTCAAGTACGGCGGCCACAAAATGGCAGCCGGTCTTAAGATAGAGCCTGACAAGATAGACAAATTTGCAGCCGATTTTGAGGCCTATACAAGACAAAACCTAAACGATACTGATATAGTTGCAAAGTTACACATCGATGCGATAGCTGGTTTGGGTGATTTTAGCAAAGAAACTGTAGGCGAGCTGCAAATGCTCGGACCTTTTGGGCAGGGCAATCCCGAACCGATTTTCGCGACAAGAGGTGTGCATCTTGCCTCTGTACCCAGAAGGGTCGGCTCAGGCGGTGAGCATCTACAGCTTATCATAACCGACAACGCAACCGCAGTCCGGTGTATCGGCTTTAGATTCGGCAGATTAGAAAAGAAGCTGCTTGATAATGAGTTCTTTAATGTTGCTTACCAGCCGCAGATTAACACTTATAACGGCAACAGCAACGTCGAATTTGTCCTCGCCGACGTCCAGTTCGAGTGAGATGAGTAGACGAGGAAAATGCTTGAATAAGTCACCACAAACACGCATCGACTCATTTATGCACAATTACCTTGTCGATTTTGAAGTGACCCATAGTGTTGACTAATTCGAAGAAGCCCTCCGGGTTGCCATTGCCGACAGCCAGAGTAATGTGTCCAGGTCCGTAACCGCCGCGTCCAGCACTTTTGAATGCTGCATCCAGACCAACCCATCTATCACCGACATAGGCCTGTGTCCATGCATGTCCGCCAAATCCCTCAAAGCCAGCCCAATCCTTCACGTACGCAAGCCCTGTAACCACCTGGGCCGGGATTCCAACGGCCCGGCACATCGCTGCTGTCAACACCGCAAACTCTGAGCAGTCACCCTGCCTGCTGGCTGCGACCTCCGCCGCCGATGCATAACCAACCGACAAGCTCTTATTCTCGACGTATCCGGCGGCAAAAGATTCTATCTTCCGCACCGCCTCACCTGCATCTTTAGAATGACCAACCGCCTGACGGGCAAGGTCGATTATCTCTTTGCGGTCGCTCTGCACATATCTTGCGGGCTTTGTTGCCTGTAGTATTGTCGAATCAGTACCTTTGTAGGGAAATTTTGCCCCTGCCGGTACTGTAACGGGCTCAACCGTAACGATTATTTTGCCGTCTTTGAGCCGTTGTACTTTTTGATTGTCTCCGGATGGTACTGTCAGATTTTCCGTTCCCGGCTTTGGACTTATGTGATAGGTAATCGATTTCGCTGACTGAATATTCTCCAATGGCTGCGGACAAGCTAAAAACAACTTATCGATGACTTCAAAAACATCATTTTCGCTGAGAGCGAACTCCTTGGTGCAGGCGACTATCTCAACCTGTATCCCTGCTATAGGCGTAATGATTTTTTGCTCGCTAATGTCGTCATCAACGTAGCTGGTACTTACAATCTCACCACCAGCTATAGTGGATGTGCTTGTAACCTTCGTTAAGGATACCACTCGCCCCAACAAATCGACGGTTTGTTTTGGGCCGATACAAATTTTGGCATCAACGGCCTGTAAGATTCCCGGGCTGAATACCTTAGCGGTGTATTCTGTGCCTTGCTTGAGACCTTTTTTCAAGGTCAGCAAGCGCAGGCCCTCAGCCATCACTGCACCGCTCGGCCATTCAATAACACTCTTTTGCTCAGTGCCCATTGAAATAACCGTCATATCCACCTTTCCCTGCTTATCTACTGTGCCGGTTACTTTCATTGTCATCGCACCGAGTTCCTGCGAGACCTCAAAGCCCAACGGCTCGCCTTCAGTCGTCTCGATACTGGTTTCTGTCGCATCGATTGTTACCGGAACACCAGCTCGGCTCATAGTAATGCTGACTTTTTCGGTAGTAGTTACTTTTCGCTCAGCTACGACCCGACTCTGTATTGCGAAACCTACCTTCTTGCCCTCCATAAACACAGCGAGATAGTCCGTTTCATTCGATTCAGATACCTGTGCCTGCGCTACCCCAACACTGACTAACAACAAAACTGAATAAATCCCGTTAGAAAACTTATGTGGGGCTTTCTTTCTAACGGGATAAATGCCAAGGATATGCCTGCCGGCCATAACCATCCCCTTTCATTGGGTTCCCTTTTTATTTTGTCGAAACTTGTCCCTGCCGAAACTGAGAGCCTGTAATTAACTAATTATAACCGCAGTGCCCTAAATTTTCATCGCAATATTTGCTCTCTTAGCTAAAATAAGCGAAAAACATTCTTTGTGAAAGCTTATGACTTTCGATGAGCTTCTAAATTTAGTTTCTTCGGTCAGGGTGCATAGTGTTTGCATCGATTCCCGTCTTGTCAAGAGCGGTGATATCTTTGTGGCTGTCAAGGGCACTGTTTACGATGGCCACGACTTTATTGAGCAGGCCATCACAAAGGGGGCTAAATATATCGTTTGCCAGAAGGGCGGAGGACAGAATAAGTGTGAGATTATTTTAGTTGAAGATTCCTCGCGGGCAGCAGCTATTCTGGCGCAAGCAAGCAGTGGAAATCCAGCTTCGCAATTGACCAATCTGGCTGTTACCGGTACAAATGGAAAAACTACCGTTGCTTTTCTTGTTCGCTCTATAATTCAAGCCGCCGGTGGAAAGTGCGGCCTTATCGGTACAATCATTTATGATACCGGTATGGCCAGTTCGCAGGCGGTTCTTACAACGCCGGATTGTCTGGATGTCGCTGAGGCACAATCGCAGATGGTAAAAGCCGGCGCAAAGTATATGGTCATCGAGGCCAGCAGCCACGCACTTTCTCAAAACCGTTTGGCGGCTATTGACTTCAGGGCCGCCGCATTTACAAACCTCGGCGGTGACCATCTGGACTACCATAAAACCAGAGAAGAATATCTGGCCGCCAAAACAAAACTTTTTAAGATATTATCTGCTGATGCCACAGCCGTATTGAATAAACAATCGACAGAAGCAGAACGGATAGCCGGCCAAACCAAGGCCAAAATCTTATGGTATGCCGTCGAGAAAAAAGCTGATTTAGTTGCCCATATCGAATCAATGGATATAAACGGAACCCGATTCTCGATACTGGATACCAGATACTCGTCGAGTATCGGGGTAAAAACTCCGCTACTGGGCCGATATAATGTCGGCAATTCTCTTGCAGCGGCTGGATTATGCCTCGCAGCCGGTTTTGATTTGCAAACTATAGCAGCCGGATTATCAGCTTTACAAATAATACCAGGCCGATTAGAGAAAATCGATTTCGATGGTGATTTTACCGTTCTTATTGATTATGCTCACACGGACGATGCCCTGAAAAATGTTTTGGCTGCCTTAAGGCCCTTGTGCAAGGGTCGTTTAATAGTTGTTTTTGGTTGTGGCGGAGATAGAGACAGGACCAAACGGCCTCGTATGGCCAAAGTCGCTGAGCGATTAGCGGATTTTATAATTGTTACCAGTGATAATCCAAGAACCGAACGACCTGACGATATAATAGGTGAAATTGTCGCTGGTTTCGAGAATCCAACCTCGGAGAAAATTACTGTTGAAGCAGATAGGAGAAAAGCCATTGAGTTAGTTATAAAGACCGCTGCAAAAGACGACATTGTACTCATAGCGGGCAAAGGCCATGAAAACTATCAAATAATTGGAACTCAAAAAATCGATTTCGACGACAGGAAAGTTGCTCGAGAATATCTGAAGAAGCGACAATGAATAAATTTCTAATATCAGATTTGGCTGGAATAATAAAAGCACATCCAGTCTCACCTGAACACGCAACACAAGATTTTGCCGGTGTAAGCATTGACTCACGAACCACCCAAACCGGCGACTGTTTCTTTGCAATCTGTGGCGAGAATTTCGACGGCCACGATTACGTATCTGATGCCTTCGCCAAAGGAGCTACTTGCGCTGTAGTCAGCCAGGAGAGCACGAGCGATGAGCTTGCCGGCAAAGCAATACTCAAGGTCGGCGATACAGTAAAAGCTCTTGGCGATTTTGCGCTGAGCTATCGTCGGAAGTGTGGCTTTAAGGTAATTGCGATAACCGGCTCGGTTGGAAAGACGACGGTAAGGCAAATTGTCTATCACGTGTTAAGTCAAAAATACCGTGTTTTTCAGGCACCGAAAAATTTTAATAATAAAATCGGCCTGCCTCTGACACTGCTTGGTGCCGACCAGCAGCACCAAATCGTTATCGCCGAGCTCGGCAGCAATTACCCCGGCGAGATAGCTTACCTAACACGTATCGCCCAGCCGGACATCGCAGTTGTAACTAATGTCTATCCGGCCCATCTGGAAGGGTTCGGTGACCTTCAAACGATTATAAAAGAAAAGTTATCCATTGCAGAGGGCTTACAAAAAGATGGTATCTTACTGTTAAATGGAGATTTTGAATTACTGCGTGCCCATTACGAGTCACGGGTAGCGGGTCGCGGGCCTTCGCCACGCCGAAGCGGCTTCGGCCACGCAGGCGGGCCACGAGTTAAAACTTTTGGCAAATCGGATGACTCTGACTACAAAGCCCGGAATATTACTTCTGACGGATTCAGCAGTCGCTTCATTATAGATAGTACAGAGATTTATCTGCCATTGGCAGGCCTTGGTAATGTTGAAAATGCACTTGCCGCTTGGGCTGTTTGCAGCCGGCTTGGTTTGACTATTGATGATTTTGCAAAGGGCCTAAAGACGTTACCAGCTATTCCTATGAGGTCCGAATTATTGCAGGTCGCAGCGCTTACTATATTAAATGATTGTTACAATGCAAATCCGGCTTCGATGAAAAATGCGCTGGATATATTGGCCAGTCTCGGCTTAAAGGAAGGTCGCCGGCTCGTTTTCATCTGTGGCGAAATGGCTGAGCTTGGCAACCAAACCGAACAGCTTCACGCCGAATTAGGCGTTGCTATCGCCGATGCTAATGTGCAGCTGTTAATTGCTGTTGGCAAACTGGCGAAAATCACAGCCCAAGCTGCGAAAGAGAACGCCGGCTATGATTTGCAGGTAAAATGTTTCGAGGATACCATTTCAGCTTGTGATAATTTGCACCAATTAATAAAAGATAACGATATAATATTAGTAAAGGGCTCACGGATAGCTAAACTGGAAAAGATTACCGAGAAACTAAAAGAAATCTTTGCATAGTTTGAATGTCATTCTGAGGCGTAGCCGAAGAATCTGGCCGACGAATGAAATGTATGCTTCGATACACTGCATAGCTTTACTTTCGTAGCCATATCCTTCACTTCGTTCAAGATGACACGCCATTAAGTATCGAGATACGAAATGATATACCATTTATTATGGTATTTGCGAGCCGGCGAGCAGATGGGCTTTTATGCCTATCAATACGTGATATTTCGTTCCATAGCTGCCGTTTTGACCAGTGTGCTGATTGCTTTTTTGATAGGCCCGAAAATTATTCGCTGGCTGATGCGCAAAAAAATTGGCGACCGGCCGGAGTTTCATCACGCCACACTCAATGAACTGACCAAAGAGAAGGCCAATACGCCCACGATGGGCGGCCTGATTATCATCCTTGCGACCCTTTTGACTACCTTATTATGGGCAAAGTTAAACAATCCGTTTGTTATAAAAGCAATCTTTTTAACTGTTTGGTTTGCTGCCCTTGGTGCTGTAGATGACTGGCTGAAACTCACCAGTATTATTCGGCATCGAGGCAGAAGCGGTCTTTTCGCCTGGGAAAAACTTATCTTTCAGATTGGCGGAGCTGTTTTAATCGCCTCATTTCTGTTTGCTGATTTTGTCAATATACCGGACGCCAAGCTGTTCTGGCTGCCGTTCTATAAGCATGGTTTGCCTCTGGCCAACTGGATGTTTATATTGATAGCGATTTTCTATATATCAGCTACCAGCAACGCCGTTAACCTTGCAGATGGAATGGACGGATTGGCTGCCGGTTGTGTTGGGATAGTTTCTTTTGTGCTCGTGGTGCTTTGCTATGTCGCCTCCGAGGCGATGGTGCGAACCACAACCGTCACCTGGTCAAGTTATCTTCTACTGCCGCATGTACCCCAGGCCGGCGAGCTGTGCATATTTTATTCAGCCATCTTAGGGGCTGTACTCGGTTTTTTATGGTACAACTGCCATCCTGCCCAGACCTTTATGGGCGACGTTGGCTCGCTGCCACTGGGGGCTGCTATGGGCTATGGCGCGCTGGTTACGAGAAATGAGATTCTGCTATTCATTATTGGTGGTGTATTCGTTCTGGAATTACTCAGCGTGGTATTGCAGGTCGGCTATTTCAAATACACCGGTGGTAAACGGCTTTTTAGATGCGCCCCCATCCATCATCATTTTCATCTGATTGGCTGGTCTGAGCCGCAGGTAGTAGTGCGTTTTTGGCTTTTAGCCGCCGCCTTCGCAGCCCTTGCTTTAGCCACCCTGAAAATCCGCTAAAAAAGTTTTTTTCTTACTCTTTGATAAGATACCGTATTACGAGGGAATTTCATATTTGAACAGACAGCCGAGGAAAGAAGGCCTGTAACTGCTCCAAATTCTGTGGTTGGACAATTTTAGTACATAAATTGTGGTTTATCCTATCACAAAAACAAAACAAATTGTGCATTGAAAATATTCACACAATCTTTAGGACAATTGTGAGTAAGCCCCGTTAGAAAGCTCACCCCGTTAGAAAAATTGTTTCTAACGGGGCTATCTATTTTTTACCCCGCCCAAAGGGCGGAGCCTTCTTTCTAACGGGGTAAATAACACAATTGAAATTCAGCTTAAAAAGCATATAATTACCCTATCAGACAAAGCCAAAAAAGCAGGTCAGGCTTGTCCTGAGCGACCTGTGGTGAGCGTAGTCGAACCGAGCCGAGGGAAAAGAATTGTATGATTGTCGGCGTTCTGAAAGCTCAACTGAATTTGCAGGGGGTAGCTTCGCTAAAGCAAAAGCGGAGCATCGTCAAAGGCCTGACGGGGCGACTTAAAAGTAGATTTAATATCTCCATCTCTGAGGTTGACCATCAGGACGGTAAAACATCCGCTGTCATTGCGATAGCAATAGTATCGAATGATAACGGTTTCGTTCATCAACAGCTCGATGCCATCATCAAGTTTATGCGAAACGACGGCCGATTCTACCTCGGCAATGTCGAGCGAGAGACCTTCAACTCGTAATTTGATTGTCTCTTCAAAGTGTCCTGTCGACGATAAATCTTGCGCTGAGGAATATATCGACTGCCATAGCTGAGCACAAAACAATCCATCGCAAAAAAAGCAGGCGTTTTTTTACTCGGGCCATAAAGAATATGATGCTTACTGCAAGTGCACCGAGTATATAAAGCTTAGCGGTATCGGTGAACAGTCGAGCAGCGTCTTTACCTAATCCGGCAAAAACTTCAAAGTATTTCGTCGCCATAAGCAGTGTAACGATGGCAAGGATGCCCATAGAAACGATTACCGCCAGAATCCATTTTCTGTCGGCATCACCGGCCAGGGCAAGGCCCTGCATCCCTTCGCCTATAAGTACCGAGCAGCATAGGACGGGAACGCTCAGCCAGATAATCGGACTGACACTTAAAAAAGAATCGCAAAAGGCCAATATCGTGCCAGTAGTGAAAATGACTATTATGCCCAGACGCCGAACTGCCAGCAGCATCAAGAATCCCATAACCAGCGCAGCTATCGGAACGTGATAAAAGCCGACCAATGTTATGCTTCGGCTGACCATAACCAGCGGCGCTAACAGTCCGGCCAGGTCGGATAAATGGACTCTTGTCTGTGTTGGAATTGGAAACAAACGCCAGTGTGTAGCCACTTGAAAGAACAGTATTATTATCACAAATGGAAGAGCCGATAGCAACACACTTAGCCAGTGCCGTTCTCGTTTATATATAAACGCAGCAGGGCAGAACAACCACGGTATAACTGCTGCCAAAAGAGTTGCTGCCGGGTGGAATTTAAGCAGCCCAAGTATATATGGCCCAAAGCCGTAGGTAGCTCCTGCAAAAAGTGAGCCGGCAAATGCACCAACCCATCGCTGACTCAGTATGTAGCAGCCCAGACAGGCGAGACAGATATTAATCGGCAGAAGAAATTGTAATCTGTCGAAGTTCTTGAAATGCGGCCCAAATATATATACAGCGAAGCCGGCATAAATACCTGCTGCTACCGCAAATTTGAATAAGCCACCGTGGTTTTTGCTCATTGAAAGTAAGCCAATAAGTTTTTCAGCTTTTCAAGACTACTTTTCCTGTGCCGGTGGTTATTCTGCCGATTTTATAGACCTTTTCGCCGAATCTGGTTAATTTCCTGGCGATGGAGTTTGCGAAGTCCTCAGCCACTATCAGTACCAAGCCAATTCCCATATTAAATACCCTGTACATCTCGGTTTCTTCGACAGGCCCTGCCTTTTGCAGGAATGTAAATATCTTATGTTTCGGCCAGCTTGATTTTTTTATGACGGCATTGCAGTCTTTTGGCAGCACTCGCGGAATATTTCCCTCTAATCCTCCACCGGTTATATGTGCCATACCGTGTACGACTTTCTTGACCTTATACTGGCTCAATAGTTTCACTATCGGCCGAACGTATATCCGCGTCGGCTCCAGCAGCACATCACCTAACACAGCACCATCCAGTTCATCCAAAGCATCGGTCACCTTGAGACTTTTCTGCTTGAAGCAAATATTTCGTGCAAGTGTATAGCCGTTGGAATGCAACCCGCTTGAGGCCAGACCCAAAATAATGTCACCGCCTCTTATGTTATTTGTCGTAATGATTTTTTTACGTTCTACTACTCCAACTGCGAAGCCCGCCATATCGAAGTCGCCTTTGGCGTATGTGTCCGGCATCTCAGCGGTTTCTCCGCCGATTAATGCACAGTCGGCTTGCCTACAGCCGGCTGCGACACCTTTTACCAGCTCAGCTACTATTTTTCCTTCGAGTTTGTGAACCGCCAGATAGTCCAGAAAGAATAATGGCTCAGCGCCTTGTACGAGCATATCGTTGACGCTCATCGCTACAAGGTCAATGCCGACAGTATCGAATCTTTTTATCTTAGCGGCGAGCTGTACCTTGCTGCCGACGCCGTCTGTGCAGGCAACCAGCACGGGGTTTTTGTAGTTTTTTTTGAACAGTCGTTCGTCGTAGTCCAGCCGAAACATCCCCGCAAAGGCATTTTTGGATTCGATGACTCTTGGCCCGAATGTACTGGCAACAGCAGAATAAATTTCTTCAACCATCCGGTCGCCTGCATCGATACTTACACCCGATTGTGCGTATGTTATGTATTTACTCATTTGTCATCGTTAAGTATCGCTTTCGTCAAACATCTGCAACTGGTAACGCTCCAGTGAAAACTTGTTGACCGTATAATCAGGCGGGATAGGGTATTTGCCTGTCCAGCAGGCGGTGCAATAGTGGTCTTTCGCAAGTGCTGCACAGCCGAGCATCCCCTCCAGTGAGAGATAGCCGACACTATCGACCTCAAGAAAATCCCTGATTTGCTCCAGATTGCGATTATTCGCCAGCAGTTCTTCTTTGGTGGGAAAGTCCACCCCATAAAAGCAGGGAAACCTTAGCGGCGAACAGCTAACTCGCATATGGATTTGTTTTGCGCCGGCCTGGCGTAAGGTTCTAATCTTGCCTCTGGTAGTTGTGCCTCGAACTATAGAGTCATCTACGACTACAACGCGTTTTCCGGCCACGACTTCTTTTACTATTGCCAGCTTGAGTTTGACCTGCAGCTCTCTTGATTTTTGCTCTGGCGAGATAAATGTTCTGCCCACATAATGGCTTCTGACCATTCCCATATCGAAGGGTATCTTGCTCTGCTCCGCATAGCCGATTGCCGCCGAGGTCCCTGAGTCCGGTACCGGTATTACGACATCTGCATCAACAGGATGTTCTATTGCCAGTCGTCTTCCGAGCTTTTTTCTAAATTCGTGTACGTTTTCGCCGAAGATGGTGCTATTTTGCTTGGCGAAATAGATGTGTTCGAAGATGCAGTGAGCCGGCTTAATAGTACCCGGCTGGACGAAAAATCTGCTGGAAAGACCTTTCTCATCCAGCCGAACGATTTCACCGGGTTCGACCTCGCGAATGAACTTTGCGCTTATAGCGTCAAAAGCACAGGTCTCGCTTGCGACAACATAGCTGCCATTGTCTATTTGGCCGATGCACAAAGGCCTGAAACCGTAAGGGTCACGGGCCGCCTCAATATGGTCGGCAAACAAGAACAGAAGACAATATGCCCCCTGCAGATGGTTCAATGTATGCGCCAGTGGGTCGGGATTATCGGTATGGGTAGGTTTTGCAAGCAGGTGAATAATTACTTCGGTATCGCTTGTCGATTTGAATATACTGCCGTAGGCCTCGTATTCGTCTCGCAGAAGCGCCGCATTTATAAGATTTCCGTTATGTGCTATTGCAACCTGCCCACGGGAGTACTCAGCTAATAGCGGCTGACTGTTCACAGCTTTACTGGTACCGGTTGTCGAATACCGCACATGGCCTATCGCTATCGGACTACGCAGCTTCTCTAATATGTTCGAGCCGCTGCGGAAGACCCTGCTTACCGTGCCCATACCTGTATAGCACTGGATAAGCTCACCGTCGCTGGTGGCTATTCCTGCTGATTCCTGTCCGCGGTGCTGCAGACTATGTAAGCCAAAGTATGTTTTTTTAACAGCTTGTGGGTCGCCAAAAATACCGAAAAGACCACAACTTTCCTTCATTTCGTTTCTCGATAATTGTCATCCTGAGCGGAGCGGATTTTCTGGCCTACAAGTTAAATTACTCTTCGATACCCAGATGTTTCTCCCACCTTTGGTGAAATCAACATCACATCAAGCATCAAATATCCAGTATCCAGCATCCAGTATCGCCAGTCAAGTATCTTTTTATCGGAATTCTGTTGTCTTTATTAGGAAAATAATAATTAAGTAGCTATTTTGTGACGATTAAAGTAGGGGTGGACGTATTGAATGACGAAATGAAAAAAACTTGGTTGAGTATGATAACTATCCGCCGTCTTTTTGCCGCAGTGATGATTTTGTGCTCTCTGGTGTTTTTGGAGCTGGCGAGGGCTGATAGTGTCTGGCTGCAAGGGGCCAAGCTCACTGCCACAGATGGTGCTGCCGCCGATCATTTTGGCGCATCTGTTTCTATAAGTGGCGATTATGCCATCGTGGGGGCGGCTTGCGATAACGACAGGGGAGCTGACTCCGGCTCGGCTTATATATTCTGGTGGGATGGCACTGACTGGATTCAGCAGGCAAAGCTCACCGCCGCCGATGGTGATGCCGGCCATTGGTTTGGCAATTCTGTTTCTATAAGCGGCGATTATGTAATTGTGGGGGCGCGTTATGGTGATGGCAATTTCACTAACACCGGCGTGGCCTATATATTCTGGCGGAATGGTACTGGCTGGGTTCAGCAGGCAAAGCTCATCGCCACGGATGGTGTTACCGGCGACTGCTTTGCTATCTCTGTTTCTATAAGCGGCGATTATGCAATCGTGGGGGCGTTTTGTGATGACAACAGGGGCTCGGCTTATATATTTGAGCGGGATGGTAATGGCTGGAGCCAGAAGCAAAAGCTCATCGCCGCAGATGGTGATGACGGCGACGGGTTTGGTAAATCTGTCTCTATAGATGGAGATAAGGTAATCGTGGGAGCTTATGGCGATGACGACAAGGGAAATGACTCCGGCTCGGCTTATATATTCAGGTTGTTGTATGGCACCCACTGGGTACGGCAACAAAAGATTACCGCCGCAGATAGTGCTCTCGGAGACTCGTTTGGCAGGTCTGTCTCTATAAATGGCGATAGAGTAATCGTAGGGGCGTATTGGGATGACGACAGGGGAATCGACTCCGGCTCGGTTTATATGTTCAGGTGGGGTGGCACCAGCTGGGTTCAGCAGCAAAAGCTCACCGCTGCAGATGGTGATACCTACGACTGGTTTGGCTTTTCTGTTTCTATAAGTGGAGATTATGCCGTCATAGGGGTGAACGGCAAGGATGACTTGGGAGTTGACGCCGGCTTGGCTTATGTATTCAAGTGGGATGGCACCGGTTGGGTTCAGCAGCAAAAGCTCACCGCCTTAGATGGTGTTGCCAAAGACTGGTTTGGCAGGTCTGTTTTTATAAACGGCGATAGGACAATCGTGGGGGCCCCGTTGGATGATGACAATGGAAATAACTCTGGCTCGGCTTATATATTCGCGCCAAGCGATGGCCCTGCACACTGACAATTCTGGCACCTAATAGTGGTGAAAAACCTCGTAAGCTGTGCTTAATTTTACTACGCAAAATGATAAGGGGGGCATCGAGCATAGTATCAGAGAATATTACGTTCAAAAAGAATCTTTTATGATATTATTATCCTCTGTCCAACCTTGATGTAGAGTTTATCATTTGCACTTGCATTTTTCAAGCTAATCTCCAGGGTGTTGTTTGAACCGGCTATCAGAAAAAGCTCACCCTCTTTGGCTGAGTCATAATTGGGATAGTATCTCATCGTATATTTCTTATTCCGCCTGCGCCGGATTTCTACGGTGTATTTGTCCTTATCCTGTTTGGCTAAATTGGTTACGATGTTTCCGAACCTGTCGATTCTCGCCACTATTCCGGTTCTGCTATTGAGATAAAGCTCCAGTTTTTCGATTTTTTCTACTCTTTCACCCATAGTCTCAAACTTGCCTTGATTGATGTTTGCAGCCGCTTTTGCAAATACATCTCTACCATGAAATGTTCTGCTGGCATCAGCAGGGATGGGAATTTGCTTTTTATCCAAGACTTTCAGCTCGCCAAGTGTTTCCCAGAGCAGGCCATTGTCCGGCGCTACAAAATAGAATTTGTCTGTTTTAACCGCCAATGCTTTTCTTTCCGTTCCTACGCCCGGGTCAATCACGCAGCAAAAGACAGTTTCTTTTGGGAAGTATTTATAGTTATTTTTTAGAATCCACGATGCCTCGATGGTATTTTGAGGCGAAATATCGTGGCATAAATCAACTATCCTTGCATCGTGGTCGGTACTGTAAATCACTCCTTTCATCACGCCCACATATTCACTCTGACCAAAATCTGTTAATAGCACTATCATATTAAACTCTCGGTAAGACTAATCGTCTTGAGGATACATAAATTCAGGTATTCGTCGGACCTTTCCTTCGGAATCAACGCAGGCAAGAATACTCGAACCTTCAGCTAAAACCAGCTCATTATTTTCGCTGGTGAGTTTGTAGCTGTGCTCAACCTTGCTGGCAGTTACGCCTGTGCATTTCGTCAGTAATTGTAGTTTTTCATCATAGAAAGCAGCTCTGCGGTATTTTATATTTAGCTCGGCCACGACAAAGAATACGCCTGTTTCTTCGAGATTTTTGTACGCTATACCGTTAGCCCGCAATAGTTCTGTTCTACCCATCTCGAACCACACCGGGTAGACACTGTGATGCACCACGCCGGCCTTATCGGTTTCTGCGTATCGCGGCACAATGGTTATCGTATGACTTTTGACAGTTGTTCGTTTGGGAAAATCCATCTTAAACTCCGGTCTTTATAGCTTGTCCTTTATAGCTTTCGGCCCATCGCCTCAAACATTGCCAGAACGTTTTCAACCGGCGTATTGCACTGGATATTATGAACCGTACTGAAAACAAATCCATTGGTTTTATTGAATATTTGCAGTCGTTCAGCAACTTGCCGGCGTACTTCATCTGGTTTTCCGAATATTAGTGTCTGTTGTGTATCCACGCCGCCTCCCCAGAAGACTATTCTACCGCCGTATTTATCAATTAGAAGTTTCGGGTCCATACCTTTGGCGGAGGTTTGTACGGGACTTAAGATATCGAACCCTGCCTCTATAAAGCCCTCAATCAACGGCTCGCAGCCGCCGCAGCAGTGTTTCATCGTTTTCCATTCGGTATGGGCGTGAATCCAGTCATTGAGTTTCTTGCTGAATGGCAGATAGAGTTCGCGATAACCTTGAGGACTGCAAAAAAGCGTATCCTGAGCCGCCAGGTCTGTAGTATCCAGCAGGATAATTTCCACTTTGTTGCCCACCGCCTGGTAAATCCTCTCAAGATTTTTAAGTGCGATTTCCGCCTGGCCTGCGAAGACTTCTTTAATATATTTTTTCCGGGTAACCGTGCTGATGTACCATTCTTCGATGTTGCGAATTCCTTTTGGATGTTTCAAAGCCGGTGCCGGGACTAATGCAATATCTCCAAAGGCCGTACCCGGAAACTCCACTGTTATTGCAAGGTTGGTGTTTTGGTAAAGTTCATTTGCCCTCTGCTCATAGATTTTCAGGTCTTCATCGCTAATAGGTTTAAGCTCCTCAAGATTATCATCTGGATTAAGCTTCGCCTCATCAATCGGCTCCTGTCGGATAATCGAGTCATGATAGGACCCGCCTTTGGGCATTCTTGCCGAAGGCGGTGCCGATTTGTCGCCTTGTGGATACTGCAAAATGTCGCCATTCGGTTCCGGCTCGGTGTTGAATTTGCCCGGCACCAGCACATCAGTTCCATCGAATGTTCTCCATAGTTTAAAGTCTGTATTCTCGAAGCCAAAAATGTTTCTGGGCCCGGGCAGATTAACAATATCGATGCCGAGCACTTCCTGCAGGTCAGCAGCTATTTCGCCAAGCATTTGATATGGCTCGACAACCTTTACCGGGCTTCGGCTGGCTTCGCCCCGGCGAGCCGGCTCATATTTTTTCTGCAGACCAAGGGCTTGGCGCAACTTCGTTACGAAACTAACATGGGCACCTGTGCCGAACGTGCCTCCCAAATCCAAAGGAACGCGGTCCACTTCTTTGTGATTAATCGCCCGCAGCACTCGCTCTCTGCCGGTCAAGATGACTTTTGTTTTGGCACTATTGCCGTAATTTGTATTCATAACGGTTTGCTAAAGCTTACCTTGTGTTTTTGAGTTTATACAACGTCTGTATTTTATCACTTCACTGCAGTTTTACAAAGAGTTCATCAGTTTGTGTTGTATAAAAATGTAGCGTAAGTAGTAAACCTCGTTAGAAAGCTCGGGTGGCCCCCCTTCTTGTTTTTCAACAAGAAAACAGAGTAGTACCGGCGCTATGTGTTTTTTTACCCCACCCAAGAAACTGAGCTTTCTTTCTAACGGGGTAAAAGGGATAACAGTCCCGAGTCATACATCTTATCCTCAGGGGTATACGATGTTCCCTGGCCTTGCCATACCTTACTACCAAGGCACTTGACAAACCGGATATTCCTTGTTATTAGAACTACGGCAGGGCCTACCCGGTTACCTGTGGCACCTGTCCCTTAGGGACAAGCTACGGCGCGCTTCGCCGTGGCGAGTACCTTGATGAGTAAGCATTTTGCAGGTTTTGTTCTCCGGGCCTTCTGATGTGCTTAATGAAAACTGACAAACGTATCGGCCTTGGTTAAAGCAGCTTGGCTGACTGAAGCTCAAGAGATACGATATGCAGGACGCGAAACCCGGTTTTGTTCTAACCACGTGTCCGTTTTGTGGATGCGGTTGTGGATTGTATATTCAGTCCGAGAATGGGGTGGTTGTTGGCTCATATCCCAGCGGAAATCATCCTGTTTCAAAAGGCGCTCTTTGTGTGAAAGGGTGGAACGCCTATGAATTTATCAACAAGATAGATAGACTTAAAGTCCCTCTAATTAAATCCAACTCGTCAGGGCGAAGGCCTTGCCGAAGTCCCGACGGTGGATTTACTCCGTTAGATAGTAAACATCTAACGGGGTTTAGAGAGGTTAGCTGGGATAGTGCTCTGGAACTTGTTTCCAAAAGACTTTTAGAGATAAAAGATAAATATGGGCCGGATGCCCTTGGTTTTCTGAGCTCAGCCAAGGCCACAAATGAAGAGAATTTTCTTATGATGAAGCTGGCCAGGGCTGTTTTTAAGACCAATAATGTTGACCACTGCGCCCGGCTCTGTCACGCTTCCACAGTGGTAGGCCTTGCAGCTACCTTTGGCTCGGGGGCAATGACTAATTCCATAAACGAATTTGAAGATGCTGATTTGTTTTTAGTTACCGGCTCGGATACCACCGAACAGCATCCACTGATTGGCTCAAGGATAATCAATGCTGTCAATGACAAAGGTGCCAAGCTGATTGTTGTTGACCCCAGGAAAATCGAACTTGCCAAATATGCAACCATTTATATGGCACAGGATAACGGCACCGATGTGGCGTGGATAAATGGATTGATGAATCTAATAATTAAAGAGGGGCTGTATAACCGGAGATACATAGAGCGAAGAACAGAGAACTTTGCAGAATTAAAAAGAATGGTCAAGCAGTACAGCCCGGAGTATGTAGAGAAAATAACAAAAATTCCTCGTGATTTGCTTATCCAGGCAGCTCGACTTTATGCCAAAAGTAAAAAGGCGATGATTGTTTACTCTATGGGTATCACACAACACACCACAGGTGTAGATAATGTTAAATCATTAGCTAATCTGGCAATGCTGACTGCTCATGTCGGATTTGCTTCTACCGGTGTTAATCCTTTAAGGGGGCAGAACAATGTCCAGGGAGCATGTGATGTCGGTGCGCTTCCGGATGTCTTTTCCGGATACCAAAAAGTAACAGATGATGCTGCGAGAGCTAAATTTGAGAGAATGTGGGCAGTTGAGAATCTGCCGTCAAAGCCGGGTCTTACTGTTACTGAGATTTTTAATAAAGCCATACAGGGCGAATTAAAAGCTCTCTATATAATGGGTGAGAATCCTGTTATCAGCGACCCTGATTCAAATCATGTTCGCGAAGCACTAAAGAAGCTGGAATTTCTTGCTGTCAATGAAATATTTCTGTCGGATACGGCCCAATATGCAGATGTGATATTACCGGCTGTTAGTTTCGCTGAAAAAGACGGCACATTCACTAATACAGAGCGCAGGGTCGAGAGGATACGACAGGCCATCGAACCTGTGGGTCAGGCGCAACCGGATTGGAAAATTATATCCGAGATAACCAAACGCTGCGGGTATAAGGGGATGGAATACAGCCATCCTTCTGAGATTATGGATGAAATAGCCCAGCTTACACCCGTCTATGAAGGGATAAGCTATGACCGTTTAGACCCATTCGGCTTGCAGTGGCCGTGTCCATCGAAAGACCATCCTGGTACTATCTATCTACACAAGGATAAATTCACCAAGGGAAAAGGAACTTTTTTGCCATGTGTGTATGTGCCTGCGGATGAACTTGCCGATGACGAATATAACTTTGTTCTTAGCACAGGAAGAATCTACTGGCATTGGCACACGGGCACGATGACCCGTCGAATATCTACATTGGACAGAGAAGTTCCTGCCGGCTACGTTGAAATTAATCCAAAAGATGCCGAAAAGCTCAAAATAAAAAAAGGTAGTCGAGTTAAAGTCTCATCAAGGCGTGGCGAAATAGAGACTCAGGCATTAGTGACAGAAAAGGTAAAAGAAGGCTCTGTGTTTATTCCTTTTCATTTTAGAGAGGCGGCAGCAAATGTATTGACCAATCCAGCAGTGGACCCCGTGGCCAAAATCCCGGAATACAAGGTTTGTGCCGTCAAAATTGAAAAACTATGAATGGATGGACGATTAAAAAAGATAATGTAACGGAACTTTGTATAAGGGCCTCTGAACAATGGCAGACCTATCTGCCGTTAAAAGATGTTGGTGGAGATACCCACTTTGTAAAACTTGACGGCAAAGATAGAGAACTACTCGTTGGCAAATTGAATTTGGAATATGAATCTCTTGTAGTTCCGCCTAAGGTTATATTATTTCCTCAGTTCGAATCTCTTTTTAGATTTCAGGAAGAAAAGATTGTCGAAACGGTAGCTCCAGCAGCAAAAAGGTTACTTTTTGGGCTTCGCGCATGCGATGTTAAGGCAATACTTTTTATGGATGATTTCTTCAAAAGAAATTTTGAAGATATTTACTATCTAAGCAGGTCGAGGAATAAGCTGTTGGTTATAGTTGGTTGCAAGCGTCCTCTTGAGAATTGTTTCTGCACCTCTGCAAAGACAGGGCCATTTTTGGAGAATGGCTTTGACTTGCAATTGGTTGATATTGGAAATAAATACATGGTTGAAATAGGTTCTAAAAAAGGTGAAGAGTTTGTAGATACTTACCGAGAATTTTTTACTGAGGCTTCTAAAAGTGATATTGAGCGCTCGAAAACTGAAAAACACAACGTAGAACAGAAAGTCTCTCTTTCATTGGATTTCGAAAAGGCAATAAAGAGGTTTTGTGAGGACAAAGTACCGGAGCAAATGTACGAAAGAATAGCCCAAAGGTGTATCTATTGTGGTGGTTGCCTCTATGTCTGCCCAACATGCACTTGTTTTAGTGTATTTGATGAAAAAGATGCAAGTTTAGGCAATAGATATCGTAACTGGGATGCGTGTGTGTTTGAGGGGTACACGCGGGAAGCGAGCGGACATAATCCTCGGCTTGAGAAACGGATTCGCACGTTACGTAGATATGAGCATAAGCTAAAATACGACTATCTTACGACGGGAACCAGCGGCTGTGTGGGCTGTGGCAGGTGCCTGACGACTTGTCCGGTCAATATAGGAATATCTCAAGTGATAGAGGAGGTATCAAAAAGTTGAAAAATGAGTATCTTCCACATTCTGCAATAATAGAATCGATACAGACGGAGAGCTTCGATACAAAAACCTTCAGGGTTGCCTTTGAAGATAAAACTCTGTCAGAATCTTTCAATTACAAGTCCGGCCAGTTTATGCAGGTTTCTTTGTTAGGTGTGGGAGAAGCTCCAATATCTATAGCTTCCTGCCCAGCTGATAAGGGATTCTTAGAGCTTACAATAAGAGCTGTCGGAAAACTTACACGGGCTATACATCGGCTTAAGCAGGGAGACAAAATCTATATAAGAGGTCCTTATGGCAATTCATTTCCAGTTGATGAAGTTGCGGGCAAAGACCTGTACTTTATAGCCGGTGGTATTGGTTTGCCGCCGTTAAGGGGTGTGATAAAGTCGGCCTTTAATAGACGAGGAGATTTCGGAAAGATTAAGATTTTATATGGTGCTAAAATCCCGAATGAGCTTTGCTTCAAACAAGAGCTTAAAGCTTGGAGCGAGATTACCGACGCAGAAGTGTTAGTCACCGTAGATGAGCCAGATGAGAGCTGGCAGGGAAATGTAGGCGTGGTTACAAAGCTATGGGATAAAATGGACTTAGCCATCCCTAACGGGACTGATATGGTTTCGCCCGATGGAGTTGCCTATGTATGTGGCCCGCCTGTAATGATAAAATTCGTTGTTGAAAAGCTCCTGACATCTGGTTTCAAAGACGAAGATATTTACATAACGCTGGAGCGGTATATGAAGTGCGGCATCGGCAAGTGCGGGCATTGTAACATCGCAGATATGTTTGTGTGTATAGATGGTCCCGTATTTACATACAGCCAGCTTAAGAAATTTCCAGATAAAGAAAGAGCAATGGCATAAGAAAACTCTAAAGAAAGCCATACCAGTTTAAGAGATACAAGGGGGAATGGCCGTTTAACAGTGAGGAATTTTTACCCCGTTAGAAAAAAAGCTCCGTCCTTTCCGCTGCGGCGCATCGCGACGAGTGGGCGGAGTTTGCCCGTCGTAGGCGAAGCACAATACCTAAGTATCTTAGGTATTATATCTCACTCGGGAAAAAACTGGCCCTTCTAAAGCGGCTTTCTAACGGGGTTTACTCAGATGAGCGTAAAAGTGCCCGGCAGGAGGCAATTGCCCGGGAAAGGCCACACGTAACAGCGCAAATGTCGTTTATCTCATCGGCGGCTAATTTGTTTTCTAACCAGCGGCAAATCAATATAAAACCCAGCGATGAACCAAACGAGCCCAGAGGAATGGTAACAGCTGAGATTTTGTTTAGTACATTTAAGTTTCCCTGCAGACCCATTGCGAACATATCCTGGATGGTGCACACCTTGTTCGCGCTGCAGATATTTTCCATCAACTCAGGGCTAAAATAATCTTCTAAACGCTTCTGTTTGCTCGTAACCGGCTGGTCACTGTCGAACATATGCAATTCAAAGCTTCCTGCCTCACGTAAAAAGAAACTGACCCCCACGTCTTCCTGTCGGAAGACAGGAGTGGGGGCATCAGCAATTTTCTCTTTGATGAGTTTGCTGGCGGTGGATAAAAGACTATTTAAGTCGGCACTTCCGATGATGGATTCGTAGAAATTCGCTGTGAAGTTGATAGTATTTAGTCTTTTGATGAAATGCCGCTGAGCTGCAATAAGGTCGTTGCAGAGTATATCTGTTTTTATCGCCTGCCTTTTGCGTTCGCTATTTAGTTTCTTTATAAGCAGGCGTAGTCTTTTGTGTCTTTGCTTGTAGTCCACAGGCCTTAAGTTCCACAAATAATTAAACTTACAGTGGCTCCTCGATTTTTACCCCGTTAGAAAGAAAGCTCCGTTTCTTGGGTGGGGTAAAAAAACACATAGCGCCGGTACTACTCTGTTTTCTTGTTGAAAAACAAGAAGGGGTTCCACCCGAGCTTTCTAACGGGGTTTATTTCGGTGAAATTATAGAAGGGCTTTATTTTGGGTTTTCAATCACTAAAGGCCGGTGGCAGGTAGCCCTATAAACGCCCCATTATCAGTTTTATGGCAGTTATGGTTGCCAGATAGATGGGCACAGACCTAAAATTGAGGATGCACCAATTAGGTCATGTTTTCGGACTTGTTATTTGCAGACTCGGGCACTAAAAAGAGCCGTTTATCCAATAGTTCAGACTTATTTCGCAAACCCGGACTTAAGGTTCCTCTCAGAGTGCGACCTTTGTTTCTTTTGTTTTCCTTGCCTGTCTCGCCGATGCTCCGACACGGCGGGCAGGTGGTTTCTTTACTTGCACTATATCTATTGCTGATTTTGGAAGTGCTGCCGTCAGGCCACGGCGTGCCTGCCGAGCCAGGGGTTTTGGGCATTTGCCGGTCCAGCAATATAGACAGAGCTTCTCTTTGGGCCGCCCGATGGCTTTAACCATATCATCCACAGTCTGGTATCTCAGTGTTGTAACATCCAAATCCCTGGCAATCCATTCTACCATCTTCTTGTATTTTTCACTATTTGCGTCTGTATATTCTGATACATCCTTTAAGTCGTGGCCTTCAAGAGCGCGAATGGCTTTACGGGCAGCAAGCTCACCGGTGGAGCGTGTGGAAAGATTGAACCGACAGGGGAACATCAAAGGCGGACAGGCCGGTCTTATGTGTATCTCTTTGGCGCCGCAATCCCAGAGTTTTTTTATAGTGAAGTTCTTAAGCTGGGTTCCCCTGACAATAGAATCCTCACACATAACAATGCTGTTGCCTTGGATTACCTCTTTCACGGGAATGAGTTTCATCTTGGCGATGAGGTCGCGGGTTTGTTGCGAAGGTGGAGTATAACTTCTGCCGTATCCTGGTGTGTATTTAACAAGAGGGCGCCTGAAGGATTTGCCGGATTCCATCGCATATCCTAAACCGTGAGCGATTCCAGAGTCAGGAATCCCGGAGACAAGGTCAACATTAATATCCTTGTCGCGTTTGGCAAGAAATCGGCCGCATCTTTCTCTGACTGTTTCGACGTTTATCCCTTCGTAGCTTGATGCAGGAAAGGCGGTATATATCCAGAGAAATGCGCAAATTTGGTTTATGTCTCCGCCCGGCCTTCTTTGTGCAATACCATCTTTATTTATCAGGATTATCTCTCCCGGCTCAATGTGTTTTGCAACCTTGAAATCTGTATTCGGGAAAGCGCTTGTCTCCACGGTTACCGCCCAGCCATCTTCTCGCTTGCCGACAATAAGAGGTGTATATCCCAGCCGGTCTCTTGCTGCGTATATCCCATCTTTATGAAGCAATAAAAGTGAGCATGAGCCCTCAATGAGCTCAAACATCTTTTCTATGCCATCTACTAAACTGTTTCCTTGGTTTATTAACTTTGCCATCAATTCGGGCGTATTAACTGCTCTTTTGCTTACCTCACTGAAGGATATGCCTTTCTTGAGCAGTTCATCCGCTAACTTCTCAGCATTTTCTACAAATCCGCTTGTTACTATACAAAAAGGCCCAAATTTTGAATTTAGATAAATAGGTTGTTCATCATAGTCGCTGATGACGCCTATCCCAAAGTTGCCGTTCATATATTTGTAATCATCATGGAATTTCGACTTAAACTGGCTCTGGTTCAAATTATGTATTTGGCGGGTGAAACCTTCTCCGAGCACGGCTAAGCCGCCATATTCTGTTCCTAAATGCGAATGATAATCAGTTCCATAGAAGAGAGTTTCTACACAATTTTCCTTTGAGACTACTCCAAAGATACCACTCATATTTTACCTCCGGTTAGCTCTCTTATTGTACCACGACCATCTTGGTCGTGGTATCACGGGCTGGAAGCCCGTGATACGTGACATTGCTCAGTGAATCTCTGAAAACAAGGTTTTTTCAGGTCCGCCTTCGGCGGATAAAATACACAAAATCACGTGCTGTCGCAAGCCCTTTTAATCAAAAATTTCGTTCGTTCTCCGTAGTTGCTTCTCTGCGCAGTTTAATCCGCCTCCGGCGGATAAACCTTTTTACGCACGCGGCAATAGTATTGTCACGGTAGTTCCTCGACCGGGCTCGCTTGCTATATCTAACGACCCACCATTTAATTGTATAAGTCGGGCAGCATAAGCAAGGCCCATTCCTCGTTTGCGACCTGCTGTTTTTGCCGAAAAGAAGGGATGAGTGACTTTTTGGAGGGTCTCTGTGTCCATTCCACAGCCGAGGTCGCTAATTGCTAATTTTATAAGCCCCCCGCCAGCTGTATCAGCAGTAATTTTTACCTGTCGCGACATGTCTGCGACACGGCGGGTTGGCCCGAGTTCATTACTGTCGGGCTGCGGCGGGCTTCGCCCCGACGAGTAGGATTCAACGGCATTGATAATAATGTTTGCAATTGCTGATACAGTCTGTCCCGAGTCCACAAGAACTTTTCTATCCGGCTCGGCAATTTCAATTTGGGTATTAATATTTTCGGTCTTTGTTTTTTGGCTGGCTAATTGTATGGATTCATCAAGGATTTGTTTAATACTCGTCTGAGTTGGCCTTGGTTTTGGCGGTTCAGCAAAGCTCATCAGGTCCTCGATAATTTGGGCTATTTGGTTGGCGTTTCTCTCAATCTGGTCTATGATACGTTTTTTCTCCTTGTCAGTCTCGGCCTCAGCCAGTATTTGTGCTCGGCCGGATATTACCGAGAGAGGATTATTTAATTCGTGTGCTGCACCGGCTGCCATCTCAGCCAAAGCGCTCAACGAGTTCTCCGCAGTAATTTGCGGCTGAGAGACCTTCGGTTTTGAAATAAGCCGGGCAAATCTCTCAGCAAAACGCTCTTGTCTGGCGCCGGCAACAGCTATATCCAAAATAGCCCCGGCTATTGAAGTGGTTGTTCTGAACTTTTCTGCGAAAAGCTCTATGTCAACCGGCCAATTTAGTTCGAAGACGATTGCCCCGATTGCTTTGCCATTAGAAAGCAGCGGCACTAATTTAGTTCGGCTAACGTCGAAATCAACATCTAACTGCTCAAACAGCCAGTTAAGATAATCGTGAGCATCTAAAATCGCAAAGCTGTTTGCTATTGTTTCTGGTATTGGCGTCGAATCCTCAGGGGCATTTAATATCGTCGTTTTGCTTTGCCCAAGCTCTTGGACCACGACAGCTTCAAGCGTTTTAGAATCGGCCTCAGCAGCCAAATAGAGACAAACCATTCCTGTCTGGTAAAACTTTTGCCAGCGAGAAGCAAAATTTTCAGCTATATCGATGGCACCTGCTGTCGAGTTTATACTGAGTAGAAATTCTGTTATAAAATCAAGATGACCCGATACAGTTTGCAACTGCAGATTTTCGCCGGATAACTTTGTGTTATCTCGAGCTAATTGTGCAGTAGTTGCGTGAGCAGCGTCAGCATACCTTTCCATCGCGTTTGGTCTATCCAGACCCAAAACTTTGGCTCTTTGCTGGGTCTGCTTGGGCAGGTCTTGACGGATTGGTTTTAGTTGTTCACTGTCTATGCCGAGTACATTGGCTATCGGCTCTGTTTGCTGTGGTGAATCGAAGCTGCCGGATTGGCCGATTCCAGATTGCCGTGCCATAGAATCTGCTAACTGTACTATGGCGGCTATCCTTGCTTCAGACATATTTTGATAAATCGTCACAGTGTCGCTGTGGTGGAGCCAGATTGCAAGTCCAATTGCTTCAGGCAGGCGCCACTTTTGAGCCAGATGCTTGCCGAGTATCGTATGCTCGATGCCGAGGTGTTTTTTCTCTATATCGCTGCTGCAGGCGCTTTGCGATTTTGCTTCTTTGATAATCCGTACAAAACTTTTCGGCATTGCCTCTTCGAGTGCAAATTTTCCGATATCATGCAGCAAGCCGGCACAATAAGCCAGCTGGGAATCCATTTGAGGCAGTGTGATTTCAGCAATATCCTTGGCACAACAGGCCACTGTAAGCGAGTGAAGCATAAGCCGTTTTCTATTGTATTCGTGCAACGGTCCCTGGAGGACTTTGACCGAAAAAAGCGCATCACGAACAAGCCCTGCAGGGAGTCTGTCAAGCCCCTGGCGAAGTGAAAATCTTTCCCCGGCTATGCTTACACCCTGCTTACTGATAAGAGAAAGAATCCTGGCGGTAAGGGCCGGGTCTGATTCTATAATATCGGCTAAAACTGGCGGCGAAAATTGACCTTGCTCGTCGGGGCGAAGTCTCCCGACGCGGCCCGGCAGGAGTTTGGAAAAAAGCTGCGCTGCAACGCACGGCAGGATTGAAAGCGAATCAAGCTGACTAATAGCGAACTCAACCTGACGGGAAATCGCTGTATCAGCTTTTTTGTCCGGCATTTAGTCATCCTTTTTATAGCGTATAGCATTGTCATTTCTACACAAGGCCGTCAACAATGCTATGCCTGCACCTACGTAGGCGGGTAGTATTAACGTGGTTCTGTAGACCTGTTCGTTATTTACTATTTCGCTTATTTTATCTGTAAGGCAGAGGTGATTTTGTTAGTGAGTTCAGCGATGTCGAACGGTTTTTTTATGAAATCTTGTGCACCGGACTTTAGTAGCTGGTCAATTTCGTCCTGTTTTACCACGCCGCTTACGATAATGATTTTGATGTTTTCGAACTCGGGATTTTTCCTTATTGTCTGGCAGACGACGTTGCCGTTGACATCGGGCAGCATATAATCCAGAAGTATCACCTCAGGCCGATACCGCTGGGTTGCTATTCCTGCCTCGTAGCCACTGGATGCAGTTTTGGTCTCGAATCTGCCGTCGCGATCGAGAACATCAACAATAAGCTCAACGATTTCGGCATCGTCGTCGACCACAAGAATTTTCCTTTTACCGGAGTCGATAGTATCCAGCGGGATATTGTTTTCCTTCATAAATGTGACTAAGCTCTGGTGTGGAATCCTGCGGAATTTTGAGCCGGGTACGCGAAATCCTTTCAGGCGGCCGGAATCGAAACAGCGAATGATTGTTTGCTGACTTACTCTGCAAACCTCGGCGGCTTCGCCGGTCGTATATAAATCCTTCATTTTATCCAATCCTTTTCTTTGCCCAAATCCTTTTGAGAAAAGGCCTATCCAAGTTGCCTTTTCGACCTAATTTAAATAGACAGATTTGTATTTGTCAAGGATAAAATATCTGAAAAGACCATTTTTTCATAGTAAAAAATAGATATTATCAGTCGTTGAGGAAATTAAAAAGGCCTTCAGAGGGGATTTTGGCAGAATAGGTTACTTGGGGAAAATGTGGAAAAAGGTATGTTTAGTTCTGGGGTGCCTAAAGTGAGCTAAAGCGAAGCGCAACGTCATTGCGAGCGAACCTGTCCTGAGCAAGGTCGAAGGAGCGAAGCAATCTCAAACCTCACCAGGGGAGATTGCCACGTCGCTGCGCCCCTTGGGGACAAGCTCCTCGCAATGACACTTCGTGTCACTTTAGGCACTTTATATTTTAGGCACTTTACACTTACTTGGGTATAGAGCCATGGTCACTTATACATTTCATCGAAATGCTTTTGTGCGGCGACAACTGCGTGCCGCATCATATCCTCGGCTTTAGCGGTTTGGCGTTTGGAAAGTACATCCATCAATGCAGCGGTATCCAGTTCTCTTGCGGCTTTCGCACAGGCCTCCCAGCTCAATACACTTCTTATAACTCTATCGATTCCCTGTTCAGCGGTATCGTATGCACGGGTTTGCATATCATGGCCTTTCCATCGACTATAGCCTGCCTGCTGGATAAGACCAGCGATAGCAATATTCATACCGTTTACTCTGGCCCCGTGGTCTATGTCGTACTTTCCCGGCCCGCCGAGAATAATACCATCGTTGTATCCCTGGCTATTTAGATGCATATGAACCATCATATCGTTATCCAGCTCTTCAACCGAATCATGTACATGGTCCAGCCCTATCATTTCAGAATGTCCGAACTCTTTATTTACGCCTTTTTTGTCTCTGGAAACGCCGAATTCTTCCTCGATTTTTCTCCAGAACAGTATTGCGCTTGCGACCGTTGGAATCAGCATTGCCGGATGGCCCTCGTTTGGCTTTGGCTCAAATGCAATATATAAGCTACCGCCTTTTTTCTGTTCATATTTGCACAAACCCGCGATACTTTCTTTAAGATTTTGATACATTTGCTTAATCCCGACCGTGGCTATATCGTAGCCGAATGAGCCGTTCCAGATAACAAGTGCCGGCGTTTTTCCCGGATGCCACGCCTTTTTCAAAGGCCCGTAGGCCACATCGACCGTTCTTGTTCCCAGAGCTTCTGCACTTTTTCGCTCCTGCGGGTCCAGCGATGCTATCCCGCCATAAGCAAAGTGGCAGTGAGCACCGGGTGTTATCATTGCCAGATATAGCCCTGAATTAACCAGAGCATCGGCAACGGCTGAGGCATTTTTATCGTCAACTTCGGCATCATAGTGCATCTCGATACCCAGCTCGACATTGTCCGGTATCCGAGGCCGAACCTTATCAGCCACCAGCTTAATCATCTCCGGTGTGCCGAACTCGCCGCCCCATTCGGGCCGCTGGTCGCCGGGCACAAATCCGCCCTTGCCGGGGTTAAACGTCCATCTGCAAATACTATGTAAAGATTTCTCTGCCATTTTACTAACTCCTCTTCAATTCATAATTCAATACATTTTCCCATTTTTCATACGCTTGTTTGTATATAGTCATCAATTTGTCATTTGGTTCGATTATTTTTACAGGCTCTAAACCCACAAAGGCATCTTCCGGGCCTTTATAGATGCCGGCACCGATACCAGCACCTCTGGCCGCACCTTGCGAGCCGTCGGTATTATATAATTCTACGATTGATTGCGTAACTGTCGCAAAGGCCTCGCCAAACAAACCGCTAAGGAACATATTTGCATTGCCTGCTCGAACAGTTTTTACTTCTACTGCTGTCTGCCGCATTATACCCAGTCCGTAATTCAACGCAAAAACAATTCCCTCTTGCGCCGCCCGCAATAGATGTGCTCTATTGTGAATATTAAAATTCAAACCGTGAATAGAGGCACCAAGGTTTTTGTTCTCCAGCGTCCTTTCAGCCCCGTTTCCATAAGGCAAAATCGCAAGTCCCTCACAGCCCACTTCGACACTGTTTGATAATTCATCCATCCGGCCGTAGTCCAGCCCGTCTGTAGCATTGTGTTTCAGCCAGCTATTTAGAATTCCCGTGCCATTGAGGCACAATAGCACTCCATACCTCGGCATCTGTGACGTGTGGTTGACGTGTACGAACGTATTGACTCTTGATTTACTGTCGTAGTCACTCTTTTCAGTGATGCCGTAAACTACGCCCGATGTGCCGGCAGTAGCTGCTATCTCTCCGGGATTTAAGACGTTAAGCGATAGTGCATTATTGGGCTGGTCGCCTGCTCTATAGGATATTTTGGTGCCAGCTTTTAATCCCAGCTCGCTGGCTGCTGTTTTAGTTAGTTCGCCCTGTACTGAAAAAGTCGGTACAGCTGCTGCAATCAAATCTTCGGAAATTCCGTAATAGTCCAGCACTAATTTTGCAAGGCCCTGCTTTTGAAAATCCCACATTATGCCTTCGGATAAACCAGATGGAGTTGTTTTTATCTGGCCCGTCATTTTCATTGCGATATAATCGCCGGGCAGCATTATCTTGTGAATTCTGGAATAAATGTCCGGTTCATTTTCCTTAACCCACTTTAATTTCGAAGCCGTAAAATTGCCGGGAAGGTTGAGCAAACTCTTTAGGCACTTCTCTTCTCCGATTTGCTTTGCCGCCTTTTCTCCGATTTGCACTGCTCTGCTGTCGCACCAGATTATCGAGGGTCTGAGCACCTCTTTATTTTTATCCACCAAAACCAGCCCGTGCATCTGGTAGGAAATCCCGATCGCTTTAAGGTCGGACGCATCAAAGTCAACCTGTGATTTAATTTTTTGGATTGTTTTGATGATGTGCTCCCACCAGACGTGAGGATGCTGCTCAGCCCAGCCAAATTTTTTTGCGATAATCTCTAATTCTTTCTCAGGCGAAGTTGCCGTCGCCAGCACTTTACCCGTCTGGGCTTCCATCAGCGTTGCTTTTACCGACGAGCTTCCAACATCGTATCCTAATAATAAAGCCATTTACATACCCCTTTTTGGGCCCCTTTTTACTTTTTTTCGACTGTCAAATTTCACAAACTCCTTACTTACTTTTCAAGTATATGCTTTATCTTGTCCGTGTCAACCTCCAAAATCAGGGTTGGGCCGAGCGGCACAAAGACGTTTTCAATCGATTATTACGTATTTGGGACAAATCTTTTGACAAATAGCATAGGACAAGGGTATATTGTGGGCGATTCGTCCTTCGCAGCCCCCAAGGGGCGGAGAACGGAGAAGGATATCGAATAACGATTATAGAATGCTATATGAGAAGTAAGAGAGTCGAAAAAAATGAAGGGAAGAGTTTGGGTTAATTTTGTTTTAGTGGTAATGGCAATATTTATATTCGGCTTTGAAAAAGGTGCAGTGATTTCAGAAGAACCGGAAGCTAAACCCCAAGTAAAGGAGGAAAAAGTAATGAGTTTCAGAAAAGAAACTTTTGGCCAAATGCCCGACGGCATGCGAGTTGATTTATACACGCTAAGTAATCCCAACGGCCTTCGAGCTAAGATTACGAACTACGGGGCGATTTTAGTATCACTGGAGGTGCCGGACCGCGATAACAACCTGGCTGATGTAATACTCGGCTTCGATACACTTAACGGATACCTTAAGGAACACCCCTATTTTGGAGTAATCGCCGGCAGATACGCTAATCGCATCGGCGGGGGCAAATTTGTTCTCAACGGCGTAGAGTATAAGCTGGCGGTCAACAATGGCCCGAATCATCTGCACGGGGGCATAAAAGGTTTTGATAAGGTTGTATGGAAGCTTGAGGACATAAAAGCCGAAAGCGATAAGGCGTTCGTTAGGTTGAGCTATCTCAGCAAGGATGGCGAAGAAGGCTATCCCGGTAATCTGGCGTGCACGGTTACTTACACGCTAACAGAAGATAACGAATTGAAGATAAACTATGAGGCCGAGACGGATAAAACGACTGTCGTCAATCTTACCAATCACACCTATTGGAATCTGGCGGGACAGGGAAATGGCGACATCCTTGGCCATGAGCTTATGCTTAACGCCGATAAGTACACACCTGTTGATAAAGACCTGATACCTACCGGCGAAATCAGGCCTGTCAAAGATTCGCCGATGGATTTCACCAAGCCGATGACCATTGGCTCTCGAATCGTCCAAGTCCCTGGTGGCTACGACCATAATTACGTGCTCAATAGCGGTGGTGGCTCGTTGATCTTGGCTGCGAGAGTACATGAGCTGACCAGGGGGCGATTTATGGAAATCCATACCGCCGAGCCGGGGGTTCAGCTTTATACAGGGAACTTTCTGGATGGCTCCATAACCGGCAAGTCCGGTAAGGTGTATAAGAAGCACTACGGGTTCTGTCTGGAGACGCAGCACTTCCCGGATTCTCCGAATAAACCAGACTTCCCATCCGTTGTTCTCAATCCGGGCCGGAAGTATTCCACCGAAACTGTTCACAAATTCTATGCCAAGTAAGATAATTCGTCATGCGTATTGCGTATGTCGTATTGCGTCCTTTCTTTTTACGCGATACGCATCACGCAATACGGTCTTTTACAACAGGTAGATGGTGTCTTTTGGCTTGATTTGGGGTACCTGATTTAGCTTTGCTTTGATATCTGCTTTGTCCAGTGCGAAGCTGGGCGCAATTTCAAGTAGACAATCTACAGAACCATCGGTTTTTCGGGGAACATTGACGCCTGCCGATTCGAGCCAGTTAGCAGCACGGTTGATTATCATCTGTTTTGAGGTTTCGACACTATCAACACCAGAGGCGTTTTTGACCGGTGCAAATTCCTCATTTCGGCTGGTCTGTAGTATTATCGACTTTGAGGCCAGTGGCAGGGCATCAAAAACAAAGATTTCCAGCTTTATGCCATTCGGCTGTTCGGGCTCTATATAATTTCCCTGCGAATCGATGTGTGGAATTTTTTTTTCAGCTCTGTGAAGAGGTAAAGAAATGCCCTTTTCATTGAGTTTCTCAACGAAACTGCGATTGATAATGTGAATGGCGATGCTGCCGAGTTCGAAGACGAGCGAGCCGTCGGGATTCCTTTGCTCTGCCAGCTCATCCGGCAAATCGCTATATTCGATGACGGTTACTTTGCCATCGACCAGGCAGAAATTGCCAACTTTTTCATAAGGGCTGGTTTTCATCAACGCTTTTGAGGACATTTCGGCCTCATCGAGAGCGTGCAGACCGATAAACAATGGGTCGAAGATATTTATCAATGGGTTATCGACCTGCCAATAACTTACGAACTCTACGCCACGTCTTTTCATATCTTCGAGCGCCCCGCTGTTGTAGAGCGCTTTTAAGCTTCCACCGTGGCCGTCAGGTGAGCAGGCAATCCTGTTCTTGTCAGCCAGGAGTATTTTGCCGTCGAAACTAAAGTTGGGCAATGTGCCCTGCTGGAATATAAAAACATTGTTTTCTCTCAGGCCGTAACGGTCATTCGAGCGAAAGATTTCTATGGTTTCAGCGTAATTCAAAGGGCTTGTCATAATATACCAGGGGCAAACAGATTGGTATTTTTCCGACACTGCTGTGATGGATTCGGCAAATATTTGAAACAGTGTTTTGTTTTTGATAGGGCTGATGGGAAAATTTCCCTTTGGGCCGTCAAATCCGAGCCGGGTTCCCTGCCCGCCGGCGACGACCAGCGCTGCAACCTTACCCTGCCGTATTAGCTCTTTGCCTAATTTGACGGCTTTGTTGTACTTATGTCTTTTGTCTGGGTTGGCTGGTTCAGAACTGTAGGACTCAGCAGGGGCAAACCTGTCCTTAGCAGGGTCGAAGGATTGGCCACCTATATTAGCAGAAGTAGATTTTTTGATGTACTTTTCTATCCAGTTGTCTGTTTTCGCCAAATCCAGCTGCTCGATTTGAGCAAGAAGATTCCGCCTTTGGGCTTCGTTTAATTGCCCCCAGAATGTCAAAAGATGGGCCTGCCCGTGCTTTTTTAGCAGGTTTTTCACGTCTTCAATTTTTTTTTGGTTGGTCATATCTACGGTTCCAAGCTAAAAATAAGGATATTAAGCAAATATCAAAAAAATTCAATAATTTTAGCTAATTTGCCAAAATTTTATTTGACAGAAAAATTGTCTTGTGTTAGTATTGAATTAGATAAAGGTAGGTTTAAAAGTCAATATTATAATTTGAACTGCCATCATATTCTTTTCTTATCATACCTTAAACCTACCTGCCGAAAAGAGTGTTTCTATAATTTAACATCTGGGCTTGATAAATAGCTGTAGGAAATGAGTGTAGAACTAATCGGGTGTGAACCTTGTTGACAAAACCGGTTTTGCAAATTTGTGCCGACCGTTCTTAAGTGAAAAGAAAGTGTAATTAGAGAGATTCGCAGGCAAAAGAGTGTTTGGTGTTTATGTGGCAGTAAGCACTTATCTATCAGGTGTAAACCGAATTGTACTTAAGAACGGCTGGTCTTGCGAATCTCGAGAAAAGTAAAAGGAGAATAAAATGAGAAGAACAAAAGGTTTTACGTTAGTTGAGCTGTTGGTCGTTATTGCGATCATAGCGCTATTGATGGGCATTCTGATGCCTGCTCTGGCCAGGGTCAGGGCGATTGCCTTTCGAATGACCTGTGGGACAAACCTGGCTGGCATCGGCAAGGCAATGTTGATATATGCCAATGATTACGAGGATGAGCTGCCCCGGGCAGGTTGGCCCAATAGTATTTTGCTCAATCATTTGGGCGGTAGTGGTAGTGATGGTCCTGATGGAAAGCCTTGGAGTTCTGGGATCCGAGCTGGTGCTTTTGGCGACGAACCGGCGGGACCAACCCCACAAGCAACAGTTACCTCGTGTTTTTATACTTTGATAAAGCTCGCTGATGTGACGCCTAAGTCGTTTTACTGCAAGAGTGACTCCGGGGTCAAAGAGTTTAAGCTTGCAGACTTCACAAATGATCCGGAATTTGAGCTTATTGATGCCTGGGATTTCGGCCCAGCCGACGGAGATAGCACAGAGAATAATCCAGACTGTCGTTGCAGCTACTCGTATCATTATCCTTTTGGCACGTTTGCTTTGACAACATCAAGCGAACCCGGTATGGCGGTGGCTGCTGACCCCAACCCGTGGCATATTCATGCTGATGTAGAAACGGACAAAACACGAACAACTCAAGCTTCTTCAACTAGAATAGGGGATACTACTGATGGGGGCCCATTCGGTTCTGAGGGCCCATATAGTCATAAACTTGAAAGAGACAATGTGAGATTTGGGAATTCAAATGCCCACCAAGAGGAAGGGCAAAATGTACTGTTTGCGGATGGGCATGTGGCCTTTGAAAAGACTCCTTTTTGTGGATCTGAGGAGGATAACGTCTATACTGCTTACCATCCTGGCCGGGAAAGACAAATAGGCACCAAAAACCCAGATCCTTTTGAGCCCTACCATCGACGAGATTCATTCCTAATAAATAATTTTGCAGGCCCCTAACCCCTTTGGTGTAATCGACCTTTGTGTATTTGTTAGCATGCGGCCTTGTGCTTAATAGCACAAGGCCGCTTTTTTATTGATTATTTACTATTAATAATCGGGGAAAGACATTGGGGTGTAGTTGGAAAATAATCTTGTGCTTCTGTTTATTTCCTTTTCGCTTTACAAGTACATCCGGCCTTGTTACAATTTTAAAAGTGTGATAGGTGAAAGTTTTATCTTTCTATCACGTAATAAGATATACGTGGTACGAGAAAATGGCTGGCAAAATAATCATAAATACCGAACGTTGCAAAGGTTGCGGCTTGTGTGTATTAGTATGCCCGAAGGGCGGCATCATCATCTCCAAGAAATCTAACAAAAAAGGTTACTTCCCAGCCCAGCCTGTCTTGAGCGTAGTCGAGGGAGCAACTAACGCCGATAGTTTCGACGAGCTCACTACAAGCTGTACCGGCTGTTGTTTCTGTGCCCTTATCTGCCCAGATGCAGCAATCGAGGTTTTTCGTGAGGACAATGTGGTAACTATCGAGCCTGACAAGGAAAATAGAAAATCGTCATTGCTGCAAAACTTGTCCTCGACTACGATCGGGGAGCAGGAATCTAAAAAGTAGCAACATAATATATTCCCGTTATGGGCGGAAGGATATAAATAAAAGTGTCTGAAAGAGTTCTAATGTGTGGCAATGAGGCCCTTGGCGAAGCGGCCATTATTGCTGGCTGCGACTCCTATTTTGGCTATCCCATTACGCCGCAAAACGAAATCACTGCATACATGTCCCGAAGAATGCCTGAGGAAGGTCGGGTCTTCGTGCAGTGTGAAAGCGAGTTAGCCGCGATTAATATGGTATTTGGAGCTTCGGCTACGGGCAAAAGAGCTATGACAAGCTCATCCAGTCCCGGCATCAGTTTGATGCAGGAAGGAATAAGCTATCTGGCTGGTGCTGAGCTACCGGCGGTCGTCGTCAATGTAATGCGAGGTGGGCCTGGCTTAGGTAATATCGCTCCATCACAGGGTGACTACTTCCAGTCCACCCGCGGAGGAGGACATGGTGATTATCGAACCATTGTCCTCGGTCCATCGAGCGTACAGGAGCTGGTCGATTGTATGCCGCTGGCATTTGATTTGGCTGACCAGTATCGAATGACTGTTGTAGTTCTCGCCGATGGTATCCTGGGCCAGATGATGGAACCGGTGGTGTTTGAGAAGAAACCGAGTAGAAAATTGCCCCCAAAAGACTGGATTTTGACCGGAGCCAAAGATAGGCCGCAAAACATTGTCCGCTCACTATGGCTCGGCGAAGGAGTGCTGGAGGAGCTAAACTATAAGCTGCAGGCAAAATATGAGCAGGTGCAAAAAAATGAAGTACTCTGCGAAGAATACGCCGTTGATGGTGCAGAAATCATAGCGGTTGCGTATGGTGTTGCAGCAAGAATCGTACGCGGTGCGGTGAGCAAGGCAAGACAAGAAGGTATCAAGGTCGGCTGGATACGTCCCATCACCCTTTGGCCGTTTCCGAAAGAACATATAAGCAAAGCTGCTGACCAATGGCGAATCTTTCTAACCGTGGAAATGAGCAATGGTCAGATGGTCGAAGATGTAAAATTAGCTGTAGCTGGCAAAGCACCGGTGTTGTTCTATGGCCGACCCGGCGGCGGTGTGCCAACTGTCGATGAAACCCTCGGTAAAATCAAACAATTGATGATATCTGAAAAAACATAGAGGAGTGATGCAAAAAGTTTTTACACGAACGCCGACTTTCAAAGATTGCCCGACACATTATTGTCCCGGATGTGGGCACGGCATTGCCCACCGATTGATAGCTGAGGCGATTGATGAGCTGGGCATACACGACCGTACTATCGGCATAGCGCCTGTGGGCTGTGCGGTATTGGCGTATAATTACCTTGATGTAGATATGATAGAGGTGGCGCACGGCAGAGCACCGGCAGTGGCGACAGGGATGAAAAGAACCAATCCCGACAAAATAATCTTTTCCTATCAGGGCGATGGCGACCTCGCAGCCATCGGTACCGCAGAGATTATCCACGCCGCTCACAGAGCTGAACAAATAACGGTTATCTTCATAAATAATGCTGTCTTTGGGATGACCGGTGGCCAGATGGCGCCAACCACAGTTCTGGGCCAAGTCACTGCTACAACTCAAAAAGGCCGAGACGCCGCTGGCGAGGGCTATCCGCTGCAGGTATCAGAATTATTGGCTGTTTTGCCGGGCGCAATCTATGTTGAGCGCTGCTCCGTATATAATCCAGTCCAGATTCGCAAGGCCAAAAAAGCCATTAAGCACGCTTTTGAACTGCAGGTCAATGGTGCCCAGGGTCTATCGCTCGTGGAACTTCTTAGCCCCTGCCCGACCTATTGGCGAATGACTCCAGCCAAAGCAATGGAATGGATAGAAAAGGAAATGACAAAAGTTTTCCCACTGGGTAGATTAAAGGGCTGATGATATGAAAATTTATTGGTCACTCAAATCGGTTCCAGAGCTAGCAGGAATGTCAAAAAAGGACCGCAAAGTAATTTGGCGACGCTGCTATTTAAAGACTTTCCGAAATTGGCAAACCTGGGTCGCATTTGTTGCATGTGTGCTCTGCGCAGGAATAGGCAACGTTTGGGGACAAATCTTGGGGGCTGAAACTATCAGCACCGCAATTGGTGGAGGGATCGGTGGTTTAATCTTTGGTCTGGTTACCGCCGAAATGGAAAGCCGCAACATTCGTGAATATCTCGATTCACATCAGGAAATACACCACGCTGATGACAATTAAAGAATAAACTAAAATGATGAAAAATGATCTTCATTATGAAGAGGTTATTATCGCTGGCTTCGGTGGTCAGGGAATTATATTGGCTGGAAGACTATTGGCCCAGACGGCAATGGAGGCCAACAAAGAAGTAACTTATATGCCCAGCTACGGTGCGGAGGTGCGCGGTGGCACAGCTAATTGTATGGTTATTATTGCTGAGCAAGAAATCGCCTGCCCCGTCATCGGCAATCCAAGCTCATTGATTGTAATGAATGAGGCCTCGCTTGACAAATTCGCCCCTCGCCTTCAAAAAGGGGGGCTGCTGGTGATGAACCGTTCCTTGATAGATACTGAACCGCAAGTGGATGAAACAATCCGGATTCTGGCAGTGCCAGCCGATGAAGTAGCTGTCGAATTGGGCAATCCAAAAGTTGCGAATATGGTGGTTTTGGGAGCATATTTGCAGAATAGGGGTCTGTTCAGCGCTGATGCGGCGGCTAAATGTCTGCCGCAGACAATAGCGAGGCGCTATCATCACACATTACAGGTCAATACCGAGGCTTTGCACAAAGGGGCCGAAGTCGCTAAATTACATGATTCTTAGAGCATGTCCTAAAGTTTCCTGAATTGCTGTAGTTTTCCTGACAACCGCAAATTTTAATGACCAACACTTGAATAAATATCTCCGATGAGCTACAATATGTAAACCCCGTTAGAAAGCTGGGGCTGGGCTTTAAACCCCACCCTCGCTATGTATTTTTTACCCCGCCCAAAGGACGGAGCTTTCTAATAGGGTAAAATGCAAAAAACAGGGTTTAGCTTAAGAAGAGGAATGTAATAATGGCTAAGCAATCGAATAGTAAAAAACCTAAGGCAATTTGCAGCTTCTGTGGCCGGTCGTCAAGTCAGGCTGATACGCTCATAGAAGGGCCGAACAGAGTTTTTATTTGTCCGGAATGTGTTGAGCTGTGCCACAATATCATCCAGCAGAACAGCAAACGGATTAGCAGAGTAGGTCCGGCTCTCAAAGAAATGCCAAAACCCAAAGAAATAAAGGAATATCTGGACCAATATGTAATTGGGCAGGAGCACGCAAAAAAATATCTTTCAGTAGCAGTGCACAACCACTATAAACGACTTCTTCATAGCGATAGTAATGATAGAGATGTTGAAATCGACAAATCCAATGTCTTGTTAATTGGCCCGACCGGCTGCGGTAAGACACTACTTGCCCGCACACTTGCGCGCAAATTGGAAGTACCGTTCGCAATATGCGATGCGACAACTGTTACCGAGGCAGGTTACGTTGGCGAAGATGTAGAAAACTTCTTACTACGATTGTTGCAGGCCGCCGATTACGATATAGAGGCCGCTCAGCGAGGTATCGTTTATGTTGATGAGATAGATAAAATTGGCAAGACATATCAAAACGTCTCAATTACACGTGACGTTTCGGGAGAAGGTGTCCAACAGGCGCTGTTGAAGATGCTTGAAGGAACTACTGCCAATATTCCGCCGCAAGGTGGAAGAAAACATCCGGAACAGTCCTACATACAAATTGACACCACGCAGATACTTTTTATATGTGGTGGAACTTTCATAGGGCTGGAAAATATTGTAAAGAAGCGGCTCGGCAAAAAGATGATCGGCTTCGATTCGGAATTGGCTGGCAGAACCGATGAAAGAACCGAGTATAGCGATATAATTCAGCAGGTCATACCGGAAGATATCATCGAGTATGGAATGATTCCTGAAATGGTGGGGCGGCTGCCTGTAATTACCACTCTTTCAGTCCTTGATGAAGATGCGCTTATAGATATACTGACCAAGCCGAAAAATGCGCTGTGCAAGCAATATCAGAGATTCTTTGAGATGGAAGAAGCGAAGCTTGAATTTACAGACGATGCCTTACATGCGATGGCACAGAAGGCCCTCAAGCGCGACACCGGTGCCAGGGCATTGCGTGCGATTGCCGAGGAGCTGATGGTTGATTTGATGTATCAACTGCCGGAGGAGCCAAAGCCCGCAAAGTACATAATCACTCCTGATATCGTCGAAGGCAAAGCCGACCTGTTCACCGCAAGACAAAAAGCCAAAAAAGAATCCGCGTAAAAGCTAAGTGGTTTTGTGCTTTTAATTTTAAGCTTTTTTCTTTTATTTTACTACTTCAACTTTTGATAAACTTGGCATCAGTAAGTTATAGACCAGTATTGCATCGCCGTTATGCAGTCTGATGCAACCTTGTGAGCCGGCAGTGCCGATTTCATTAGGGTCTTTTGTGCCATGAATAGCAAAGCCGGTTCTGTCTTTGGCTTGTCCTTCAACACCTTCCAGTCCTATCCACCTTGAGCCCAAAGGATAATCCGGGCTCTGAGGGTAATATGTTTTATTGGTAATGGGGTCGGTCCAGATGGGTTTTATCAGTTTTCCGCCCGGTTTGACGACCCAAAGCCCTGTCGGCGTTTCCATACCCGGCTTGCCCAGACCTACAGGGAAGCTTCGCACAAAGGTGTTCTGAAGAAACAAATCTATTGTAAAGGTTGAGCGATGTACCCTGGCGTGGAACGGACCGTTGATGACCTTTATCGTTTCTGACGCCTTCAAGGTTTCGGGGCTCCGAATATTGTTAATCTGCATTAGAATCTCGTACGGCACCTTAAATTGATTGCCAATTAGTCTAAGCTGGTCGCCCGGCTTGACCTTGTAACTGCCACATAGCTTGTCCTCGGGGGAAATGGTCCTGCTGAATAGCCATTTATCAGCAAGTGTGGAAAGCCGGCCTTTTACAAATGCCCGCTGCTGATTGCTCATTGGCAAGAGCAGCGCCTCGTTTAATCGGTTACGTGCTTCTATGATTTTACTTGGCATATCGGCTGTAAACGCTATAGCTTCGGCGATAAGCTCAGTTACTTTGGGGTTATCTTCGGCAGTCGGTTCAGGTATCTCCAATAAATTTGGTTCTAACCTCGGCTCCAACAGTCCAGGTGAGATTGCCTTGTTTGCATCCGGCAAATTGGCGTCGTCTGGAGCGGCAGAAGTTGTATTCTTGCCTAAAGGATAAGGTTTGTAAATCAAAGCAATCACCACCGCAGTAATCAGCAAAGCTAAAGTAATGTATATCCGGCTTTGAGGCCGGCCTCTTCCTTTACTGCTGCGAGGATAACGAGCCATCTTATTCTCCTTTCCGGTTATTGGGTTCCCGCCTTGCGGGGTCCCTTAAAATATATTACTTCTTCATCAGTTACTAAAAAATCTACCGGCTCATCACGCTCTGTTACTGGTATTGAGTCCACCGCCTGCTCTGCGAAAGCAAAGCCGCATCTTGGAGCTTTGAGTTTTTTGTTAGCGAAAAACCTGTCGTAGTATGAGCCGCCGCGACCAAGCCGATTGCCCTTCTTATCGAAACCTAATGCCGGCGCAACCACCAAATCTATATCTTCAAACGGTATCGGCACACCAGTTATTGGATTTCGCAGACCGTTGACTCCGGTCGAAAAAGCTGTTTCCAGCGAATTTATCTGCACCGGTATCATATGCCTTTGCTGCCAGGAAAGCTTCGGTACGACTACTGTCTTGCCGAGCTGCCAGGCGTGAAGTATGGCTTCGGAAGTATCCACCTCGTGCGGAAGCGATAAGAACATCATAACTGTTGAGGCACTTTGAAATTGCGGGGTAGAAACCAGGTTCTGGCATGCCTTGCGGCTTTTCTTACTCCTCTGCGGCTCACTCATTTCAAGCAGGCGTTTCTGTAAATCGTGGCGCAGCTGAGCCTTGTTCATTTTGTTATCCTTCTTCTTTGTTACTCTTTTTAGTAGCTTTGCTATTTTGTATCAACGTTTGTAGCTTTTGTAAATAACGCTTCATATTTTTTTCATACCCGATTTCTTTGGGTATGTAATATTTCTTCGCCGGCTCTGGAAGATACTCTTGGGGCACGAAACCGTCCTTAAAATTATGCGGATACTTGTAATCAGCTCCGAAGTAAGCCTTCTTTGCAGCCGGATAATGGTTGTCTTTCAGATGTTTCGGTACTGGCTTAATCCGCTCCTGTTGCACATCAGACATAGCTTTCCAAATAGCAGAAGCTGCAGCATTGGATTTAGGTGCACAGGCAACATATATAGCCGCCTGTGCCAAAGCCAGCTGGGCTTCTGGTAAGCCCACAAACTCGGATATCTGAACAGCCGCAGCAGCAAGAACCGTAGCCATTGGGTCGGCATTTCCAATGTCTTCGGCAGCACAAACTGCAATCCGCCGAGCAATAAAACGTGTGTCCTCACCGCCGTTTATCATCCGTGCCAGCCAGTAAACGGTGGCATCAGGGTCGCTGCCTCGCATACTCTTTTGCAAAGCGCTTGCCAAATCGTAGTGCGTATCTCCCGTGCCGTCATAGACAAACGTCTTTTGTTGTATTGACTCCTTCGCAACTTCCAGATTAAATTTTACCCGCCTTACGTCTGGCGGGTTTACTTTTCCCTTACGTTTTTTTTCTGCCTGTGACAGCACACCTACCTCCAGAGCGGTCAGGGCTTTCCTGGCATCGCCGTCGCAGATAGTTGCTAAAAATTTCAGCGCCTTTATATCTGCCTCGATATCAAGTTTACCGAGTCCTCGTTCGGCATCGATAACAGCTTTATTTAGCAATTGAAAAATATCATCCTGGCTGAGCGGCTCAAAATGAAATACCGTGCTGCGGGAAATCAATGGTGAATTGACCGCAAAGTACGGATTTTTTGTGGTGGCGCCTATGAGGATTAAAACGCCTGCTTCGACATCATCCAGCAGGACATCCTGTTGAGCACGGCTGAAGCGGTGGATGTCATCGATAAAAAGCACGGTTCTTTTCCTGCTGGCTGCGAGCCGGTCGCGGGCGTGGGCGATTATCTGGCGAATGTCCTTAACGCTGGCTGCGGGTGCGCTAAGATGGTAAAATTTGGCCTTGGTGTAATTTGCAATCACCATTGCCAGCGAAGTCTTGCCAACCCCGGGTGGGCCGTAAAATATCAAGCTGTTAAGCTTATCAGCCTGGAGCATCCTCGTCAGCAGTTTATCAGGGCCGAGAATGTGGCTTTGTCCGATAAATTCGTCGAGTTTTCTCGGTCTCATTCGAACTGCAAGCGGCGCCGCAGATGCTAAATTGGCCTGTTCGGATTGGTTAAATAGTTTTTTATCGGTCATATCCTTTAACATCGAATATATTATACGCAGGATGCGCGAGACTGTCGAAAACTTATTCTGCTATATTAACGTCTAACAAACCAGACATAGCAATTCTTCTAATGGCTTTAATTTGCCGTTTTTTTGCACCGTTTTTCTGCCCCTCCATCTGCAAAAAAATCTAAAAATTTTTTTTATTTGATTTATAGCTCCGTGTTGATAAACTTTTCAAAAATAGTCTAATCGGGGGTGGGTGATTTTGTTCTATTGTTTGGACGAGAAATTATTGTTTGGCAAGGGATTTAAAGGAGATGAGTATGAAGAAGATAGGATTTTTGTTAGCTGTCGTAGTTTTATTGGGTAGTTCGGGTATAGCGCAAGGCGGTGAACCTGACAAAGGGCCAGGGCTGGACATCGGCGATCCTACCTTGGAGATGGGTGTATTCACGGAGGAGGAATTCAAAAGGGAGTTTCATACCACCCTGGATTTTACCTATACGAGCAGGCATATCTGGCGAGGTTTCGACTTTTTTCCCAGCAATACCGGCGCGTTTAGTACAAGTGCCGACGTTGACTTCTGGGGCACAGGATTTGGCGCCAACATTTTATGGACGAGGCCAATTAAAAGTGGATACGAATTTTGGGAGTGGCTTGTCTTCGAACCGTATTATGAAGAAGACGAATGTTGGGATGACTACTGGTATGAGATGGACTATAGGTTTGGATGGAGGTATTATTACTTTCCAGATGGACCTCTTAATCATAGCTGCCATCATCGCGACTTAGACTTCCAGGAATTCTATGGACGTTTTGCCTGGCCAAGTGTCTTCCCCTATCGTGTCGTCCCCTATTATGAGGCTGCCCGGATTTGGCCGAGTAAAGGTGGCAGACACTCAAATAGTTCTAGCCCCAGGTCCTACTGGAGGCAATATGGCGGCTGGTTTCATACATTCGGGCTCTACAAAGACTGGGAGCTAAATGGATTTTTGCCGAAATATCCCGGGCAAGTTATCCGTACGGGCTTTGGGATAGTCTTCAACGATGGCGCAGGCCCTACTGTTGACAGCAGTAAGAATAATGCAGACCATGACTGGTCGCACTGTTTCTTTAATCTCTCAACAGACTTTAAACTCGCCGACAATATTAGCCTCACTACAGGGCTAAACTATCAAGCTTCAATGGATCAGTCGGTCAATAACGATGACGAATGCTGGATCAGTGTGGGCACGAGGATATCGTTCTAAAATTGCCAAGTGATTTTTATGCCAGTTAGCAAGAAAGGTCGGTTTCTTGAACCGAACCGGCCTTTGTATTGTGGTTGTTGAATTGGCGCGTTTTTAACGTGTTTTTTTGCAAAGACGAGCATAGAATCTCAGGAAAACTTTTTCTCTTGATTTTCAGTTGACGTATTGCATATTCACACTATAGAAAAAGTTAAATGGGGTTTACATATTCGTCGAGAGAGGCCTGAATGTGAACGGTTTAGGTCAAATTATCCTAAATCGAGGCCTTGATGTTGGTAATTTTATGGAATTAGGAGCTTTCTGAAAGGGATTATTATGAGGAAGATACTATTGTTAGGTATTATGCTTGCCGTGATTAGCTTGTGCGGTTCGTTTGCTCTGGCATTATCTCCAATGGGACCACCAGCGGCTGGTTTGAAACAAGGGCAATTTATGGCGGGAGTTGACTACTCGTACAGCCAGATGGACATCAAAATGAACCATGGCCTTTCACCCGGTGGCGGTCCAAGTATTACTCTGGACAATTTAGACAAGCATTATGTGCTTGCCAATCTTATTTATGGTATCAGGGACAACTGGGAAGTTTCTCTCAGGGTAGGTGGTGGTGCTGCACAAGATAAAGAGCCAGGTGGTATAAGCTACAAGACTAATTCACCTACCTTTGGTAATGGCTATATCTTCGGTTTTGGAACAAAAGCAACATTTGTCGAAGAGCCCAAAATCAAGTGGGGTGGGCTTTATCAGATGATTTGGGCCCAGGCTGATGGAAGAGCCACGGCGGGGGGTAGCTCGTGGTCGTCTGATGTCGAATATATGGAAATCCAATTGGCGATAGGACCAACTTATAAGCTAAACGAGAAGGCATCGATTTATGGCGGCCCGTTCTTCCACATACTTGACGGCAGTTTTACCGCCAAGAGGAGAACTAGCGCAGGTGGAAGAATACACTACGATCTTGATGAAGGGAGTGTTTTCGGCGGTTATATTGGCACAGAAATCAATGCTACTGAAAACACTGTCTTCCGTGCCGAGTATCAGCATACAGCCGCTGCGGACGCACTTGGTATGAGCCTCTTATTTAAGCTTAATTGACAAATTAGAGTTATCACTATTGGTTATTTGACAGAACCATGGCAAACGTAAGGATAGAGCTGGGAGCTTCTGGTTCGCAGCTCTGTTTTGTGTGCGCAGGGAACATCTTGGCGTGCCTTCTTGCATTATAATCATTGCGTTTCTTCTTCTTGGAGGCTGTCGGATGAAACAATCTAATATTGAAGAGGGGTATGTAAGTGTAAACGGCGTGCAGCTTTACTATAAAATTGTAGGACAGGGGGAGCCAGTTGTAATTTCGCATGGAGGCCCCGGCTTTGACCATAATTATATCCTGCCCATGAGCGAACTTGCGGATGACTATAGAGTTATCTTTTACGACCAGCGTGCAACAGGCAATTCAACGGGAGCAGTGAACGCCAATTCAATAACCCTTGATAATTTCGTGCAGGATTTGGAGGGACTGCGGAAGAAACTAAATCTCGGAAAAGTGAATCTCATCGGGCATTCGTGGGGCGGGGGCCTGGCAGTCTATTACGCTATCAAGTATCCGCTGAATCTGCGCTCGCTGATAGTGCTGGCAGCCGGTGGGCCGGATGCAAAGTATTTTGAGCAGTATTATCAGAATGTTCAGAGGAAAACATTGCCGGAAGATGCAGTGGCTATGAGAGAGATTAAACGGTCAGATACATTTAAGAATAGGCAGGTGGAAGCTGTAGAAAAATATTATCGAATCGCAACGAAACCCTTTTTTTATGACCCGTCTTTGGTGGGCCGCCTGGATTTTTTTGTCAATGAAAATACAGCAAATAATCAAAGCAAGGCGGCCGCATTTATTATGAAAGATATCAGCAGCTTTGATATTTACGACAAGTTATCCGCTATAAGGTGTCCGACGCTGATTGTATGTGGGGATGCAGACCCGGGGCCTCGCTGGGGCCCGTATAAACTTCATAAACTTGTCTCTCAATCCAAGCTGGTTTTCTTAAAGAACACCGGCCATTTTTTGTTCATTGAATCGCCGGATGAGACGTTTTCGGTCATCAGAGACTTTCTGCGGGATGATAAGGCGGTGGCAACTTCGATTCCGGCAGAGATAGAATAGAAACTGAACCAGCGAGAGCGTAAGTTGATTGATGCGAAGCCGTGATTGGATGAGTCTAAGAGCTTATCCGAATAACCCAGTCTATTGCGGCCGGCTGCAAAGCCCGATGCCGGTGTTGTCAGCCACAAAAACGTCCTCGACGTAGAGCAAACTACGCCTCCGGGTGTTTTTGGCCTGCCGCCTTGTCCTCGGACTTTTCGCTCGGCCTCATAACGACCAGGTTATTCGGATAGGCTCTAAGTCCAGAGTTCTTAAGGCATTTGGTGAATCTGCCGCTTTCACACATGTGGTATATGGCGAAGCGGCTGCGGTATGAAAACCCCCACCGCCACAATGGTCAGGTGCGTATCAATACATTCTTTCCTCCAATTCCTTCTGAATTATCCACGCCAATCACCTTCTCTGCAGTTCTTACAGCTATCAGGTTTGTTACAAAACCCGTCCCACATGTTAAGTCTATTGCACTGTCACCACGCTTTGGTGCCAGCCGGTCTATCAACTCCTCTGAACAATACCTCATATGGTTTGTCCATGCCTTGTCGTAACCGGAACTGATATGATCATAGCTTTTCTCGACAAGACAATCGGTCTGGTTAGATTCAAAAAGCAGCAGATATAGCATACGAATGAACATTTTTAGTGGATGTTTGCGAGTTTTCTCGGGCATGCGGTAATTGTGCATAAGACAACTGAATTGTAAAGTCACAAGGCCAGCTCTAAGCGACTCTGCTGGCCATAAATTTTGCTGTTTCAATCAAAGCGTCTTTAGCGTCGCTGTTTTTCAGGTCAGCTAATGCTGCCGTCGCCTTTGCGACGAATTCTTGAGCCCGGCTGCGTGCATATTCCAAACTACCATAGGACCGAAGCATCTCTGCGAAGGCAACCTTATTTTCTCCTGCGGTGCTCAGCTTGCTTATAATCACACTTTTTTCACTCTCATCCGCTACTTTAAGCAAATGTATTACAGCTAAAGTCAGTTTGTTTTTAACTATATCGCTTCCGAGCGTTTTACCTGTTTTATCTTCGTCACCAATTATATCAAGTAAATCGTCAGTAATTTGAAACGCAATGCCGGCATTTAAACCAAAGCGTCTGAGCGATTGAAGCTGAGCTTCGGTTCCTTTCGACAAAAGACCCCCGAGGAAACAGCAGCTACTAAAAACAGAGGCACTTTTCTCGGTAATTATGTCTATATATTGCGTTTCGCTCAACTGCCAATTCTGCCTTTGGTTTACCTGTCTCAATTCACCTTCGCAGACCCTTGCCGCCGTGACGGCAATTTCTTTTGCTGCCTGCGGTTGCAGCTTGGTACACATATTCAAAACTCTGCTTAGTAAAAAATCACCCAACAGGACAGCGGATTCATTGCCTAACAAACTATTTATCGTCGGTTGCCCCCGACGCTTTTTCCCATCGTCTATAACATCATCGTGCAGAAGCGTTGCGTTGTGAATCAGCTCAAAGACCGCTGCAATACGAATGTGCTCGTCAGTGATTTTACCGACAGCACTGCCAGCAAGCAATATCAGAGCAGGCCGAATCATTTTGCCGCGGTAGATATTTGCGTATTTGAGCAATTGATTAACAGCAGCTGTTTTTGCAGAGGCGGCCAATTGCTCATTGATTAACTTTTTTACTTTTTGTAACTGGCCGCCAATAATCTTAAAGGCAGGAACCTCGTTCTGTGGGATACTGTCGGATATATCTGCTCTGGTGTGCGATGAAAGGTCGATATTTGCCGGTAATTCCATTGCTTTAGTGTGTAGCGTTCTATGGGTATGAAATTCGATGCTCGAGCCTGTCTGGCAAACGCTATTTTCCCTTTCCGTGGGCGTATTTGAAGAATTTCTTTCTCAGTAGTTTTGTAATCGGCCCGGGTTTTCCATCACCGATAACCCTGCCGTCGATTTCTACGATGCCAATGACCTCAGCAGCCGTGCCGGTGAGGAAAAATTCATCGCAGGTATATAGGTCAAATTTTGTGAGGTTTTTCTCAGCGACTTCAAGGCCTTCTTCCTTGGCCAGTCTGATAACCACGCTTCGTGTTATTCCTTCCAGCGTACCGGCTTCGACCGGCGGTGTTAAAACACAGGAGTTTTTCACGATAAAAACATTATCGCCCGTCGCTTCTGCAACATATCCCTCATGGTTATACATAATCGCTTCGGGCACATTATTGTCCAGCGCTTCAATCTTGGCTATGATGTTATTGAGATAGTTCAAGCTCTTGATCTGGGGCGGAAGTGATAGTGGATGGTTGCGAACCGTGGTTGCACTGATTACCTTCATCCCTTTTTCGTAAAGCTCTTCCGGGTAAAGCTGAATGTTATCGGCTATAATAAACAATCTGCCATTCTCGCAGACGAAAGGATTAAGCCCTAAAGTTCCAACTCCACGAGTAACCACCAGTCGAATATAGCCGTCAATAACATCATTGACTTCAACGGTTTTTTCAGCCGCTCTGATAAGCTTCTGTTTGCTCATCGGGACTACAAGCCGAATCACTTTGGCAGATTCATAAAGCCGTTTGATGTGGGCTTGAAGCTCAAATATTCTGCTGTTGTAAATGCGAATGCCTTCAAAGACCCCATCACCATAAAGAAGGCCATGGTCAAAAACAGATATTTTAGCATCTGCCTCGTTAACAAGCTTGTCATCGAGCCAAATTTTTAATCCCATAAAATCTCCCGTTAATAGGCGAACGATACATAATTGCACAAGACAAACATTTTTTGTGTTCTTATGCCCTTGTATTCTTATGCTCTATTTTTCCATCAGCTAACGTTACTATCCGTCCAGCTCTTTCTGCTATCCTTTCGTCGTGGGTTACCATAACAATCGTCTGGCCTGTACTATTTAATTTTTCGAGGACATCTAAAATATCATTTCCTGTTGCAGAGTCAAGATTTCCTGTCGGCTCATCGGCCAAAAGCACTCTCGGCTCATTCATCAGTGCCCTGCCGATAGCCACTCTCTGCCTCTCGCCGCCTGATAGCTGATACGGCTTATGGTTGGCTCTTTCACCGAGCCCCAGTTGGTCAAGCAGTTCTTTTGCTCGGCTCTTCGCCCATCTTCGGCAGCCGAGCCATCCGATTGTGCTCTTGGAGGCCATAGCCGGCAGATAGACATTTTCCAGTACATTTAATTCGTCCAATAAATGATAAAACTGAAAAACAAATCCCACCATTTTATTGCGGAATCTGTTTAGCTCACTGCTGCTGTACTGGCTTAATTGCCTACCTTCAAAACTAACGATGCCTTTATCGGGCCTATCCAGTGTTCCTAATATATGCAAAAGCGTACTTTTACCGCTGCCCGATGCCCCGACTATTGCCACAAATTCGCCTTGCTTTACAGCTAAATCGGCACCTTTGAGCACCTTGACCTTGGTAGCGCCCATCCGATAAGATTTATAAATCCCAACAGAGTCTAATATAATCTCGTTCTTACTCACAGCTGGCTCACCTGTAAAGTTTCTACCGGCTTCAATTTTGCTGCCTGCCAGGTTGGTATTAATGCACCAATCATGCATGCAACAATCGCTGAAAAAATAATCATAATCAAGACCTTAAATTCAACCTGATTTGGAATGTCACCTATAGCATAAATTGCCCTATCCCACAACTGAAACCCAAAATGCTCAAAAAGCCAGTCTTCTATCTGGTTTATATGCACCAGGAATCGCCATCCGCCCGCAGCACCTATAGCGGAACCCAAAAGCCCTACTAAGCACGCGAAGCCCAAAAATAGCTGGATGATATTGGTATTCGCAACACCTATGCTTTTCAATATACCTATGTCCTTACTTTTATGGCTGATAATCATATAAAAAACCACAAGGACAATAAAGATAGTCGTAATGCCCACCAGGCCGAACATCGCGGTCATCATTGTCTGCTCTTTTTCCATTGGTGCGATGTATGCGCGTCTATAGCTTTTCCAACTTTGTACGGTTACTGTATCCAGCAAACTTGCCTGTTTTTCACTGTTTTTTTCTTGCTTGAATCTCTGCCACAGCGAAGCAACCTTTTCACACCCGACATTCAATTTGACATTTGGCTTGAACTTGATATGGATGGCATTTGCTCTTTTGGCAGACCCAGCCATGCCACAAAGTAGTTGTGCCTGTTCAAACGGCAAATAAACTATCGAACTATCCACCCGTGCCAAACCACTATGCGAAGTATCGCTGTAATAGAAGGTTTGCGTATTAACCAGACCCGTACCCGCTTTGGCCAGAGCGCCTTTGGCAGTTAACGGAAAACAGGTTACTGCGATAGCTATATTTGCATCGGCTGGACTGAAACCATAAGTGTATCTGCCTTGTTCATCACGCTCTAATGCCAGGTCGATTCCTAACACGCAACCGGGGCTATCTGTGTCGTTGGCCGACTCAAATAATTTCGATACCTCGTCTTGGGTTCCCATTTTGCCATCTTTTTGCCTGCCCCCGCGTCTTCCGGCGCGAGTCGGGGCGGCGGGCAAAATGGGGTCCCCTTTATGGTAATGCAGCGTTTGGCCGAATCCGGTTGCTTGGCTGTGTTTGACGGGGTCGATGCCCATAATCTCAACACCATAGTTTTGCTCCGAGCCTTTGCGAGTTATCAGAGCGTAGCTTTTTATTACAGGCGAGATGCCATCGACAAAATCTTTTTTTGCCAGCACTTCTGCAAAATCTTCATAGTATGCAAAGCCCACCAGCGATTCGGTGCCGACTACACAGTCTCCCGCAAAGCTATGATTTTTCTGCTTAAAATCAGACACCAGCCCCGTCAGAACCGTCATCACAACAACAACGATAAACACACATAGCGCAACTGCTAAAACCGCAAAATACGTTATCCTGCGTTTTATCAAATACCTGATTGCTAAAATAACTTTATACATAGCTCGAAAATGAAGTCAGAGGACAGAGGTCATCTGACTTCTGATATCTCTATTCATACCGCAGGATTTTAACCGGTCTTGTTCTTGCTGCGACAATCGCAGGTATCAATGCCCCGATAGCTGCGGCTGCAACTGCGAACAATACAATCCACAAAGCCCAGCTATGATTAACTTCATTAGGTATCCGACTAAACATATACACACTGCTTTTCCACAGCTTTAACCCAAATATTATCCTTATCCACTGCTCAATCGCATTTATATTTTTTGTAAAAATATATCCCAGTACAGCCCCGATTCCTGAGCCGAGAAGCCCGACAAAAGTGCCAAATCCAACGAAGACAAAAGCCACCGAGCTGCTTGCCGCCCCACAGCTTTTTATTATTGCGATGTCCCTTCGCCGTGTTATAACAATCATATAAAATATACAGAATATCAATACAATCACGCTAAAACTTACAACGCCAAATATCACTAATAAAACGCCCATCTGTTTTAGCAGTGCTGCAGTATATTCGCTTTGCATCTGTTTAGCTGTTTGTATATCAGTGTATCTTATAAGATGCGGGGACCACCCAAGGTCCTCAGCGGCAAAAATCTGCCATGCCCCCCTAACCTGCGCCAGTGCCGCCTCTGTATCGGTATCACTTGCGAGCTTAATTTGAATTTGGTCGGCGACCGGCTCATTTTCGTTCGGGAAGATTTTTTTTTGCAATTCTTCTATTGGCAGATATACAAATCTCTTATCAATATCATGGACTCCCGTAAAAACAACATCTGCAATTGTAAATCTTATAACTCGTCTCTTAAAAGTTGTCGCTCGTCGCTCGTCGCTCGTCGCATGTTCTTTGCCTTGTTCGAGGTACGAGTCACGAGTCACGAGCGGCGTTTCTGTTACCGTTCCTGTTGTAAGAACAACTTGTTGCCCGACCATCTGGTCGATAGCGTGAAAATCATATTCATCGGTTTTTTCATCCGGTTCAGTTACAACTGCGATTCCTGTAAATCCCCCAATTTGGTGATTGGTAGCTGGTGATTGGTAGCTGATAACTGGTAACTGGTTATTGGTTATTGGTAATTCTGTCTTCTGACTTCTTAACCAATCAAAAGTTGGGTCACCTGGCAAGTTCTTTTGTTTGAGCAGGAAGTGCTTGTAACCGGTTACCTTTGCTCGTCGTGCTGGCTCAATCCCCCAAATTTGAACCGCACGAACTTTGCCTTTGCCTAAATGCAACAGGCCTTCAGCTGATAGTATTGCTGTCGCTGCTTTTACCGCATCTGTTTGTTCCAGCCGTTCGATGAATAATGGGTATTTCGCAAATTTAATCGGTGCCGTAAGAACGACATCACCGATTGTATCGGTCGCAGCTTTTTCAAACGCATGGATATAGCCGGTGAACAGACTCGCAACAACTATCAGTAAAGACGCGGACAGAGCAACTGCAGTAATACTTAAAAATGCAATCTTTTTCTTACGCAGATATCGCAGCCATAAAAATAGTTTCAACATTGCAAGTTCAATCTCCCTTTTTGCCACAAAGGCACAAAGACACCAAGTTTTTTTTAATTTATAATTTCTTTGTGACTTTGTGTCTTCGTGGCTAAATAGGTTTTAGAAGTGGAAACAGCACCACGTCCCGGATACTTGTAACACCGGTCAGGACCATTATTAATCTGTCAATTCCAATCCCCAACCCTCCTGCTGGGGGCATACCATATTTCAAAGCCGTTATATAGTCAGTGTCCATTTTTGTTAGTGATTCTTCTTGGCCACGTAGCTGAGCAAGGAAATTCTCATATTGTTCAGCTGGGTCATTTAGTTCGGTATAAGCGTTAGCCAGTTCCATCCCGGCGATGAACAGTTCAAACCGCTCGGCAAATCTGTGTTCGTCTTTCTTGCGCTTAGCTAATGGACAAAGTACTGCCGGGTAATCAGTAACAAACGTAGGGTCTACAAGATTATCCTCAACGGTGGCCTCAAACACTTTGTTGATAACCACCGCATCGTCCATATCCGATTGCTCTATGTTTAATTGCCTTGCCTTTGTCCTTATAGCTTCTATATCATCAATATCACAACCGCTGTATTCTTTTAAGATATCCACATATTGTACCCGCCGCCAGGGCCTCTTCGTATTGAGTATATCGTTCCTTTGACTACGCTCAGTCATAGGGACTCCTAACGGAGGACGAGCTTGTGTATTGCGTTTTTGGCCTTTTGACGCATCACGCACGCCTGCCCCGAGCGCAGTCGAGGGGACGCACGACGCATGACGAATAATCTCCTCGGTCAAATCCATCATTACATTATAATCGGCGTAGGCCTGATACACTTCGAGCATCGTAAATTCCGGGTTGTGTTGACGGCTGAGTCCCTCATTGCGGAAATTTCGATTTATCTCGAAGACCTTCTCCATTCCTCCGACCAGTAATCTCTTTAAGAAAAGCTCCGGTGAAATCCGCAGAAATAAATCCAAATCCAGACTGTTATGGTGCGTAACAAACGGCTTTGCTGCAGCTCCGCCGGCTATTGTTTGCATCATTGGTGTCTCAACCTCCAAAAAGCCGCGCGATTTAAGGAGTTCACGAATCGAGGCAATAATAGCACTTCGCTGCTTGAACCGCTCCAACACCTCAGGGTTGGCCCATAAATCTACGAACCTTTGCCGATAGCGTAGGTCGATGTCAGCCAGACCGTGAAATTTCTCCGGCGGCTGGCACAGACATTTGCTAAGAAGCGAAAGACTATCAGCCCATATAGTGATCTCACCCGTTTTCGTCTTACCTAATTGGCCGGCGACACCGATTATATCACCAAGCTCTAACAATTTGGCAAGCTGCCATCCTGATGCTTGCTGGCCAAGCAGTTTTTTACTCAGGCCGATTTGGATGGTTCCACTGCGGTCCCGTAGTGTAATAAAAATGAGCTTGCCGAGAACCCTCATCAGTACAATTCTGCCGGCACATTTGGCTTGTTGCGTTTCGTCACCGGCTTTGAGCCCGCTCTTAATGTCTTCAGCTGCCTCTGCACCGTCGAACCTCGTTCCGTAAGGGTCAATGCCTAATTCCTTGATTTGCTTCAGCTTCTGCTGCCTTTGACGTTCAAACCGGCCTTGTTGTTCTGAGGGCAGGGAAAAATCTCTTTTTGTATCTTTTGTATTTACCAAATCAGCGTACCTCTTGAGCCCAAAGTCAGCCGGCTCTCGTTAGTTCTTGAGCTCTCTCAGGGGCCTCGAGACGGGTTTTTGCCTCTATCAATTTGCTTTTAATCACTAAAAGCCCAATCGCCAACTGTGGGTCGGCAGCTAAGGTTTCTTTAATTGTATGTTTTTTAAGCTCATGCCTTGTGCTGTCATGGTCAGCTTTGACCAGCACGTCATTATCTCGTTGTACCTCAATTAGTTTTTTAAGTTCATCACTTCTTAATTTAACCTTAATGTCTGGTCCAACGCCCCAATCCTCTCTACCTTGTTTTTTCATTGCCTCCCGGCTTTCAACTCTTTGGCCAGAAGGTAAATGATAATATGCCATCGTATATTTCAGCTGGGCACCTCCCTGCCGATAGTACACTATTCCCTGTACGCTGCCTTTACCATGGGTTCTTTCTCCCACTAAAATTGCCCTGTTATGCTCCTCATCCGCCAGTGCTCCCGCCACTATCTCAGAGGCACTGGCCGAGCTGGAATTTGTAAGTATAACAAGCGGATAATTCGGATGTGTATTTTTCTTGTGTGCTGCCTCAAAAACTAATCCCCTGCCAAACCCTCGGTCTGTTCTGACTATCAAACCTTCTTTGAGAAATTTGTCGGTTACCGCAACTGCACTGTCTAAAAGCCCGCCGGAATTGAATCTTAAGTCCAGAATCAATCCCTTTAAGCCTTCCGCCTCGAGCTTGCGTAATAATTCTTCTAAGTCTGTAGAAGTTTTCTCGGAAAAACTGGTGAGCTGGATGTAGCCAATTTTGTCCTGTTCGTCAATTATATACCGCCATTTGCCTACTTCAGTCCTTTGCCAACCACGAACTGTTGGAACGGTTATCCTGGCTCTCGTTATGGTAATATCCTTGGTTTCTTCCTCACCGGCACGTCTTATTGTCAACGTTACTTTCGTACCCTTCGGGCCAGTTATCTTATGAACCGCACAGATTAGTGTCATATCTTTTGTTTGGACACCGTCCACCTTCTCTATCACATCACCTGCATCAAGACCGGAGTTGTAGGCCGGCGTATCGGGCAGCAAGCTTGCTATTGTTAGCAGACCTTTTTGTTTTGTAATCTCTATGCCAATACCTGTAAACTCATTGGTCATCATCTTCTGAAAACTCTGCATCTGCCTGGGCCAGACTATAACTGTATGAGGGTCGAGTGTGGAGAACGCTGCTTCGGCAAATTGTGCAATCAATACAGGACGGGGCAATTCAACGGTTGTTTCGTTAAGCTTTAGAACCTTTTCAAAAACAGCTACGAATTCATCATTACCGAATCCTGTAGGTGATTGTTCAACTTCGGCTGAAACTGCCGCCAGGGCTGCTGACCAGGCAGCGAAAGATTTTTGATTTTTGATTTTTGATTTTTGATTTTCAGCTCCTGATTCAATCTGGGGCATCCGGAAATAGCCAGTTGAAAATTGCATCACCTCACCCAGCAGCTGGCATCGTTTTAAGCCAGCCGTTGCCATTTGCTTATAATCAATAATGTCAATATAATTAGCTTTCAGGTGTTCAATCGCCCAGACAAATATATCTTTTTTTACGCCCTGGAAACGTTCCTCGCGAGTCTCACAGGGGCTGTCCTGAAAAGATGCTGCAATACCGGCTTTCTCCACAAGCTTCTCGGCATAATCTGCAATTTGCTCGTTGTTTGGTTCAATAGCTCCCAGCCAGCTATAGCAGGTTATATAAGCATCGAGCCACTTGCCTTGCGACTCGTAAGCAGCGGCCTTGTCTATTGCTTTCTGGATGGTTTGTTTAACATACGGCCTGGACAAAAGCTCATCTTTCTGTTGGTCATCTACAAATTCGCGTGCCCTGGCAATAACTGCTAATACCTCAGAGATATTGTTTGCATCATTTACACTGTTTACGTCGTTTACATCACCCGTTCCCGCCCCTTCCGAAGGGGCGGGATTAGTATCCGCCTTCGCCTTGACTTGAAACTTTTCAAGCTCAGCTAACTTTTCCTTGTACGCAGTCTCCCGAGCCGATTGTCGCCGTTGACTTATATTCTTGTATTCCTGAACGATATCGGCCAACCGGCAAAGTTGTAACTGCCAGTATCTTATCAACTCGCCAGCAGCATTAAATTTGCCTTGCTCAATCAGCTCATAAATTACTCCAAAGATGTTGGGGTCAGTTAATACCGCTTTGGGAATTTCAATGAAATTGGGTTCCGCCGGTGCGGGCGCTGGAATTCCAATAACGTTAGGTTCCGCGGGTACAGGCGCTGGAATTTTAATAATGTTAGGTTCCGCCGGTGCAGGCGCTGGAATTTTAACGGGTGTTGGGTACGGCGGTACCCGGCAACCAGTCAAACTAAAAACTGCCACTACCAGCCAGCTTAGCCCATTCAAATACCGTAGCTTGTATTTCGTATCTCGCATCACATACACTCAGCCGCTTTTCCGGCACAGCCCAAGACGTGCAGCTTATGCCTTACCATTTCTTTAATGGCCTCTCTTCCGGGCCCAAGGTATTTACGAGGGTCAAACTCGCTTGGTTTTTCGGCAAAGACCTGCCGGATTTTAGCCGTCAGTGCCAGCCGCAAGTCTGTATCTATATTGACCTTGCAGATTGCCATCTTTGCTGCTTTGCTGACGGCTTCTTCCGGCACACCCATTGCATTGGGCATATTACCGCCGTACTTGTTAATAAGGTCGACAAACTCCCTCAGCACACTGCTTGAGCCGTGCATAACCAGCGGAAATCCGGGCAGTTTGTCAGCTATCTTTTGTATCACGTCGAAAGCCAGCTTCGGTTCGCTCTTGAATTTGTAGGCGCCGTGACTGGTCCCGCAGGCAACCGCCAGCGAATCACAGCCGCTTTTTTCCACAAATTCAATCGCCTTATTTGGGTCCGTCAAATGTTTGCTCACATCATCGACTCCAACTACATCCTCTTCGATTCCACCTAACTGGCCCAATTCGGCTTCAACAACAACATCCCGAGCGTGGGCGTACTCGACTACCTTCTTAGTTTCCGCGATGTTTTCCTCAAATGGGAGTTTCGATGCATCTATCATTACCGAAGTAAAGCCGTCGTCCACGAATTGTTTGCAGGTCTCAAAAGTATCGCCGTGGTCTAGGTTTGTTGCGATGGGAATGTCAGGATTTTCCTCGACCACCACGTTAATAATCGCGTTGAGGTAGCTGATTTTCGCGTAATCACGTGCACCTCTGGATATCTGCAGGATAAGCGGGGCTTTCTCCTCAGATACGGCTTCAATAATCCCTTGTGTGATTTCCATATTGTTTACATTGAACGCACCGACTGCATAGCCATTCTTGTAGGCCATCTCAAACATCTTTCTTGTATTAACCAACGCCATAGTACTCTCCTTAAAATTTCTCAAATTTATCCGCCTAAGGCGGATTCACCTTAAAAAAACTGTTTGGTCACATGCGCCTTTCTGCTTACGCAAGGAAACAAGCGAGCGTATGCAAACATTTTATACAAATTATTTGCTAATAGCCAGCCGGGTTGGCTATTCTTACATATCTTCTTGGCCCAATCGCCATCTCCGGCACACCCTGTGGCCATATACTAAATTCGATTGCGTGTCTTTCCAGCGACTCATCGGCACTGTACGTCAGGCCCCAATACATCCTGTGATACCGCCGTATAAGCGTTATGTCGCTTCGTATGCTGGCGCCATAGTCGAAATCAAACTGCTGTGAGAAAACCACCGTATATCGTGGGTCAAGTGCATAAGTGGCCGCAAAAGTAAAAACATTTGAGCCCTTCTCGCCAAGATTATTATCAAACCGTTTTAAATATCGACTGCCTATATAATAACTCAAATTAGGCCAACGTAGATGCGAAAAACCGATATTGAATTGTTGCACAACGCCGCTTTGCGTGTCAAAATTCATATCACTCAACAGCGAAGTGGTGTCGCTCAGATGCCAGATGTAGTCTGCACCGAAGTAGTTCCGCCTTGGCCCGAATATATCGCTGCTGCGTCTGTCTTGTTGTGGCGGCGACGTATCGAACCGATTCATCAGCGGAATGAATGGCTTATTCCAGATGAACCTATCCGGCCCCGGCCCAGAGTCAGATGCATCGGCTGAATCTGCCACCCATGTAAAGTCCATATCCAGCCGCATCCAATCAACATTCCGCTGCCTCTTACCGGTGCCTCTCTTGGTTTGCAGTCGCTGAGAAATACCAACGTTCAACGTATCACGCTGTTCGATAACCGAATCGCTCTTAATATAACCAACAGCCGTCACGTACGGGCTTATGATATGCCGCAATTGGTTCAAATCCCAGAGCCGAGATTTGACATTGGGAAAAACCTTCCAGTACGGTTGTGGCAATACACGGACACCGCCTTCGCCAAACCAAACGTTATCTTCTCTGCTCTCCGGCAAACCGTCGATATCCGTCCGAAAGCCGCTACCGTCTTCATAGCCAAAAGTCCCAGCCACAAAAGGTACCACTCTCGCCTTGCCAATCGTCATCGGCATATCAACCTCGGCTCTTTCGGACATAAACGTAAAAAACTGCTCCGACTGCGAGCTGGAAGAACCATAACGCTGACGGAGTCGGCTAACTTGGCTGTCGCTGTAAAATGTCAACTTATCGTCAAGAAATGACTGACCTGTCCAGTGGAATTCTGCAGTGGGCAGCTCTTCCAGCTTATCGACAAAATTGTTAATTCGGACCTTGCCCAAAAAAGAAAGGCCCCAGTTATCCTCGATACGCTTGGCGTAAATGAGCGTTTCTTGCTCTTTGCCCACATCATATTCGCTGCGATAAAATCCTTCTATGAAATGTTTATCAGATGCATAACTGACCTCGGCAGTTAACTGCCAGTTATAAGGCAGAAAATGCCTGTGTTGCCATAAGAACCTACCACGAAGCTCTCGTGGCGGTTTAATATTTTTTCGCGCATAATACCTGCCAAGGTCATCATCGCCGGTATCGTGTATCACATAACCTAAAAGTCTGCCGAAGTAATTCTCTCTTGCATAATCAATCTCCGCGCCGGTACCGACGCCACGTTTGCCGTAATAGTCCAGCGCATAAGTGCTGTCCGTTCCCTCCGGCTCTCGCAATCCCAACAGTCTCGCCAAGTACCACCGCGTCTCCACCGATGCCCCCCAGGTGTTGTCATAACTTGTACGTATGCTTTTAAGTGGAATATCAGGCCTCTGCAAATTAGCGCGCATATAAGGCCAATAGAAAATTGTTTTATCGTACATCTTCAAACGCACTTTGCGCATTTCTGCATCGTAAAGGTGGTCGACCTGCCACGGCGGGCCGCCTTGCTGCTTGTCAGCACTGGTCATATCAGTGATAACTACCTCTGAAGCGTTAAATGAAATTTGAGGCAGGTAAAATTCACTGGTTGTCAAAGTGATATTATCGGCAGCAAACTTATTTTCTGCTAATTGCTTCAATTCTGCTGCCCTGACGTAAATCGGGGTGCCCCTACGCGTGTCGAAATTCCTCATCACCGCATTTATTGCGAGCGCCTTTTTTCTTTCAAAGTCGTAATACATTTCATCAGCCCGGATTGTTCGCTGCCCTTCTGTCATCACAACATTGCCAGATAGATAAATCGCACTCACCGCGCCGTTAGCTAAAATATCCTGTGCATTGCTTCGCTGCTCGCCCGCACCAGGGTCTTGGCTGGGACCCCGCTTTGCGGGAGCCAAATAAAATATAACTGCGTTATCAGCCTGTAATTCTAATAAACCACCTCTTTCGTCCTGTTTTTGCCACAGATAGAACCTTCCTACCACTGTCCCAATTCCTTTTTCCTCGTCCCACTCTACCTGTGGCGAAACTTCACCCATAGGTGCTATATTAACCGGATACCTGAAGCGAATTTCCTTTACTTCTGGCTTAACCGGCTTTTCTCTGTAAGGAGTCCCTATGACTATTTCTTTTTCTTTCTCCTCTATTTTTTTCTTTTTCTCCATGGGCAATTCAGGTGCCACCGTTTCACCCTCGCCCATTTCTAATGGGCGGGGTTCAGCGTCGACTCGTCTGGGCGGAGGCCCAGCTGGAGCATCGACGACAAACTTCGCCTCAATGCCGATTGCTCGGCACGCTTCAATGGCCTTCGTGTAAAGCTCTAATTCACGAGGGTCGTTTACGGTCCTTTTGTCCGCTGTTGCAAATACCTCGCCGCTGACCTCAAACTGAACTATCATTGCCTGGCCTTCCTCAAGGACCGTTTGGCTTAAATCGGTGGTCTTGGCACCATTGGCTTTTTGAACAAGGATATTTCCTTGCAAGTATACTGTTGTTTTATAATCGATACGAATGCGGTTGCGAAACTCAATTGCTATACTTTCCAGCCATACAACGGCTCTATCACTGGCAAATTGATTGGCCCCGATTGACATCGAAAATCCATTCTGGAAAACGAGCGTATGCTCGCCAGTGCTCAACTGATAGTTTATAAGCTCTTGCCCTGCCATGTGTAAATCCTGACCAACAAAGGCCTCGGCCTTTGCGCTACTGCCCGCCATAGGCGGGACGGGTTGCTTGGAGGCACTACTGTCGATAGCCGACGACCCAGTTCCGCCATAGGCTTCGCCAGCAGCGAGAGCCCCTTCGGCCTGAGCGGCTTGACTGAGCTCGCCGAAGTCTTGGGACGAAGGCGACCCCGACAGCAAAATCAGCATAAACAGAATAAATAGTGTTTTATTTCGCATCCTTACGAACCAGCCCCAACTCCTTTCTTCCAGGGCTTCGACTGAGCTCAGCCGAATGTCCGGGAAGACATAGGGGCACTACGAATTATAGCCCCTTATCTTGGCAAAGCCAGTAAAAACTACCCTAAACAGCACCATTAAACTAAAATCTGTCAAATTCTACTTCAAGATTAGCGGAGGGGAAAAATAGCCCACCTCCTTACTCTTAAGCCGTAATCAGGCATAATGCTCACATATTAGGAAATCACTGTCACATTTTGCCGATACGTAAACAAGCTGAATTGGCACACATCGTTGACGTTATCTGCCAGAAAGTTGACGATTTGCAAATGCTCACCTATTTTGCCGTGCCGATGAACATTAGATGCCTTCTGGTCTTACGCAGTCCTAAAGATTTTGCTTTTGCTTTAACCATACTTTCCGTCAATCCCATTCTTAGTGCAATCTGGTGATTTGTATAGTGCGGGTAGTATTTTTTTAGGAATTTAACCTTTTTTGGGGTCCAGGTTTTTTCTTTGCACAGCCCCAGTATGCGTACTTTATATTGTACCGCGGCAAATGAATAGCCCATCTTTTCAGCGATTTGCTGCTGGGTGAATTTTGGATACAGCCTTTTAAGTCTTTTGATGTCTTTCTTCGTCCAGCAGCTTATCTTGTACAGCCCCAGATTCCTGGCGTGGACCATCACCGCATCAAACGTCCTGCCTAATTTTTTGGCGATTTCTTCTGAGGGACGTTTATAGAAAAGCTCTTTGATAACATCCTCTTCCCTTTTAGTCCATCTCTTTCTCTGTGAAAGTCCCATTAGGTGAGCTTTCTGGGATAGTGCTTCCTTCGTGCGTTTTAGCTTTTTAGCGATTTTGCCCAGATTTATTACAGCGTATGATTTTTTGAGAAAATCGGTTTCGCTTTTCGTCCAGTTTGCACCAGCGCCTATTTTTTCCAATCCCAGGTAGCTTACCTTGGTTCTGATAGCACCTACAGTTCGGCAGAACTTCTCTGCCAGATCACAGGTATCGCTTTTAGGGTATAATCTTTTCAGCCGAGCTATTTCGGCCTTTGTCCATGGTAATCCAGTTCTGAATCTTTTCTTTGTCCTTTTTGTTCTCATTACCGTTCCCGAATGCTCCTTATTCTTTATTTTGAATTTTTGTTGAATTTTAGTTAATCCAGGAAATCCAGGCTTGTAGTTGTATAACAAAAATATTGAAAGCGTAAAGCACATTTTCTCAGAGCATTGCCCATCAGCAGCGATCTAAACTTGTCTGACGACTCGTCTGGGCGAAGGCGCCAGCCGTAGTCTGACAGCCAAGATTTAGCTTTTGCTTAGGTCAGGTTGTGCCGATATACTACTTGTAAGTTATGAAAAGCTGGATAATCAGGTAAATTGCATTCGAAGGTTGAATCAAGGTTGTCTGGGCGAATTCGTAGGCGCGACCCAGCTCCGCTACTCGTCACGGCGGAGCGTGCCACAGCCGGAAAGGCTTCGCCGGCGGCGAGAGCCCGCCGCAACCCGAGAACCAGCAGTAGTCCTGATGGAGATAATTATGGTTGAAAAATATCCTGCTTCAGCAAAAGTTTATTCGACTACAGGACTTGGAAAATTTAGTATTCTTGATATGTTGGCTTATTTCGAGGAGCACGGAGCAATGCGAGTCTCGGACTTACATATCAAAGTTGGCGCACCCCCTGCATATCGCATCGACGGTAACCTGGTAAGGCTTAAAGGCCTAAGTGTAACACCTGAAGTAGCAAAGCAACTCATTTATCCGCTTCTAACCGAAGAAAACCAGCAAAAACTTCAAGCTCAGTACAGTGTCGACTGCTCTTATCGATTTGGCTCACTGCAGTTTAGAATAAATATATTTCAGGAAAACGACGGCATCTGTGCTGCTATCAGGGCATTGTCGCTGGAGATTCCGAAAGTAGAGGAAGTCGGCTTTCCAAATACCGTCTGGCAAGACATCATCAACCTCAAGCAGGGCCTTGTCCTTTTAACCGGAATCACGGGCGCCGGAAAATCTACAACCATTGCTTCGTTAATCGATAAAATCAGCGAAAAAAGCGCCTGCCGAATCATAACTGTCGAAGACCCCATAGAATATCTCTTTCAGCAGAAATACTCTCTTATATCTCAACGTGAGGTCGGAAGGGACGTCAAATCCTTCCTTCACGGACTAAGATCAATGCTGCGGGAAGACCCTGACATAATATTTGTTGGAGAAATGCGTGACCCTGAGACGATAGCTATGACACTAATGGCCGCCGAGACCGGTCATTTGGTCTTCTCCACACTACACACAAGAGATGTTGCCGGCACGGTTACGCGAATACTGGACTATTTTCCAGCAGGCAGGCAGCAGGAAGTGCGAAATCAGCTTTCCCTTGGACTTAGCTACATCATCAGCCAGAAGCTCGTGCCCAGAAAAGACGGCAAAGGTAGAATTACAGCAATGGAAATACTTAACAATAATTACGCCTGCGCCAACCTGATGCGCACCGGCAAGGTAGAGCAATTGTATTCGCAATTGCAAACAAAAACTCGAGATAGGCCCGGAGAAAAAATGATAACTATGGAAAAGCATCTGGCAATACTGGTAAGACAGGGCAAGATTGACCTGCTGGAAGCCAAAAAATGGGTTAACAATGTCAATGTCTTCATTGATGCTATGAAGCAGGAGTAGCGGGGAAAAAGAGAAAAATTAAAACCCCGCACCAATCGCCATTTTGCTAAAGTTACAGCCCTACACTATGTAAAGAGCTCATAAAATTCAAATCAATTGGTGTGGGGCAAGCGATGCAGACCAGTCTCGAGGTCCTCGAGAGAGATCAGCACTGAAAGATTATGTATGACAATCAAGTTCAACTGCCCCAACTGCGATTCGCTAATTGCCTTTCACGATAAATACTGTGGCAAACGTGCCCGATGCTTAAATTGCGGGCAGCTTTTTATAATCCCCTTCAAAGACGACGAAACACCGCAAAAAATCGAGCCAAAAATCGAAAAAGGCGAGCCGCTTGCCGGCTTTTACCGTGCGGTGTTTATTGATAGCTGGAAGCTGTTCATTGACCCGGAGAATGCAGCCTCGCTGGTCTTTGTCGTTGCGGTGGTGTGCTTCAAGTTTTTTCTCGCTAAAGGATTTTGTTGTCTGAACTATATCTCGTTTGTCATTGTCTGGGGATGGCTGTTGGGATTTTATCTCAATATTATTTACGAGACGGCCTTCGAGATAGATAAATTGCCGGAAATCTACCTCGGAACGAGTATTACCTTTTTATGGTACGTTATTAAGCCGTTTCTGACTTTCTTCTTCACGATGATGGTTGTGCAGCTCCCCTTCATTATTGCCCTGATGCTGCTTCAGGATAAGGGCATAACATACGAGAATGTGTGGCAGGTGCAAAGCGGCTATTATCTACTTTTACAAGGACTTCTCATCTTTGGGCTGTTTCTGTTTCCAATGGCAATACTCACGATGGCCGTAGGTAAGGACATCACTCTATTAAGGCCTGATTATTTTTTAATCCCAATATTCAAAGCATTTATCCGCCATACGTTGAGCGGATTTATCCCATACCTTATTGTGGTAATTCTGCTGGCGGTATTTGCAATTCTTGAGATGCACACCACTCAATACTCTGGCGTCGGCTTAGCCGCAACGGCGAAAGATTTAGCACTGAATCTTGCAGTTCAGATTGTTGCGATAATCGCTATGCGTTCGATTGGCTTGTTCTATCGACACTATAGCTGCTATTTCCCTTGGTAAGCCCCGCACCAATTGTCCTCTGGTGGAAGTCCATAGCGTTCACAGGGTATAGAGCTTGGTTCTGTGTTCAATTGGTGCGGGGTGGCAGTTCAGGTTGTGCAAAACAGGCCGATAAAACAACAGGTACTTCGTTTATACCCTTCAGGGTAATAAATTCCCGCGAGTGAGATTTTAAGTTGTTGTTCTAAAGTTACTTACCCGAGAGCGAACGGGAAATTTCAACTGGGAGCACTATATATTGGTGTTTTATGTAGTGAATCTTTTTAGCAATTGCTGCAGTAACTCCATTGGCAGGCCCATTACGTTTGTCAAACTGCCTTCGATTCTTTCAATGAATTCATCGTCTTTTTCTTTTATTGCATAAGCGCCCGCCTTATTTCGCCAGGAGCCGCTTTTAATATGCTCGGCAATTTGCTTGTCGGTTATTTTCTTCGGATAGATAGTTGTACTGTCGCTTTCAACGAGCTCGGTTTTATCGCTTAATCTGACAACAGCAACAGCGGTTATGACCTTATGAGGTTGGCTAAAGAGCTTTTTAGTAATCTGCTCTGCCTCTTTTGCATCTTTGGGCTTTCCAATGACTTGGCCGTTGAAATCCACAATAGTATCTGCGCCAATGACTAAGCAATCCGGGTGCTTTCTCGTCTGGGCGGAGCCAGCCGTAGCCCGATGTGCAACGTTTCTTGCCTTGGCCAACGCCAGGCGTTTAGCGTATTCACAAGGGCTGATTTCGTCGGCTAAAAAAGTCGCCGACGCTTCAAAGCCTGCCTTCGCCGAAACGCTACGTGCAGGCAGGCTATGGCGACGGAGCGCTGACTCGTCAATATTGGGGGGAATGGATGTAAATTCGTAACCGGCCTCGGCCAGTAACTGTCTTCGCTTCGGAGAAGCCGAAGCGAGAATAATTGAGCATTTGGGTTGTTCAGGCATAGGGCTTGAGTTTTTAATCCTGGGCCTTGACTTGGGTGTTGCGCACGATTCTCCAGCAAAAGAGCAGATACTCTTTTTCTATTCGGCCGATATCTTCGCCAATATATCGCTCAAATAACAACTGTCCGACAGCTCGGTTCCAACCCACAGTTCGTGGAATATTTCTGTCTATAGCAGTTCTTTTAGTTGTCTTATCGAGCGGCCAGTCTCCTCTCAGGCCGTCCAAAAGCAACTGTCGGTAACGACCCAGCCATTTGCCGTAATCGGCTTCTCTCAGAAATCGTACCAGTGCATAAGATTGGCTGTAAAAAGCCATGACCGCATCAGACTCATTCATAGCAAGAACTTCGCTCGGATTGATTGTTATTAATTGGCTCAGCGGTATCATCTTCTTTTTTAATAGCGTTTTTTTCAGTGCCTCTAATCGATATATATTCTCATCCGGCTCAAAATAAAATGTCTCTTGTTCGCTTCTGTGTGCCTCAAAGAGCGTAGCGACTCCCTCGTCAAGCCAGCTTGGCAGACGAAACTTGAAGAGTCTGCTGTTAAACTGATGCCACCCCTCGTGTCCGAGAGCCGTAAATGTTCGTTCTATACCGATATTGTAAGTTACGCAGGCACCATTTAGATAATATGCTCCCGATTGAATTTTACAGAATAGTTCTGCATGTTCGCCTGCGAAGGGCTTTGTGAAATCCTCCCACTGCTGACGACTGGCAAAAAGATATGTGGTAAATTTGGTCGTCGTTTCAATGGGTTCAGCTAATTGACTGTTATAGCCGCGATATGCTGCCTCAACGAATCTGGGGATTGCCCGGAGCATCAGGGGTTCTAAAAGCGTTGTGAGAACCACATAGTGGCTGGTGGTAAGTTTTAGTCCCGGCCCATACTCATTCTCCCAAACCTCAACTGATTCAAGCTCTGGCAGATTCTGCTTTTGCAGATACTCGACCATACCGGCGGGCGTATCGAGCCCCCCCTGCCTCTTGCTTGCCTCTGCGTCTCTCGACGCAAGTCGAGGCAGCGGGCCAGAGGCAAGAAGGGGGGTTTCGATTTTGTCGGTCTTAAAACAGCCCGATAGACAAACAATCACTATTATCCAGATTAGCGCCGAATTTCTTAGCACGGTTTGCCTTTTTAGTTTCTCTCAGTGTTCTTTCAGCTCTTTGCGGTTAATCTTCTTTTATTTCACAAAATGGTGCGCCGAAGACCTCAGCGGTGAATAGATATACTTCTGTTTTTGGGTCTTTCCAGGCATCCGCTGGCAAACCGGCCTTGTGTGCACAGCAGTACGAAAGAAATTCCTCTTTGCCCCAGCCGGCCTCGGTGGCAACCTGGGGCAGAAAACAACCTGATGCACGTCCCTTCTTTATGTATATGCCATCGGTCCCGAGACGCAAACTTAACGGGTCGTCTGTGCGCTGCAGCGGTGAAAGAACGGATATCTCAATATCTAATTGCTCTAATTCATCGGCCGATATCGGGTCGGCAAAGAATCGTGGGTCACCGGTAGCTGATGCCTTGGCCATATCAGCTATCAGCTCAATCAATGGGCTTTCGGAGGTAAATTGCCCGATACATCCGCGCAATCTGTCGTGATTTTTCAATGTTACAAAACAACCACAATAAGCATTTAGCTCGGGGTCGTCCGATTTCGGTTCAGGCATTGTCCTGCCTTTAATAACCGCCTCAACTGTATCCCGGGCTACCTTAAGAAGAGTTTGTTTCTGTGCATCATTCACTTTTCAGCCCATAAATATATGGCTCAGTTTTTTCATTATAAAAGCAAGCAGCGCAAGAAGTATGATAACAACAATAGTTGCGATGTTGAAATATTTTTCTATCAATCGACGGGCCTTTTCACCGAGGAAGTAAAAAAGCATCGCCTCACTGCCAAATCTCATTGTGCGGAAGACTACGCTTATGATTACGAATTTTTTTATTGAGACATCGGCCATACCACCCAGCCAGCTAAAGAGCATATAAGGCACCGGCGTCAGAGCCGATATGGCAATCGCCCAAAAATCATACCTCTGGTAAAGCTCAAGTGCCTGATGTGCCTTCTCGCCCAATTGGATTGGTCCGAAGCTCAACTGCTCAAAGAAGCTCACAACCCTTTCACCACCGATGGCCAGACCAAGAGAAAAAGCAATTGTGCCGCCAAGAACGGAGAAAAATGCACAGGTCAGGCCGTATCTTATCGAGCGCTTCGGTTTACCCAGGCACATGCCGATAACAAGTACATCGGCTGGAATCGGAACACAGATTGGCTCGGTCAAAGCAAGTATAATAAGTGCCAGCGTCCCGAAACGTGTATCAGCCCAGTGAACAACCCAGTTATACAACCGCCTGTGCCAGTGCCACCACACAACGGATTCGTCGCTCGTCGCCCGTCGCTCGTTACTCGTTTTTGTTTCACTATTCGACATTCATTATTCCTGCGTGTCATTCCCGCTTCTTTTTGTCATTCCTGCGCAAGCAGGAATCTATTTTTCCTTTGTGCCTTTCTTCTTCTCTTTTGCGAATTCTCCTGCCGGCCCACCGGCCGTAAACAATACCGCAAACCGCGTTACCAACGCACCTAATAAAACATAACCCAATATCACCTGAACTGTCAGCAATATATGTCCCCATATACTCTGCGCATCGGCATACATATCGCCAAAACCAAGCGTTGTCATTGTAACAACGGAAAAGTAAATAGGCCGAAGCAAAAGCAATAAAAAATAATGCCATATCGGCAAATGTTCTTCTACATGTAAATTACTAACAATTCCAGGAGGGTAATAATAGGCCAAGTTTGAATAAATCGCAGCAAAAAATAATGCCAGTATGAAAAAAGTTGCTATAACTCTTCCGGTTGACAACCCATAATCACTCATCAACCAGAATAGCTTAACCAGCCATTTCAAAAATGAGTGTTCCTTGTACCACCCCTCCCAGTTCATCCGTCTTATATTGTATTCCAGGATTTGTTTCAGTCCCGAATCTATCCGAGCACTATTCAGGCCAACATGTCTGAAATTCGTACGGCGGTCAATATCACACAGCCAGATCAGTGTAGAACCATCGATAACAATCATGCTGCAATTTGCACCTTTTAAATTAGCTCCTGATAAGTCAGCACCCTCTAAATGAGACCAACAAAGATCTGCGTCTTTCAGATTTGTCCACCAAAGTTTAGCACCTTCTATGTGTGCTCTTCGAAGTTCAACACTCTCCAAGTCGGCACCCATAAAATTAATGTCTTCCACATGGGCAAGAAGTAATACAGCCTCTCTTAGATGGGCTCCTTGGAGGTATGCCCCTTTCAGATACGCGCCTGAAAGATTCGCCCCTTCCAGAAGTATTTCTTCGTCAGGATTTCTCTCACGCCACTTGTTCCACTCGGTCATATCTCGCTTTTCCGAGCAGCGTTTGAGCATTTCGTACTGGTCCAGGTCGCATCGCAAGCCTTTTTTTAAAAGCTCGGGGTCAAGCCGCTGCTGCTTTTCTGTCTTTTCATCTTTTGATTCCGATTCAACCATCCGTTTTACCTCTGCCTTCTGTCATCTGTCTTTCGATCTCTGACTTCTGCCTTCGTGGCCGATTTTTTATACTATAAATACGTCCAACCTGCTATAATGTCAACCCCGTTAGAAGTCAACGAATTACTTCTAACGGGGTCAACGAGCAATTTAATATCTCGAACGAGATACGCTTCACGAGATACGAATGATGTTGGTTTGCAAAGAACAATTTGAAGTTATCAATGACGGCTTATTGGTTCGAGCACCTGCCAAGATAAATTTATCTCTTTTGGTAGCCGGCAAACGGCCCGATGGTTTCCACGAAATAGACACCATAATGGCCAGGATAAACTTCTATGACGAGATTTTCATCGAGAAAAGCATCGGGCTGCGGCCTGGCTACGGCTTGGCGCTTCGCCAAGACGAGCGGGCTTCCCGTTGCGACGCGGTCGCACCGCGGCGAACGCCCCGACGAGAAAGAACCGGCATCGAGTTTATCTGCGAAGGGCCAGAATGGGTGCCAGAAGGGCAGGATAATCTTGTCTATAAAGCCGCCAAATTGTTATTAGAAAACTCCAGCCGAGCCTACTCCGCCGAAGCGGCTGCGAAGGCCGGGAAGGCCGATATCAAAATCACCCTGACCAAAAATATCCCCGCCGGCTCAGGTCTGGGCTCAGCAAGCAGTGACGCAGCGGCAACCCTTATCGGGCTAAACAAATACTTAGATTTACAACTTCCCAATCGCCGGCTTGCCGAGCTCGCAGCACAGCTTGGCAGCGATGTCGCCTTCTTTTTGGATGGCCCGATAGCACATTGCAGTGGAAAAGGAGAGAAAATTAAGAAAATTCGTAAAAATTTTAACTTCTTAGCTCTGTTGGTACTTCCGAATGTAAGTGTTTCTACGGAAAAGGTTTACGCTAATTATAGGCACAACCAGGCACTATACAATGACCTTAACGTCCGAATAAACAGCTACTTACAAAAAAACAGGATTGATTTAGTGTTGAGATTGTGCGCAAATATGCTGCAAAATAGCTGTTTTAGTTTACATAATGAATTGGCTGAGTTGAAAGACAAGATAGAATCATCAGGTTTTGCTCCTTGCTGTCTAAGCGGCAGCGGTTCAGCTATGTTTTATATTATGGATACGGCTGACGAAGAGAAAGCTAAGCAAAACGGGCACGAGTTCGAAAGAAAAATTGGGTGCAGAACCATAATCGTCAGGAACAATAGCTGGTAAGAGGATAAATTTGAGAGGCGAAAAAGTAAAAGTCTAAAAAGAATAAAATTTTTTGGTTCAAAAAACGAAAATACGATATAGGCAATACCAGATACAAGATACAAAGTTAGAGAGGCAAAAAAATGGAAATCAGCGAGGTTAGAGTCAAATTAGTGGCCAACAAAGATGACAGATTAAAAGCTTTTTGCTCCATCACGATGGACAACGAATTTGTCGTTCGCGACATCAAGATTATTGAGGGCACCAGTGGCCTTTTCGTCGCTATGCCTTCGAGAAAGATGAGCGACCATTGTGAAAAATGTGGCAGTAAAAACCATCTCAGAGCCAAATTCTGTAACAATTGTGGAGCAGCACTTTCGGACAACCGGGCCAAGAAAGATTTCAAAGGCAGAATGAAGCTTCACGCCGACATCGCTCATCCGATTAATGTAGAATGCAGGAAAAAAATCCAGGAAAAAGTTATAATCGCCTTCAATGAAGAGGTGGAAAGATCAAAACAGCCGGGCTATAAGCCCGCCGAGATGGATGAGCCAGAAGACGATGATGTTCCTGAAATAGTTTAGTGGTTGAAAAGTCCATTTTGCTGCCTGTTTAATCTGCAGGAAAACGGGCTCCGGAAGACAAAGGGTTGATGAAATTTTCTATTGACGATTTCCGATACTGCTCTGCGAAGCAGCGCTTCGCTGCGAAGTACAAGATGCCGATTGAAAATAAAAAATGGAAAATCGGAAATCTTTGCCCCCCCTTGTTCTGCTTCATTGTGATTTTGTCAAAGCCCTCGGAATAATGTCCGAATCCTCTTATGTGGTAAGGTCCTCAAGAACCTTATCAAGGGCAATATTCATGCGTTTTTTGAGATCGTATTTACCTTCTGTAAGCTGCTGACGGACGTTCATAATTTTCTTCTTGCGAACTTCCGGCAGTGAAGCAATCTTTTTTAATACCTGGCCAATGGGCGTAGTGTTGATATTTTCAAGTATCTGCTCCATAAGCAAATCCTCATCGTCAGCCAGGTTCCCGTTAACCCGCCGAGAGCCGCCATTGGCGGGTTGATTTTGGCTTTCAAAATGGTTGTTGAAGTCAAAGTCTGGCATTAAATTTACCTGTATGATGGCTTTTCAGGTGGGAATATCCGTAATTTCGCCCGAAAGCCGAGAACCACTATATCTTGTGTGCCCCCTGAATCCTTTCTGAGGCGAGAACTATTTGTCAGTATTGATATCGACAGGAACAACCAAAAAACTTTAGTCCTATGGACTCCTTACGGAGAAAATTCGGTAACCAATAACTGCTGTAAGAACCCCAAAATTGCGTCAAGATGTGCTGAAATCCAGCTTATTAATGCCAAAAAGCGGCGTTTGAGAGAACTCATCTGCCAACCCAAATTGGTGTCGGTTGAACTGAAGAGGTGGGTGTGGGAAGATTAGGCGATATACTATATATAGTGATAGGCAAAATTTTTGAAAATGCAGAATCTGGAGCAGTATGGGTGAATTTTTAGTTGCCGGTAGGGTAGTACAGGCGAAAGGGATAACAAATCTCCATTATCTGCCAATGCGGGGACAGGTTTTATGAGGATAGGCTCTAAGTATTGAATAAAGAACGTAGGGTGGTGAACTAAAAAGTGATTTTAATAATAATATTTGAATTCGAGGTCCGCATCCCAGATGTTAGGTGGGGGGCTTTTCTTTTTGGTGAGTTTGAGGCGGTTACACTGTAAATTTGCCCAGTGAAGCTGAATGGTGGAGAAAAAATTGGCAAACTTGTCTATGCCGATATCCTTTAGAGATACATTTGCACTTTGGCTTTTTTGCCCGCCGGATTTTATGATTATCCCAGAGTTGAGCTTGTAATTGGCTGGAGAGATTCCATATAAGGAGGCAACGCGCTGGACAGCGCGGGCGTAATCAAATTCTTCAGAGGGAGTATTTGAATCGGCGAGCTCCAGCCGAGCGGGGTCGAGTCTAAGAATCTCCAGCATTATTCCTTCGGCTTTCTCATATTGGTTTATCTCGTCCTTTAGGCTGCGTTCTGAGCCCGGCAAGTATACAGCCCAGACCAATAGCGGCCAGAGGGCGACTATAACTGGAACGGCTATATAGTACAAAATTGGGTTTTTATATATGTCTTTCATAAAACCAGCTTCCTAATCGTTTTTGGGCACAACTGTTATGTTGAAGTGGTCTTGCCTGTCTTTTGTATAGAGGCGCTGTTGCAAGATATCCATTGAGTTTTTCTTAATTGCTTCGAAGAATTTTAGTGTGTTTGTTCGGCTGGAGGTATTGCCGACAATATCAAGGTTCCTTTCTGTGATTGAAATCGAATCTATATTTAAGTTTGTTTGCGTTGCGCAACTGTTAATGGCCTGGAGCACGAGAGTCAGCTTTGACGATATGGATTTTCCGCCTTTAATTCCAATCAGGCCTCTTTTAACGTCTCTGATGCGTCTTAATTCACTACCGAGCTTTGTTACAGGGCTCATTTTGCGTGGTAATTGGTGTTGTCCCGGCATAACTGCTGCGTAATCTTTGGCTAATATGCTGCGGAGCTTGCCGCGACTGTTGTTTACTTTGAATAATTGTGCTTGAAAATACATGCCAACAGCAAGCATAAGAATAGTAACAGAATAACTTGCAAACTTCAGGGCTTTTTGCATACGAAGCTTTTTGCCCTGATATGGCATAAAATCACTGCGGAAATTTATGGTTTGTGTCTTTTCCAGATGGGCTAAAGCTGCCCCATAGGCGATTGCAAGTTCCACCGGGTCGTCACAGTCAGCTATAGTTTGTGGGTCGGTTGTAGCGGAGAGAGCCAGGTCAAGGCCGGTAGCTTCGATGCCCAGCTTGCTGCTTAGCTGCTGATAGTCAACCGAGTCGGCGGAGTCGAGGACTTTAAGGCAATTTATCGGCTCGCTGGTTTTAATCAAAGCGGTAGTCATAAGTATTTCTCTTGCGAGTAGTTCGCTTCTATTCTGCGTCGGACCGACCAGAAACGTTCGGACTACGGATGCTTTTTGCGGACCTGGCACTGAAGAGGATGGTGGGATGACCAAATAACCGCTGCGCTGAGAAAGCATCCCGAACAGAGGATACAAACCTTCAGGCAAAGATACATTTCGACAGATAAATCTCGATAGACAATTAACATCCGGCTCTATGCTGATAGGGTCAATATTATTACTTTGCAAAGAAAGAAGGACATCCGACAATATCTTTCGCTGTGCGGTAAAGATAGTTAGCTCTGAGCCGGCCTGGTCACTTGAGGTTACATTGAAAGCGAGGGCAACATCGCTTATGTTCGTGGCGAGAGTTTCCTCCGTATCAAAGCGGACGGTGGCAGCAATTTGCTTTGGGTTAGTAAAGTCACTGTGTATATTATGCTGCATAAACATTGCACAATCCAAAGCCACTGCTGCTTCTGAAAACTCCAATCCTCTCTCGGCACAACCTTGAACGATAAGAGTAGCCAGCGTTTGGATGCTTTGCCCTTCTTTTTCTTGGCCGGAAACACTAAAACAGCCGAGGACGTTGTGGTCTTGGTCTTGCAGACCAAGGCAGACTACGGTTGCAGTGTTCTTGCTTATGTAAATTCCTAAGAGGTTCTGAACTTCCACTTCGAGCAAACTCCTAATATGGTTTTTCGCTTTTAATCCGAGATTACCGCAACTTGTTTTAATGTTTTTCCAGTTTTCGTTACTGCTATAACAGACGATGTTTCTGCAACGCCACTTACCGCTGTTGCTTTAATTGTGAAGAATGTACTGGTGGTCGTGATGTACTTTTCGCATTTTCTAATCGAATCGGAATAGCTAAATAATGATTGTCTCAAATCTTCTATATCCTCAAAGGGCTGGATGCGCCTTCTTTGGATGATTGCCTCGGCGATTGCTTTAGCATCGCCACCGAAGGCAAAGGCTGCTTCCAATACATGTCGAGGTGCGGTATTTATATTAACCTTTCTCGAGCCCCACAGACCCATATATTTCAGAGCCGATTCTTCTCTGCCTTGGATATATGGTTTGGCAAGGGACTCAGTATTAATCAGAGAGCTGTGAAAAAGTTTTGCAAAATGAGTGGTCTGCTCGTCAATCTGCTCGGAGACAGGTATGGTTTTTCTGGTTGGCTGCCTTCGCCTGGCTGAAACTCTTCTTCCACGTCTTGTTGCTCTGCGTGCGGTTATATTTGTTGCTGTGCTTACGACTCTTGTAATCGGCTTAAAGTCAAGTTTGAACTGCTTTATTTCGCTTATTTGCTCAAGCTCCGATTTTAGCGAATTACTCTGCCCTTGGTATTGTTGGGCGGGGTCGAATCCTACCCATTCACAGAAGGTTTTGAATCCTGCTTCGGCTTCGCGTTGAACATCTTTATCGCCGAGTAGTGTCCAGCCAAGGGGGTATTTAGCATTTTCATCTTCAATTTGAATTCTGACCGTGGCAGAACCAACCTCGAACTCGGCCGGCTCGGTTATAAGCGGCCAGGGAGAGCCGTACGGGCCACGTATCATCGGAGAAATGAGGTCGTTGGAGTCGGTAGCACTCCGTAAGGAGTCCATAGGACTACTAATATCTTCAATATCGTTAATGTCATCGACATCGTTAATATCATTGGCATCATTAAAACTCACGTCTTTACCCATTCCAGCAGGTGAGGATTCGGGAGCGATCTGGGCCAGAAGTTGCTGGTATTCGTCATTGCTAAGGACAAATAAATCGGAGAAATCCGGCTCGTTCGGGCGGCTAATCAGTTGTGGCTGGATATCTTGTAATGTGGCGAGTGCATATTTGACCGCTGAGTCACAACCATAACGAGCAGTTTGATAATCTATGATATATTGTTCACGGTGACGCTGTGCGGACAGACGAGTGCCCAGGGTATACCCAAGGGTCGAAAGCACAACCAGAAGCACTAATGTTACCAGCAACACAATGCCTTGCCCGCCGCCCCGACGCGCGTCGGAAGACGCGGGGGCAGGGTGGTTTTGGATACCGTTGTTATATAGACTTTCGTCTGCCATCGCCCTATTTTTCTTTGGTTTCTTTTGGTATGAGTACAAATTTGAGCTTTCTGGTTCTATCAATAGCTATGGTTCGTGAGATTTTTTCCGAATCCGGCACAACCAGAGTATCTGTTATTGTCTTATAAGGTTCGGCGAAGGAAATAGTTACTGTAATACCCGGAGGCAGAGAAGCGCTTGTCCATTTATCTTGAAAACTCTCACCCTGTGGGACCTGTATCTTAAAGCAAGTCAGGCCGGTACAAACCGGCACAAAAGGATACTGTTTTTCCCAATCGGTCCTTTTTTCATCGAGTAGCTTGTCTTCTAATGCGATACCGCTATGGCTGCGGTATAAAGTAAGACTATTGGCGTCAAAGTCATAGCTGCTCTGCCAGATGATTTCTTCAAATGTCTGCTGTTTATCATCGCTGTCATAGATAGTTTTTTGAATTGTTAATCTGGCAGTTGGCAGACCTTTTTCAAGTTTATTTTCAATAGTAATTTTTGTATCGGCGTCGGCTTTGATTACTTTGTCGAGGTCTTCGGCGATTCGCTGCAGAATCTCACGGGGCAGCCGAGAGCTGTCAAGTTTGCGTGTAATTGCCGCTGCGGAGCGCTCAGCACGGCTGTAGATACCCAGCACCGCAACCAGAATCATCGCCCCAATCATTAGGGCTGCAAGCACCTCGGCAAGCGAAAAACCCATTTGTCTCACTCGTCGGGGCGGCCCAGCTCCGCCATGGTCTTCGCCGGCGGCGGGAGCCCGCCGCAGCCCGATAAATTTGTCAGCAGCTTTTTTCATTTATTTAGTCCCGATAGGCGTCATCGACGGGGGTAGGAACTTTTTCTTTCACCGCCGAACTTGTAGAGAGCACCGAGTTTTTTAAAATTTCAAATTCTTCTCTGCGGTCTTTGCACTCTCCGCGGTTAATCCTTTCAGAGTTTTCCCTCGTTGTATAGCTTCGTTATTAATTCCCAGATTTCCCAGAAATCCATTTGCATCACTTCTTCGTACGTTAAACCTGTCACAGGATCTATGTCGTTTAGCCAATCATCATCGGTGGAAGTTTCCGGCTTGTCGGATTTAGTCTCATCGGTGGGTTTAGTCTCAAGAGTCTTTTGGCGGGCCTGCTCGGTTAACTCCTGAACAGATTCTACTTGTTGGCTTTTGGCCTCTGGGGGGGGATTGCCGTTACTTTCTTTGAAGACATCAATATTATTCTTGACAAAAGAGCCGTCCTCGGTCGTAAGCATACCATTGTCAACCCATTGCTCAATAGTTTCTACCTCGACGCCAGCGTATTCAGCAGCTTCTTCAGTTGTATTTATGACCATAGCAGCGACCATGGTGGCTATCTGCTCCTCTTCTTTTTGATGCTGCTTTAAAAGCTCAAGCAACTGCTGTTTTGACACGTCGGTTAGCCAGTGTGTTAGTTCGATGGTTTGTGTTTCACCGGCTGTGTCGGTATATTCGGTAGAGCAAACGCCTCTGACCCATACGCGCTGTGTTATCGGCTCGTAGAAACTCTCAACCACGGTTTGCCACCGGATTTCCGGGTATTTGTTACTGGTGCCAAACTCGGCTGTTTCTTTGACTGAATTAGCGGTGAGCAGTTTCTCCATATTCTCGCGTGCAACCTCAAAGGCCTGCATGCGCAGAGTTGAATCTGCAGCCGAGGCCATACAGCGATTTATGACAACTAATACGCTCGTACTAATAAATGCCAGTATCATCAAAGCAGTTGTAGCTTCTATCAGACTAAAACCTCTAACTCTCGTCTTGGCGAAGGCGCAAGCCGTAGCCAGATTGGTATTTCGTAACGACAAATAAATCACGTACGACACCTCACTATTATCAGAAGGGCACTTCCTCTTTGGTTTTTGGCTCTAAAAGTTCAACATCACTTTCTATTAACGAAATAGTTCTATTTAGGCGGTTAACTACTACTGAGTACGGCTGCTCTTTTTTATCGAGCAGGACGATTTTTCCGCCATATTGCCAGCCAGAATGTCCAACCCGGAACTTTGCCCAGCCATCATTAATATATTCTCCATCGTCAAACTCAATATAAACAACCCGGCAATTATCACTGAAATTATTTTCGACAATAATCTCCTCTTCCAAGACCTGTGATAGGTCGGGCGAAGTAATCTCGCGAAGGATATAGTTCTGCTCGGTCGGGTCGATAATAAGTTCGTATCTTCTATTGCTCTCGGCGGCGGCACTGGCAGCCATCTGCATTGTGCAGACGAGGTCCTGCACTTGTGCCCTGAAGGTACTTTTTCTAAGCAATCTGAAAAGGTTCGTCTGGACCAGAAGTACGAACAGCGAAACCATCACGATTACCACTACCATCTCGGTCATCGTAAACCCCGAGAGATGAGGAACAAGGGGCAAGGGACGTCGTCCATCGTCCATCCTCCATCGTCCATCGTCAGAATGCATCGGTACTGTACAGGTCGGCATCGTAGCCCTCACCACCTTCTTCACCATCGGCCCCGTAGCTGATGATTACGAATGGTTTACCGCTCTCAGGATAGAGTTGATAGAAGAAGTCCCGCTTCCAGCCATCTTTAGGTAGTTCCGTAGTTTCCAGATATCCACCCGGCTCATAGCTTTCAACGTCGCTGGGCTGTTCGATAAGGGCCATAAGCCCTTCTTCTTCGGCTGGGAATCTGCCGGTATCCATTTTGAACTGGTTAACCGCATTGTGAAGGGCCTTTAGGTTAGCCTTGGTGGTCGTAACTTTGGCTTCATCTATTTTGCTCGCTACTTTTGTTGCCACCAGTGTGGCAAGTAGACCGATGATAATCAGTACGGCCATAATTTCGAGCATTGTAAAAGCATATCTTGTCTTTTTCCTTCGACTTTGCTCAGGATGGTGAGCCTGTCGAACCATTATTCGCTTTGTTTTCATTGTCACATTTAACTCCTAACTTTATTAGACGCAAATTGCGCTGATTAACGCAGATATAGCGTAATCTGCGAAATCAGCGTCTAAAATTAATCGGTCACAATTGTAACGATGAGATTTCCAAAATGGGCAGTAATGTAGCATAGGCAATTACACCAATTATAGCGGCCATAATAATTATAATAATTGGTTCAATCGCTGCACCGAGTCTATCGATAACTACGTCGGTGGAGGATTCAAGGTTTTCACTGATATTTTTAAGCATTGTCTCCAGTTCGCCGCTTTTTTCCCCTACAGCAACCATGTGAGCAATAGCGGGGTCGATGACGCCGCTATCCCTCAACGGCGTTGCGATATCGGCACCGGCAAGAATCCTCTCGCGTGCTTTGTAGATTGCCTGTTTCATAAGACTATTTCCGGTAACTTCTGAAACAACACGAAGAGATTCAGCCATAGCCAGTCCCGAACCAAGAAGAGTCGAAAGAGTGGTGGTAAAACGCGAGACAACACGCTGTTTCATAAGTGAGCCGAACAGCGGTAGAGACAGCATAGACTTATCGCGCAAGTATGCTCCACGCTCGGTTTTGAAGAACCGTTTAAGGCCCCAGACGACTCCAGCAATTGCTGCGATAACAACTAGCAACCACCAACTGGTCAGTACGAAACCGACGTTCATCAGTTGCCTGGTGATCCACGGCAATTCATGCCCGGCTGCTTTTATCTGTTCACCTATACTGGGGATGACTTTGATTGTTAAAATCAGAATCGCTGCGATGCAGAAGAAGATGAGGATGAACGGATATATCATCGCCGTTATTACTTTCGTTTCGACTCGCCGGCGTTTTTGCATAAAATTAGCAATGGTCAAAAGAGACTGCCCTAAGTTGCCGGTAACTTCACCTACGCGGACCATGCTTATATATATGACATCAAAATAATCGCTGTAATCTTTCATAGCGTCAGCAAATGACTCACCGGTGACAACGCGGTCGCGAATATCGGTAATGGCATTTTTGAATCGCACATCGGAGGTTTGTAAAGTAAGAACCGAAAGGGCCTCAGTCAGTTTAATCCCTGAATTAAGAAGCGTGGCCATTTGCTTGGTAAAATCGATTATTTGGCTCTTACCGCCTCGTGCAAATATTGAAAACAGCGCAGCTTTACTTTCGCTTCTGGAGCTGACATCTGTAATTGATGAAGGGTGGATACTCCGAACCCGAAGTTGTTTTCGTGCGGCATAAGGGCTTTCAGCGGTGATATCGCCTTTGACTTTTTTGCCGTCTGCTGTTATTGCTATATAATGGTATCGAGGCATAATTAAAACTAAAAACTGCAATTTGCTACATTATATCTGCTTGTGTTACTCTTAATACTTCAGAGACAGTTGTTGTGCCGGCAAGAACTTTCCTTGCTCCATCCATTCGCAGAGTCTGCATTCCTGCGTCAAGGGCTATTTTCTTTATTCTACCGGCAGTTTCCCTTTTGTATATCATGTTCTGAATTTCTTCGTTAATGGTCATCATTTCATAAATACCGGTTCTTCCACGATAACCGGTTTGAAAACATCTTTCACAGCCCTGGCCGACAAAGAACTTGCCGCCGTTGGCAGCCGAGCCGGACAATCCTATGCCAAGCTCTCTTAACTCGTGAGGGGAAGGTTCAGCAACTTTTCTGCATTCGGGGCAGACTTTTCGCACTAATCGTTGAGCTATTATGGCAATCAGGGATGAACTTACCAAATACGGCTCGACACCTAAATCCAAAAGCCGGCTCACTGCTCCAGCAGAGTCATTTGTGTGCAGCGTGCTGAAAACCAGGTGACCTGTAAGCGAAGATTGTATTGCCATACGGGCCGTCTCAATATCTCGAACTTCACCAATCATTATAACATCAGGGTCCTGACGCAACACGTGGCGGAGCGATGTGGCAAAAGTCATACCTTTTTTACTGGCGACCTGAATCTGGCTGATGCCTTCGAGTTGATATTCGATGGGGTCTTCTATAGTTATAACATTTTTCTCGGCTGAATTAATTCTGTTAAGGCAGGCATAAAGAGTTGTGCTTTTGCCGCTGCCGGTTGGGCCCGTTACAAAAATGACTCCGTGAGAGCGATTGAGCAAAGTATCGAATTTCTTCAAATCATTCTCCCACAGGCCCAGTTCGTTTAATCCGAACAATCCTGTGCTTTTGTCAAGCAGTCGCAGGACGCTGCGTTCGCCGTAGCTGGTCGGCACCGTACTAATACGCAAATCGATTTCTCGCTGGCCCAGCCGGACGCTGCAACGGCCATCCTGTGGAAGCCGGCGCTCGGCGATGTCCATACCTGCCATAACCTTGATACGAGAGATAATCAAAGAAAGAACGTTTCTGTTCAAACTTAAAACATCATATAAAATGCCGTCAATGCGATAGCGAATCTGAATCTTTGTCTCATAAGGGTGAACGTGAATATCACTGGCCCTTAATTGCAAAGCACGAAAAAGGATATCGTTGACCAATCTAATAACCGGGGGACGGTTTACCATATCAAGCAGGTCATCTGAAGTGCTTACTTCATCGATGAGTTGGTCGAGATTTTGCGAGTCAAGCTCTTCGGCCACTTCTTCGATGACCGTTGTTCTCTGCTCGTAGGCAATATCAATTACAGCGGTGATGGCGGTACGCGTAGATGTTGCGGCCTTGACTGGCAGGCCTGTCATCTTCGAGACATTATCCAGAGCATTCGCATCTAAGGGCTTTGATAAAACCACCGTTAGTTCGCTGTCATTAATCTCGCTCTTTATCCCAATAAGATAATGGTGCTGAGCGTAGTTGGCTGGGACAGCTTCTATGAATTCCTGGGATACGGCCTTTGCGGATATTTCAGGCAAAAATTCCCAACCGAGCGCCTCAGCGAAGAGTTTCAAAACCGCATCTTCTGTAAAATAAGGGCAGTTGAGCAGCGCCTCATCAAGTCGGCCTTGGCTGGCGTTTTCTTCGAGGAATTTGGCCAGTTGCTCTGCGTCAACCAGGCCGGTGCGCTTAGCAGTTTGTATCAGTAATTCTTTCATATTTCGTATTGCGTATATCGTACTGCGTATTGCGTAACGGGCAATACTTTATTCGGCTTCAAGGACTCTCAACGGCTCGATTGGTTTGGGCTTTATTCCAGGCCAGTCTTCATATTCTTGGAACCTGCGTTCAGCCTTCTCGAAGGCAGCCCTATTTTCGCCGGAGATTCTCTGAAGCTGTGCTAAACCAGCCGTTTCATCAGGCCGCAGAATATTAGCTTTCACAAAGACATAGAGTTTACTTGAAGCGTCACTATTGGCAACCGTCCTAAATAATCCTCCGACAATTGGGATATCTCCCAAAAGAGGCACTTTGCTTCCACCTTTTGACTGCTTTAGCTTCGTTAAACCGCCAAGAATGATAGTACTGCCATCAGGAACAGTGACAATTGTGTTTATATTGCTTGTTGTGTAATCTGGTGGAGCATCCTGTTTCTTCTCAAAGTCTTCCCGGAGCATATTAATTTCAAGACGCAATAAATCACCTTCACTGATATTTGGAGTGATGCCAAGCTCGATTTTGGCGGGGTATTCCGTCCACTTGGTAGTAGTAACTGGAACACCCTCACTTGTATAGCTCGTTGTTGACTCTTCTACATAGGTTTTTTCGGTAGTGTTTATCACACCTTTTTCGTTGTCGTTGACCAAGATTTTCGGCTGTGCAAGAATTCGGCCGTAGTTTTTCTTATCCATAGCGGTTAGCAGAGCCTGGATTTTATCCACAGAGTAGAAACCTTGAACAAACGCCGAGGCCGCATCAAGATTCCATCCTGCTTCAAGATTGTGGCGGTGAAGGCTTGTCTTGGGTAAAGTGCCTGTTACTGCGGTATTTCCTGTCACGGAATCCTTTGCATTGGCTATAAGGTTTAGGTCGTATTCAAATAATTCCTCTCGTGTTATTTCAACAAGTGCGACGTCTATCAAAACCTGTGGTCTTCTTTTATCTAACTGCTTTATTAAATTTGCTACCCATTCCTGATTCTTCTTGCTGGCATAGACAATAAGCGAAAAGGTATTTTTATCGGGAATAATAGTAATTTCTTCCTCGGTCTTTTTTACGACCTGCTGAATTTTGCCCTCTTTGTCTTTGATAGTTTCCTGGATAAGTTGATTCAGGGTGGTGGCTAATTCTTCCGGGTCTTGATTTTCGAGCTGATAGATTTTATAAGGAATTTCCTCTTCTTTGGTCCTGCTGTCTACATAGGTCAAAATCTGCTGTATCTGTGCATGCTGCTCAGGCGTTGCATTAACCAGCAGTGAATTGGTCATTTCAATTACAACTACTTGCGGCTCTTCCACAAGGCCTTCTGTTGTTTCGTTGCTTCGGCCGGCAGTCGCAGGCGTTCCGCGTTTAGCGGGGGCGGTAATTCTTGAAGGAGTAGTACTTCTGCTGCCGCCGATTATACCAAGCTCGCCCAATTTTTTCCGTGCCTCCTCGGCGTCAACATGCTCGATTTTGTATGATTTTAGGGTCCGCAGGTCCTGCTGCTCCACGTCAAGACTGTCTATCAACGCATCGACAATATCTAATTGCTCAGCAAGGCCTATCATCAGGATACGGTTTGTTCTCTCATCAGCGTCAAGATACACCGTAGATTTGGTTGGTGTTGGAGTTGGCGTAGTGGGCCTCGTTGGAGTTCTTCTGGTTGGTCTTCCCCGAGTAGGTGTCGGTTGTGCTGGTGCAGTAATGGTAATTGAAACAGTGCCGAGCTGTTCAGTAAGTGTTTTGACTTTAGAAGCAAGTGTTTTTGCCATCGTGAATTTTAACTGCCTGAACCTGAATTCCCTCGGCTTGCCGGGCCTGTCAATTATCTCCAGAAGCTCTTCTATGCGGGGCATACGGTAGGCATAGCCGGTTACAACAAGGGTACCTGCTTCTGCGATTGGGGTAACGGTTGTGGCGAGCTTCATAGCTGTTAAAAAATTCTGTGCACTGGCAGTATCTATATATTGTAACTGGAAGACACGAGTCACGATTATATCTCCCTGCTCCACCTTGCCCCTGTCGTCCGACATCAAGACAGGGTCGATGTCTAATGCTTGGGCTATTGGAGCTATAGTTACAAGATTGCCCTTGCGAGTCATTACAAAATTTCTGAACTTAAGTGCTGATTCAAGCAAAGGATATAAATCCTTGACCCTTAGGTCCCCTCGAAGTTTGCCATGAAGCTTTAGTGTAACATCGCCTTTGATCTGGGCAGGGTCGTACATAAAGTCCAGACCCAGATACTCACCCACCAGGCCCAGCAGGTCAGTTATTGTAAGTTTCTCAGGTAAATTTAGCTTAAGAATTTCATCACCATCGTGTATCGGTGCTGGAGTATACCGCCGGGTAGTCATAGGGACTCCTTGCGGAGTAACAGCCGGCTCAGGTACGGGCGGTTCGCGAACCGCCCCTGCTTCGCTCGGTTGCCGAGCTTCCCCCACGTCTGCTTGCGCGGACAAGCGCGGGGGCATTTTTGGCGGTTTCTGGGTTACCCTTTTGCGAGCTTCCTGCAAAGTAGTCCTATGGACTCCTTGCGGAGGACGGCCCTCAATGACAGAAATAATTCTTTCAATCAGATTCTGCGGCGCAACAACCATCAAAGCGTTATCATGGACATCAACAATAGCTCTGACAGCCCCTGCGTCTTCCTGTCGCCTGCCCCCGCGTCTCCCGACGTGAGGCGGGGCGGCGGGGAAGGCAGGAGCAGGGGGGCTTGAAAAGGTTCCGATTGATATATTGCCAATTTCTGAGGCAATCTGTTCATTGGATGGCAAATTGTCGAGACCTACGGCAGCACCGTCAGGCGTCCTGTGGAGAGCAATCATTCTTACACAAAAAAGTTCCTTTGCATCAGCAAGCGTCAGGATGGCCGTTGCTTTGATTATCTCACCGGGGCTGGCAGTAATTAACAGCGCATTTGAGTTGCCCGGAAATTTCGAAACCGTACCGATATTTGCTTCGGCCAGCAATTCCGCCCCTTGGTCTGCTGATATGTTTGTTAAGGAAAAAATCTTATATTGTGGCGTCTGGCCCGCGTATTCCTGTCGCCTGCCCCCGCGTCTCCCGACGCGAGGCGGGGCGGCGGGGAAGACAGGAGAGGGGGCTTGCTTGGCAGAGAGGTAGCTGCTGCACAGAAAGAGAACAGAGAACAGAAGACAGAGGACAGTCGCCGACGCTCCAAAGCTATGCGGCCTTCGCAGCCAAAGTAATTGCTTCGGCGGAGTAGGCTGGCGATGGAGCGAGAACCCCGTTAGAAGCGGGCAGATCCGTCTGAAATACGGCGGACCGGATGCTCGATATGGCTCGGATGGGCTCGCCGAAATCGGAGATTTCTTTCTAACGGGGTGACTGGGTTCCCATTTTGTTTTTCTTTTGCCTGCCCCCGTGTCTTCCGGCGCGAGTCGTGGCGGCGGGCTCGTCTCGGCGGAGGCTCGCCGAGCCGGAGCGGGGCAAAATGGGGTCCCTCTTCTTTCTTCGGAAAAGCGCCATTCTATCATAATAGGTTGCTCCAATTCATCCTTCGTAGCAGTTACTCTGCTATGCGTAGTGCTTCGCAGAGCATAGCCACGGAGAACGAAACCTCACATAACGACACAGCGTTAGTGTTTTACCGGACAATTTAACCGGCCCCCTGAAACAAAATTGGCTATTAGCGTAACCTCCTTTGTTAAAAGCTCTTACGTAAGAATTTGTCCAAATCCATCCCGCCGTATGCGGGCAGACTATTATCAAGTTCCAGCTATTTAATCAGACACAGAAAAGTGCCAAAAGTTCCCGATTTTTACCCCGTTAGATAATTTCATATCTAACGGGGTGAAGGCAAAAAAGCGTATAGCATATAGCAGGGAGAGATGTAAGCTTTCTACTTTTGCTACTCTACGAAGTAGGAAATGGTAACCGGTAATTGGTTATTGGCAACTGGTTATTGGTAATCACCATTTAACCAATCTTATCGTTTTCGTTGTGGCCGGTTTGGTCTGGGTAGTTTGATGGACCTTTTAACTTTCCGGCTCCGCCGTAAGGTGTCCTGTGGATTTGCCTGATTTGCGTTCTGCCGAGTGTCCCGCTCCGGCTCGGTGAGACTCCGCCGAGACGAGTCCAGCTCTTTTCGGGCTGCGGCGGGCTTCGCCCCGACGAGTGGTAAACGTTGCAGTTTCTTGGCCTCATCGTCGCTTATACGCATTTTTCCAAAGTCATAGGAAGGGTTTTCCATATTTGGCATATTGATTTCGCCGGATTCGATGCGGTTTTGTATTGAATTTAGGAATTCTTCCAGCATTTTTTCGCTTTTTTCCTTCATCTGCTGCACGGATGCTGTTGTGGCAATGTCGTCCTCATGTGAGATGTTTTCGGCGGGTGCGGGATGGGTTATGCTGACTGTTTTTGTTGGAACAGCCAAAGGCTCTAATAGAGGGCTTCTTTGCGGTTTTTGCTGAGTTGTAATTTCGAAAGTCCTCTGGCCGTCTCGAACAACTATAAGGCCGTCTTTTACCTGCTCAATAACTAAATGGCCTATGGTGCTTCCCTGTCTGACCCAACGCAAGTCCTTACCTGGCTCATTGATGAATGCCAGCGATAGCTCCGGATTCGCTTCATAAAAACTGGTGCCAGCAAGGGTAAATTTGGCCGTAACAGGGCCCCTCGGCCTGGGTGGAGAAACAGTCGGTTTAGGGATTGTTGGTGTACTTGGTTTTGGCTTGGGAGGTGGGTTCAGATATTTTACAAAGGCCTCTGCTTGTGTTATAAGCGGCGAAGTCTCGTTTTGGCTTGTCTTCACTTTATTGTCCGCGGCTTTGTTGAATTTTTCCACTACACCGGAAGAATTCAAAAAATGCTCTATCTCTTTATCGCTACGGCCGCCGAAAACGACAGACAAAAAGAAGAAAATTACGGCTAAAACCGCCGCTACAATAGTTGTTATCCGCAATGTCTTTATCATTTTTACTGCTTATTTGCTTGTTTGTGCCCTGGATTTCGTGATTGAAATAGTGAATATGTTACTCATTTTGCCCATAAGAACATACGCTGGTTACTATGTACTGTTCACCCCGTCAGAAAGAAATCTCCGCTTCTAACGGGGTTCACTATTTTATTTGACATTGCAGGGGGTATTTGGTTCCGCCGTAAGACGTCCTGTGGACTTCCAGTGGATGATTTCTTCCAGATAGACCTGCTCGTTTCCCGCATAGTCTCTGCTTGTTTCGGGGGTATGGCAATCAAGACAGGTTGATTTGGGTTCAGTGGTCTTTGCTTTTCCTAAAGTTGCGTTGTGTTGTGAGCCTGGGCCATGACAGTTTTCGCAGCCTACGTTTTTCAGATGTTCGGAAGTTTGTTCTGAAACAAAGCCGCTTTCATATTTCATACCGACAACATGACAAATAGCACACTCCGGGTCGAACTGCGAGCCAACTCTTTCAAGCGTAGCGTAAGCATGTGCATGGGGCCTTTGGCTCCATTTCTCATATTCGTACTCGTGGCATGGCTTACAGGAATCTGAGCCGGTGTATTCCAGGCCGCCCGGTAAAATGAAACGCGGGTATTTCTCGATCAGGCCGGCATGTTTAACAAGCTGCTGGTAAGCCTGATATAGCTCAACGAGCGGTTTTTCCTGCGGTAAATTTTCGGTCACTGCTATAAAAGAGAAGCTGAGATTCAATTTGCCTTTGGCAGTTTCTATTTGTAACTTGCTTATGTATCGGCCGAAGCGGCCAACCGAAAAAACCAGAGGGTTTTTACTTGTCTGACCCGCTGCCCCGCCTTGTGGCGGGAGACGCAGGGGCATGCGACTGTCAAGATTCGGGTCGCTAATTACTCTTGGTTCATCTGAATCTGCCGGTACAACAAAACAATCGATAGCTCCTATTTCCACAATTTCCTTAATATCAGCAGTGTCTGCCGTGTTCAGGATTAGAATATTGACGGACCGCAAATCGGAATGGCCGGAAAGAGGAAATAGCTGATAGATTTGTTCTATCGGTTCTGATTTTGTATCGAAGGCAGCAACCGTTACGGCTACAGACTCCTTCTCCAAGCTGAACTTTTTTGTAAATTTTGCCGGCAGGTTTGCATCAGACGGCCGGTAAGAGCTTATAACGTTAAAGTCTGAGCCGATGCTGTTTAACAGCCCGAGGTTTTTACCTATATCGATGTCTTCTTTTGTCAGATTGACTAAATCGTAATCAAGGAGTCTGAAGGACTCGAGTATTATATTGAATTTAAGCAGGTTCTGCTCGCTGCCAGTTTCGACGAGCACGCCAGTATCAACAACGAATCTTTTTTGTTTAGGCACGGTGTTAAAGATTGCCAGACGTCTGTCAAGTCCTCCAAGTTGTCCGCCGCTGCATCCGCAGGGTTTCAACGCTCCAAGTTCATTGCCGGTGAAGAAAACGGTAAGCACATCGGCTTTGTCGGGACTACGGCAGGGCCTCTCGTCGCCGGCGTTCGCCGCGGTGCGACCGCGTCGCAACGGGAAGCCTTTGGCGAAGCGGGGTCGCCCTGACGAGTGGTCCGACTCTACCCCGTTAGAAACAAGATATCCGGCATTTGACCTGCCGGTAGCAGATTTTCTAACGGGGTTCACCGGTGGTTTCCCCATGCTTGCTCCTGGCAGGGGCAATACGCACAAAACCACCGCTATTAACCCCGTTAGAAATGACACGCCAACGACCCTTTTCTTGGCTTTAGCAAGGATTTCTAACGGGGTCAACATACAAATCTTGACTGTCGCATGCCCCTGCGTCTCCCGCCGCAAGGCGGGGCAGCGGGTCAGACAAGTATAACTGATTAATCGCATTACTTTTCGTATATTGTTGTTCGCACCCCTATATTCGGGGGTGAATAAATGAATGAACGCATTTAATTGCCTGCATATCTACGTATAAAAGCACCTGCAGACTACGAATCAACGGGTTGAACGCTCCGGACCACGGTGATAAAACCCGCGACATGTAATTCCCAGCGGCTCGTTGCCCTTTATATCTATAGTAAACGAATCCGTGAAAAGCTTTTGTTCGCTCTTAGCAACCGGAGGTGTTATTTGGACCTCGAGATGATAACCGTTGCTAACCCTCTCCTGACTCAAAACCTTAATAACATCATTTTTCGACGATGTCGATTCAATCTCGAAATCCTCACCATAGCTGTTGAGTATCCATACGTCCCTTTTTACTGGCTTTTGAGGTTCAGCGTTGAAGATAATAATCGTAGGCGGGTTAATTTTAAATTTCGGCAGCGTACTATAAACAATGGTAACCTCGGAGAAATTCGGATGAGTCAGGCTGATCTCGACAAGCCCATTTAGACTTTTTTGCAGTTTTTCTATATCGACTTTAGGCCTAAGAACAAATTTCGTATCTTGGGCCGAGGAATTTATATCGGCAGTTATGCAATCACCGGTTGATTTGAAGGCCTTTATTGAAAATGGCTTTTTATCAAGACTGGTAATTGTAATCTCCGGGCAGCCGGCATTTTCGTCCTTAAGCAAAAGTCTGATTTTCTTCGGTTCGTAATCTATTGTGATGATAACCTGGGCTTTTATGGTCAGTGTCATCTTTGGATTTTCCTTATCGTTGCTGTGGACATGTAAACGTCGCGTCATTGTGCCAGGACGTGGGCTCGAACGATACTCTACTGTCAATGTTCCGCTCTTGCCAGGTGCATATTCTTTTTTGCTCAGCTTGGTGACAATACCGCAGCACTTATCGACTTTTGTGATTTGTAACAAGCCGTTTCCGGTATTTGTGAATTTAAACTTACCGACATTTTTCTGCGCCGGCTCGACTTTGCCGAAATCATAAACTAAACTTTCAAACTTTATTTTTGGTGTTGGTTCATTAGATTCAGGCGGAGTTTCAGCTTTTTCCGCAGCAATTGCGGCTTTGGGCATTACCAACGCAGTCTCAGGTTTTTCTGATGGACCAGATTGCTTTTTACAGCTGACCTGCAATAAAAGGACACAACCAATAACAAGGCCAATTGAGGTAAAGTAGTTGCATTTCATATTTTCATCTCCAGATCATTTTGTGATACAGCTTTGGATAATTCAAAAAAACTTATTTTAACAAAAAGGTCATCCTTAAGCAAGAGTTTTTTGACTCGTCCCGGCAACGAAAAAGCTGCCTGCGAATACGGATTTTCATGCTCAGAAGCGATTTCAGCTGCTCATATACGGCTTTACAGCCGATACTTTAATAATTACTATAGTATAGACCGGAAGTGCATGGATGCGTAATAATATTCGAAGACGACAACTGTGGTGGTAACAGTTAACGTAGCAAGCCAAACTGTTGGGGGGACCTGGGCAAGAGCTTTATGAAAAGACGAAAAACTTTACGTTCGCCAACAGGCAATCACAAGTCCATCCCTGTAACCAGATGGCCTTATTTGCCCCTGTTAGTTCTTGTAATACTTTCTTCGTTCATAGCGATTATGCGTCTGCACACCTACGAGGAACCGGTCGAGAGGGATATTGGAAACCACGCGGTGATTGGCCACGAAATGCTTCAGGGACGCAAGCTTTATTCTGACCTTTGGGATAGCAAACCGCCTGCTATTTTTGTTACTTACGCCATAGCAGATGCTCTGGTTGGTTATGGCCCCGGCTCGGTCTATTTTGTCGGGGTGGTGGCCGCAATTATAACGTTGTTAGGTGTATACTGGGCCGGTTCCGCCGTAGGGCGTCCTGTGGAGGCGCATGGAAGTGTCCCCGGCGGCCTATGGGCTGCGGCCTTCTGGACCTTTATTTGCAGCGACCTTTGGCTTTGGGCTAATCAGCCGAATACGGAAGTGGGTATGAATGCCTGTTTGATTTGGGCTTTTGCGCTTATCGTGCGAGCAGATACGAAGAAATTGCAAATATGGCGATGGCTGATTATTGGCGTGCTTTTTGCCGTTGCTACTCTCTACAAACCTGTTGCAATCACTTTTGCTGTTTTCCTTAGCTGCTTTTATCTGCTGGTCAACATTCGCCGCAGCAGTGACAGAAAGATGGCGTTTTTCCAGATTTGTCTTGTTGCTGCTGCTGGTGCAGCAGTATGGGGTGCGGTATTCGCATACTTTGCCGCCACTGGTCGTTTTACTGTTTTCTACGATACGATTTTCAAATACGGCAGATGGTATGCAAGGAGCAGAGGCACCAATATGTTTGAAAACATCCACAAAGGATTCGGCTACGAAAAATTGTTCTCTCGGTATATGAAAAGCACACCGGTTCTTGTCATTTTTACTGCTGCAGGGATAATACTTGGACTCTGGAAAGGTTGCCGACGTTATTGGTTGCTGCTGCTCGGATTTGCTCTTGCGGCGCCTTTCGCTGTTGCCCTTCCAGGCAGATTCTATGGGCACTATTATCAGCTTTGGCTTGGCCCTCTTGTAGTCGGCACTGGCTGGGCCCTGGCTACGCTCGGCCATAAAGACAGGCCTGGCCCCGTTAGAGACCCTACGGCAAAAGTCTCTAACGGGGCTGGCGTGACACTGGCTCGTAGTATACTCGGTGCGGTAGGGCTGATTATTTTGCTTTTGATTGTCCTGCCGCAATATAAAATCTCTGCCGACGAGTGGTCGGCAAAGAAGCAGGGGCCACAATATATATTCTCCAAGCAAGTCGCATTTGAGGTTAACAAACTTCTCGAACAGGATGAAACGTTTTACGTTTTGGGCATCACACCGGAAATGTATTTCTGGTCTAAACGTCGTCCACCGACAGGAGTTATATGGTCCACCGATATGGTGGACAATCCGTTAGCCGAAGAGCACACAGCACGGGCCCTTGAGGACCTCGAACGTGAAAAACCAGAGATATGCGTAATCAATATGCTCTATGCACAGGTACCACACGACCATCCCGTGATAAAATGGGCAGAAAAATGGTATAGGCCACTGCCTGGAAATCCTAACCGAGGTCCTATGCGTTTCGGCGATAAGCAGCTTTTTCTTTTCCGCATATTTATTCGCCAGAGTGGCAAATTGGCGTCCCGTTTCGGGATTACGTCAGGGCCTACGCCCTGACGAGTGGGGCTGTAAAAGCCCAGAGAAAAATCAATTAGAGGAAACCGGTATGAAAAACATTAACCCTATGGGAAAGAATAGTATTAACGGTTATTTTTGGGTTTTTGGGGGCTTGCTCTGTATTTTGCTTATATCAATAATGGCTCGGGACATTGGTCGGCCCTTCACCGGCCTGCACAGTTGGGGCGAGGCGCATCGCTCTTGGTTTGCCAGGGTCCATCTGAAATATGGCCTTGGATACACCAAGGGCTTGGACACCTGGGCCGTGGGTGACCCACCCAGGGAAAAACCAAAGCATTACCTCGACCATCCTCAACTAAGATTTCTTCTTCACTCGGTAGGAATGGCGGTCTTCGGTATTAATGAGGCAGCTCTGCGAAAAGTGGGGATAATAATGGCGGTAGTGAGTATGTTGCTCCTGCTCAAGCTGCTGAGACATTTGGTGGACGAAAAAACCGCGATACTGGCAGCCCTTTTCTTCGTTTTGTTTCCGCTGACCGGCTATTTCGGCGTCGGCGAATGGCTCTTTCCTTTGAGCTTGTGGGTTTTTTGGTGTTACCTTGTCTTGATAGGGTCCCTGAAAGATGGGCCCCAGCCCGCAAAATTTCACAAGTGGGCACTGGCTATTTCACTCTTTTTGCTCTTGCAATTGAGCTGGGAAGGATTTTTCGTCGCCCTGGCTATTGGCGTTCACTATGTCTTTCGGTGTATTCACCATCGAGAGCTGCCGGAGAAGACCCTTCTGGCAATATTGATTATCGCACCTCTGTCCAGCTTGGCCTTGAATTTTGCAGTTATGGCGGCAGGGCAAGGCTGGGATTTCCAGAGAATGCTTGAGCTTTATAAATGGAGAGCCGGAAAGGGCGAAATGGCGGAATTCAGCTGGGGTAAGTGGCTCGCAAGGTTCTGGGAATTCGCCATTATGAATTTCACCCTGCCGGTTTTGATTCTGGCGATTGCTTATTTAACTTTGGGCCAGTTATTCACATTTGCCTCCCCAGCTTCGCAAAAGCATAACACAGAGATTTCAAGACGGTTCCCACAGTTCTGGCTCTTCCTCCTACCTGGCGTCTTTCAGCTATTCCTGCTAAAGGGAACACTCTGGATGCATCACTATTGGGAACGTCCCTTCGCCCCCTTTATTGCTATAGCCGCCGCCCTGGGAATTATGCTTCTCGCGGACATTCTGGCCAAAATTCGCCCCTTGTTTGCGAAAATAAGTACGGTAGTACTCGTGGTCGTTATTACTGTATCGTGTGCAAAAGGGCTTAACTACTATCACAGCATCCGTCACTTCTCACCTGAAAAGGTAAAACTTTTTAAGATGTTAAACGAACTTATCCCCCCGGACAAAATGTTGTTAAGCTTCGACCCCTTTATTGTCAATCAGCACAAAGCAAAAGGAGCACACTATCGTCCGGAAGTTGCCTGGTATTTGGACAGGGAAACCGTGCAGGCAGCTACCCTTGCCGAGATTAAAAAACGAGCCCAAACCGGCAGGTTTCCTTATTACTTGATGCCGAGGACGTACTATGATAGGGAAACGTCTGTTTATCTGGCCAAACTAAGCAACGAATTGCAACAGCGATACAAGATGACATACATCCCCCCCGACCCAGGCGGGCTAGGCCGAGCGTCGATGCCGCCGTATCTCATTTTTGACCTGAGCAGCAAAGGTCCTGGTTCCTGATTAACTGGGACCTACCTCCCCCTCGCGGGAGCGAGGTTACCCCCGCGAAAGCAGGGACACTAAATCACAAAATGACAACAACTATTGCAGTTGCCAAGTCATAGCGAGGAGTTGCTCTGTTGTTCTTTGAAATCCGTGGGGGATTTGTGCCAAAGCCACACTGTACAGATGCCGCCTACAATGAATAAATAACTGATCGTTACTGCTCTATCTATCATTGCTGCCAGGATGCCCACTTCCAATGGCATTCCAACAACTACCGCACCGAAACCGAGTACAAGCTCTCTGATTCCCAATGAACCGGGAGTCAGCCCGATGAATATAACGACGAAGCCCAGAGCACCAAGCATAAGATATCCTCCGGCGTGGATATTTTTACCCATACTGCTGTAAATAATCCAGAGACGTGCAGCAACAAGCAGAAAATTTATGCAATAAAATGCTGCTACAGTAAAAATCATTTTCCTTTCTTTCGAAACTTGAGTTCTGCCGGAAAGGAAATTCCTTAGCGTAGCACTTAACCTTCCCTGTCCCGTGGGGATAGGCAGTGGTACAAACAGGAAAAGTAGTGAGCCTATGATTGTTAATGCGAGAACGACGGCCAAAATTTTATTTTCATATCTGCTCAGGCCATAAATGGGTAACAAAACAGTCAGGCCTATGATTGCTGCTGTGGCGGTCATTAAAAACGTAATATACAAAAAAAAGCTTGCAAAATGTGTATAAGGGAGTCCGTAGTGACGTTTTAGATAATTCGCTCGAAAGACTGTGCCAAATTTCATCGGAGCATAGTTAAGCAACAAAGATGCGTGGTGCAGCTTTACCATATCCCAGAAACCAGTCTTGGTTTTCAGGGCATTCAGCAAACATTGGACCGCACGTGCGCTACTTAAGACATTTAAGAAATACAAGCAATACATCATAGAAAGCTGCTTTGGACTTAACCTTAACAGGGCCTTTAGCTGTTCCCAGTGCTTAGCCAGATACCAAAGCAGAAAAGCTAATATTATCAGAGACAGGACGTTCTTGAACCACTTGGTCATAATGATTTGCCTGTGAAATTAACCTCCTGTAACAAGTCAACAATTGTGTCTATCTGAATCATGGATCGGTCTAAGACACTCGGTAAATTAGACTTAATCATATCGCGAATCTGTCGCTCGTTTTTGGTTAGCCGGCCAAAAATACTTTTCACATTTTCTGCCGAAAGACAAGAATAGTCGAATGCGTAATCTCTCAGTCCGAACATATCCAGTACCTCAAAATACTTGTGCCCCCATCCACATGTCACAACCGGCACACCCATAGCTAAAGCGGAAATCATACTGTGAAAGCGAGAAGCTATAAAAAAATCGCATTTGCCAATGATTTTTCTAAGTGACATAGAATCCAATTCTTCGGCTACTACTTTGACGTGAGGTGTTTGACCTACTTGCTGCATAATACTTTTAATAACGGGTAGGTCATTGTTTCTTAGCTTATTGCTGTTTGGCCTTATGCTGTGCGGTACCAGAACAACGCGATAGCCTTGGTCAACAAGATAGGTAACGAATTCTGCATTGATACCAATATAGTCAACTTTGTGGGATAGACAATTCTTATACACTACGGAACTTGGGCAGATACCTATCAGTCGGCGGGTTTTAGGGCTGAAATCCAGGTAAGCGGCAACAGAGGCCGAAAGCGTGTCCATTTGTTCCACTTCATTCAGCAAAAAAGTTACATCCGGACATTCTGGAGCATCATGTATGCCGATGGTTCTCAGGTTCTCCACAGTGCTCTTTCCCCTCGCAGCCAAGTATCGGCACCGAGGCAGCAACCAGCGAGCCAGGGTCCGATTCAACCAATTTTCGAAGGGGCCACAGGCTTGTGATATCTTCACTACATCTCCGCCAAGCATCATTTTAGGCAGAATGGTCAGCACGTTGAAGGGTAGATACAATTCTCTGCCGTCTGAAAAACTTATCCCAGCTACATCTATGAGAATATCACAACGTTTCAGAGCTCTTGTTTCTTTGAATAAAGAGGTTACCGGTATCCGCAGGGGATGGAGAATGCGCTCAAGCAGCGCAAATGGAAACATCTTGAATACGAGGGCGGCTGGACCAGCGTTGACAAAATCAACCTTTGGGTATTTGTGCGTAAGAGGTCTGTCCAATTTGATGTAAGGACTAAAAACCACAAATCGCAGCGCCGGCAAACGCTCCTGCAGGGCTCTGATTACGACTGTTACCATCGCCTCAGAACCTTTGTTCCCTGAAATTGAACCTCCTATAATTCCAACAACCTTTGGCATATCAAAGCCCTGAAATGAAAATGTTATTAGAAATTCTGTAAGAATTTTAGAAACAGAAAATATACAAAAATGATTGGTCTTGGAATTTTGAAAATCCAATCCCGGCTACGTGGATTTTGCGAAAGTTTGTAGTTGACCATAATAATGTGAGCGGCAAGCCAGTCATTCCACCTCACTTTTTCCTTTACCGTATCCTTGATGGACACACCGTACCACTTGCCGACTTTCGACCGGGCTGTTACATTATAATGATATATCAATGCTCTTTTTTGAGCCCGAAAAACAGTTTCCGCGTCAATCCGGCGGCCGTTGAGCTTATTTTCGCAGAGCATTTTCTCAAGTATTTCGGTAGCATGGTTGTTGCGAGAGATTACAATTGAGTGTTTAATGGGGTTGGCTTTCATTTCCCGCAACCACGCATCACCTACACTAAAGTCTGCCTCATATCCAGTATGGTCATGGCAGCGAAGGCATCGACCAAGACAGAAGAAATTAACATTATGATAGTAACTAAAATGCCAGAAAGGAAAAGAGAAATCTCGACCATCACGTAACCTGCCCTGCATATTCCCCCGCCAGCTGCCTTTTCTAAAGGCAAAATCAGCTATCTGCGCCGGGTCAATTCCCTTCTTCTTCAGCACCGCATTTAAGAGATAGTCCTGGCAGCTATGTCCGCAAAATAAAGCGATTATATATTTGATGTGGCGGGCAAGCTGACGGTCTTTTTCCATCAGTCTCCGCAACACCGCAACGTGACATGGGAGAGCAACCACAGCCACCTTCCCGGAGAAAGTTCTGAGTAATTCACGTGTTTTGCGAACCAGGGGTACATCTATATATTTGCTTGTGCGGGCTGAGAGAATATCCTGGCGGTCTTTGGCTAAAATCACTTCGCATTCAATACCTTTATTAGAGCATTTGATTCGCGTTACAACCGCACCGTTGATTTGCTTCGCCTCAAGCAAATGTAACAATAAAGCCGAAACTGCTCCGCCGGAAGCTGCCCCGAGACGTACCTGCTCATCGCTGGCATAAACCAGATATGCTTGCTCAATGTTGCCAATGTATTTGCGCCCTGTCTCTTCAGTAAACTTCATCTTATATTTAAACCGAACAGCTAATCAGAATTCTGCTTTTTATTATATTCCTGTTTGCGCGAGAAAAACAATTGCTCATCTTGTAAAGTACACAGTCGATTAACCATCTCTGCTGGCAGAGATGGTTATGTAGCAGATAAGCGGGACAAAGCCACCCGCTAAAAGCTACAAAAATATATAGTGTAAACACGTCGCAAGGTACGGCTAACAGCAAAAATACAGCACTGATTGCACCAAAGGCCTTGCGCAATGACATTGTTAATTCTGCATGTTGACCTGAATCGATATAACGAAAGGGGATATTGCAATTTCGCATCTCTATCGTAACAGGAGCCATATTTATGAACTGGGCTTTAGTGCTAGCGAAAAAGTGAATCATACCTAATTTCCTTCGGTACTGCGGTTGTATTTACATCCCTAACATATCAATTTTTTCGGAGCCGATGTGGTTCATCGCCTTTTAAGCAAAAGTATTTGCGTAGTTTTATCCGCCTTACTAATATAATCTTTCAACAAATGCTCAACATTGTGCTCTTTACGAATGCCTTCCCAGTCCCGCCAGGTCAGAAAAGCATAGGTGTAGTTACCTTTGAGTATATCCTCCCAGCCGCCGTCTATGAACTGGTCATAAGAAAACTTTTGATTAAAGAAAACATTGAACGTCCAGCAGTGTGCCCTTACCTCACGCCCCAGCATCCCGGAGCGTTTGTGGATATCCTTCGAAACCAATATTTTGACATCTTTGTCGAACCGAAGCTCATCTGCAAAAATACGATAAGGTTCATACCGCCATTCGCTCTTCTGAGCCGCAACCTTCTTTTTCAAAAATGACAGGTTAGTTTTCAATGGATGGTAAATGATAAAAAATAGACAAACAAAGGAAACAAAAAGGGCAATTAGCCCACGTTTTTTTGAAAGCCCCCCAACAATAACCAAAATTGTCGCCGAGATTGGAAGTATGGCGACTGTGTAGAAAATATTCGGTCCTTTAAGCTGGAAAAAATTAACCAGCCTATCCACGTATGACGTAGAAGAATAGACAATAATAAACGCTGCCAGAACAAGCGCAAATGCTATCGCCCGTCTCGGGATACCATGATTGCCTTTCTTCCCAGCCAAATAGCCCCCTACGTCGAACTTAAAAAACTGCGCTGCCCAAATACACATCCCCGGAATTGCAGGTGTAAAGTACCGCCAGATTACGTGAAAACATCCTCTTACATAGCTGATGAACATCACCAATATAATGGGTAATATCCACGCTATTTTTTCCCGGGTTGAGAATTTCCTTTTTGATACACCACACCCCGTAAGAAAATACAGCAATAAACAGGCAAAAAAGGGCTTAGTTGAAATATAGGTGTACCATGACATGCTACGGTCAACATTGCGGTGGTATGCACCTCTGTAGTTAAATTTTAGAAGCTCTTTTATATTCGAAGGACGGATTGAAAAAATCGGGTCTTTAAGAAATATCGCATCGAGAATCATCAATATTATAAATCCCCCCAACGCACCAATGCAAATCCATCCTATGTCACGCCAAAAGTGTCTTGCGCCACTTCCGCTTTCAGGCCTCATTAAAATGCCAATGAGCAATACAATCAGACAGATGCCGCTTTCTTTCGATTTAGTCGCCCAGAAAAATATGAATCCAAGAATGATAAGAACAGCATTTCTGTGGCTTTTGGTTCTTAACCCGATATATAAGTATATAAAAGTCGCAAGAGTAACTAAAAACATGACTGTAAAATCTGAAAATGTGCAGCCAGCATAATATACAAAAAGTTCATGTGAGCTTAACAATAGCACAGCCAAAATACCAATTAACCACCCTCCTTTTCCTGCAAGGAACCTGGCGCACCAATAAACCAGAACGCAGGTAGAGAAAAACAAAAAGCTCCAATATACCTTGGTCCCTGTTAAAGCATCACCGGCAAGCCAGAAGAAGAATTTCTGCAGATAAATATGGCCGTAACGGTTCAACACCCACGCTTGCTTCGTCGTATATTGTGAGACGTTCATATAGAATAAATCATCCCACTCTATTGAAGTTCCAAGATAGGAAAAGGCCCATACAGCGGCCAAAACAGCAATGACTGGGGCTGCAAAGTAATCGGGCCAGGTTAGTTTGAACCGGCCTTGTTCCAATTCTGGCACGGCGTCAGCTTCTGAGACTGTTGGTTTCTGAGCCAGACCTTTGCCTGAAAGTTTGCGTTTGTTCTTCTTCATCGCTGTCCTTTTTATATCAGGCGGCCGCTAACCGCGGGTAAGATTGATTTAACCGAATGTCTGATTAGAGTTCTGCCTCGTGTCATATTCTCGCTTACGCAATAAAAATAGTTGCTCATCCTGCAAGATACGCAGTCGATTTATCATTCCTGCCAAAAGAGCAGTTATGTAGCAGATAAGTGAGATAAAACCGAAACCACCCGCCAAAAAAGCTACAAAAATGTAGGGTGAAAACGCACCAGTTACCAGATAATGGCATACTACAAATACACCGCAAGATATGGCTAACACCAAAAATACGACACTGATTGCGCCGAAAACGCGCGTCGGCCTGTAATCCCGGTATGCTCTTAGAATTATGAATAAACTATTCCAGCAGTGTTTCCATAGATTTTCTGTCAGCCGGCTTTTGCCGACTTTGCGAACCCCTCTCACCTTCACTGGCAACTCAACAATCCGCAGGCCACGAAAAGCAAGGTCAAGTATAACCTCATGTGTATAGGTATGTCCGCCCAACAAGGTCGCCCGCAGAGCTGCGGCACGGCTGTATGCTCGGAACCCACACGAAACATCATGCAGCTTTTGACCGGTTAGCTTGTTCACAACATTGGCACCAACTCGATTGCCCCACTTCTTTACCCACGGCATTTTGGGAATCAAATCAGGGTCTGCGAATCGGCTGGCAGTAACCATATCGGCTTGTCCTTGGATAATTGGCTCAATTAGCTTCGGGATATCTTGAGGGTTAAACTGGCCGTCGGCATCGATATTAACAATAATATCGGCGCCAAGGCCAAGTGCCCTGCGGAGTGCCTCGTTGAAGGCAGCTCCCAGCCCTCTGTTATGGCTGAAACTGAAGACCCTTGCCCCTGCCTCAAGCGCTACCTTGGCTGTATCATCGGTGCTGCCATCATTTATTACCACAACATCGATATTACGTACTCCGGGAATGTCTCTCGGTATAGCCTCGATTACTTGCGCTACTGTGGCAGCTTCGTTAAAGGCTGGGATAGTTACGGCTACTGAGACAGGTTCTTTCTGATTCATTTTTACGACCTCATAAAGTAAAAATTAAAGGTTCAATCCCAAATATACTGCCATATTCTAAAGACATCATACCAGAAGATATATTCGACCTGCAACACGGTTATGTAGCAGATAAGCGAAATAGAACCTGAACGGGCTTTACTAAAACTTTTGGAAGTAGTAAAATTACACCTCTATTATCGGCTAAAATACACCTCCAACTGGCTAAATCTTCCCAGCAAAGGCCATAAATCATATAAATCCTGAAATAAAGCTTTTTGAGAAAAAATGCCGAAGAAAATGGGGAATTTCCCGTTAGTGTAAATTCGTGCCAATTCGTGGCTATATCTCTCTGTGCCACTATGTTCCTTCGGCTAGTCTCTCTGGCTAATTTTAGTTTCTGTTGTATAATTGCCGGCGTGGATACTGCGAAAGTAAAACAGGCTGCTATTTTTGCTTTGCAAGGGTTAAATCAGCTTCTCTGGCCTGCCGTGTGCATCAATTGCAGAGAAAGTATTTGTGAGACTGATAGAAATTTGTGCCCAGATTGCTGGGGCCAGCTTATAACCTGTACGGGAGCCGATTACTGCACGCGATGTGGCCGGGATGCCAGCAGATACGCCATATTGGGAGGTGCGTGCCCGGATTGTCAGGGCAAGGAGTTTTATTTTGACGGGATTGCAAGAAGCGGAGTGTATTCTCAGAGCTTGCAGCAAATGATACTTTCCTTTAAGAATGGCCGGACAGAATTGGATTCAACGCTGGGTTTTTTGGCTAATTCCGCATTGCAGGGTAGCAGCTTTGTAAACGCAATAGAGCTTTTTGTCCCTGTTCCCCTGCACTGGTCGAGGCGATTAGTTCGTGGCTATAATCAATCTCTAATTTTAGCCAAGAATTTGACACACCAGACGGTAAAAATCAGCACAGAGCTTGTTCGCATCCGCCGAACCAAATCTCAGCCGACAATGGCAAGTGCCGCTGCCCGTGCGAGAAATGTCGCTGGTGCTTTTGCTGTTCGGTATGGACATAATTTTGCCGGCAGAAGGATTTGTCTGGTCGATGATATAAAGACAAGCGGTGCAACGTTGAACGAGTGTGCCAAGACATTAAAGCAAGCCGGTGCCTCAAAAGTTTTCGCCATCGTTTTAGCCGTCGCCGGACAAAGTATCAGCTAAACGGAACCACTTGAGGTCAAATGTGAAGTAATGCCTACAGTTTTTCGTATTTTATTACGGCCCGGTATAAGCCGTTGATGCGTTTGCCGTCAATGATTAGAGGGGAATAATTTTCGTTTCTCGGTTGTAAGCGAACTTTATTATCCGGCTCGAAGAAGACACGCTTGAAGGCCGTCTCGTGCGGCTCTGCAAAACGAATAAAACAATCGTCACCATTGTGAACTTCGACAGCAGGCGAGAATACAACAATGTCACCTTCCTGGAATTTCGGCTGCATTGAGTCTCCGACGACACGGACGCCAAAGGCATTTGGGTCGTGGATATCGGGGCAGCGAACATAATCATCGGCTATACCAACAGGATAGTCAAGGTCGTCAAAATCAGCCGGATATCCGGCTGCGACTTTGTTTATCACGGGCACCATTCGTCCAGCCGCCAGAGGCGCCTTTTCCTGCTCGATGCCGAGATTGTCTTCGGCGAGGAGGGCATCGAGCTGTTTTACATCAGGTTTTTTGCTGATTAGATTTTTGATAAATTGCCGAAATTTTTGGTTTTCAGCTTCTGAGGATTCATATTTCTGACGGATATCGGAGGGAAGCCCTTCTAAATGAGCGATGTGCAGCAAAAGGCCCGGCTCAAATTCAAGTATCTTTTCGAGCTTTCTTAGTAGCTCGTCACTGGGTGGGTTTTTTACCTTGCCGGTTTCGATGGTGGATAGATACGGCTTGGAAAATCCAGCGCGACTGCTGACCTCATCCAGCGTTAGATTCAATTGCTCACGTTTTTTTCTTATTATCTGGCCTAATGACATAACAAAAATTATATCGATGTTTTTTCCAAATACAAGCAATAAGTTAGATAAATATTTAACAATTTTTGGGCCTGGGGAAAAATTGAATACTCCTCGTGATGAGCCGTTTTTGCAAGGCAGCGTTCAAATCCGCCTTCGCTTCCTCCTTCGCTAAAGCTACGGAGGACAGGCAAGCTACGGCGGACAAGATTGGGTTTGTTTTGGCTTTGTTTTTTGGTTCGTTGTTCATAGTATTTTGTTCATAGTTCATTGTAAAACAAGAACTTACGTTCATTTTATGTATCCAGAAAGTTGGGTTTGTTTTGCATAAATTGGTTCATATTTCAGCCACAGATTTCACAGATTACATATAAAGAAATAACCACGAATAAACACGAATTTTCACTAATTATGTTTAGCACAGCGTTTTTCCAGGCATTCTGAACTTTTTTGTGGCTAAAACGGCCTGATTCGTGGAACGGCTGTTCCGTAGGACTTGCGGTTCTCCGCTATCGTGTGTTACCTGAACACATTCGGTATTATACCAGATATGGCCCGTTTTTCAAGCAAAAATGAGCTTTTTTATCAATATTTTTGCCACGAAGGCATAAAAGATTAGCCACTAAGGTCTTGGGCCATAAAAAAATTAATCGCGGATTACACGGATTGACACTGATTTTATTTAACCGCAGAGAACCCTTCGACTGCGCTCAAGGCAGGCGCTGAGATTGCAGAGTAACTTTATATTTTTTTAACAGCGGGTGAGGCTTGTCTACCGGTTGTGTTGGCGAATTCATGTAAACACTTCTTGTCTGAAGGCGTTCCGAAACTCCAGATACTGGTCCCTCAGTACAGGTATATAATCTTCACTCCATATCAATTTGCCATCGCGTCGTTTCGCAACAAAACCTCTTCTTAATCGCTGATTTCGCACAACAGTAGGATGATTATCGATGCATCCATCAAAATGTGTGATATCATCCTTGTCGATTGAGCCAAAGTCGTCGGTCTGTTCTATAGAGACATTCGATTCAGTTGCAAAGTCATCAAAGTTTTCGCAGTGGTCAAGCAAGTGAGCTACGTGAGCATCTGTGCATTGAATCAAATCCAAGAAATTGTTGAAGCCATTGTAGTGTCTTCGTCTTCGAAGACGCCACACCCTTTTAGCAGGGGTGTCTGGTTCCGGGGTGAAGCCAGGAGTAGTCCGATCTACATTGCCGTCCTCGATATCTGTGCATATAGCGAAAGTCGGTGACAGGCCCTGTATAGAAAGTCCCCTAAGAAATGATTCAGCACATTGCTGTATATTGAAGAAACAAATGCCGACTTCGTGAACTGCGCCCAAAAAGTAATACTCGAACAGAACAGGTCCGATTTCCGCATTGAATCGTTCGAAGTCGCTACGGTCAAACCTGCCGCGACGACTTCCCCTGCCAATGTGCATGTATCTCGTGTTTAGCCAAAGGTCTATGACATCTGAGAATGAAAGATCAATGTCCCTAAGCAATGGGTGTAATCGGAAGATCGATCGTTTATCATCTGGTAGGACGGAGTCTATGAAACCCCTGAAGTTTGGAATGTATTTTTTTATGATGTTGGCCACTTTCAAATAATAACAGGACTCGTTTTGTTGCCACAGACGACGAAATGGGACGAGCATCGAACGAAGGATGTTTGGATCTGGAAAACGGCCCTTAATCTTTTCCTTTGGATCGCCTTTGTGCATGAAAATACCCAAGTTACGGTATTCCTCAACAAAAAAGGGGGATCGGCGCAATTCACGGACGGCCTCAACGAAGTAAGCAGCGCTGTCGATTTCTTGCTGTGAGGGTTTGTCATCCATATTTCTAATGTCTAACATAATAAAAAAGCTCAATTTTTTATGAATTTAGTTTATCTGCCAGAGGTGAAAAGTCAATGATCAAGTTTGATAGATTGGAATGCATGCTGGAACAACTGGTTCGTTCATGTCGCAATCTATTCAGTTATTGTCATAAAGTAAATTGTATCATTGAGATTGTTCCTAAGCCAGTAAGGAGCATCTATGCCGCGCTGTTGAGCAAGGCCACTGATCATATTTTCAACTGATTCTATGGATTCTTGAGAGTCTTGGATCGTCAAGCCCAGTTCTTTAATAAACTGGGGCGCAGCACCATATACCCATTTCTCCTTTGAGCCTTTGTAATGAACAAGTTTATTTCGGAACTTAAGTAACTTCGAGAACCCTTGAAAAGGTTGTTGTCCTGTCTTGAATCCGAGAAAACCTAACATTTTAGGAAGGAAGAGCCACTTTGCAGCTAACCTAAGACCTTGAAAGTAATATAGGTCTTTGCCTTTCAAGAGATCCTTAGCAATCGCGTTAATATGTGCTTCGAGACTCGAAGTAGATAGAATATGCACAACAGCTACTTCTCGTATAAGCGGAGCATATGCTAATCCTATTTCATCGTGGGTATTCGATAATTGGATTCCTATGGGCTCTAATTCACCTGCTGCGGAATGAGAATCACCACCATGTTTTGATAGTGTATCACTAAATTCTTTGTCTAAAGCAGCGAAACGGTTCTCTGCCAATTGGATATTTTTGATACTACCTTTGGCACGTTCATGTGCCTGACGCGCTGCAAGGAAATACATAGCATCAACTGCAAGATGTGTTTCCCAGCTTTCAAAAAAGTCTAACGTGATGATATTTTTGTTAGTCACGGCAGTTATCTGTGATGGCGAACATAACAATAATTAGGAGTTTAATATAAAGGGAAGGAAAAGTCAAGAGCTTCCAAAAGTGTAAAGGGTGAGAAAAGTGGGGATGTGTGAAAGGCAAAGTAGACAAGTCGGCCTCGCAATGACAATGTTATATAGATTCTTCGACTAAATATGACCCCCAGCGGAGCTGGGGGCTAACAACATAAAATAAAAAGAAACCCCCTGCGGTGAATATTTTTTAAAAATCCCCCGAAGCAGGCTTGTGGGCTAAATAAATCTTAAAACCCCCAACATAAACCCTTCGACACTTCGACTCCCTCGACTATGCTCGGGACAGGAAGGGCAGGTTTAGAATTTAGAATTGAGAATTTGCGATTGCTTCGGCCTTGAACAGCTTACGGGCCTTTTCGGAGATTTTCTTTTGGCCGTCTTTGATGCTGCTCTTAATGAAGTAAACTTTGGAAGCCATATGCTTTCACTCCAACTTTTTCACCGCCGCAGTGTGATATTGTGATTTCAGATGTCCTTATTGATAACGACGCAAGGCAAGACGAAGGATTCGGTCAATTAGTTTCTCATAACCGATACCAGCTTTTTCTGCTGCCTCGGCAACTTCCTCGCCATAAGCGATATCCGCGTTGGGATTTACTTCGAGGATGACAAGCTTATTTTCAGGCGTCAGTCTCAGGTCGATTCTTCCGTAATCGCGAATTTGAAGGAGGCGATAGACCCTTTTGCAAATGCGCTCGATGTTTTTAATGATGTGGGCATCAAGCTCGGCAAAACCAAATTTGATACCCCATTTCTTACGATATTTGTCATTCCATTTTACACGGTAGGTGGCGAGCTGAGGGCCATCAGAACCATCAAAATCGAACAGGCATTCGCGTATGGGCAATACTGTTAGCCGCTTGTTTCCAATAATGCTGACATAAAGCTCACGGCCCTCGATGTATTCTTCGATAATGGCGGGCTGCTCCCAACCTTCGTGGACGAATTTGACTCGCTCCGAAAGTGCAGATTCATTCGTGATAAGAGATGCGTTGGAGATTCCCTCAGAGCTGTCCTCGAAGGCGGGTTTCACAACCAGAGGGTAATTTAGGGATTTAGGTATCCGAACCTTTCGATTCAATGCAATGGAAACGAAGTCGGGGACGCGTATTCTATGTGAAGTCAGTAATTGTTTGCATAGCCGCTTGTCTCGAGATAGCATCAGTCCTGTGGGACCCGAACCTGTGTAGGGAATACCAAGCATCTCCAATACTGAAGCGATATTCATATCCATACAGCGGTCGCCGCCAAGCTGCTCGGTAAGGTTGAATACGAGATTCGGTTTGTCCTCGCTCAGTGTTGTTACAATGATTGTTATGTCATCTTCGACCCCGAGGGTAGATACGTTGTGCCCAAGCTTACGTAATGCCTGGATGACATGATATTCTGTTGCGGACTCTTCTGCCTCTTGCCTGAAATCAGGGTCATTACTCGGTATGGTCCATCTGTCCACAAGAACGGTGATATTTAATTTGCGTTTCATTAGCGTCTCTGCTTTCTTCTGATTCTAAAAGTATTTCTTGCAATAGATGTAAGGAGAACTGTTATAGCTATTATGTCGTCCGGGCCATCCTTTTTTGCATATAAATCAAGCCCGTCACAGCGAAGTATTATTCTATTGACCAGTTGATGAATGTCGTATTTACGATGCCCGGTCCATCTTGCAACATTGTCAATAATCTGGCGACGGTATAACCGAAGGGTATTGGATGCCTTGGTTGTTGTGGAAGCCGAAAATCTTGTCTTGAAAAGCTCTTTTAGACTATCATCATAGAAACCATGAAAGTCACTGCCAAGTGTCTTTCTCTTTCTGTCGTAGAAGGCGGCAAGGGTCGAAGTCATTCGTGAAGCCGACCAAGGCGGCCTTCCTTTCGCGGTAGTTATTGGCTCTCTATTGTTGAGCCTTTTCACTATATTATCGACATAACGCAGTTTCTTAATGACGGGCCAACCACGGTATTTCTCCTGCCAATTACTGTTCGGAGTGAGCCAGACGGCAAAGGTCTCTGCGAAGTCCTCATCCGGATGAGCCTGCGCATAATTGTCTTTAAGATGGATTACGAAGCGCCTGGAGTAGGGCTGGTAATGATAGTACTCAGAGTATTTGTCTGAGAACCTGCCGAACAATTCTCGCCATCGTGTTTTATTATAAAGTTTATAAGCGTAATTCAAGGCATGTCCACACTCGTGTCGTAGAAGCTTCATAAATGATTTTTCTGTTCCGCCTTCGATTTCGAACATCATTTTCTTTTCAATACTTTTTAATCGCGGCTGGGCCAGGTAAAACGGAATACCGATTATGGGTTCCTTGTCAGGGCAAAGCCACTCATCTGCAAGATAGCAGGGCGGATGAAAGCCGATACCTTTTGAAGCAAGCTCCTCATAGAGTTTTTCTATAAACGGCTCAAGAGCGGAGCCCTGGACTTGCAGATTGAAGTCTCTAACTCGCATCTGCAGGATTTCCTCATCTGATAACTTTTCCCAGTTTATTACCTTTGTCGTTTTTGCCATAAGGGCCTTTTTTAAGCTACTCTAAGCTACATTGGTTAAAACCATCAGGATATAGCTTCTTCTTATATTATCTATAACAAAAATGATGTTTTTTGCAAGGAGCCCATTATTACATTTTTAGAAGAAAAGGTGCTGGAAAAGTATTTTTACGCCAAGAGCAATTAAAAATAAGCCGCCCAGAGCCTCAAATTTGTCTTCGAAAAAATGGCCGACTTTTTTGCCGATGAGTACCCCCAAATATGACAGCACAAAGGTAACCACGCCTATAATTATCACCGCAATAATGATAGAACTTGTAATAAGTGAAAGCGTAACACCCACAACCAAAGCATCGATACTTGTAGCAAGAGACAGAACCAGCAAAACAAAAATATTTGACGGGTCAAAACTCTTCTCAGGCGAGCCGATTTTGAATGACTCATAAATCATTTTGGCCCCGACAGCACTTAAAAGGCCAAAGGCAATCCAGTGGTCATAGTCGGCTGTGTAATCTTTTATGCCCAGCCCTGCCAGAGAGCCAATCAGTGGCATAAATGCCTGAAACCCGCCGAAGAAGACGGCTATTCGCAAGCTATGCCTTAATTTCAGATGCTTGTACGCAGCACCACTTACAATAGACACCGCAAAGGCATCCATCGCCAGTCCTATAGCTATAATTATGATTGTGACCGGCACCATTTTTATGTGGGACAGCGGATTTCTACGGCTTGCACATCTTACAGGGTCTTTTGCCGTCGTTTATCGCATCTTCTCTGGTTTTGTAGCGTACAAGGTTTTTCGGTGCGATTCTCTTTGCCCAGCGACAATCGGATTTGTGGAAGACCTCGCTATTCTTTGAGGCCACATAAAGATATTTAGTCGCTACTACTGTAGCAGGAGGCTTCGCTGG
>Ga0307432_1000048_pt1 | contig 106987 bp, 119 predicted proteins | sample SalMarWE160150MG_FD_202158 | JGI IMG/M metagenome (GOLD analysis project Ga0307432, IMG submission 202158) | Salt marsh sediment microbial communities from the Plum Island Ecosystem LTER, Massachusetts, United States - WE1603-150 | ecosystem: Environmental > Aquatic > Marine > Intertidal zone...
TGGCTTATAGAATATAACTTCAACCGCCCACACCAATCTCTTGCCTATCTTACCCCGGTAGAGTATATTGAAAAAGAACTTGCTAAAATCCGCAGTCCAGTGTTACCTATGTGGTCAGCCAGCACATGGTATTGACAACATAGTTAGCCGATGCTATAGTAATGGGAAGCTAACATGCTAATGAGGTGCAAGAATGAACTATGGGCGTGAGTTACTGAAGGGAAACACTGATTCCCTACTACTTTGCTTAATTAGTCGTGAGCCTACCTATGGCTACCAAATAGTAAAGGAACTGGAGAAAAGGAGTAACGGGTATTTCCAGTTTAAAGAAGGTACTCTTTATCCCGCTCTCCACCGCCTAGAGCGAGACAACCTTATCACAGCTAAATGGCAGATACTACCTAATGGACAGCAAAGACGTTATTACTACATAACTGAAAGGGGACAGCAGGTCCTAGCTAACAGGTTGGCTACATGGCAGGATTTTTCTACTGCAGTTCAAGCAGTGACGCAAGCGGAAACAATCTAGGGCTCAAATGGGAAGTAACATAAGCCATTATTTAAACAAGTTTAAAGCTTGCCTCCAGATTGATCAGACTATAAAGGACGGCGTGGCTGAGGAGCTTTACACACATCTCGAAGATAAAAGTCGGGAGCTAGAAGAAAACGGGCTAAGCAAAGAGGAAGCAAGCAAAATCGCGGTACAATCTCTGGGCTCCCCTGAATTAATTGCCCAGCAAATCTATGAAACACATGCTCAAGGCAGCTGGAAAGAGGCACTTTTCAGTGCCTTGCCCCACTTTCTGGTTGCTTTACTCTTCACTTCATATTACTGGCAAAATATCGTCTACGTATCAATCATGTTAGCGCTAATCGTTGGCATAGCAATTTATGGTTGGCATCGAGGTAAGCCAATATGGATTTTCCCCTGGTTAGGATACTATCTCATGCCAGTAGTAGTTACTGGTATATTGCTGCTTTCCCTTCCCCAAGGTTGGGGCTGGATAGCAGCGCTCATCTATATCCCCTTGGCTCTTTTTGTTTTTATTCATATAGTGAGGCAAACTGCAAGGCGGGACTGGCTATATGCATCGCTGATGCTAGCCCCTATGCTTGTGACATTCGCCTGGTTTTCGTCCTTGGGCACGGGAAATGAGCTTTTGACAAACGGCATTTGGCTGGCAAGCTTGCAAACAAATGCACTTTGGATAGTTATTAGTTTTATTGCCTTGGCAGCAGCAACTATCGCCTTCATTCGCCTCAAGCCGCGCAGGTATAAAATTATGAGTTTATTAATTCCACCTCTTGTGATCTTATTCTCGGTAACCATGGCAAGCCAAGGAAAAATTGATTACTGGGGTTGGCTGATATTGCTCTTTGCTTTATGTGCCTTTGCTATCCCAGTATGGATGCAAGCCAGAGCATACCAATAGTCCCCCCCGAAAAATTTCGTTCTTCAGCGTCCCCAAAATTTACCCAGTGGCATTTTAGGGGTCCCATGAAATCCAACCACAAAATCAAAGGGCTTGCGGGGGCAAGGGGGCGAAGCGGATTTTCCGTGAGGTACTAAAGAGCCGAAGATTAACTCTGTTCCTGACTCCACAAGCTAGGTTGGGGCTGAATATCCCTTTTGTAAGGCAGGCCCAGATGTTCATAAGCAAGCCTAGCAGCTACTCTGCCACGAGGTGTCCGTTCCAGAAAACCTAACTGAAGAAGGTATGGCTCGTAAACATCCATAATAGTATCAGCATCCTCGTTAATAGAAGCAGCAATGGTATCTAGACCTACAGGACCACCGTCAAATTTGTCAATTATTGTATGCAACACTCTATGGTCTATGTCATCCAAACCCACAGAATCTATTTCCAGCTTTGAAAGTGCTTCCAGAGCTACTTCCTTGGCGACCACTCCATCTGCCATGACCTGAGCATAATCTCTTACTCTCTTTAAGAGACGATTGGCTACTCGAGGAGTACCTCTAGCACGCTGGGCAATCGGGACAAGCCCCTCTCTCTCTGCTTTCACTTTAAGGATAGTTGCTGCCCTCTCCAAAATCGTCTGTATTGCTGCCTCGTCGTAGAAATCAAGATGGTATGTCACCCCAAATCTATCACGAAGGGGAGGACTCAGTAGAGCAAAGCGCGTAGTAGCCCCAATTAAGGTAAAGCGGGGCAAATTCAACCGTAAATTTCTAGCAGCTGGACCTTTCCCTAAAAAAATGTCAAAAACAAAATCCTCCATTGCCGGATAGAGTTTTTCTTCTATTGTATGGCTAAGCCTGTGTACCTCGTCAATAAAAAGAATATCCCCCTCATGCAGATTAGTAAGAATAGCTGCTAAGTCTCCAGTACGTTCTATCGCCGGCCCGGAACTAACTTTAATATTGACTCCCATCTCAGCAGCAATGATGTAGGCAAGGGTAGTCTTTCCCAAACCGGGAGAACCATAAAGAATGATATGATCTAGCGGCTCCCCTCTTTTTTGAGCAGCGACAATAGCTATTTTTAGATTATCTTTAATTTTTTCTTGACCTATGAATTCGCTAAGGCGTCTGGGACGAAGGTCAAAGTCAATAAAGCTATCATCGGTTGCTGTTTTACCTGAAATAAGCCGCATCGCTAACCTTTGCCCCGATTTAATCGGGAAAATTTTACTAGCTCTCTAATTCTAAAGTCGCAGTCTCCTCTTCATAAAGACCTCCCCCCTTCAATCTTTCCCCATCATCAGGACTCAAAGAGAGGACCCGAGATGGGATGAGCTTACCGAGAATAACATTTTCCTTGAGACCACGAAGCCTATCCAACTTGCCTTTGATCGCGGCATCAACAAGAACACGGCCGGTTTCTTGGAAAGAAGCAGCTGCCAGCCAACTGTCCTTGCTCAAGCTAGCTCTGGTTATCCCGAGAAGCGCAGCTTGAGCCGTTGCTGGCTCACCTCCCTCAGCCAGCACCCTGGCATTTATATCTTCATAGTCAAACCGGTCAACTAACTCGCCGGGCAAGAGCTTTGTATCGCCTGAGGAAATAATTCTCACGTTATTTAACATCCGTCGAGTAATGACAGCAATATGTTTATCATGTATAGTCACCCCTTGTGAGCGATATACTTTTTGTATTTCATCAATCAGATATTGCTGGACGGCATCTTTTCCCATAATACGCAAGAAATCATGCGGGCCAATGGGACCTCTAGTAAGCCGATCGCCCGCTTTGACCTTATCCCCTGATTGAACAAGCAAATATGCACCATGGGGAACGCTATATTCTCTCTCTTCCATCTCTTCATACCTAACATAAACGTGGTCACCCTCAATGCTGACTTGACCAGCTACTCTAGCTGCTATAGATTGAGATTGCCCTGCTTCACCATGGCTAACAGCTGGTAATCTCTTTTTGGTCTTCTTTGGGGTCTTCTCTGGCAGGGAAAATATTATGCTACCAACATCCACCGACTGTCCATCAGCTACAGCTAGCTCCGCTCCTGGCAGAATTGGGTATTCATCCAGATAGAATTCAGAGCTAATGACCTTGACTATGCTTGCTCCATCAGTATGGGTTACTTCAACAGTACCATCAATCTCAGAAATGATTGCACTGCCACCTGGTGTTCTAGCCTCGAAAAGCTCTTCTACGCGAGGCAGCCCGGTAGTAATATCGACACCTACTATGCCTCCTGTATGGAAAGTGCGTAGCGTGAGCTGAGTTCCAGGCTCACCGATGCTCTGGGCAGCAATAACTCCTACAGCGGTGCCAAGCTTTACTAATTGCTTCCTTCCCAAGTCCCTTCCATAACAGTTTCGACAAATGCCAAATCGAGAGCGGCAGCTAAGAGGCGACCTCACGTGTACCCGGGTAATGCCGGCATCGATAATTTGTTGCACTTTATCTTCGTCAATTTCTTCATCACGAACAACAATGACTGCATTTGTGCCTGGATCAATAATCTTGCTTGCCGCTAAGTAGCCAGTAATCCGGTTTTCAAATGGGGGAAGGGACCCCTCTTCAGTTTCCCGGGATATCCAAATTCCTTCGGTGGTACCACAATCTGTTTCAGTTACAATGACATCTTGGGCTACATCGACAAGGCGCCTGGTGAGATAACCACTATCTGATGTCCTCAGGGCGGTATCAGCTAATCCTTTGCGAGCACCATGGGTAGAAATGAAATATTCCATGGGTGTCAGCCCATCACGGAGACTCGATTTAATGGGAAAATCTATTATCCTTCCTGAGGGGTCGGTCATCAACCCGCGCAACCCTGCCATCTGCCTAATTTGAGAAATATTTCCCTTGGCACCCGATGTAGCCATCATGTAGACGCTACCATAAGGGTCTAGCGACTGGGATATATCCTCAGTAATCTTATCTGTAGCTTCCATCCACACTTGAACTGTACTTTCATACTTTTCACCCTCGGTAATCAAGCCATGGTTAAGTTGATCCTCAATAAGGCTAACTTTCTCATCGGCTTCTTTAAGAAGCTTGACCCTCTTTGGAGACTCTTCAATATCATCCATAGAGATGGAAACGCCCGACTTTGTAGCATAATCAAACCCTAATTGCTTAAGTCTATCCAGGACTCCAGAAGCACCTTCATTGCCCAACAAACGGATGCAATCAGAGACTAATGTTCTTAAAGAAGCTCTATCTACTATTTCGTTGTAAAAGCGAAGTTGCGGAGGCAGGGCATCATTAAATAAAATTCTGCCCACTGTAGTATTTATCCTCCCCCCATCTGAACGAAGCGAAGAGTCTTGCACAACAATCTCGGCACCAAGTTCGATAATGCCAAGTTCGTAAGCTAACTTAGCCTCGTCAAAACTGCCGAAAAATTTCCCTTCCCCTCTGGCTCCAGGCTTCGAAATGGTAAGATAATAGCAGCCCAGAACCATATCTAGGGTGGGTGTTGTCGCAGGCTCACCAGAACTTGGTAGCAACATATTATAAGGACTAAGCACGTATTCCCTGGCTTCCTTCACCGCGGCCCTGGACAATGGCACATGAACCGCCATCTGGTCGCCATCAAAATCGGCATTAAAGGCGGTACAAACTAAGGGGTGGAGCTGAAAAGCATCGCCATCAATTAACACGGGTTCAAAGGCTTGAATGCTGAGCCGATGTAATGTTGGGGCACGATTAAGCAATACAGGGCGCTCCTTAACTACTTCATACAGTGCATCCCAAACCTCAGGGCTACCTCTTTCCACCAGACGCCGGGCACTCTTCAGGTTATTGGCATATCCATTCGTTATGAGTTTGTGCATAACCGAAGGCTTAAATAGCTCTAAAGCAACATAGCGTGGCAAACCACATTGATGAAGTTTGAGTTTAGGGCCAACAACAATGACCGAGCGACCGCTGTAGTCTACTCGCTTACCGAGAAGATTTTGTCGAAACCGTCCTTGCTTGCCCTTCAGGATGTCAGAAAGAGATTTCAAGGCATGCTTATTACCGGTAGTAACTGCTCGCCCTCTTCGGCCGTTGTCAATAAGAGCATCGACAGCTTCCTGTAACATGCGTTTCTCATTTCGGATAATTATTTCCGGTGCACCTAACTTCATAAGACGACGTAGACGGTTGTTACGATTAATAACTCTCCGATAGAGATCGTTAAGGTCGCTAATAACAAAGCGACCGCCATCCAACTGAACTATGGGACGAAGCGCCGGAGGCAGTACAGGAAGCAGGGTTAAAACCATCCATTCAGGCTTATTCCCACTGAGCTTAAAAGCTTCAACTAATTGTAGCCGTTGGCTGACTCTCTTACGGTATCCTCCCGAGGTGCTATGGATTTGCTCACGAAGCACTTGGTGCAAAGCATCCATATTAATTTGCTTCAATATCTGTAGAATAGCCTCAGCTCCCATGCCAGCTTCAAAAATAGCACCATACTTATCTTTAAGTTTCCTATATTCCTCTTCGTTAAGCAATTTTAGCGGCTGAAGACTTTCTATCTCTTCAATGCTTACCTTTAACTCCTCTTCAAGTCTTTCCTTCTTTTCTGTAAAACTAGCACGAAGCTGGTTCACCTCTTTTATCTTAAGCTCTTCCTCCAAGCCTTTGGCTTCCAATTCTTCGATTTTTTTGTTCAGGCGTTCTTCCTGCTCGGCAATTTTTCGAACCAACCCTTCCTCAAGTTGACGAGGCTTCTTCTGTTTGGCTTCCTCATCAACAGAAATGATGATATACCGAGCAAAATAGATAACCCCCTCTAAGTCCCGTGGGGATAGATCGAGGAGCAGCCCAAGCCGACTAGGCACTAACTTAACAAACCATATATGAGTAACTGGCGCAGCTAGTTCTATATGCCCTGTGCGTTCCCGACGCACGCTGGAATGAGCTACCTCAACACCACATTTATCACAAATAACTCCCTTATACCTAGCCTTTTTATATTTACCACAATGGCATTCAAAATCTTTAACAGGGCCGAAAATCTTTTCACAAAATAGACCATCCCTTTCTGGTTTCAAAGTGCGGTAATTTATTGTCTCTGCCTTAGTTATCTCACCGTGAGACCAGCTCTTGATTTGTTCCGGTGAGGCAACACTTATTCGAATACCATTAATTCCATCAAATTGAGACATTTTCCCCCTCGCTAAGTAGTTCAACAGCAAAACCTAAACTACGTAGCTCCATAAATAAAACCTTGGTCGATTCTGGGATACCGAGTTGTTGAATATCCTCGCCCTTAACAAGAGACTCATAAGCTTTAGCCCGCCCCATTACATCATCTGACTTTATTGTAAGCATTTCTTGAAGTGTATGAGCTGCGCCATGCGCTTCCAATGCCCATACCTCCATCTCACCAAACCTTTGACCACCAAACTGAGCTTTTCCTCCCAATGGTTGCTGGGTGATGAGCGAGTACGGACCGGTGGAACGAGCATGTACCTTATCCCCAACAAGATGAATCAGTTTCATCATATAGATATTGCCCACAGTCACCGGCTTGTCGAACAGTTCGCCAGTCCTCCCGTCTCGAAGCTCCATTTTGCCAAAAATAGGAGAATAGAGCCTTCGCTCTTTATAAACTTTTTGTGCCATTTGCTCCAAATCTCTATCACTGAGAGCTCTAAGCTGATAACTATCAGCTATGCCCAGTCCCTCAAGCCATAGACAGAGGGAAGCTTTTCTAGCTGCACCTATATGCCCTTCATCCATTATTTCCCTGGCATCAAAACCATAACGAGAAAGCCATTCTCCGACCTTTTCTAGGTCAGTCCCGGCATTCGCTGGATTTTCAGGACTAAAGTTAACAGCATTAGCTTTCCAAGCTATCCAAGTCTTGGCTAAGGCATCCTCAATAATCAGGGCATCAGCTCCATCAAAAATAGGATTAATAGCCTTAAAACCTAGTGTCTGAGCTGCCCAACCTAAATGAGCCTCCAAAACCTGCCCAATATTCATACGGGACGGAACACCGAGAGGATTAAGGATAATATCTACAGGCGTGCCATCTGGCAAAAATGGCATGTCTTCCTCAGGCAGTATGATAGAAACAACCCCTTTATTGCCATGTCTCCCCGACATTTTATCTCCCACTGAGATTTTGCGCTTTTGAGCAACCCACACTTGTATAAGGGTGTTCACCCCGGCAGGTAATTCATCATGGCTGTCACGAGAAAAGACTTTAGTCCTGATCACCCTCCCCCACTCTCCTGATGGCATTCTGAGAGAGCTATCTTTCACCTCCCGCGTTTTCTCACCAAAAATAGCTCGTAACAACTTTTCTTCCGCTGAAGGTTCAGTTTCACCCTTGGGAGTAATCTTCCCAACTAGAATGTCGTTGGGCTTTACTTCAGCTCCGATACGTACGATACCTATTTCATCAAGGTTAGAGAGGCTCTCTTCGCTTACATTAGGTATATCTCTGGTTACTTCTTCAGGACCAAGCTTGGTATCACGCTCCTCTATCTCATATTTTTCAATATGAACGGAAGTATAGACATCACCCTTAACCAGCCTTCTACTGATAATAATGGCATCTTCAAAGTTATATCCTTCCCAGCTCATAAAAGCACAGATGATATTTTGTCCCAAGGCGAGGTTTCCCCCATCTATGGAAAAACTATCTACCAACACCTGCCCTTTCTTAACCTTGTCACCTTTGTTTACAATAGGATGCTGATTGATGCACGTCCCTTGATTAGTTCTGGCAAACTTGATTAAATCGAACGATTGTTCTTCGCCTCCTCCATTTTTTATTACTATTTCTGAGCTTGTCGCCGAAGTAACCACGGCATCGCCAGGGGCAAATATCACCTGTCCACTATATTTAGCCACCTCTCTTTCCATACCCGTGGCCACCAAAGGACATTCGGGACGCAATAATGGCACCGCTTGTCGTTGCATATTGCAGCCCATTAAGGCCCGATTAGCATCATCATGTTCAAGAAAGGGAGTAAGACAAGCAGCTATACTAAATAGCTGTTTTGGTGAAACATCGATAAAGTTTACTCTGTCGATTGATTCCTTGAAATATCTGTCCCCTCTCTTAACCTCCACTTTATCGTAAACAAACTCATTTCTTTCATTGAGGGGAGCATTAGCTGGGGCAATGGCATATTGACCTTCTTCGTCGGCTGTCAGATAAACGATTTGGCTGGAAACAAAAGGAACTACCTTAATATTTCGAGCCGGAAGAGAAGATAACCTTTGTGCAAGCTGCTTTTTGATTAATGTTCCAACCTTGGCCACAAGTTTGCCCTCACTATCCACTATATCCTCACTGATTGTTCTCCCTGTCAACTCTCCCGCAGTATTGGGAACCTCGTGGATAACTTTGCGATATGGTGTCTCTATAAAACCATATTCATTAACCGAAGCGTAAGTAGCTAGAGAGCCAATAAGACCAATGTTTGGCCCCTCAGGTGTTTCTATGGGACAAATCCTACCGTAATGAGAATGATGTACATCGCGAACCTCAAATCCAGCCTGTTTTCTTGAGAGGCCTCCAGGACCCATAGCAGAAAGACGACGCTTGTGAGTTAGTTCAGCTAGCGGATTAGTTTGATCCATGAATTGAGATAGCTGTGACCGGCCAAAGAACTCCCTTATAGCGACTGCTACAGGACGAATGTTGATCAAAGCAACAGGGGTTGCCGCCTCGGGGCCAAGAATACTCATTCGCTCTTTAATAGCTCTCTCCAACCTTAATAAGCCGATACGAAATTGCTTTTGTATTAGAAAACCTACCGCCTGAGCCCTTCGATTACCCAAATGATCAATGTCATCAGGAGCTTCCTCGCCAATGTTAACTGAAATAATACGACGGACTATTTGCACCAAATCTTCTGAGGTTAAGCCAGTACAATCCCCCGGGATATCAAGGCCTAACTTCTTATTAAGCTTGTAACGGCCAACTTTGCCCAGGCTATAGCGGCGAGGATTAAATAGGAAATTATTCAGCAAGGTCTGAGCACTACTAAGACTAGCGGCTTCACCGGAAGATAGTTTTCTATAAATATCGAACAGGGCATCAGCCTTGTTTTTGATCAAAGGATCTCGCTCTATTGTGGAGCGGATAAAAGCATGCTCAGGCGAGTTATCTACATCCTGGAAAAGGGAAACCAATGCCTCATCGCTTTCAAAGCCTATGGCACGCAACAAAGTAGTAACCGGTATCTTTCGTTTGCCACTCACCTTGACCGAAATCACATCTCGATTAGAAGTGTCGAAATCAAGCCATGCCCCATGTTCAGCAACAAGCTTAGCAAAGCCCAATTCCCGCCCACTTGAAGGATCTCTAGCCAAAGTGAAATAGACGCCGGGAAAACGAGTCAACTGATTAACTACCACCCGCTCTACTCCAGAAATAATAAAAGTCCCGGTATCCGTCATTAGAGGGAAATCACTAAAGAATAGCTCTTGTTGCTTGATCTCCCCCGTCTCCTTGACTACCAGTTGCGCAGTGACATGAATAGGGGAAGAATAAGTCAGGCCCCGTTCAAGACACTCAGAGATAGAATGAGGAGGCTCTCGAAATTCATAATCAACGAAATGTAATTCTAGCCTGGTGTTAGTATAATCTTGAATTGGTGAGATCCCCTCAAACAGCTCCTTCAAACCTTCTTCTTGAAACCATCGAAAGGAATCAAGCTGAACTCGGATAAGGTCAGGTATTTCCAAAGTCTCGGGCAATCTGGCGAAAGACTTCAGCAACTCGTGTTTAAGCATAGAAGAAATGATCCTGATTTTTCTTCAAAATAATATCTTGAAGACACTAACTAGAATTGGGAAAATTTAGGGTGACAAAACTAAAAGAGAATGGGGACATATACAAACTACACAGTTTAACACCATCATTTAATTTTGTCAAGTGGCATGCTGGCCAACTTTTCCGTTCCGGTAACTTCCATGGTAAGTTATTATCACTAAACATACCATGAGTGTTCCCATCATCTCAACCTCCGCATTTTTTGATTCAATGACTTAGCGTCTTGTTTACCAACTATAATAAAAGAATTGATTCATCTTGGTAACGAGTTTGATGTGGGTGTTTTTGATAGTGGATATAAGTTAGTGTCTACGAAGGAATATTATGAGGAGTGGGATTAGCTTTCAAGGGAGATGAAATGTTCTCCTATCGGAGTAACCGAGAGATTTAACCGCCTCTCGGTTTTTTCGTTGCTCATGATTCGGGGTCATCTTTGGTAAAATGGGAGGCTGTATATCCAGCCGCCCAATCAATAGTTTCATTGTTTCTCTTGGCAATCTCAATCATTATTGCATAGTGTTTTTCCTTCAAATGACTCTTTCGCTCTTCCTTGTCTGAAGACCTGTAGTCACAGTAAAGACATTTGAGTAAATTCTGCTTGCTCATCGTTTTGATTCTATCCCCCGCAGTAGTGGGTGTCAATTGCTCTGTAGTACTATCCTTTGCTCTATTGTCTATGCTCCGGCCTTCAAATAAGGCAGTAGTATAGAGCACACAAAGGATTCGCTTTAGAAACATTCATATCTTCTGTCTGAGGTTGGCTGATGGTATAATTCAATTAAGAGGGGTTTGAAGTGAAGAGACTGGTCACTGTAGTCACCCTGGCAATCCTCCCGGTAGGGTTAGTCCTAATTGGTTTAAGTGATAAGGACGTTTCCATTGTTGATGCCAGCATTCCTGATAGCAGAATAACTACCAGCCAGACCAAAGCAAGCAATTCCTCTGCAATGCCATGATTATGATTGCCTGGACAAGCCCATCTGGTGAGGGAGGTTCAAATGGATTATAGAAGACTGTCTTTTGGAGGAAAAGTAAAAGGTTTTCTGGGAGCCCCGTTAAACACGTTCAATAATGTGGAAGCTGAAGCGCTGGGAAGTGCTCTGAAATACTTCACAATATGGCTTGTAATATACACAATTTTGCGAACGATAGTCTTCTATACATTGGAGAGGCGAGTTTTTCAGACGCTATGGGATTTGCTTGGATTAAGCGATGCCGCACTATACCTATACCATTTTGACCCGGTTATATTTGCTCTGCTAGCTGTGGTTGGTGCCTTTGCTAGCCTTTTCATAAGCGGGTCATTGACACACCTATTTGTACGGGCTTTTGGTGGTAGAAAAGGGTACGGGAACACTATAAAAGCATTTGCATATGGCAATACTCCGGTCTTCCTGTTTGGCTGGATACCGTTTGTAGGAATGCTATTTCCGGTCTGGGCACTGGTATTAAACATAATCGGCATAAGGCAGCTACATGAAATATCTACAGGCAGAGCAATTGGCGCGGTGCTACTTGGCATCGTGGCATTAGTAATCATTACAGTCTTAATAGGGGTGTTCGTTGGGCTATTCGCTGTTATCCTGGCGGCCGCGTAGTATGGTCTATGCCACCAAATCTTTTGTGACCATAGTCGTGACGACGCGTGGAGCCGGTGTCAAGTAGTGGCCAGGCTGAAGACAAGGGTTGCTGTAAGAAGGCGTAGCCCAGTCAGCGGATTTTGTAACCCTCACTGGATTTTTCTGTGAGCCAATCGTATCCCCGCTAGGCGTAGGTAGCACCAATGTCCCCAGGGGACACTCCCTTTCCTTCCGAACAATCTAGCTTTGAATAGCCGCTTACCGGGCATTGCTGTTGGGGCTGACCTGACGGTGCAAAACCTCTTCTTGTTTGCCAACTAAGATTTGAGGTAAAATAGATTCAGTTTCGCGGGAGTAACTCAGTGGTAGAGTTCCTGCCTTCCAAGCAGGGTGTCGCGGGTTCGAGTCCCGTCTCCCGCTCCACGCAAATTTGGTTGCCATGAAAAGTGGAACTTTTCATGGGTGGAAGAGGGGGCTCGTAGCTCAGTGGCAGAGCGGCCGGCTCATAACCGGTTGGTCGCAGGTTCGAATCCTGCCGAGCCCATTTCCCAGCAGACCAGATGAAAATCCGGTGCAGTTCACGAACTTTGCTCAATAGCCTTTTTTTCTTATGTTTCCTATTAATTCAGGGTATTCTGTATGCAATAGCTTGATTTTAAGTCGATTCTCTCGATGCCAAAGTCCATCATCAATCGGTGGTAATATTAAGAAGGTATTGACAAGAATAAAAGGTAGTGTATAATGTAAAATACATAGTATACCGATGTATCGGGAACTGTTCAAATGCCGGTCAAAACTATAAGCTATGAAGAACTAATACCTGGTTACGAATTCCCACCTGCCACTTATGAACTGAGTGCCTCCCTCGTCTCCAAATATCTAAGAGCTGTGGATAGCGCAGGTGATGGATTTGTTCCCCCCTTGGCCATTACAGCCTGTGCTATAGCTGCTATGACGGGGTCTTTTTCCCTGCCATCTGGTACCATCGTTATACATGCTTCGCAAGAGTTAGAGTTTTTCAAACTGTTGCCCATTGGCACCACTATAGAGTGTCACATCGGAGTGGCACAAAAGATAACTCGGGGCAAAATGAGCATGTTAATCCTGGAGTTCGAGGTTTTGGACAAAGGCAAAGAAAAGGTGCAATCAGGAAGGGCCACTATAGCATTGCCAACCTAAGTAAAGAAATGCTTACAGAGATTCAACAAGGGAAGGCTCTTAATTCGGTGGTAAAACATATCACCCAGGAAAAAATTAATCTTTATGCTGAGGCATCGGGTGATTTTAATCCCATCCATTTAGATGAGTCTTTCGCTGCTACGACTCCCTTGGGTGGCACTATTGCTCATGGTATGCTTAACTTAGCTTATGTGTCAGAGATGATGACCTCGGCTTTTGGCCGAAGCTGGCTGTCTGAGGGTAAGCTTCGAGCAAAGTTCAAAGAACCGGCACGTCCTGGAGATACTTTGACTATCAATGGTAAAATTAATTGCGTTGAACAGAAAGATGATGTATCATACGCCAATTGCAGTTTTGAATGCCTAAATCAAAAAGGAGAAATGATAGTCACGGGGGAGACAATAATCAAGCTCTCAAGTGATAAGGAGTAAAAATATGATTCAAAATGGCAGAGTAAGGGTGGCTGTGGATGCCATGGGTGGTGATTATGCCCCTGAGGAAGTAGTCAAAGGGGCGGTACTTGCAGCTCAGAAAAATGATGTAGCAGTCCTCTTGGTTGGCTCCACGAACATTCTAGAAAAGGAATTAGCCAGGTACAAATTTACCAACAACGGTTCATCCATCCATATTGTCGAAGCCAGTGAAGTTATCAGGGAAGATGAGCCGCCTATTGCCGTAGTTCATCAAAAGCCTAATTCCTCTGTAGCCGTAGCGGCAAAGATAGTAAAATCAGGCGAAGCAGATGCATTGGTTAGTGCCGGATCTAGTGCAGCTGCTGCAATAAGTGCCATTCAGTTTATGGGCATGTTGGACGGGGTGGGTCGTCCGGCAATTGTTGGCTCCCTGGGTAGCTTTGCACCGAATACTGTGATGGTAGACCTCGGAGCTAATGTAGATTGCAAGCCACATCAATTTCTAACTTTTGCCATCGCAGGCTCGGTCTACGCTAAGAAGTTCCTTAACATCACTGACCCTAAGATAGGTTTGCTAAACACCGGGAGTGAAGAAAATAAGGGGAGTGAAATAGGGCGTGAAGCCTACGCTCTTCTCAAGAATAGCGGTTTGAACTTTGTTGGCAACATAGAAGGCAATGATATCTTAAACGGCAAGGCCAATGTTATCGTCTGTGGCGGCCTTGTGGGCAATGTTGTTTTAAAGTTTTATGAAAGCATTGCGAGTCATGCCAGGGATTGGACAGCGCAGAAGATGAAAAAGTACCCACCTCTAGATGTCTTCGTTAAACTATTGTTTAATGGGTTATTCCCGGCAACCAAAATATCTGGTGAAAGTGAGAAGCGAGGTGGTGGTATTTTGTGGGGTGTTGATGGAGTTGTCAGGATAGCACATGGAGCTAGCCAAGCCCCCCAAATAGCTAATGCTATAGAAGGCGCCAAGGAAGCGGTAAAAGCCGAGGTTATTGAAAGCTTGAAGTCGGAATTAGCAAAATTTAACCAAGGAGGTAAACCGTGACTGTCGAAGAGCAGGTAAGAGAAATCGTGGCCAGGATTACCCATGTTGACAAGAGCGTTATTACCAGGGAAAGCACATTTAAAGAGATTAAGGCGGATTCCCTGGATATAGTACAGGCATTGGTGGCAGTTGAAGAGGCCTTCGGGATTGAAATCCCTGACGAAGAAGCCCAGAAGTTTCAGAACTTCGGCGACTTTGCCTCCTATGTAGAGAGTCGGGTAACACAAGAGGAGAAGGTTTAAACGTGTCTCTCGAGGGGAAGGTGGCTTTAGTCACAGGTGGTGGGCGAGGTATTGGTCGGGCAATTGCATTAAAACTTGCTTCTCAGGGTGCTGATATTATTGTCAATTTTTTCCGCCGCCGCAGTACCGCGGAACAAACAGCTAAGGATATCGAGGCTTTAGGAAGGAAAACTGAAGTTATCCGAGCTAATGTGGGAGAAGAGGCAAAGATAGATGAAATGTTTGATATGATTGGCAATAAATTTGGTCGCCTAGATATTTTGATTAACAATGCTGCTTCAGGCGTAGGTCGCCCTGTAACAGATATAGATGTTAAGGCCTGGGAATGGACTATGGACATCAATGCCAGGGCCTGTTTACTCTGCGCTCAGAGAGCAGCCAAACTAATGGAGGGTAAGGGTGGTAAGATAGTCAGCATCTCTAGCCTGGGTTCGTTTCTTGTCTGGCCCACTTATGCTATTGTTGGAGTCTCCAAAGCTGCCCTGGAAGCTTTAACTCGTTACCTGGCAATAGAGCTAGCACCTCGAGGCATTTGCGTTAATGCTGTAGCTGCTTCTTTTGTGGAAACAGAAGCCCTGCAGTTCTATTTTGACGAGGGGTTAAATGAAGACGATATTCCAGTAACGCCAGCGGGGAGACTTGTGAACCCTGAAGATGTCGCTAATGTAGTGGCTTTTTTGTGCAGTGAAGAGGCCTTTATGATAAGGGGGCAAACCATTATTATTGATGGGGGTTTCTCAGTATACAGCCCTTCGCTTCCCGGTAAAAAGAAGGGTTAATAAACATGGCGAGAGTTCCTAAGAACTCGATGAATTCCTGGGGCACGATAAATATACCAAGGGTTGTAGTTACTGGTGTGGGTACACTTAACCCCCTGGGCTTAAGTGTAAAAGAGTTTTGGGAAGGATTAGTCACAGGAAAGTCAGCCATCGGGCCTATTACCCACTTTGACTCCAGCAACTTTCGAGTGAAAGTGGATGCTGAGGTACATGGCTTTGATGCCACAAACTATATGGACTTGAAGGCAGTTGACCGTACCTCAAGGACTATTCAGTTTGCTATTGCCGCTGCCAAAGAAGCAGTACAATCAGCCGCCCTGGATATGACTCGGGAAAATCCTGAGCGAGTAGGTGTTACCATCGCTACTATGACAGAGCAAGGGTATGTTGTTTGGGGATGGGAGCTGTATCAAAAATCGGGTCCTAGAAGAGCCGACCCGCTCTTCATCACCAAGTCAACTGCCAGTGCAGCATCCATGCACGTGGGAATGATGCTGGGAGCCAAAGGTCCTAACAGCGCTGTGAATAGCCTTTGTGCCAGTGGCGCTGACGCCATAGGCACAGCAGCGAACTTCATTCGCTTAGGATATGCTGATGTAATGATAGCCGGGGGTTCTGACGCCAGCCTGGAGCCAGTTGGCATGGCTGGAATAGATATTTTGGGAGCTCTTTCCCATGAAACTGACCCGTCCAAGGCTTGTCGCCCATTCGATCTCAACCGCAACGGTTTTGTCTATGCTGAGGGCGCCGGATTAGTTGTTTTGGAAAGCTATGAACATGCCAAGAAGCGGGGTGCATCCATCCTGGCTGAAATTGCCGGCGCCGGCTGGTCTTTCGATGCCCACGATGCAACTGCTCCTGCCCCTGAGTCTGAGGCTTATGCCATGCGTACTGCCCTGCAAAATGCCGGGGCGAAGATTGAGGAGGTTGATTATATCAACGCTCATGGCACCAGCACCAAGCTGAATGATGCCTGTGAAACCAAAGCTATTAAAATGGTGTTCGGAAAGCACGCTTACAAAATCCCTATAAGCTCTACTAAGTCCATGATTGGGCATAGCATTACTGCTGCCGGCGCCATTGAAACCATCGCCGCTATATTAATCATGAACAAAGGGGTTATCCACCCAACCATAAATTATGAGACCCCTGACCCGGAGTGTGATCTGGATTATGTCCCCAATGTAGCTCGCCCGGCTCAAGTGAATGTATGTCTGAATAATAGCTTTGGTTTAGGTGGTGAAAACTGCTGTCTGGTGCTTAAACGCGTCAAGGGGTGAAGGCCAGTAATGGAATTGGAAGGGAAGGTAGCTCTGGTAACTGGTGCCTCTCGCGGCATGGGTAAAGCCATTGCATTGAAGCTTGCCAGCCTTGGTTCCAAAGTGGTAGTTAATTATGTAGCAATTGAAGCCAGTAATAAGGTTGATGCTGATAATTTAGTGGAGAGCATAATCCGTCTAGGCGGGGAAGCCATGTCGGTTGAAGCTGATGTTCGGGATAGTGAAACAGTGAAAGCCATGGTAGAGCAGGTGACTGATAAATGGAGCAAGATTGATATTCTGGTGAACAATGCCGGAATAAATAGAGATACCCTTTTGTTAAGAATGTCTGATGATGCCTGGGATGATGTAATCAACACTAATTTGCGTGGAGCCTACCTGTGCACCAAGTTTGCCCTAAGGTCTATGATGAGGCAGGAGTGGGGACGCATTATTAATATAGCATCGGTGTCCGGGATAGTAGGGAATATAGGGCAAAGCAACTATGCTGCTTCCAAAGGAGGACTCATCGCTTTCACCAAAAGTATAGCCCGAGAGATGGGTTCTCGTAATATAACTGTCAATGCCGTGGCTCCAGGTTACATTATTACTGGGATGACAGATAAGCTGCCTCCGGAAAGGAAGGAGGCCATACTGGCAATGATTCCATTGCAACGCTTTGGCCAGCCTGAGGATGTGGCTGAACTGGTAGCTTTTTTAGCCAGTGACAGAGCTGGTTATATCACAGGACAAGCCATCACTATAGATGGCGGACTATTTCCCTAATCAGTCGCTGCCGCAACATGCCAATCTAATGCCGCCGTGTTTTGTGGGATATCCAACTATTTCCCGTAAAGAAACAAGGAGTAATTAACGCTAATTTCAGCGCTTTGCTATAATTTTGGTGAATATCGGGGAACAGGCAGACAGCAAAACTCTGGCAATCGTCTCGAGATAGCAAGCTTAAGTGTCTAAGGATTATTACAGGATTTTAGGCGTACCAACGAATGCCTCGGATGGAGAGATTAAGAAGGCCTATCGGAAACTGGCCATGCAATATCATCCCGATCGCAATCCCGGGAAAGAGGAATGGGCTAATGAGAAATTCAAGGAGATAAACGAGGCTTACGGAGTCCTTGGTGACCCTCGAAAAAGAAAGCAATACGACCAGTTTGGCACTGTAGGTAATATCGGCGACATCTTTAGCAGTCCTTTCACTACAACCACTTTTGAGGAAATGATGAAGGATTTCGGCGGGGCTGGCCTGAAATTTGATTTTCTCGACGACATATTTGGCGATTTCTTGAAAGGCAGAGGGTCTTCTTTCTCCTTTAGAAGCTTCGGTGGCAGGCCTGGGAGAGTGAGATTTGAAGCTCGGCCGGGGCAAGAAATCAATCTGGATGAAATATTTGGCCAGGCTCGAAGACCCCAGGAAGTTCATTATGAGATTGCAATTAGCCAGGGAGAGGCTTCGCAGGGGGTTAAGAAGATATTAAAGAGGAAGGGGGGAAGACTGGAAGTGAAGATCCCTGCCGGGGTAAGAACTGGCAACGTGGTGAGATTGAGGAATGCTCGCCAGATAAGCGATGGCTCGCCCGGCGACATATTGATTAAAGTTATAGTTAAATAAGCCCAGCCTTGCACTCAATGCATTTCTATATCAGGTCTTCATCTATTAAGACTTTGATATACTCGTTGCTAACTGTGGTGACCTGGGAGAAGGTTTGGGCTAAACGCTCTCTTGCCTTGGTATAATCCTGAGTCTCAATTTCAGCTTCTACTCCAAGTAGCTCTCTTTCTATCGCATTTGTCTTTGCTTGTTCAATGTAGCGACTGGCCATATTAAGCTCAGTTCTCAATGCCTCGAATATCCCTTTGCTTACTTCCTTGCCTCCTTCCAACCTTTCCGCCTTCAGCGTTGCCAATCTATCCAGGGCAGCCGATACCAAGAATAGATTGGACTTTAGCCTTTCCGAGTGATGAAAGGCGAGATTTGCTTGCTTCTTATCCATACTATCCATAAATCACCTCAAGCTAGAATTATTTGCTATCAAGTTAATTAAAGCAGAAAGGAAGGGGAATTGCTATGATAGTCTCACACTAACTCTCGACAAAGACTTCGAGAGACGTAATATGGAATCAGAGATAGAAGTGTGCCTATAATAAACCACAAAGTGGTCCAGAAATGAAAAGGACAAGAATAAGCTTTTCCTCCGGCGGGCTTGTCCTGGAAGGAATATTGGCCATACCCGAAGGTGCCGGGCCTTTCCCGGCAGTAATAGTTTGCCATCCCCACCCCCTCTACGGCGGCAGTATGGATAACAATGTGGTCTATAACATCTCCGAGACATCTATACAAGCATCGCTGGCTTCATTTAAGTTTAACTTCCGCGGAGTAGGCAGGAGCCAGGGTGAGTTTGGTCAAGGAATAGGTGAGCGGGAAGATGTGGAAGCAGCCATTTCCTTTGTAAGCACACTAAAGGAAGTTGATTCTAAGAGAATCGGGCTTGCTGGCTATTCGGCTGGCGCTGGATTCGCTTTTCCCGTTGGCTTTAATGATGATCGAATTAAAGCTCTGGCCGCAGTCTCGCCTCCAATCCCTATGTTCGATTTTGACTTCCTCAAAAGCTGCCCCAAGCCAAAACTTCTTATTTCGGGAAGCAGGGATGACCTTATACCCATAAACCAGTTCCTTGAATTTTGCCAGAATCTTCCTGAGCCTAAAGAGTGTGAAAGTATTGAAGGTGCGGACCACTTTTGGTGGGGATATGAATCTCGCCTGGCTGCCAAAGTGACTGCCTTTTTCACCAAAGTATTATAGTCTTCCGCATTTTGACGCACTATGTGATGTGCCGAGGGAAAGCATCAGGGAGGCTGGCTATAATTGAAACATCATCCACACCAGCATATGAGAAAACGAGACATTTTTACCTAAATCACGGCTATGAAGTAATCTGCCGCATCCAGGACTTCTATGCGCCCGGGAATGATAAGCTGATCCTGCAAAAGCGGCTGAGGTGAAATCAAAGGGAAGAGACCCGTTCGGGAAAGGATGGTTCATACAATCGTTAAGTTTCTACAAAGCTTCATATTTGCATAATGCGATGGATTTCTAAATACTATGGGATAGAACAGTTTTCAGAATAGGTCGTAGTGACTGCCAGGAACGTAAGGGTGCATCTTATCCGTGAGTAATTTGCCTGGCTCTCGTAATTCTCTCTCTAAGGGAAACAGAGGGGAAAATTTTTTGTGAATGACTTATCTCCCATACTTGAGTTTTGCATACAAAAGAATAGCGACGAGAATCATACCGACCGCATTCCAAAGGATAACCGGGGCTAGTTTGAAAAGGACACCATAAGCTAACCAAAGGATCAGGCCCAATAGAAGTAAGGTAGTAAAAAGTATGCTGATTTCGCGTGCGCTTCTAAGCCGGAAGACACGAATGAGCTGGGGGATAAGACTGCATGTTACAAATGCACCAGCGACAAATCCTAGAGACTCTTCAAAAAACAAGACTGAACCTCCTTTTTGGGCTTACTTAGATTCATTGTAGCACCAAGCACTGATTTCTTGATATGGGCTGCGCCTTTGTATCCAAGATGACTTTTCTATTTGACATTGCTATACTTGACGTTCAGCTCAAATTGCAAATCTAATAAAGAGGTAACAACGGCAAATAAACCATATCACCGGAAAATATCGGGCAGGAGAGAGCAGCTTGGCCCCTACCCTATGGAAAGACTGAAAAGGGTCGAGCAGCCCACAACCCGAATCACCGAAGTCAAACTAAGTCAGCCACACCTCCAAAACCGTAAACAAAGAAAGGGGGGTAGACGTGAAGCAACATACCAAATACCGTGACCTTGACGAGATTAAGTCGTCACCAGCGGCGGAGCGGAAACTGCCCTGGTGGATAAGGGAAGTTGATAAACCCACCGTGGATATTGACTGGAGCCAGATGAAGCGCTTCGACTGCAGCAATATCATGTTCAACAACGGCTTCGCCCAAGCGCTAGGTCCCGAGAATGCCATGAAGCTAGGTGGACGTGCCGTAGAGACGAGCACAAAAGATATACTTGAAAACAAGCCCGGCTTCAACCTGAGGGACAAGGCACTGGTCGCCGGGGGTTGGCTAACATCACTCTTGGCAGCAGAGCGTGCCTTCCTAGGTCCCGGTATTAAAGTCCCAGCGGACCTATGCGGCATACCTGAGGAGCTTAGCTATCCTCGCTACGAGGGTACCCCTGAGGAAAACACGCGGATGGTTCGGGCGGCGGCCAAAATTTACGGAGCCGCCTCAGTAGGCGTGGTCGAACTTGACGAAAACACCCGCAAATTAATTTATTCATTTGATGGATGGGATAACCGGAAGTGGGAATTTGAGGATGTGGACAAGGCTTACGAGACGAAAAAGAAGAAGGTAATACCGTATAAGACACAATGGGTCATTGTCTACACCGTCCGCATGTCACAGCCAACCATGGCCCTAGCACCGAGCGTATTGGAAGAAGCAGCCACCTCCATGGGCTATTCCGAGGGCACTTCGGTCCAGCTTCGCCTCCAGCAGTTTATAAACAGGCTGGGCTACCAGTGCCTGGCTGATGGTAGCATGGGCACCTCAGGTAACAGCCCCGGCTTTGGTGTGTTGGCCGGTCTGGGCGAGCTCAGCCGTTTGAACCGAATGATTTCGCCAAGGTGGGGTCCTCTGGTGCGGGTATTCAAGGTAATCACCGATTTGCCCCTTGCCCCCACCAAGCCGATAGATGCCGGCATATTCCACTTCTGCCGCGACTGCAAGAAGTGTGCCGAGCTCTGCCCCTCCAACGCCCTCAGCATGGAAACAGAGCCCTCATGGGAGGTACAGGGACCCTGGAATAACCCCGGTGTCAAGACATACTACGAAAAAGCGCCCAACTGCTTCTCACAGTGGCTAAAATTAGGCGGGCATGACTGCGGCATCTGCCTAGCCTGCTGCCCCTTGTCCAAGCAGGATACATCATTTATCCACATACACGATTTTGTCAGGCAAGTTATATCCACCACGACGGCGTTCAACAGAATGATCACGAAGCTGTATACCGACCCCGGTTACGGTAAAGACGCCGAAGCATGGTGGGAACTCGACCTGCCTCCACATGGCTATAAAAACACGTAAGGGATGTAGTATAAATCTGAGCTAATTGAACGAAGCTATTTTTTAGCTATTAATGGCTATGCCTAACATTAAGCTAAAATGGAAAACCTCATAAAGAGTAACAATGGAAAAGAAAACATATCGCCAGAAAATATCGGGCAGCCAACAACCCTAATCACCGAAATCGAACTAAGGCAACAGTACGGTCAGTAACTTAAACAACGGAAGAAGCTAGTAATGATTATAGGATTATTAGCTTTTATGGTTTTCCTGGCTTTTCTACTTGCCTTCTGGGAAATCCAAATCGAGGGTAAGGATGGTTGGGCAGCGAAGCTACCTGGCTGGCGTATAGAAAAAGGATGGCTTGTCAAGTTGGCGGGTGGACGCCCGATAACCGGATACCACTTTTTTATGACGCTGTTCCTGATTGCCATAGTCCATCTGCCGCTGTTTTTTGTTCCGTGGAGTTGGCGGTTAGAAAGTCTGCTGCTCGGCTTTTATGTAGGCATGGTTTTTCTAGAAGACTTCTTGTGGTTTGTTTTAAATCCACATTATGGGATTAGAAATTTCCGCAAAGGAAAAATCTGGTGGCACAAACCATGGTGGGGGCCGGTCCCTGCTTTATACTGGTTTTTACTAATCATCGTCATCGTACTAATTTATTTCGGAAGAGCCGCTATCTAAACAGGAATCGGGAATTGCCCAGTAGAGCTATCGCATCTTCCTGCATCCCCTCTATTACATGCGAATATGTGTCCGTAGTGAAGGCAACGCTAGGGTGCCCCAGTGCCCCCTTGATCACCTTCGGCTTGGCATTTTCTGCCGAGTCTGGATTCCACCTTGTAATCTGGCTTAGAAGACGCCGAAGGGCAAAGAGCTAAGATTGTTAGGTAGCTTATTCAGATTGTCAAGTCCCGCCGCGGCTCTATTCCAGATCTACATCTGCCTCAAGCGCTATGGATGGCAGAATGAATAATCTGAACTGTGTAAGACCTCCCTCTCTTTGTTGATGACTGCATAAGTCTATAATAAACTATGCTGTAACTGGCCGAGCAATGATTAATCCCTTTTTCTTTATCATTCTTTTCGCCCTGCTTATTGAGTATGCGACAAGAGTAGTTGCACATCTACTCAATCTCAAGTCCCTGAGATCGGAACCACCTCCCGCTCTTGAAGGGGTGTACAAACCGGAAGATTATCGTAAGTCTCAAGAATATGTTCGCACTAATACCCGTTTTGCTTTCGTAACCAGTACATTCAGCCTGGCCGTTCTACTTTCTTTCTGGTTTGCTGGCGGCTTCAACTATCTTGACCAGATAGTCAGGTCCTGGGGCTTCGTCCCTGTCTTGAGCGGATTGTTTTACATCGGCATTCTGTTGTTAGGCTATAGCCTTCTTACGCTACCTTTCAGCATTTATCGCACCTTTGTAATTGAGGAGAGATTCGGTTTCAACAGGACTACTCCTCGCACTTTCCTAGTGGACAGGGTTAAGGGCCTGGGCCTTGTAGTACTGCTTGGTGCTCCCTTGCTAGCTGGTATTTTAGCCTTATTTGAATATGCGGGTCACCACGCCTGGCTATACTGCTGGATTGCCTTCACTGGATTTTCCCTGATTTGGCAATATGTGGCTCCAACATGGATTATGCCTCTCTTCAACAAGTTTACTCCACTGGAACCAGGGGAGTTGAAAGAGGCTATTCTCAACTATGCCCGCTCGGTCGATTTCCCTATCATAAGCGTTTTCGTGATGGATGGCTCCAAGCGCTCCAGTAAATCAAATGCCTTTTTTACCGGATTTGGCCGTAACAAACGAATTGCCCTATTTGATACCTTAATCAAAAGGCATACGGTGCCCGAACTAATAGCCATTCTTGCCCACGAAATCGGTCATCACAAGAAGAAGCACATACTACAGGGTACAATAATCAATATTCTTCACGCAGGAGTGCTCTTTTTTGTGCTATCTATCTTCCTGGGCAGCCCGGGACTCTACGACGCATTCTATATGGAGCAACAATCCATTTACAGCGGGATTTTGTTCTTCGGCTTGCTCTACACCCCACTGGAAATGGTGCTTTCGGTCATAATGCACGCGCTATCGCGTAGGAACGAGTACGAAGCTGACCGCTTCGCAGCCGGGACTATCCAGCATCCACAGCATCTGATAGAGGCGTTGAAGAAACTCTATGCAGGTAATTTGTCAAACTTGATGCCCCATCCCTTCTACATTTTTCTCAACTATTCTCATCCGCCCCTGCTCCAGCGCATACGTGCTATTCTGCGAGATGAGGCCTGACTTTCCAGGCAAGAGGGCTATCCGTTACAGGCATATGAACAACTATGTCCTACGACGGTGTGCTACGCTTTGACAATTCCCGCAGCAGGCTGTTAAACTGCGGTTAGCGCATATTGAGTAACATTCGGCGGGATAGCCTGAAGCATAATAAGGGAAGGAAACTGCGGGCGAGAAGAGAGGAGAGGCGACAATGGTAAAAGGTATCATAGGATACAAGGTGTTGCGTTATAAGGACGTAGAGCCCATATTAATGCAGCTCAGGTCGCATGCCATGCAATATCCAGGCTTCGTTAGCGCTGAGAATCTCGTCAGCGAGGAGGATTTCTCTGTCGTCGTAATGCTAAGCACATGGGAGACGGTTGAAAACTGGAGGGCATGGGTGGAGTCAAAGGTAACGCGAGATTTGCTTCAACAAGCCAAAGCAGTTGTGATGCAAGCGGCCAGAATAACAACATACAAGACAATGCCCACAGTAGAGTGGCGCTAATAAGACATCAGCTTTTGTCAATAACGGCTCCTTTAAATTTTCTGGTTATCCCAGGCATGCCTTTGATGCCGGCATAGGTTGTAAAGACACCCAGGGAATTCCAGGGACACCACACCAATTAAGCCTACTACACCTCAGGTACCATGTCCCCAGAATACCATCCTGTTGCCCGATGGCGACTATGTCACTATAATATTCAAATAAAACTAGACTATGTTGTACACATTTACTAACCAAGGTTCTGGTAATTAACATGCGAAGGCGTTTATCATTTATTATCTACTTAGCTATTGCATTCGTGGCGCTTTCCGGAATTGCATATCTCATTCATTACCTCATTTTTCGTGATATTCACCACATATTTATCTATATGGTCGGTGATCTTGCCTTCCTGCCCCTCGAGGTTCTATTAGTGGTGATTATTATCGAGCGCCTCCTTGCCCGCCGAGAGAAGCAAGCTAAACTTGAGAAACTCAATATGGTGGTGGGAGCTTTCTTCAGCGAACTGGGCAACCATCTCCTTCAAGACTTCCTCAAACATTTCGATAACCGCCTGGAGATTTCCGGACACCTGAATGTTACTGAGAGCTGGACAAAGAAAGATTTTCAAAAAGCTATCAAATTTGCGCACCACCTCAAAGTCGAAGTTGACTGCCGAAATATAGACCTCGGCAGGCTCAAAGCCTTCCTGGAGCAGAAGCGAGAGTTCCTGCTGACGCTGCTCGAGAATCCCAGCTTGCTGGAGCATGACCGCTTCACCGACCTGCTCTGGGCAGTTACCCACCTAGATGAAGAGCTTGCGGTAAGACCATCGCTTATTGATCTTCCTAATAAGGATCTGGAGCACCTTGCTGGTGATATCAGAAGACTATATGACCACCTGGCCAGTGAATGGTTAGACTACGTTCAGCACTTGAAATCGAAGTATCCCTTCCTTTTCTCGCTGGTCCTGAGAACACATCCGTTCCAGGAACAGCAGTCCCCCATAATAACCTGACAGAGCCGCCGAAATCCAGGTACACCATACCAATCATGCCTACTACAAATTAGGTATTATGTCCCCAGAAGACCCAAAGTCAGGGATGTGCAATGGCGATTCGGTGCATCACACAAACCGATGAAAACTCTCGGAAAACAATCTTGACAGTATGGGGGAGTGATATAATATAACTAAGACTTAGAAAACCTAAACTGTTACCAGTTAATTACGTTGGAGGTGAGTGAGATATGGCGAATCGTTTTCAATCTAAGTGGGTTATGTTGCTTGTTGGAATAGCCATTGGGGCTCTGGCTGTGTTGGGGTTAGTTTCATTATGGGGTGTGCCATCTCTTCTTGGTGTCAGGCCTTGTATTGTCGAAGGTTATTCCCATGGTACGAACTATGACGGCACAGCAATAGGAGTGTCAAAGGAACTTGGAGGGCCGGGTGAAGGGTATGTCATCGCAGGAGCAATGTGGCAGGAATTTGACGGGCCATGGCACCAAGGTGGAACGCCACCAAGCTTAGGTCAGCCGAACACAGATCAGAAAGTGCGGCTTGGAGTAGTGTATGTCAAACCGATACAAGATAAGCCAGGTGGCCCTGTCGTGGCTTGGATTGAAGTCTTAGAAGTCTTAAGTGAATAGCAGCGAATCCTCCAGAGGTTTAGTTCTAGCTATTGATAACTTTGGTAGGTTTTCCTGAAGCTAAATAGAGCCGGGCGGCTGGTCCCCGAACTTTTCTTCGCAAAGAAGCCGCTTATCCAAGACCTGTAGCATAAGTCTATTGTCCCCGACGCCAGACGCCAAGCATAGCCTGAGACTCATAAAACCGATGCTTTATATTGCTTCCCTCCCAGGCGATAAATTACTCAGCCCTTCCCTTGATATAGCCAGTGCCTGACAGGTATTATATGAGACTCGAACTTATCCTGTAACCAGGGCTGATGATGAAGAAGACAATGGTTATCTTAGCCAACTACGCCGATACTGAGGAGGGCTACGGCTTGCTGGGTCCGCAGATGGCAGCCACCATCATCCAGGATAATACCGGCTATGAGTGCATCGTAGTAGCAGTAGGTCACGATTTTGATAAGGAACTCATCAATAAAAATGTAATTCAGCTCGCTGGTAACGAAAGACCGATTATTGGCTTCAGCAGCCTCGGAGGTCGTTCCGAACTCTGGGAGCTGGCTAAAGAACTGAAGGCGGAGGGGGCTATAACCATTTTGGGTGGTCCTCAAGCTGACGTCGATTACATAGGGGAGACAGGTTGGGAACAACATCCCCACCGATTTCCCGGAGTAAAGGATAGCTTCAGTCTTGCTCTCCAGGGACCTGCTGAGCAGCTAATCCCCTTTATTAATTCTCAGGGTAAAGAGGTGCCTGAGAAAATCTCGGGGGCGCTTTTCACTCAGAACGGTATATGCCGGATAAATAAGCGGGATAAGTGGAATGGAGACTTTCTGAGTAAGGTCAACTGGGGGAATCTGTACAGGCTGGACTCATCGAGACTGAAGCCAGTGTCTGTAACCAGTACTCAGGTGGTACAACAGATAGGGTGTCCTTACGCCGCCAGGACAGTGAGGGTTGGCATCGATTATCCAACTAACTTGAAAGACGCCCCCTTCAACAAGAGGGGCCAAATACCCCTTAGCCTTCGGGGTTGTAGCTTCTGTGATGTAGCTCGGGATAAAGGGTTTGGCGGTATGCTATCACTTGATAATGTACTTGCACAGATAATCAACTTGCCTGAGGATGCGGAGGGGAGAAAAATCCCCTTTGAATTGATAAACGAGACCCCCTTGACCACCCTGCCTGAATTGCTATCAGCTATTAAACAGCAGGGGATCGAGATTTCTCAGATAGAACTGGTCAGCCGGGCCGATTGGCTGATAATGGGCGAAGAGAAACTTCGGGTTGCTTTAGAGTTGGCTAAGGCCATAAAAGCGCATATCCTAATGTCGGCGGTAGGCTTTGAGTCCTTCGCTAACTCCATCTTGAGGAATTTGAATAAGGGTTATACGGTTGATACAAACCTTGCTGCCATTAAGCTGATGAGGCAGCTAAAGGAAGAGTTCCCGGACAACTGGTTCTATACCACTGGCGACGGGGCAAGTCATGGCTTCATACACCCTACCCCCTGGGATTCTACGGAGACCAAGCGCGAGATGAGCAGCGTCATATTCGCTTACGGCCTGAATCGGGATATTCTTCCTAGGCATAGCACTCCGCTAATTATCCATCATGCCTGCGGGTTAGCCGACTGGGTAAGAGAACTAGAGCTGAGGGAAGGGCTCACACTGAAGAGAAGGGCATCCATTATCGAGTGGTGGTAGGTGATAGATACCAGACAAGCCTACCACAAATCAGGTATTATGTCCCCAGAATACCCCCAAAATATAAAAAGATGGAACAGAAAGGGGAAAATATTATGACAGTCGATTTGAATAATCTTTTCCGTTTGACTAAAGCCCAGATTAAACCGGCAGCAGAAATGCTAACCCGTGCTTTTCAGGATAATCCAGGACTAGTATATTACTTCCCAGACGAGTCCGAAAGAAAAAATAAATCACATTATTTCTTTCAGTTTACGATCTGTTATGGTCTTATCTATGGTGAGGTTTACGCGACATCTCCGAATCTGGAAGGATTGGCAGTGTGGCTTCCTTCAGAAAATGCCAATATGAGTCTATGGAGAGTTATAAGAAGTGGAGGGTTGTCTATGATACATAAATTAGGTAGCAAGGCTGTTTCGCAAGTGAGATCTTTTGGAGATTACGTTTCCTCCATACACAAACGCCATGCGCCTTTCAGGCACTGGTATTTGCTTGGTCTTGGAGTTGACCCTGATTACCAAGGACAAGGTTATGCGAGCACCTTGCTAAAGGCGATGTTTACCAGAATTGATAATGACCGTCTGCCCTGCTATCTTGAAACTCAAAATGCAAACAATGTGCCTATTTACCAGCACTATGGATTTAAGGTAGTCGAGGAAAGTATAGTTCCAAATACCAAGGTAACTAATTGGGCTATGTTGAGAGAGAAGGTTGGTTAGTGGTGGCTTTGGTCATAAAGCATAGCCGCATGTCCTGAGCAATATAATCTTCTGGAGGTTAGCGTTTTAACTATTAAATTAGAATTCCAGGGACACCACACCAATCAGACGTACTACAAATCAGGTATTGTGCCCCCGGACTACCACACTAAGGCCCTACTCGTTAGGGGCTACAGGGATACCCTTATCAGTTTATTTAAGCTTTGCCCTCGTACTTGAAGGAGATCCGCACCTTGGCACGATAAGCGGCAATTTTGCCATCCTCAAGACGCATGTCCAGCTCTTCAACCTCGGCAATGCGCATATCACGCAAGCTCTTCGAGGCCTGTTCAAGGGCGGCGGCGGCGGCCTTTTCCCAAGAATCAGTACTGGTCCCAACCAAAGTTATTATTTTATAAACACCGTCAGTCATAATACCCTCCTTTCAGATTTGCTGTGCATTATACAGCCAATGCTCTCAATTAGGCAATCAACAATGTGGCTAAGTGTTACACGTCTCCAGAGTAATGAATATATCTTATGTCCCAGGCAGAAATGAATGAGAAGGACTTTAATATCTTCTCTGCCTTCCTCTACTAGATCCACCAAGTCTTCTGTTGCCGTAAAACCCACCACCTCTGCTCTCAGAAGGTGGGCGAGCCGCGTTAACATTAAGCGTCTGGTCCTTCAGTGCTTTCCCATTGAGGCCAGCAATTGCGGCTTGCCCTTCAGACACTGTTGCCATTTCAATAAACCCAAATCCCCGGGGGCGCCCGGTGTACTTGTCTGTTATAATATTTACAGACGTCACTTCTCCAAAAGTCCCAAATTCCTGACGTAATTCCTCTTCAGTTATCTCATAGGGTAAGTTACCCACGTAAATCTTCATACTAGTGCTCCTTTCACTTAATCTCGTAATCCTTGCGGAGAAAATGGCGGTGGGACTTTGCCTCGCGCAGAATTCCACCCATTTGCACCATCCCTTGAAAGCGACACAAGAGGGAAACCTGAGAATCACCTTCACGTATCGAGACTCCCATTGAGATGGTACATCACCACATTCTAGAAACATACACGGGCCGAGTATCCCCGGCCCGTGTATGTCCGTGGTCAAACCGGCATTATCTACTCAGTCTGACTTTATTGTAGCACTCGCTACAATAGACCGGCCTGCCATTGGTAGGCTCAAAAGGCACTTCGGTGTCTTTGCCGCACTCGGCGCATATGGCAGGAAACATTTGGCGTGGGAGCCCGTAGCTGTTACCACGCCTTTCATACCGCTCTGCCTTCCTTGCCTGGCGGCATGAGGGACAGCGCTTGGGATCATTAGTATAGCCCCTGGTTTGAAATAACTCTTGTTCCTCAGCGCTGAAGGTGAAGTCGGTCCCACAATCGGCACACTGGATCGTTTTGTCCTCAAAACTCATTGGATGACCTCCTTTCTCAAAATTTTTAGTTAGAGCCCGGGTCACCCAATACTTGATATGAATCTAGTAGAATCCTAAGAAGATTGTAATAACCTAAACTTAAACTATTAAATACATCATACACTAATTATTAAAATTGTCAAGTCCCGCTGCGACTTTATTCTAAGTCTAGGTCTAAGTCTAGGTCTAAGTCTAAGTCTGCCTCAATCGTGCACACTGCTGTATTCTCTATACTTTGATGCCTCCTGGTAATTAGAATTTTATGCCAATCACTGTAACAATAAATACCCTGGAAAACCAAGCCGCCTAAAACTCCGTAGGATATTGCCGAAGCCAAAAATTGGACGTCTATTATCAGACTAAGAATTATTATCCCTGAAGAGATAAGCCAATGGTGAATGTGAACCCCATGCCTCCCAAAAGGAATGACAACTGATCTTATTCTACCCTGTTTTCCACTCGTTTTGCCGGCCATACATTTGGTTAGCACAAAACCTAGAAGCCAGCCCACAAAGAAGAGATAGCCAAGAATAACACTACTAGCTAGTACTAGCAGGATGCAAACTAGCTTTCTCTTCAACTAAAAGATGCCCCCTATAAGACATCGGGGTTAGAGGATTTGAACCTCCGACCATCTGAACTCCATTCAAGTGCGCTACCAGGCTGCGCTACACCCCGTCGTCTTGCCTTTCGTAATATATTATCACATGAAACTGCCAGGGCAACAACCCCGAAATCGAAAACTGGGCGAACCCTCTAGCAGGAATTTTATAGCGATAGCTATCTGGCAAGGACTTGCCTTCCTTATAGATAAGCATTGGGTGATAAATTCAGTTCCGCCTTGGGTCTATTCGTGCTTCAACTCCGCCTCAGGTTTTATGGATGGCAAGGGGAACAAAACGATGCATTGTTAACGTCGCTTTTTTAAATGCATAAGAGCAAAAACTATTGCAGAGGAAACAAAATACCAGAAGATTAAATCTACTACCAGCCCCAGCCATAAAATAGAATATTCGGGATAATAAACCAAATCTCCACTCGACATGCGAAGGTAAGAAATTGGAAATCCATAGGCTTCGCATATAAACACTCCTCCAGGTGAACAGTCGACCTTGTAGAAATATGTAAGACCTAGAAGAATTAGGGTGATTAGGATTTTCCTCCAATCTGGTTTTAAAAATTGCTTAACTGATTGTTTCATTACTTTGCTCTACTAGAAATCGCCTCATCGCCATTGGATAGCCACTGGCTAGAATCAGAATGTTCTCGGTGTCCCTATTTTATGCTTACGATTTTTTGACGGCAAGCCATATGAGTAAGTTTGGCAAGTGAACGATGCGATGGTTTATACACGCGCTTTTAGGCACTAAGGGATAAATTCGATTCCGCCTTTGGTAATCCGGCTCAGAAGACGCCGAAGGGCAAAGGCCTAAGACTCACAGCATTCCTGAAATGGTTATAGAATATAGCTTCAATCGGCCGCACCAATTTCTTACCCATCTTGCCCTATAGAATATATTGAAAGGGAACTTGCTAAAATTCCTAGTCCAGTGTTACCTATGTGGTCAGTCAGCACAGGACTTGACAAAATTGGAAAAATGTTTATAATCAAATTACTATGAGAAGGAAATTTTTGCTAACGTTTTTAATAGTATTGGTTTTTTCTTTAGGGGGAAGTATTTCTTTTGCTTTAGCACATAATAATAATGCTGGTCAAGAACCCCCCTCTGGTATTTTGTTAGAAACTGAACATCGAGCGCCAACAGGAGAAATCGTCCACATAGAGGGTGCAAAAGAATTAACCCATGAAGAAATAGAGCACATTATCGTGGATGAAGGAATAGAAGTAAAATATTTAGGAGTACGTTGTAATAACGGAGAAATTGTTTCAGAGAAATGTGAATGTGATGATAACGAAGGAACATATATCATAGGCTTAATTAATTCTGATGACATTGAACTTATCAAGAAATTTAACTTTGAAGTTTACATAGAAATTATTACTCCTCCGGAAGATCTAATAAATATTGCTGAAGAAATTAAACAAGAAGGATATGTTTCTACTGCTTATTATTCTCCTTTTTATAGACGGATAGTAGTACTTATTTTGAATGATTTGAATGAGGAGGATGATAAAGTTATTGACCATCAAAAAATATGGGAGAAATTAATTGAGACTTATCCCGGTGTTCCTCTTCACTTTAGGGTTTTTAATAGTGTTCCTCTCCATGAAGGAGGAAAACATATTACCCCTTCTTCGTGGTTTGCCGATCCGGGTGGAACATCGGGGTTTCTAGCTGAATTAGATGGTGAGGATGTAATGGTGACTGCGGGCCATATACCAGATATGAACACTACTGGCGACCCTGTTTATGAATATAGATGGTGGTGGTTTAATCAGCGAGTAGGAACAATGGTTGATGCTATTAGCGAAGATTGGGGATGGGATGGTGGTATATATGAACCTGTGGATGGGATTGAATTCTCCAATACTATTTTAGGTAACCCCATACTTGGTTGGCTTTCTTCAGTCTACACGGGCCAATACCTGCATCATTCATCTGAATATACTGGGCGAATTAACGTTCTTACTAGAGTAACATACATTGACCCAGAATACAATTTTTATATAGCGGAAGGCCAGGAGAGTTTTGATTATATAGCAGGGATTGAAGGGGAAAGTGGGTCGGCAAGCTGCTACAATTATTATTACCCTTACATATATGTTGCGGGTGTGGTTACTCATGGATTAGGAGAAGAAATAGATAGCGGATGGAGTCACATTTGTTGTACGACTATTCCACAATTAAAAGATTTATTTGATATATCTAGACCATAAGCGGGTGAAAAAATTAACAGGAGCATTATTAGCAATAGGAGTGGGTGTTGTTCTCTATCCCATTACTTATTAAAAGCATAGAAGAAGCTGTTACTAATAATGTCGCTGACACCATTACACAAAATGCCGATTTATGCAGCTTTCCAGTCGCCTTTAAGCACTAAGGTATAAATTCAATTCCGCTCTGGCTTAAGCTCTTTTCCCCTCTTTAAGGCTTAAGAAGTCCGAGTTATATTCCTCAACCCATATACTATCTCTTTGTGGCGTAATACGCTTTAGTAAATTTAACCATGCAGCTCGCCTTTGTTCTTGACACTAGGTCACATAAGAATTAAAATAAAGAAAGGAATATGAAAACAAGATTGCTAATAGTTGCTTTTCTCGTCCTTGCGGCCGGTGTTGTCCTCTGCCCAGATATCAGGAGCCCGGAAAACACAGAGTATACTATAAAGATCACTGGTACTGAAGGAACAGAGTTTGAAGGCTTCTGTACGCATGAAGTGAAATATCTCATAGGCAGTCGAACAGAAGCGACCGACCTGCAAGGCGTAATGACTGCGGATAAGAATGCCTTTGAATTTGTCATATCGGGAACAGAAATCGACTACAGAATCACCTGTAAGACGCCAGGCAAGCTGATTACGGTTACTACGGTGATAAACGGTATCGAATACGAAGGTGACGAAGGTCTTGAAGGAAGGGAATTTTATTTCTCAGCTTAGGTATTATGTCCTCAGAATATTCAGTTTTCCAACCGCTTTTAAGCGTTAGGTAATAAATTCAATTCCGCTCGGGCTTAAGCTCTCTTGCCCTATTGCTCAATTGCGGCGGTGCTGGACTCGCTGGCAGGTTCGCGCCCGCTGAGCACTCCACCAGTAATGGCGAGGGCTCCGGGAAGCAGCATAACACCGGTCAGTGCCATAAGCACCCCTCCAACCACACTCCATTTAAGCCCGGATTCGCCCCTTTTCGTCTTTCTCCAACCGACGAGGGCGAGAACCCAGCCGACGAGTCCGATAATAGCAGCCAATATAGAAAGGATGTTTGCCCACCACATAGGCCCAGGCCCTACTGGAAGAGTCCCCTCATTAACCACATATCTGATGATACCTATTGCGGAAGATGCCCACACCCATACTCCCAAGGCGAAGCTGACCAGCAATACTGGACTACCTTTTCCTCTTTGTACCAATCTTGTCGCCCGAAACCTATCCCACAGCAAGCCAGTCAGTGCGCCCAAGGCCAGAGCGGATATGATGCCAGCCAATACCTTGCTAATCGATGGCAGGCTAACATGCACACCCGCTACGCTCACGGCTGTCGACCACAAACTCTGGAATCCATCAGTGGGGGCGTATGTACGTATTGCAGGTATTGTTGTATAAACAAGTTCAACTGCAACAAGTACCCACAGCAATGACGAGAACACCACTCCCTTTTTAACACTGGTAGTGCCCGGTAGATAATCGTACAAGGCCGCGAACACAGCCCCGAATATGACTCCCTGGACTACGCGGCCAAGAGTCGAGCCAATCAAAAGCAAGGGATCCGTTAACTCGAGTGAGATGCCGAGTCCGGCTGCCGTAATAACTGGAAACTGATAGGAGAAACCGGTTAACTCAAGTATTACGGAGATGATCAAGTAGACCGCTGCAACAGCCGCGCCGGCTTTGATGCCCCGTCCGAAATCAGCCAATTACCTTACCTCACTATATATTCGACGAAGCGACTTAAATAGGTACTACAGCAATACTAATTTGCAGTCCGCCCGATTGTGATTTCAAGTGTTTATTTTTCATACACGAACATTATATCAGAACTTCACCCTCACCTTAATCCTCTCCCATCAAGGGAGAGGAATTTTCCACCACATTATACAGTTGATTATAGTTTCGCCGTGCTTGCTTTCACTAGCGAGTTTTCCCCTCTTTGAGGCTTAAGAAGTCCGAGTTATATTCCTCAATCAGCCCGGCATCGGCAAAGCTGTTCATCGTTATTGCCCAATTTGGGCAGTATTGGACTCGCTGGCAAGTTTGTGCCTGCTGAGCACTCCGCCAGTAATGGCGAGCGCGCCGGGAAGCAACATAAGACCGGTCAGAGCCATAATTACACCTCCAGCCACACCCAATTTAAGTCCAGATTCGCCTCTTTTCGTCTTTCTCCAGGCGACGAGGGCGAGAACCCAGCCGGGGAGTCCGAGAAAGACAACTAACACAGCAAGTATGTTTCCCCACCAGAAAAACCCAAGCTCTATTAGAGGAACTTCTTCAATAACTACACCTATGATGAAACCTAGGGCAAGGAGTGCCCACATTACGCCCCCCAGAATAAAGCTGACCAGCAATATCGCGATGCCTTTCCTCGGCTCTGCCACTTTCCTCGCCCTGAGCTTATTCCATATGAAACCGACCAACGCGCCGAAGGCCAGAGCGAATATAATGCTTACCAATGTCAGTCCAACCGATGATAGGCTAACCGTCACACCCGCCGCCGTAGAAGTCTGACTCCCACCGATGGGCCACCCGGGGGTTATGCAAATAAGCGTAACAGCACCGAGTATCCAGAGGAACGCCGAGAGCACCACTCCCTTCTTAATGCCAGTAGTGCCCGGCAGGAAATCGTACAGGGCTGCGAAAACCGCCCCCAATAGGATCCCTCCGACTATACGGGGAAGAACCGAGAGAGTCACGCCTAAGGGATCCATTAACTCGAGTTGGATTCCGAGTCCGGCTGCGTGTATAAAGTTCTCGGGGTACCAAAATATCTGGCCAATTGCTGCAAGTATTACAGCGAAGACCAAGTAGATCCCTGCAGCAGCCACGCCAGCTTTGATACCCCGTCCAAAATCAGCCAATTATCTCACCTCACCATATATTCGACAAAGCGACTTAAATAGATATCGCAATAACATTAAACTTGCTACCAATCCGATTGTGCTTTCAAGTGTTGATTTTTCAAGTGCGAACATTATACTAGAACTTCACCCTCACCTTAATCCTCTCCCATCAAGGGAGAGGAATTTTCCACCACATTATACAGTTGACTATAGTTACGCCGTGCTGGCTTCCGTTAGTGGTGTTTTCCTTCTTTAAGGCTTAAGAAGTCCGAGTTATACTCCTCGATGAGTCCGGCATCGGCAAAGCTGAAGTATCTATTCTCGCCTATTATGATGTGGTCAAGGACCTTAATCTGCATAATATTTCCAGCGAAAACTAAATCCTGGGTTATTTGCTTGTCGTTATCGCTGGGTTGAGGATTCCCGGCCGGGTGGTTGTGGACAAAGATCAAGGCTGCAGCATTATGTTTGACGGCGCCTTGGATAATTTCCCGAGGATAAATAGCACTGGCGTTCAATGTCCCTTCAAAGAGGTCTTCAATCTCAACAACGCGATTCTGGGAATCAAGGAACAAGACTTTGAAGACTTCTTTCTTTAAGTCTCGCATAGAATGGTAAAGGTAATCGAAGACCTCCCGGGAAGACCGGCAGTAGGGCTTATCAAGGACTTGTTCCTTAAGAAATTCCCTGGCTACATCCTGCATGAATTTGATTACAAAGATATTGTGGGCAGTAATCCCTTTGATTTTCCGCAATTCCTCGGGAGGAGCCTCTAAAACACCTCTCAGGGTCTTGAACCTCTTTATGGCTTCTTTGGCTTGCGGTTTACAATCCCTGCGAGGTGTCCCCAGCGTCAGCAGCAGTTCCACAATTTCGTAGTCCAGAAACCCTGCCAGCCCCGATTGATTGAACCTTTCCCGCAGTCTTTTCCTGTGCCCTTCCTGGCTTTTAGCTTCCATGCTTAAAAATATCCTCCATAACTCCCCCGCCTGCCAAAGAATTTGTTCGGCGGGCAGGCCTGTCCCCTCTTAATCTTAAGAGGGGGGATTTAGGGAATTCCCCCCCCACTCTAACTCTCTCCCGCCAGGGGAGAGAGAATTATAGTAGCGATCTATTGGCCCATTATACTGGGCAACCATGGCGAAACGAGTAACAGAATGATAAACACAGCGACAGGCAAGTTTATCATCTTGCGTGTTCCAGTTCCATGTATTGCTACCAGCAGCAACCACACGGTGCCATATATGAATATGCCAATCAAGAACGTTACGGCAAGCCCCCAGTTAGTCGAAATATTGAACGCCAGAGGTACAGCCAAAGCCATGAAAGCGGCATTTACGGCGTAGAGCATCGCAACAACGGATGCAGAGGCCTCTACCTTGCCTGACCTCAGTACATACGGAAACGGGATTCCTGTAAAAAAACCGAGGGGCGCGATTGAAACCACAGCCAGAATAATCTTGACGGGTAAAGATAGTTGTGCAGCCAATGAAAAGAATGCTGGAGCCAGGTATTGGTATAGGATAAGCAATAGGATGATAACACCCAGACAATAATACACACCTTTTTTGCCAATACGCCTACTCCACAGGCTGCCAAGGCCCGAAAATACCAGCAATGTTCCAACAACGCTTGAGAAAGTAGCCACAGGCGAACCAAGGAATAGCTCGTAACGCTGGATAAGCACAATCTCTATAAGCAAGTAACCCAAACCAGTCAAAGCGACCGTGAACATGTGTGGGAGCAAACCAAGTAAAGCTCCTCTACGTCGACCTAAAAACCAGATAAGCAATGGCACCAGTGGCAAAACTAGATACAGAATATAAGAGTAAGCCTTTTTTAGATTAGAATTAGATGGGTCAATGTCAAACATGAACGGGCGATTGTCCGTTATCACCTGGATGTTGTGTTCCTGCAGGAAATCATCGTCCACCTCTCCACGCAATAATTGGGATACGGTTGTAGAAGATGCCTGGTGTGGATGATGGAATAGCGTTGTTTTTGCATTTATCGGCCCCACCGGAGATCCACTAATTTGTTCAATTGTTTGTATGTTATCTATATCATCAAGCCATTTCAGCAGTTGGGAGACTTCTTGCTCAGTAAAAGGGGTTTTCTTCATGAGAATCTGGATGAAATTGGCGGTCTCGGTTGTCCATTGAAAAACGAAGAAGTGCTGTTCCGGCTGCTGATAGCCTCTTTCGAGTAAAACCTGGCGCATCGTAAATAATAACTTCCAGACTGGTATCTCACGTGAGGAGATGAATACCGGTTCTTCCACGACGACAACTCCGTTACTGGTAAGATGGTCCAAATAGCTGTGTAGTGCCTCGGAAGTGTACAGGTACTCAGGGGTTGGTTCGCGCCCTGTACCCGCTGTACCCCATCCTCGATTAAAGTGTGTGTTCTCTAGGGTAATCATATCAAATTGAAGTTCACTTTGTTCTACATAACTCCGTCCATCCATTACGGATACGTCTATGCCCTCGTAGCTATTCGCATTCCATTCCACTAGTTCGTTTGTCTGCAGGCTAACGATGGTTGGATTAATTTCCACCCCATAGACGTTCACACCCAGAAACTTTGCAGTCTTGGTGATGCCATCGCCGGCAAGACCGATGATTAGAATATCGGGATTCTCAATAAGACAATTTGGAAGGCGTGGGTCTATCTGATAATTCTCCACAGGCCATTTGCGGATTGTATCACTCCTGTGCCCGTTTTCGTAAGATTTCAACATTGTTGAATAAGGATTACTTCGAAGCACATCATATCTACCTACATATGATGACCTGGAAAACAGAACTTCTGCCTGCGGATCATCTCTTGTGAGTTTTGTTCTTACAATATTTAACGAGTCATAAGCCATGTTTAGAATACCACCAGCCAGAATGCTTAACACACCCAGGACAGCCAGACACATCAGCCACCGCCGTACCTGACCAACGCGATAAGGAACGATGAAACAACACGCTGCCAAACTAGTCAGCGCAGCCAGAAATATCAGGCTATTCTCTTCGCGAAAACTGCCCAGTGACATATTCACTAGAAACGCCGCTAATCCCGACCCGATTAATGTTACAAAGTAGGCTACATGAGAATCGAGTCTCACCAGTGCAATAGAAATCACCACACCAGCGCAAACAAATGGAGCCATCATAAGCAAAGAGACAATCACAAGATTATCCATTGGCGTAAACAAGTAGGCGAGAACCGAAAGAATAGACACCGGAAGTATAAGGTTAGCTGTAATCATAGCTGGGAAGGGCAATCTGCGTGCAGTTAAGTATCCGATCAACCCGCCAATGGCTCCTCCCAATAAAGCTATCGAGATTATGGAATTGGCAGTGACGTAATTACTGAAGATGGACAAGACCTGGTAAAAAATTATTTCCATGAAAATAACAGTGAAAGCAACCACACCGACTCCCAGCAATATCCAGATCCGATTCCGCCCCTCAACAAGAGGTACTTCTACAGGTTTCTTGCTTGAACGCAACTCCGCGGGGTTAGTTGTGTTTGAAGGTTGGCTATTTTCTGACACGACTGACCTATCCCGATAGTTTTACAATTTTTATATCTTTACCACTGTCAAAAGTATTAACCACAGCAGCCATAGCCACCGAAGTGAATATGGCGGTAGCAAATCCGTGATAGATGTGCGCTAGCGCCAAATGCGAGAGGATGAATGGTGAGAGTCTCAACTTCAATTAAGTTTCTCCATTGCTAAGCTCAGCGTTTATGGCATCTTGCGTATTGTGATTCTGTATTCTTTCTTGGTTTCTTGTGGGATTGTGGCCAGACCTGTTTCAGTTTCACCTATCAGCTTCTTTAGCTATACTCGCGCGGTAACATACCAGAAGTCACACTCTTTAGCCTCGGAAAGCCAGCAGCCTATCTTTCCCGGGTCGCCCCCAAGCCCTATACTTCCTCAAAGTCAAACTCCTGCTCTGAGCGCTCTCGCTCCATATTTGTGCCAAAGAGTACATCAAATGGCTAACCTTTTCCAAAACCTTGTTATCCTTCTACCCCCTATACTTCCCCTGTATTGATGTCAATAATGACGTCAGTCTCAGGTCCAGTGGCAGCATTAGTTCCACAATTTCATAGTCCAGGAACCCTGCGAATTCCGATTGATTGAACCTTTCCCGCAGTCTTTTCCTGTGCCCTTCCTGGCTTTTAACTTCCATGCTTAAAAATATCCTTCATAACTCCCCCGCCTGCCAAAGAATTTGTTCGACGGGCAGGCCTGTCCCCTCTTACCTTAAGAGGGGGATTTTGGAAATGCTCTCTGCTTCATAACTCCCCTGCCCCCTCTTAACTTAAGAGGGGAACTTGAGGAAAACTCTCTTGCTACCCCCTAAAAAACTAGGTATTCTCTCCCTTAATATCCCCCTTAAGATAAGGGGGATAAAGGGGGTTATGAATGCTCCTCTGCCTCCTATTTAATCCTTTGCCTCATTCCTCCTTAACTCCCTTTCCCCCTCACTCTAACTCTCTCCCACCAAGGGAGAGAGCATTATAATATTTTAACTATGGTTATGGGAATGACGTTATACGACGGCAACGGAAGTGCTGGTATAATATTGATGCAATGAATTTAGCCCGGCAAATAGAGCAATATCTCCCCCGACAACTCCTGGAGCTGGTCAAGGATATCAGCAGACAGGCAGCTAAGCAGGGGCAAAGGGTATACCTCGTCGGTGGTGTAGTACGAGACATGCTTTTAGGCTATCCCAACTTCGACCTGGACCTAGTAGTCGAGGGCGATGCGGTGCAACTGGCTCAACAAGTGGCTGAAACCAGCCAGGCGAAACTGCTCGCCCACCACCGTTTCGGCACCGCCAAGCTCAGATATGGGAATTTCACACTGGACCTGGCGACAGCACGAAAGGAAACCTATGCCAAACCGGGGGCACTACCTGCGGTTACCCCGGGCACTCTCAAGGATGACCTCGTCCGTAGAGATTTCTCTATAAATGCTATGGCTATATCCCTGGCTGCAAACGATTACGGGGAGCTGGTCGACCCCTATCAAGGTAAAACAGACCTGGAACACCGTCTCATTCGTATTTTGCATACTGGAAGCTTCAGCGACGATGCCACCAGAATTTTACGGGCCGTCCGTTATGAACAACGGCTGGGTTTTGAGTTCGAAACACAAACTGCTCAGCTACTTAAACGGGATATTCCTATGCTGGATACCATAAGCGGCGACCGAATCAGGCACGAGCTAGAACTAATTTTTAAGGAAAAACAGCCAGAATTCGCTGTCAAGCGGCTTGCCGAGCTGGGAGTGCTGCCAAGAATAAGCCCCTTCCTCAAAGGCAATGGCTGGATAGCTGAGAAATTCGACAAGGCGCGCCGTCTGAAGAAGCCCACCCAGTTGCCCTCGCTCTATTTCTGTCTTCTTATTTATTCATTTAGTGAAACGGGCGTTGAGCAATTTCTCGCTCGCCTTAATATACCGGCAAAATTATCCCGAGCGATGCGCAATACGCTCCGCCTCAAGACCAAGCTTCCCCTCCTAGACAAGTCTTCCCTGAAACCCAGTGAGATCTATTATCTGCTCCGGGAATACGAACCCCTGACAATACAGGCAAATGCCATAGCCTCAGAATCTGCAACCATACACCGCCACCTCCAGCTATTTCTCACAAAACTTCGCTATGTAAAGACTTCCCTCGACGGGGAAGAGCTAAAAAGACTGGGCATCTCCGCCGGACCTGAGATGGGAAAGGTACTCCAGGTATTGCATAAGGCAAAACTAGATGGAGAGGTTAGAACCAGGGCAGATGAAAAAAAACTAGCCCTCTCCTTAAAAAGCGCTTAACTCCCATACTGACTCTGAACCTCCACCAGAGTGACTGGAGCAGGACGTCCAGACCCTACCGGGGGCAACGCGAGAGACATTCAGAATAACGAGCACCTATTGTTACAAGACTTTTTATCACTGAAACTAGAATGGCAAGGGAGGGAGAAGATCCAAAATCTCCCCGTAAAAGTAGCAGATGAAAAAATACTTGAGAAATTTCGCTGGCCAGCAAGGTAAGAGAAACTTCCATATGGGTAGCTTAGAGGCTCCGGCCAGAAGCCCAGCTATGTCAGTTAGAGGTTGAAGAGAGATGAGGAAAATGCCCAGGGGACCATATCGCTGCATCCAGCCTACAAACCTTTGATATCCCGGTATGTTCTCGAGCTGTGCGATTCTCTTTCCCCAGTAGCCGGCGTAATAACCAGTTAATTCCCCCAGGGCACCAGCTACGCTGGCTACTAAAATTACAAGAACAAAGTTACAATTACAGTCATTTACTGCCCACATCATTATGGAAATGTGGAATACCACCGGAACAAAGATGAACGCGTTACACGCCAGGGTGACTCCAAAAACAATCAAATAAGCTATGGGGGCAAATCCCTCTACCGGGATACCGAAATAAGTCGTTAAGTATTGGAGCAAAAAGTAGAAGCCGAAACTGACACCAGTGAGGATGACAAGGTAAAGTGCCATCTTAAGCCATCTCTTTTGCTTCAGCCTTTCCATTGCCATTAAATTACCTGGCCCTGCGGGCCTTTAGACCCGCAGCCATGTTTGGATGTGGAAAAGGAGATGTCAGGTAGCACTCCAATCCTTGCTTTCTCAGGCGGGAAAACAACTCACCCGCTTTTTCCTTCCCTGAGAAAAAAGTAAAAAGACATGGTCCGGAGCCAGCGAGATAAACCCCCGGGGCTCCGGCTTCTTCCAGAGTCTTCCGATATCTGTCCAGTCCGGGGAAGAAATCAAAGGCTACCTCTTCGAAGACATTAAACATAAAACCAGGGTCAATCGCTTTCCCCTGCTTCAAAGATGACAAGGCTGCCTGAACAAACTGGCCTTCGGTGTAATAAGCAGCGTCTAAATTATTATACATTTGCTTTGTTTTGTCCGAGATTTTAGGTAATGGCGGCACCAGCAACACAAAGCAGGTTGAAGGCAAGGATGGTAGCGGGGTTACCTTTTCTCCCTTCCCCCCTACTAAAGCCGTGCCTTTATGGATAAAGAAGGGAACATCCGAGCCCAGCTCGGATGCTAAATGGACCAACTCAGAAAGCGGCAACCCCAATCCCCAAAGCTCATTTAGAGCTAAGAGGGTGGCAGCGGCGTCACTGCTGCCACCTCCCAATCCCACACCCCAGGGTATATGCTTGCGAAGTTCGATTCGTGCCCCTAGACTACATTTCGTGCTTTCCTTAAGCAGAGTAGCCGCCTGTGTTACCAGGTTATCGAGCTTTAAGCTGGGTTCATCACATTCAAAGCATACTTCTTCGTCTGGCTGAAAATTGAGGACGTCACATAAGTCTATTGACTGAACAATACTGGAGATTCGGTGATAATCATTATGCTTGCCCAGTACTTCGAGGACAAGGTTTATTTTAGCCGGGGCATAAACAGTCAACATTACAATCCTTTAACTACTCACCCCCAATGTCATTCTGAGGGAGCGTGACGACCGAAGAATCTCAAGATCCTTCGCTTCGCTCAGGATGACACAAGCAGGGAGCAAAGCTTTTCCATAGCTCCCTCCACTCCTCCAAGCTAAGAGTCTCAGCTCGCCGTTTAGCTTCTATTCCAGCCTTCTCCAGTAATGAAGCAACCTGGCTGGGCGGTATCTCTAAAGAGTGCGCCAGGGAATTGCGGAGCTGCTTGCGAGGAGAGTTGAAACCATGCATAACTATATCAAAAAAACCAGCGACATCGGATACCTCGATAGGCGGCTGGGCGTAAACATCCAAGCGTAAAATAGCTGAATCCACCTTCGGCGGGGGATAAAAACTTGCCGCTGGCACATAGGATATAATAGCAGGCTTGCTATAAAACTGAGTCCTAACACTGAGCAAGCTCATCTTACCAGGGGCGGCAGCAATAGCTTCGCCAACTTCCTTCTGTACCATTACTACCATTTGCGAGGGTCGGGGCTGAGCCTCGAGAAAATGGCGCAGTACTGGTGAAGTAATGTAATAAGGAAGATTAGCTATAACTTTATAACCTCGGACAAGTTCTGAGGCGGGTAAATTATTTTGCAGAAGTTGCCGGGGAGTAACCTTAAGTATATCAGCGTGGATAATTTTGAGAGCAGGAAAGGCAGCCAGTCGTTTTTTCAGCAGGGTAACTAATTTGGAATCAAGCTCAACAGCAATGACCCTGGCTCCTCGTTTGGCTAACCCCTCAGTTAGTACGCCCAGGCCAGGACCTATCTCAACTACAATGTCCCCACGGCTGAGTTCGACAGCAGATAGAATATGCTCTAATACAGCTTCATCTATAAGGAAATGCTGCCCTAACCTTTTTTTCGGTTTGAAGCCAAATTGGCGAAGTAATTGCCGGTACAAAAGTGTCAGCCTTATCCAAACAATTGATAGAAGCCCTTTCCCACCTTCTTTATTGCCACATCCGTGGCCTCTAAAATTTCTGTAAGCCGTGCACCTGCTCTCGATTCCTGAACCGGAAAGCTGTCTCTGCCAGCTAGCTCCAGCCAGGCAACTCTATATCACACTGGAAATGCTATTTACCGCTGCTTCCTTCCGGACCTGACGGGGTTCATAGCCTCCAGTTGTATAGAACCCGACTATCAACACCGCTCGGCAAAAACAAAATCTCACCAGTCGTAAACCTCAAGCAGGAATTCAGCCCCGCTATAGCGGTTTTCGGGTACAGGGCACCGCTAGCTCCCCGCCTAGCACGGCTCAGTTCATGATGTTACCAATAAGTGTTAACCACGTCAAATTAGGATGGCTCTTCGTCAAATTGTGCGCCCCCTGCTTGGCAGTCTTTAAGCCCAAGCAGCATTGTGGTACTATCTGGTTTGACTAATTATTGGATAAGCCAGTAACATAAATGATTCTGGGAGGTAAAAATGATTAGAAGCTTTAACGGCAAGACGCCCAAGATAGCTGATTCAGCTTTCATCAGTGAAGCAGCTTATATTGTTGGCGACGTAGAGATTGGTGAAAACTCCAGCGTGTGGCCCGGAGCAGTAATCAGGGGGGATATTGGCAGGATAAAAATTGGCAAGAATAGCGTCGTCGAGGATAACTGCGTTATTCATTCGGGGTCACCAACCTTGCCTCCCACAGCAGAGGCTATCATCGGAGACAATGTAATCATTGGTCACGGCGCTGTTTCTAATTGCCATAGAATAGGAAACAATGTTGTGATAGGCATGAATGCTACCATCCTTCACGATGTTGAGATTGGCGACAATTCAATAATTGCTGCTGGTTGCGTAGTCAAAGAAAAGATGAAAATTCCAGATAATTCCTTTGTTGCTGGCGTACCCGGACAGATTAAGGGAAAGGTCACCGCTGAGCAGCTATGGTGGTCACAGAATAGCCCATCAATCTATCAAGAACTAGCCCAGCGATGTAAGCGCGAAGGACTCGAGGGACGCAAGCCATAAACAGCGGTTTTGGCCGCTTTTGATTACGAAATCGTGCCTGAAAAATTTTCTTAAGAAGAGCCGTGGGAGGCTTGACAATTTTCGGCGGATAACGTACATTTGCGTGTCTATGATTTTGAGGAAACTAAGCTATTACAGCAAGGTAGCCATCTTTGAAATAGAATCCCTCTCAGCAGAGAGGCTGTTTACGCGGTAAAGAATGAAGTTTCTAATTACAACGGTTATCGCTTATGTAGTTTATCTCCTTCTCACCATTGGTAGCGGCACCGTTGCTTTATGGAGTAATGAAGAGCTAATCATCGGGGCAGTGCTCGCCGTGGTGGTCGGTGCCCTGCTCAGGAACCGGTTCATCGGCAAAGACCTGCGCATGCTGAACCCGCGGCGGTGGTTTACCTTCCTCGTTTACCTGTTTCCCTTCTTCCTTGCCATGGCCAAGGCCAACATTGACGTGGCCTACCGCGTCATCACCGGGCGGATTAATCCCGCCATCGTGAAGATAAATCCCAAGCTGAAGAACGACTTGTCACTTACCATCCTGGCCAATTCCATCACCCTGACGCCTGGAACACTGAGCGTGGACGTTGACCAGAAAACCAACGAACTGTATGTGCACTGGATAAATATTGACCCTGAGGTGCTCAAGGATATGCCGAGAGACTACCATCCGATATGCGACAGTTTTCCTGACTGGGCGAGGAGAATCGCGGAATGATTGACTGGTTTCCGGCAATCATAGCCATGGCGGTGTGTATTATTATCGTCGTGGTACGCATCTTTATCGGGCCGGGGGCGCCGACGAGGCTGGTGGCTTTTGATACCACCAACACTCTGGTGGTGGCCAGTCTGGTCATTGTGGGGATGATGTTCAATCATGCGATTTTCATTGATGTGGCCATCGTGTACGCTTTGCTCTCGTTCACCATGACACTGTATGTGGCCAAATATATTGGGGGGAGCAAGTTTTAGCAGTGGCGCTGAACACAGTAACCTATGTATTCATAGGAATTGGCCTTCTCTTCAATTTTGTCGGGGCCTTCGGTCTCCACCGCTTCCCCGACATGTACACCAGACTGCATGCCGCTACCAAATGCACCACCTTTGGCTCCCTCTTCCTCATCCTGGCGGTAATTGTGCAGTCCGCTGGAATCTGGGCATCGGAAGGGACTTCTCAGTCTGTAATGTGCATACACTCGGTGCTGGCGCTGGTGGCGCTGGTGGTCACCAATGCCACCGGCGCTCATGCCATTGCCCGGGCGGCACATCGCAGCGGAGAAAAGCCCGCCAGGGCGGTGGTGGATGACCTGGAGGGGAAAGAAAATGATTGAAGCTGGAGTTCTGCATATCATTATACCGCTGGCACTGGTTGTCTGTGCCATATTTGTGGCCGTATTTCGGGACCTCTTGTATGCGGTCGTGGCGCTGGCTGTGCTGAGTTTGCTATTAGCCTTTGAGTTCTATCTTCTGAAGGCTCCTGACGTGGCCATGGCCGAAGCGGGCATCGGGGCGGCTGTGACCGCAGCTATCTTTATCATCGCCATCAGAGCGACCAAGCGTATGGAGTGAATATGAGACAAGTTATAGGCTTGATTGTGTTGCTTGTTGTGATCGCCTTTCTGGTGAGCGGGATGCTGCCTCCAATCATGCATGACTTTGGCTACCCCCCATCTGATATGGACGATTATATAATTGAGAACGCCCAAGAAGAAACCGGGAGCAACAACGTGGTAACGTCGGTGGTCTTTGACTACCGCGCACTTGATACATATGGGGAGGCCACGATACTATTCACAGCGGTGACCGGGGTGTTGCTTCTGTTACGAACAGTGAAACGCAAGGAGGAGAGTTCCTGATGCTGTCAAAAATTGTGCGCACCGTGGCCAACCAGCTTATCCTGTTTATCCTCATCTTCGGCCTTTATGTTATTGCCCATGGACATCTTACCCCGGGTGGAGGCTTTCAGGGTGGCGCTGTCATCGTTTCCGGTGTAGTCATGTTGCTGGTGGCCTTCAGCTCTCAGGAACTTAAAAAATCGCTGCGTGAGCGTCTTTTATCAATAACGGAAAGCACCGGGGCCTTAATCTTTTCCATCCTGGCTTTTGCCGGCATAGGCACTGTCTTTTTTTATAACTTTCTGGTTGGCACGCCGATCTTCGGCAGGATTCCTGCCACCGGTCCTGGCCCCGGGAATATCTGGACGGGAGGGTTTATTCCCCTGATGAACCTCGCCGTAGGCCTTAAGGTGGTAGCCGGCCTTTCAGCAGTGGTCCTGGCTATGGCGCTATTTTCCAGTGGTGAGGAGATAGAAGAATGATGGAGTACATTCCTCTCAATTTTCCCTTTCTAGCGGCAGCGCTGCTGGTGGGGATATCTTTTTATATACTCATATTCAAAAGGAATTTGATTAAGCTCATTATGGGCATTGGCATGCTGGCGTCGGGGGTCAATTTGTTTCTGGTGGCGCTGGGCTACCGAGCAGGAGGAAACGCCCCTATCTATACCGACGTGCCAGAAGGGCCCATGGTCCTCCCTGTACCTCAGGCACTCACCCTGACCAGTATCGTTATCAACGTTGCGGTGTTGGCCTTGATGCTGACCATGGTGATACTCATTTACCGCCATACCGGAAGCCTAGATTCAGAAAAATCTAGAAAGATGAAGGGATAATGATTTGGCTGCTCTAATAACTCACTCCCCCATCTTGATTATAGCCATACCTCTGGTGGCAGCATTTTTAACACCACTAATAGGTATGACAAGTAAAAAAGCCAGAAATTCACTTGTGATAGTTAGCCTGGTATTTGTAGCATTTCTGGTTTTTGCTCTGGCAAGGGATATTCATCTCAACGGAATACACATCTATACTCTAGGAGCTATTGCTCCCGACCTTGCTCTTCCCGGGGGAGCAATGGTGCCTATCCGCATAATTCTGGAAGTCGATGGCATGTCCATATTCATGGGCATAATATGGGCGACTGTTTCTTTAGCTGCAGCTATATTTTCTCTTTCTCATATGGCAAGGGAGACAGGGCAGACCAGATTCTATACCCTTTTACTGCTCATGGTGGCGGGCTGTTTCGGAATGATACTCACTGGTGACCTATTTAATTTGTTCGTCTTTTTAGAAATAGCTTCCATCTCCGGGGCAGCCTTGATAGCTTTTAGAACAAGATTTGCCGATGCAGTGGAGGGAGGGTTCAAATATATAGTCATATCTGCGGTTGCGGGGCTCATGTTTCTATTTGCTGTGGGTTTGCTCTACGGTCAATACAACTCGCTCAATATAGGGTATCTAGCCAATGTAATGCAATATGGTACGCTGGATATGATAGCCTTAACCTTGTTTCTAATTTCATTGACTATTAAAACAGGGATGGTACCTCTACACATGTGGTATCCGGACTCATATACCGTTGCCCCGGCAAATATAACTGCTATGCTAGTAATAACAAGCCACGCTTGCATGTATGCCGTTTTCAGGATTTGCTTTACCTTATATGGAATTACATTGGATGCCACTACGGTAGGTTGGATAATTATAATCATTGGACTACTAACTATGTTTGTTGGGGTAACTATGGCTGTTTTTCAGACAGACGTGATGCGCTTTATGTCCTATCATGCTATATCCCAGATGGGGTATATGTGGATGGGCGTAGGGGTTGGGTTAGCCGTTTTGGGCAATCCAGAAGCCTTAGCTACTTATGGGAGAGATGCCATAAGCGGAGGTATCTTCCACATATTAAATCATGCTATGTATAAGCCGCTTCTATTCATGACTGCCGGAGCTTTATTCCACCGCACCGGTACCAGAGACCTCAACAAGATGGGCGGCTTAGGCCATAATATGAAATTCACCTTGATACTTTACATAATAGGGACTCTATCCATTGCGGGTATCCCTCCTTTGAACGGCTTTGCTTCAAAATTCTTGATATATGAGTCCGTGTACCAATTCAACCCGGTCCTGGCTGTAGTCGCCATGCTGGTATCCATCATAACCCTGGCTTCTTTCACCAAAGCTTTCCAATCGGCCTTCACAGGGCCGCAGTTACCGGAATATAAGGATGTTAAGGAAGTCCCCAAACCAATGCTAATCGGCATGGGGATTCTGGCCGCAGGCATCATTTTCACCAGTATATTCCCGGGACTAATTGTTGAACGCATAGTCAAACCGGCTACAGATGCGCTGATAAACCAAGCAGCATACGTGAATGGAATTATGGGAGGCATGCCGTGATAGAAAGCCCTTCAGGATTTTGGGGACCTGTAGTCTGGATTATTGCTGCTAGCGTGGCTCTGCTTATAGCTTATTTCATTCAACGTAGAGGGGAAAAGGCGTATAAGAAGGGCGTGCAAAGTGAGACATTCCTCATGGGCAATCCTAAATTATCCGAGGGGGAAACACATATCAGGGCTCATAACATATATTGGGGGTTTTTCGAAGGGCTAAAAAAATACTACGTCCCTACTATAACTGCGCACACAGGGATAATAAACGACCATCTCATCTGGTTAATAGCCAGCGTGGCTATAGTTATAATCATACTCTTCGTTGCAGGAGGCATATAAGTGGTTGAGCAAGCGACAAAGATGAAGAGATTAATAAACGCTATCTGGATATTCAACTGGTTTAACTCGTGTGGATTTACAGAACTGATCCCGCTCGTCGGCTCGAGGTGGGACATGGAAAGGTTTGGCATGATTATTACCGGAACGCCTAGACACGCCGACGTTCTATTTATCGCTGGCTATCAGACCCTGAAATCTATAAGGAGAGCTCAGGTGATATACGAGCAAATGCCTGATCCAAAGGCAGTCATCGCTCTAGGCGCATGCACCATGAGCGGCGGGATGTACTGGGACTCATATAATACCGTTAAGAGATTGACAGACTATATTCCGGTTAATATCTATATTCCTGGGTGTCCTCCCAGGCCTGAGGCGGTATTCGAAGCTTGCATGAAGATATTCCACCACGTGGGGGCTGTTCCTCCACATGGGAAGAAGTTTGCGAAGGCGCACAAGGGATGAAGGACAAGGGAAATGGCCGAGAGCTTACATAAAGAAAGTAAAGTAATAGAGGATATAAGCGCAAAATTCAAGATTGCGGGCAAAGTGCAGAGGGAGCGCAGAGTCTGGGTGACGATTGATAAAGATAACCTAATAATGCTGTGCAATTTCGCCAAAGGACTGGGATTTGAGCACCTTTCGGCAATTTCTGTGACTGATTGGCCTGAGGAAGGGACATTTGAACTCACTTATCACCTCTGGTCGTACTCAGAGAGGATTCTCCTGACTATAAAGACAAAAATAGACAGGGCTAATCCTGTTGCTGACTCGGTCGTTCCTGTGTGGCAAGAGAACGCTCAGATACACGAAAGGGAGTTACATGAGCTTTTCGGAGTGGAATTTGAGGGCAACAAAGATTTAACTCCGCTTTTCCTAGAGGACTGGAATGGGCCGCCTCCATTCCAGAAAGATTTTGATTGGAAAGAATACGTGAGACAGCAATGTTATGACCAAGCAAATGAACGAGAAAGAGCTTATTACGATTGAGCACATAGAGCCAATTATCCCGGAAGACACCGATTATAATTTCTATTTTGGACCAGCACATTCTGGGTCTGGGAATTTCGGCGTGAAGCTAAGAATAGACGGGGAGAGGGTAACGTCTGCTCGTGCTGATCCCGGTTATCTGCATAGGGGATTTGAAAAACTGATGGAGTACAGAGTTCCCATGCAGAATGCTGTATTGTCAGACAGAGTCTGTGTCTTAGAAGCACTTAACTGGAATCTGGTGCATGCTGAGGCCGTAGACGAGTTGACAGGAGTTGAGGTTCCCCAACGAGCCAGATACATAAGAGTGTTGATGGCGGAGCTATCCAGATTGCAGTCCCACCTCATTTGGTATGGTGCAATGAGTCTGGGCATCGGTTTCGATACCGGATTTAAGATAGCTTTTGGCTACAGGGACTATATACTTGACCTTTTCGAGCTGATAACAGGGGGAAGAGTCTATCCAGCAGGTTACATATGTCCAGGAGGGGTGAGAAGAGACCTACCTGGTGGGGCTGAAGATAAAATAAAGAGAGCCCTAGATCAAACAGAAGAGATGATGCAGAAAGTGAAAGACTTCGACAATATAGTGTTTTCTAGAAGGACGAAAGGTGTCGGTATTCTAAGGACTGAAGACGCAATCAGGCTGGGAGCAACAGGGCCAGTGTTAAGAGCCTGTGGAATGGGGACAGATGTAAGGAAGGATGATCCATATGAGATATACAACGAGCTGGATTTTGACATACCAGTTAGGCGGGAAGGAGATGCCTATGCTCGCTACTTGATCATGGGGAGCGAGATGGAGGAATCCATAAAAATTATAAAACAAGTCCTGGAGAGACTGCCAGAAGGGAAGGTTAGAGAACCGGCAAAGATAACGCCTCCCTCACGTGTCAAGATTCCTGAAGGTGAGGTATATGTGCGTAATGAACTTGCCAGAGGGGAAGGATGTGCTTATATGAGAAGTGTCGGGGAAGGAGCACCCTACAGGGTTAAGCTCAGGGGCCCAGATTTGTTGCATATGATACCGGTCCTCGAATATCTGCTAAAAGGGTCCCAGATAGCGGATATCCCGGCTATCTATTGGAGCCTAAACATTTGTCCTGCCGATATGGATAGGTGATTTACGATGAGCATGCTGAAAACTATTGAAGTGTTGTTTGAGACGCTATTTTCTAAGCCGATGACGGTTAAGTTTCCCTACGAAGCTATTGAAATTCCAGAGGACTATCGTGGAGAACATGAGCTTGACATAGACAAATGTGTAGGCTGTGGACTCTGTGCTGAGATATGTCCCAATAGGGCTGTAGAAATGGTGGAGTTACCTGAAGAACATAAAGAGAAATATCCTAAAACCTATCCTCGATTAGACCTTGGGAAATGCTGTTTCTGTGGTCTTTGCCAGGATATCTGCCCGAGAAAATGTCTCATGCTGACGAAGAACGTGTTTCTTGCCACTCCTGACCCTTCTGCGGTGATTAAGAATCCTATGCCGAAAGGACCTCAATAATATGGTTGTTACCTCCGGGACTGCCCTAGGAGCAGTTATAGGCACGATAGGGCTTGCCGCCTTTGGGCTCTCTTGCGGCCTATTATATAAGGGCTTTGATAGAAAAATCGGTGCTCATATGCAGAGCAGGATAGGGCCACCGATAATACAGCCTTTTCTGGATGTGAGCAAATTTATGATTAAGGATTCGGTTCAGCCTGAGAGAGCGCTGACTTGGCTCTACAATGCGGCGCCAATCGTATCTTTGGCTTCCGTGATTACTGTGCTTCTCTACTTGCCTTTCGGTGGGCTGACCTTCACCCCTATACTTTCTGGACACGGAGACCTTATTCTGGTTGTATATCTGCTCATCCTTCCCGCGTTGGCTATGGTGGCCGGAGGATTTGCCTCTTCCTCTCCCTTTGCCACCGTCGGAGCACAACGAAAAATGGTAACCATGATGTCCTATGAGTTCCCACTCGCTGTGGTTGCAATTGCCATTGCCTGGAAGCTAAATCAGCTTTACCCTGGCGAGAGCGTTTTTGGCCTCGCCTTTATCTACTCACACCCGCTGTGGGGCCATGTAGGCCCTGCCGGCATCATAGGTATGCTATTGCTTCTTTTCTCCCTAGTCGTGGTTACACCGGGTCAATTGGCCACGGTGCCTTTTGATATTGATGAGGCAAGTCCGGAAATTGCCGAAGGCTTGACAGCTGAGTATTCAGGACGGAATTTCGCCCTTTTCTACCTTGCCGATGCCGCAAAGATGGTGGCAGTAGGCACTCTAACTGTTGCCTTGTTCTTCCCTTATGACCTATCTCTCCTCATTGGTATAAGCGGCCCTGCTGGCTCGTTTATAGATTTTGTGTTTTTCTTGCTAAAGTTGTTCTTGGTTACAACGTTGACTGTGACCTTGACCAGAGTGGCGGTGGCCAGGCTGAAGATATCTCAAGTTCCCACCAGCTATTGGGGTCCTACCACAGCTATAGCCTTAGTCGGCCTTATATTACTCATGGTACCGAACTAGCATAGCGAAGAATTAGTTTTCTTGATAGAATCTGGGCCGAAGGATTAAGTATGAGTGAGGGTCACGAATGACAAGTCTTCCTTTCTGGAATCCTGTAATCTGCATCATTGCATTTGTAATCTTGATAGCAATAACCTGCCTTTTTATAAGTCGGGGGCAGAAAAAGTATAAGAAAGGGACTGCTCAAACAGAGGTTTTCCTGTCGGGCGAAGAGCCACCCGCTGCAGAGCAAAGACACGTAAAGTCCCACAACATATATTGGGGGTTTTTCCAGACACTCAAGGAATACTACGACCCAACTGTAAGAGCGCATACGGGAATAGTAAATGACTTTATCATCTGGCTTATAGCCATTGCGGCCCTGACTGCGGTGATACTGCTTATTGCATCGTTGACTTAGATGAGGAGGAGATAATATGAACTTCAATTCGTTCAAAAGAGCGCTGTGGGCCTATCATCTTAATACAGGGTCGTGCAATGGATGCGATATTGAGATTCTGGCCACACTCACCCCCAGGTATGATGTCGAGCGTTTTGGCATAGTCCTCGTTGGCTCACCACGACACGCAGATGTGTTACTGGTGACGGGTCCTGTAGCGAGGCAGATGGCTTCGAGAGTAAAGCGAATATATGAACAGGTACCCGACCCTAAAATGGTCATAGTAGTTGGCAACTGTGGTATAGAAGGGGGCGTGTTTCATGAATCCTACAACTTGGTGGGGCCAGTAGACCAGGTTATTCCGGTGGATGTCTATGTTCCGGGATGTCCCCCCCGACCTGAAGCCATCATAGAAGCAGTAGTCAAAGCCTGGGTAAAGCTCGAGAAAGTTGAGCAAGGAGTAAAATAAATGGAATTACTGAGCCCCGAAGAAATAATTGATAGCTTCAAGACAGCTCTGAGAGATAGCTTTATTGATGCCAAAATCTATCAGCGCGAGGTCGCCGTCAAGAAGAATAAGTTCCGCAGCCTCTGGGTCGAGGTGAAAAAGAGCGCCTTCCGCGACGCTGTTGAGCATATCTGCCACCTCCAGCAATACCCCCATCTGGCCATTATCTCCTCGAGTGACCTAGGCAGTGAGGTAGAGCTCATCTATCACTTCACTATTTACTATGGCCATCACCTGGAGGAGTTGAGCCTGGGGCTGCGGGTGAAGCTGCCCAAGAGTGACCTGAAGATACCAACTATTACAGACATTATTCCTGGTGCTATATTTACCGAGCGCGAGACCCAGGAGATGATGGGGGTAGAAGTGGACGGTATCCCAGATAACAGGCGGTTGTTCCTGCCCGAAGATTTCCCCCAGGGGGTTTACCCCTGGAGAACCGATGAGACAGGACCAAAGGATATGCTTAGAGTCCTGCCTGGGAGGCAGAAAAAATATGACAGTGGATGAGACGAAAACAAGGTACAATATACCCGTTGGGCCAATTCATCCCGCTCTGAAGGAACCGATTCGGCTTGACCTTAGCATCGATGGTGAGGAGATTGTGGATGTAGATGTCGTTGTGGGACAGGTCCACCGTGGCATTGAATGGCTTGGCATGAATAGAAATAACCCTATCCAGAACATATATCTGGCTGAGCGCGTATGCGGGATTTGCAATATATGTCATCCCTTCGCATATGTTATGGCTGTAGAGCAGGCTATGGGAATCACTCCACCGGAGCGGGCTGAGTATATAAGAGTCATTATCGCCGAGATGGAGCGAATACATTCCCACCTTTTATGGGCAGGTGTTGCCGCTCACGAGATTGGCTTTGACAGTGTGTTCTATCTCGTCTGGCGTGTCAGGGAAGAAATAATGGACCTGATAGAGTATGTGACGGGAAACCGGGTCACTAAAGCTATGTTTCAGATTGGCGGAGTGAGAAGAGATATTACTGAAGAACAATTCCCTAAGATTAGACAATCCCTGGATTACTACAAGAGCCTATTTGACCAGTTGAAGACTCTGTTTTTGGATGATAAGACGATACGGATGCGGACAAGGAATGTAGGTATCCTCAAGACCGAGGATGCTTTGAAACTGCTTACAGTCGGACCCACCGGCAGAGCGAGCGGCGTCCCCAAAGATGTGAGGCAGGACCAGCCTTATAGTGGATATGCTGATTTGGATGTTAAAGCCATTACCCCTGATATGCTCACCGGAACAGTAGTTGGCGATGTGTATGACCGGATTATCGTTCGATTATTGGAGGTTGCGCAATCGATTGAAATCATTGAGCAGTGTTTGGAGAAGATGCCACCCGGTCCGATACTGGCACAACCAAAGACAGCGGTGCTTTTAAAGACGCTGACTCAAGCAGAAGGCGAAGGTATCGGGCGAGCCGAAGCGCCTAGAGGCGAAGTTGTACATTATGTCCGGTTGGAAGCTGGCAGAGAGACCTTGTCCACCTGGAAGATAAGAGCCCCTACATATGTAAATCTGATGTCAATACCAACGATACTCAAAGGCGGGCAGATTGCGGACGTTCCAATAGCCTTTGCCTCTATTGACCCCTGTATGTCATGCACTAATAGAGCTATCGTTGTGGACTCAAAAACGAAGAACACATCACTACTTAGTTACAGGGAGTTGCACGAGCTCTCTGTTGAAAAAACAAAAAGGTTGGAAGCCGAATTTGACAGCTAATAGTCCAGCAGACATTGCAGCAATCATTGGCGGCCTGGTCATCTTGGGAGTAGTGGGGACGCTATTTGCTCTGTTGTACCTCGGCATAGACCGCAAGCTGGTTGCCCACATGCAAGGCAGGATAGGACCGCCCATAGTGCAACCCCTCCGCGACATCAGAAAGCTGCTCATGAAGGAAAGCATAATTCCCGATGGTTCCCTTAGCTGGCTGTTCAAGGCAGCCCCAATCCTCTGTCTGGTGGGGTCAGCTATACTATTCCTCTATATACCCATCTTCGGACAGAAGGCACTTCTTGAGGGCTTCGGTGATGCAATAGTGCTCCTATACTTGTTAGTAATACCTTCACTGGCACTTGTGGTGGCCGGGTTCGCGTCGAGCTCGCCATATGCTACTGTGGGAGCACAACGCGAAATGGTTATTATGATGAGTTACGAATTCTCCCTGGCGATGGCGATAGTTGCTATTGGCTGGCGTACCAGCTATGTTGCTGGTACCCATCCATTTGCGTTATCTACGATTGCTGCAAATCCGATATGGAATATAGCGGGCCCGGCTGGAGTCGTAGGAACATTAATGTTGCTCTTTGTTCTTCTAGTAGTTACGCCGGCAGAAGTTGGCAAGATACCATTTGACGTGGCAGAGGCTGAAACTGAAATTGCTGGGGGGCTATTGGTTGAATATTCTGGTAGAAACCTTGCCCTATTCTATATCGCAAGCGCAATACGAGCTTTTGCCATGTCGGCTTTGATAGTAGCTTTGTTTTTCCCGTACAATCTCTCGTCTGTAATTGGAAGCGGGGTACCTGCTCTTGCAGTGGTTGTGGATGGGTTGTTCTTCTTGATCAAAGTCTTTGTGGTGATGTTCGTTTGTATAATGTTGATACGCGCTGCCATGGCGCGTTTCAAGATTGACCAGGCAAGTAAAGTCTATGTCATCGCGATGTCACTCATAAGTCTTGTCGGTCTGATACTGATATGGGCAGATATGGTAGTGTGAGGCGAAACATATGGGAATAGTAAAGATATTGCTAAAGCAGCTTGTTCAAACTCCGGCGACAAACAAGTTCCCGGCAAAATACGCTCCGGCATCAACCATCAAATTCCTGAACATGGTTACCAAAGGCAAATTGGAGATGATTCCGCCAGTGCCGGTGCCGCCCGGGTTTCGGGGGAAAGTTGCCTATGACCGGGAGAACTGCACCGGTTGCCAGCAGTGCTACAAGGTATGCCCCACCCGGGCCATCGAGTGGTTGCCTGAGGAAAAAAAGATTAAGGTGTTTATCTCACGCTGTTGTTTCTGTGCCCAGTGTGTTGACGTTTGCCCGGTGAATACGCTGGCCATGACGGAAGAATTTCTGCTCTCCAACGATGATAAGTACGCCGACGAGCTGGTAATCATTGACAGCGGCGAGCTACCGGGCTCGGTGAAGAGAAAGAAACCAAACGCCGGAGCCACAGAACAGCCAGCCGAGCAGGGCTAAATTAACCCCAAAAAGTCTTGTAACTATTTTTCACGCGAGGGCCCCGATAAATTTGATTTAAATTTAAACCGGGTCCCCACGAAAATCGCAAGATTTTCGTGGGTGGATTTAGTTCCTTTACTCCAGCAGCGGAATTTCAGCTGTCCGCCCTTCCAGAATAGCCTCAGCCAGCTTCTTCACGCTTTTGCGCACCGCTTTTGAAATGCGCTCGCCCGTCTCTGTTTGCTCAGGCTGTACGCCGACAAGCAGAACCTTTCCGCAAAATTCCTCGACATAAGATATAAACATGGGGAGGGGTATGTTGTGTGTGGAAAAGGACAAAATGCCGATTTTCTCTGGCGTGATTGTGCGCAGGGCACCGGGGGATAAACCCATATTGGCGGCATCTACCAGTATCAATAAGTCAGGCCGGTGCTGGCGGATAACCGAGGTATAGCTTTCCGGAGCAGTGCCGACGTCTATGGCCATAATCTCAGCGGGGAGGGGAGCCCTGGTTCTGTGCCGCCCAGCACTCAGGGCGCTGAGTGCCGGGTTGAGCATGTCCACCACACAGGTGCCGGCGGCGTCATCGCCACCCAGCCGGTTGCCGATGCCCAGGACTATTGTACCGCTCATTTGTTGTCCATGGCTAATCAACCATGCTCGCTTTTGTGAGCATTCTATTCCCATTTCGCGCCTTTTAGCAACAATACGACGAGCAAGGACTACCGACTCTTAATATGCCGGAACCTGCGTCTTGCTTGGCAAATTGACCCGCTACCGGATTTCGGTAAAACTGAGCTGCTGCCCTTTAGCCCTTGACGAGCCGCTGCTTCGGGTGTTAATATCTTATGTTTTTTACTGGTGCGGCGCTGTGTGAGTTGCTTGGCTAAAAGGAGATAGTATAGCTAGTTACTTCATTAAAGAAATCATGGCACCGTTGAAAATTCTCAAAACAAGGAGGGTCTTATGGCTTATGAGAATTTAATTGTAGAGCGGGAGGATAATATCGGCATAATCGCCCTGAACCGGCCGCCGGCAAATCCCCTAAATCTAGCTATCATTGATGAGCTGGATGCAGTTCTGACCGAGTGGGAAAAGGACAAGGCGGTGAGAGCCATAATCATCACCGGCGCCGGCGAGAAGGTATTTTCCGCCGGCCTTGACGTGAAAACAGTTGGAACGCCGGAGGGCGAGAAGGCTGCAGTCCGGGGTCGGGAGGTGTTCAGGCACATCGAGAGGTATCCCAAGCCCGTAATCGCCGCCATGAATGGCTCTGCCTTCGGTGGTGGTTGCGAGATGGCTATGTCCTGCCACTTCAGAATAATGGTCAACTCCGAGCGGGTGACAATAGGACAGCCCGAAATTAACTTAGGTATTATACCTGGCTGGGGCGGCAGCCAGCGGTTGCCCAGGCTGGTGGGTAAGACTAAAGCGATTGAAATGCTTCTGCTCGGCACCAGAATCAGCGCTTCCGAGGCTTTAAGCATCGGGCTTATAAACAAGATGTCTCAACCGGGGCAGTTGATGGACGATGCTAAAGAGCTCGCCGGGACGCTGGCGAAAAAGGCACCGATTACTGTACACATAATCCTCGACATAGTCACCCGAGGACTCGACACCACACTTGACCAGGGCTTGAAAATAGAAGAGGAAGGATGGCATCGGGTAGAAAAAACGAAGGATGCCAAGGAGGGAATAAAAGCGTTCATTGAGAAACGAGAGCCGGTCTTCAAGGGTGAATAGCTTCCTGCGTGCAGAGTATCCCCCTCTGCCATTATGAGGAGCCCCGATGAATCGGGGCGACGAAGCAATCTCGGGCACGGGATTCCTATGCTTCGCTCGTGAGGGCAAAGGGCGAACGCAAGAAATAAGAATGGGGGTTTCTAACATGAAGGTTGAAGACATCAAGAAAATCGCAGTCATGGGGGCCGGTGACATGGGGCATGGCATCGCCGAGGTGGCTCTGCTTGCTGGCTACAAGGTAGCAATGCGAGACATCGAGCAGAGATTCATTGACAAGGGCTTTTCTAGAATCAAGGAGAGCCTGGATAAACTCGTGGAAAAACAGAAAATCACCGAAGAGAACAGGAAGGCGATGCTGGCTAATATCCAGACATTTATTGATATTGCCGAGGCTGTTAAAGACGCTGATTTTGTTATCGAAGCTGTTCCCGAGGTTATGGACCTCAAGGAGCAGGTTCTCCAGGCCCTGGATGCCGCCGCTCCCAAACGTGCCATACTGGCTTCCAATACCTCCACTATGAGCATCACGGAGATCGCCTCGGCTACGAAAAGGCCGGAGCAGGTCGTCGGCATGCATTTCTTTAACCCGCCTGTCCTCATGAAGCTCGTCGAGGTCATAAAGGGAGAAAAGACAGGCGAGGCGACAATGCAGCTGACATATGACCTGGCGCTGAGGATGAACAAGGTGCCGGTCAGGGTTGAGAAGGATTCCCCCGGATTTATCTATAATCGAATCACCGCGCCAACTCAAATCCTGCTCGGCCTAATGGTAGAAAGGGGCGTGGCTGCCCCGGAGGAAATTGATGCCAGGATGAAAAAGGCGGGTGTGCCTATGAGGCCATACGAGCTGATGGACTACATAGGGCTCGATGTCTCCTATCACATCGCTCGTAATCTTTCCGACAGGCTATCCCGGGACCATGAGCCAGCCGCCTGGCTCAAAGCCAAGGTTGATGCTGGTGAGATGGGGAAGAAGACGGGACAGGGCATTTACGACTGGTCTAAAGGCCGACCGGAGATAGACTTATCAAGGGCGAAAGAGGATTTCGACCCCGCTGTCTTCACTGCCCTTCAGGTTAACGAGGCGACAAAACTGCTCGAGGAGGGAGTAGTCAAGAGTCCTGAGGAAATTGACAAGGCCATGGTTAATGGTGGCGGCGCGGCGCTTGGCCCTTTCCAGCTTGCCAGGGAGATAGGGTACGCTAAATTAGCCAGGATATGTGACGAGCTTGCCGAAAAGTTTGCTGTCAAAGTGTTCGAGCCAACTGAGACGTTGAAGAAAGGGAGACTGTCCTAAAACCGGCCTGCATTATCACCAAACTTCATCCAGATATAAAAAGCGCCAGCAGTGAAAAGCTGACGCTTCTAAATTTCTTTGGTGGAGGCGGGGGAGGCCCCATCTCTCTCAGCCCCAAATATCCTGTCTCTCCTTAGACAGCGGCAGGCCTTAGCGGTGGTGTTCAGATAGATTATATCTACATATAGAACAAATTTAAAGCTTCGTTTCCACTTTCTGTCTAAATTCTAAAACAGAAGGGGCTTTTGTTACATCTGAAAACCTAGCGAGCTTTGCCCCCTCTCCTATGTCGTGCTAAAATAGTGTTACACAACTCGGAGGTATTTATATGAGGGAAGCTGCTAAGTTAATTGCTTTTATCTTATTGGGCATAGGAACTATTGGTCTTCTAGTGAATGAGCTTGTTACCGACTGGGGTAGGGGTGCTACTATTACGTTTGCTTGCCTTAATGTATTGGGATTCGTGCTCTTGGCTTTTACAGCTTGGATCATGAGAAAACGATGAAGATAAGGAAGGATAACCAACATTTTGATCTACGAGGATACGCCGAAATATGATCTATGGCTCAAACTCATACTGGGCGGTGTATTAGCCCTTACTTTGATATTAGGGATAATTTTCATTTACCAGGATAGTGAAGTAGCTTTGGTAATGTTTGGGGTAACGCTTTTTGATGCTCTATTGTTTAAAGCAATTCTGCCACGGCTATTTCAGATATATCAGGACAGGATAAGAATAGTGTTAGGTGGACCATTAGCTATAAATATCCCGTTTTCTAACATACAGACTGTAAGGACGGTTTCAGCTCGCAAGGTTTTTGTTTATTGGGGGAACCGTTTTGCCACTTCAATACATCGTATCGTGGAAATAGTTCCTAAGAAAGGCTTGGGTTGGGTTATATCACCAGCCAACAGAGATATGTTTCTGGAGCAGCTTAATCAAGCTCTTTCGCAATAGTTAAACAAGAGTCAGATTTGACACTGCCACCTTCAGCTGAAAGGACAAACATCCCGATGTTTGTTCTACAGAAACAAAATGGTTTAATTGCTATCTCCAATACACTATAATTATGATTCTAACAAATGAAAGAAATATTCCGTGATAAATCAAGAGATAAATTAGCTCAGAACCTCAACTCCTTGGGTATTAGAGCGGTCCTGGCTGAACGTGGCCGAGCGGAAGAAAAAATAGAGAATTCATGGTATCAACGTTCTTTGGGAATTATAGACATACCAGAAGGATTGGTCAGATGGATAAATATCTTGAAAAAAGATGGGAGTAAAAACAGCCCTCCTCTATGGTGGGTCATTCTTGTTATACCGGATGAGAGACCCCTCACAAATCACCAAGCGGTTGACATCAAGACAATAAGAAAAAAGGCATTTCCATTGTTCGGGAAAGTAGTCGATGTGACTTGGAAAGGTAACGATCATCATACTGGACTAGTCAAAGTTCTTTCCAACGATGAAACAGTAAAAAACCTAGCGAAAAGGATTGGCAACTTGACAGTTCACAGTTATGCCAAAGAATTTCAAGGGTGGACATTGCAAGTGGATAGGCGATTTGAGCCAACAAGCCAAGATTGGGCAACTATTCAGAAGATTGCTAATTATATCCTTTCATCAGCTCGTGTCTACTAGCCAAGGCCTGGATCTCTGATGAGTAATTAAGGATTGAAGGAAAAAGTAAACGGTGTCAAACAGTTATACTCATCACTGAACAAACACGCCTATGTTCGTTCAATGGCAGTTGTAGGCTGCAGTTTTGCATTTTGTCTAATTATTGTATAGACCTTACGAAGTTAATCCAAATGGACGGGGAGACCGGGGTTTCATCCAATTTGTATAATCTCTAAAGAAAGAAACGCTAGCCGCAAAGGGCTAGCGTTATCAATTTTCTTGGTGGAGGCGGGGGAGAGTTGAACTCCCCGTCCAAAAGAAGGTTGCCAGAATATCCTACAGGCTTAGTCAGCTATTTTTATCTCATCTAGCCTTAATCTGCTGACCGAATCCAGCTAGACCAGCCAATTTTTCTTAGCCAACCCCTATCGGCATCAGGATTGGAGCGCCTCGATTTTTTCTGACACCTAATCCCAAACTTCGAGGAGAGCTCAGGTTAGATGTGACCCGTTAAGCGTAAACAGGTTCGCCAGTTATTTTTTGCCACTTGTTTAATGAGGTGAGTGGCACCTCAGCCTGCAATTCTGTAGGCCTCCCCCTGTCGAACCCACGCGCCCCCATGCTCCAGCCTGCCTTCCCGTCACCTCCTTCTATGTTTCAGCGCTCGATCCATCTCCCTTTCTGCGTCCCGACGGGCGATAGCTTCCCTTTTATCGTAAACTTTCTTCCCTTTGGCCACCCCCAGCTCCACCTTAGCCACCCCATGTTTAATATACAGCTTAAGGGGCACTAAAGTCAAACCCTTCTGCACTACTTTGCTGGCAAGGATATCTATCTCTTTTCTATGAAGAAGAAGCTTGCGAGGCCTGATTGGCTCATGTGCGTTATAGCTGGCAGCATCGTAGGAGGCAATGTGGCTATTATAGAGCCACAGCTCACCATTTTCCGGCCTGGCATAGGCATCACTCAGATTTACCTTTCCTGCCCTGATGGACTTAATCTCGGAACCTTTGAGAACAATACCTGCCTCAAAGCTTTCCTGGATATGATAGTCGTGGTAAGCCTTGCGATTAACGGCTATCACGCCGGAACTTTTCGCCATATGGCAATTTTAGCACCGGGACATAGGGTGAGCAATTAATGGTACAGTTCCTGATAAACCCAGTGCTGTCAGTGAGATTGCCACGCGGAGTTTACCCTGAGCGGAAGGCTAGCAATGACGACTCGCGTCGCTAAACGACTGGAGTTTCTCTTATTTCTTCTCTAGCCCTTTTTCCTTGGCAAATGCCTGTGTGCGCTTTTTTATCTCATCAGCTCTAGTCCACAGGTAGACCATGCCACCCAGGCACACAAGGAAAATGCCGACCCCAATAGGTCCCGTCCAATATAGAACCAGCCACATATCCATTTCTCCTCCTTTAATTGAACATTTAGTGTGATTACTAGATTGTATGCGCAGGCTTATAGTGAAGTCAAGAGGGGGACAGCTCTTTGTCAAATTGTGTGGAAAGAGCTACGAGATGGTAGCCGACTAACCGAATGGCTTGTTGAGTACAATTTCAACCGCCCACACCAGTCCCTTGCCTATCTCACCCCATAGAATATATTTAAAGAGAACCTGCTACAATATCCCCTCAAGTGTTACCCATGTGGTCAGCCAGCACAGGGCATTGACCAAAGCTCAGGGCTGAAATGAGTTTTCTCCCCCACATCTCCGCCCATAAGGGCGGAGGTACGGTTATATTGTCGTTGCGAGCCACCTTCCCTTTCTGTCATTGCGAGCCCCGACAAGTCGGGGCGTGGCAATCTCGTTGGCTTCACGAGATTGCTTCGTCGCTACGCTTCTCGCAACGACAGAAGGGAAAAATAGAATTGACCCTCAAAAACTATTGACAATTTCTTGGATAATAATGGTATAATGGCCTCAACAATAAGAACAGCTTTTACAAGAAGAGCTACTGTTGTAAACAGTACTTCAAGACCAATATAAGGTGGTCGGTCCTGTGTGCGTCAGAGAGTTGCGGTAGTTCCCATCATATTCAGTCCAGCACGTATAGAAATGTGAACCGGGCTCTTTTTTTCTGCCAATTTTGTAGCATATTAACGTAGCTGATTTGTCCGAAAACAACCGAACCAATACAAGATGAGGGTTGTCGTGGTGGTGCCTCGGTTTTATCGTGATTGCTTGAAGGTTGAAGCAAGCTTGTTAGTGCACAGGGAACGGAGGTGAAAAATGTAAGAAGACATTTAGGTTGCGAGCATTAAAATCTTAGTGAAGGAGGACAAAAGTGAGAAAAAAACTAATAATAGGAATGGGAAGTATGGCATTAGTCTTAGTGTTGGTCTCAGTGCTCGTCGTTGGAGCTGTTGCTCACACCAATTGCCGAGAGATTGACCCTATTGTTTCCACTGACTGGTTAGAGGCTAACCTTGGTGATCCAGACCTGGTTATCCTTGATGTCAGGAATCCCGACGAATACGCAGCCGGCCATATCCCCGGTGCAATAAATAGCCCCGAATGGATGTGGTACATAAATCCTCCCTTTGGACCAGATACGCCTTGGATGGAATTGCCAGCCCCGGAGGACGTGATTGCTACTATCGGCGCCACCGGGATAACTGGCGATTCCCTGGTAGTTATTGTTAGTAGAACAGTTGATTCCCTGGTCTATGGACCGGCTGTCTACGCCATGGCTGGTGCTACCAGAGTCGCCGATACGCTACTGTACGCCGGGATTGAAAACGTGGCTATTCTGGATGGGGGATACCACAAATGGGTAGCAGATGGAAAAGCTACGTCTACTGACCCCGTTACGCCAGCGCCAGTAACATACGACGGCGACGTGAATGAGGCAATGTTCGTCTCCATGGATTATGTTCAAGAGCGGATTGGGCGGATTTGGAGATCCAAGATTGTCGATAGTAGAGACGTTGATGTTTACTTCGGTGTAACGCAGGAACCTTGGACTCCATATCCAGGTCATATCCCAAGTGCTACGAGTTTGCCCGTCCCCTGGCTCTGGACTTTTGATGAGCAAGGAATAGGGACCCACAAAGATACCGCTGTACTTGAAGACATGGCTGCCGGTGTAGTTGGCAGGCAGGTATGCGGTTGGTGGGGTTGCTTCCCAAGAGAAATCATTGTCTATTGTGGTGTTGGAGGGTATGCCAGCACCAACTACTTTGTGCTGAGCGAGGTGCTTGGATATGAAAATATAAAGATATATGACGGCTCGGCGCAGGAATGGACACAAGCAGGAAAATCGGTAAACTTATATGAATGGGAATAGGAATGTTCCCTAGGTGCGATTCTTGATGTGAGAGTTCAAGCCTCAACCAGTTAAGGAACTGCAGGGCGGCGAAAGCCGCCCTGCCTGGTTTTGCTGCGGATACAACGTCACTTCGAGCGTGCTTGCCAACTGGAAGAGGCAATGAGGTGTATCATCAAAAAACATTTCGCACCAAGCTGATTTACTAGAGGAAAAGGCTGTTTTAAAATGTAGTGGAGGGAAGAGGATTTTATTATAGAATATTATGTAGAACGCTATTTATTGAGAAAGGAGCTATGCCATGAGCCGTGCCGAGAGATTTTACCTATTCGTAACTGTTTTTCTGGTTATCGCCGCAATAGCTGGCGGTGTCTTGCTGGCGGTGCAGCACAGCCGAAACCAGGCTGTGGAAATCGTTCTATCTCAAACAGAGCCTCCAGAGCAAAGCGGGGATATTTGCATCGGCGGCGCTGTGGCTAACCCCGGCATCTATTCTTTAAAGGAAGGTGATACCTTGCACACGCTCCTTTCCGATGCCGGCATTGAACCCGATGCCGACCTCAGCCATATCGAGCTTTATATTCCACGAGAAGGCAAAGCTGAACTCCCCCAAAAGATAGACATCAACCGGGCCGAGCCCTGGCTCCTCGAAGCCCTGCCCGGCATAGGTGAGGTACTAGCTCAAAGAATTGTGGATTACCGCAGTGAAAACGGCCCTTTCAAAAGAATCGAGGACTTGCTTAAGGTCAGTGGCATCGGCGAAGCGACATTTGAAAAGATAAAGGATTACATAACCGTGTCAGAATAGGAAGCCTTCCCCAAATCCGCTGGCCGGGTTACTTCTTTTTATTCCCTTGCTATCTGTAGGGCAAGAATGAAACAGAATCCGCTCAAGATTGCAAATAAATCGGCCCTTATCTCATCACTTCTTCGGGCCCTTCCGAAGATATTCCGCGGCATTCTTCCGTGCTTTCTTTCCTGTCTTTTTGGCTGCTTTCTTCTGAGCCATCCGTCTCCTAGTAAACGCAATTCCCTTTGCGACATTATAGCAGCCCGGTAGACAACACACAAGAAACATAAGGTTTGAGGATAGCTTGAGGCTTTATCTCCAAATCCGCTGGCTGGGCTTGCTGCTATTCGCCTTCAGGCTGAGCAAGCCTCACCCTGATTGCGTGGAGGCGACCGTTGGGGTCGCGTGTAACCTCAAATTCCACTTTTTGCCCTTCTCTAAGGGAACCATAGTCCACCCCTTGAAGCTGATTGCGGCCAAAGAAGAGCTCTTCTTCTCGCTCTGTCTTGATGAACCCAAAACCACGGTCTGCAATTAGCCGTTTTATTGTGCCCTTTTGCATAGAATGCCTCTCCAAATCTGCTGGCTGGGCTATCCTTCGTATCAGCCTACCTGACGGTTGTCTCTTCGTAACCCACCACCTCCCCGCTATCAGGGTCTACTTGGTATCGAAAGTTTCGGCGCTCCTGACTAAAGACACCCTTCTTGTATATGAGGACTCCTTGAACCTCCCAGAACTCTCTAGTGGCCGCAGCAGTATACCAGACCTTGTCAAAGGTAAGGCTGCTAATCTTCCCTCCATACTGACCTTCAAGCATTCGTCTTACGGCTGCTTCGGCTGCCGTGGCATCAATTGCTTTCTTTTGACTCATTGTCGGCTCTCTTTTTCCATCTACGTGTTGCCCAGATACTCTGGAGCGACTCCCACCATCTATTGTATCACAGCCGTCAACATGTTCAGTGAAGTTTGAGGATAGCTTGACTCTAAATCGAAGCAGAGCCATCTGTGTTGCCTCGCCGCCTTTTTGCCTATGTAGCCAGTGCCACTGAGACCAGCGCCAGCACGCCTACTATGGCCGCCTTCTCGGCCAGAGTGGCATATAAAATGCCGTCCTCCAACTGAGGCGAGATTCTTCGCCCCGATTTGTCGGGGCAATGGGTTTTCCTTTAAAGAAGTAAAAGCTGGCTGACTTTCTCATTCCGGTAACTCCCATGGTAAGTTATTATCACTATACATACCATGAGTGTTACCCATGTATCTCAGCCTCCGGAGAGATATCCGACGAAGTTAGCTGTTATGGAGTAATCTCCATTCATGGTGATGGTTGTTAAGAAGCAATTGACAGTATTGACCGTCGCCACATCGCCGGTCCAATTGACAAACCAGTAGCCGAGAACCGGCCTAGCCACCAGTTTCACCACTTTTCCCTCGTTATAGGTAAAAGTCCCCTCCCCAGGGGTAGTTACCACCCCTCCATAGGTACTATCGATAGTGAGGTTGTATTGAACAGGAGCACATCCTACCATCCCGACAATTAAGGCTACCGCAACCAAAAAGATGCCAACTCTTGCCATGGGTATGAGCCTCAGAGAGTCATTGTATCACAAGCGAGAGAACCGCCACTATGCTTCTTTATGGTGTCCTTCGATACTTAGTATCCTCGCCAGTCATCAATATCAGGACGACTGAAGGCGTAAACAGCGACTACTATTAGCATTATCAAACAGAATAGAATGTTTGGTCTAAGCAATTCCTATTCCCTCCAAATCCGCTGGCTGAGCTACCAGTATACATCCTATGTTAGATCCGATGTTTTCTTGCGAAAGCAGTAGTATAGCCCCCAAGCGTAGAACAGTAACGTGAGAACGAAGTACAAGTGAACGGCAATGGGATTAAGATCACGCAGTAGTACGCCGACATCATCTAGCCCCACGGCCAACCCGATCCTGTATTTGTAGACGCTGTTTATAAAAGGTGACAGCATCCCGATTATCAAGATATTGAGCCACAGCCACCTGCGCTTGGGTTTAGCTTCGAGAATGATCAAGAGGGCGACGAAGAAGGTTATCAGGTCGCAGAAGTACGGGGCAGCGAAGGTAAACCAAGTCGTGAAACCTTCCCAGGATACATACCCAAAGAAGAATCCCCCGTTGCGGAAGTGGGGCCAGAATACGAATTCCGTGATCTCAGCTCCTTCTGCCATTGCTGCAAGGGCATGGCTTCCTTCATGCCTGATCGTGCCGATAGTCTGGTAGACAGGATACAGGAGAAGCCAGAGAAAGTCCTTTTTCCTCATCTACTCGTCCTCTAGGACCTAACTTATATTATTGTATTGCTTAATAAAACTGTATTGTGTATTTGGCAATTTGTCAACGCAAACTGGTAAACTAGGTCACTACATAGTCGTATGGGATTGGGGGCTTTTGCATGTGGCTTCTCTACGTTAGCTGTGCCTGGGTGGCCGGGATATTCCTGGGTTCAAAGCTTAGCCTGCCTCTGTTTGTCCTCGCCTTCGGACTTATCCCCTTCGTGCTTATACCCTTCCTCCCTAACAGCAAGAAGACCCTAATAGTAGCTGGCTTATGCCTCTTGGCCCTCTTCGGCGGCGGGCTTCGCTTCCCGTCAAGCTTACCTCCAGTAGATGAGCATTCCCTTCGCTTTTACAACGACAAAGGAATTGCGGAGATTCAAGGCATGGTGGCAGATGAACCTGACATTCAGGATAGATATTGCCTGCTGACATTTTCCGCCAGTGAAATAATTGTAAATGGCGAAAGGAAAGAAGTATCGGGAACTGCTTTAATTCGAGTACCCAGATACCCCGCCTACCATTATGGGGATGTGCTTAAGGTAACTGGCGAGCTGGAGACCCCTCCCCAATTTGAAGATTTTGACTACAAAAGCTACCTGGCTCGCCAGGGAATTTATTCGGTCATCTATTATCCCGGAATGGAAGTCCTAGACCGTGGCCAGGGCTTGAAACCTTTGCAGTGGATTTATTCTTTGAGGGAACGGCTCTCTGCCTCCTTAGCCAGAGCCTTGCCTGAGCCACAAGGTTCATTAGCTCAGGGTATTTTGCTGGGCTTGAGAGGCAACATACCTGATTCCCTTTACGAAGCCTTTTCCAAGACGGGGACAGCACACCTGCTAGCTATCTCCGGCCTACATATCAGCATCATTATCGGTAATGTTTGGGTAGCTATTTTGTGGATCTGTTTTCGCCCGGGGAAAAACTTCACGGGAACCATCTTAAAAAGAATATCAGGTGGGGATTGTGGTTGTCAAGGGGTGATTGTGGTATAGTGTGTGCCATGAAGCCATTGCTTCGCTTTTTATGCTTCGCTTCGCTTATCGCGGTAATTTTATTAGGTGGATCCGCCAACCAGGGCGGGGTCTCCGCCGATATCGAGGCATCAAAACCGCCAACCCCGGTGGATCTGCCGGCCAGTACTGCCCCCGAAAACCGCCATAAATCTGAACCGTCCGGGAACAAAAGTTCGGGCACAATCATGATCACCATGACGGGAATCGTCGGGGATCCGGGCGATGTTAGTGAGAGGAGGTAGCTAGACGCAAGCAACAAGAGAAGGGGGACCCCGCACCGGCAATTTTAGCAGGAGGTGATGTTATGGCTGAGCCTGGTAGAGTTCAGTATAGGAGGGAATGCCTGGCTTGTGGCAAACAGTTTTTGCTTGAGAGCATAGACGCGAAAATTCCTAAACATCTACCGAGGGGGAAGGCACATGTACCGGGCACGCCGGATAATCCGTGTGTTGGTTCTAACACTATTGGTCGGTATCTGGGCGTAGAGCAAAAGTGTGATTAGTCGTCGTCCTTGAGGGATAATCGCCGATAAAAAAAGGGCGAAGCCCTTTCGAGCTCCGCCCTGATTTACCAGGGTGCTTAGCCATCCGGAAAGATTTCCTCCAGGTCCTCGCTCTTTTCGACGCCGGCCTGCCGACTCTGTCTGAATAGAGCTGTACTGTCGGACTCCAGGCGAGCGATTTCCTCGGTAAGATTTTTAAGCCTTCGCAGGACGCCGTCCAGCTCGTTAAGGATACGGGCATAGCGCCTTGTAATAGGCCGCATCTGCCTCAAAGTCTTCTTTCTGTAAGCCATAATCAATTACTCCTTTCGGGGAGGGGATTCGAACCCCCTCCCCGATACTCGTCTATTTCTTCTTGCCGTTCTCGAAGTGCCACTTCTCACACGCCTGGCATTTCCAGGCCTGCCGAGGCTTACCGGTCTTCTTATCGGTGAACCGGATCAGCTCCATGAACTCCTGGCTGCCGCAGTACTCACAGACGGGGATTTCTCCCGTCTCCTCGGTCTCAGCCTGGGCTTTGGCTCCAGCCTGTTGCCTCATCTGAGCTGCCTTCCGCTCGGCGTTGACGATCTCCCTCTTGGCCGAGTTCATCCAGTCCTGCGGGTACTGGCTGCAAATCGTCCTGATATCCTGGAAGATCTCCTGCAAGGTGTCCCGGAAACTGTTTATCCTGCACTCTCGGCCTTCCAGCTCGACCTTAACTTCGGCGTGATAACGACTACCATTGGCCATTAGTAACCTCCTTTCCTGGTTGTACTGATAGTTCTGCGGGTCACCAACACACCGGGGATACCGGTAACTCCGCTCTTGACCCGGGCCCGGATCCTGGACATCGATGGCTCGCAAAGATCCCGGGGGACCTTCGCGGCGTCGACCACCTTGATGTCCCAATCCTCTCTATAAGTGACGGTCCCGATATGGGCACGGCTCGTCTTCGTTACATGCGGGACACTGGCAAGCTCAACGGGCTCGACGACCTCGCCCGTCTCCTGGGCTTCCCGCATACGGGCCGCCTGCTCCTCCAGGGCCCGCCGCTCCTCCTCTTTCCGCAAGGCGATCAAGGCTTCGTGATAGGAAGTGAGCTCCCGGTTTAAGATGTTGATGCCCGTCTCAAGGCGGTTCATGTATGGCTGAAAAAGCTGAATGATTCGCCTCTTGGCCTCGTCCAGGGGACGGGTGAGCTCCTTCCGTTTCTCGTCGGCCTCTTTCCAGGCGACACGTGCCGATATAAGCAGGTCCTCGGCATCTTTCTGTGTTTCGGGGCTGGTGACTTTCAGATCATGGAGCCAGCGAAGCACCGACTCGGCTCTCTGCTCCAGCGATTCCAGAGCTGTATTGGGGTCTTGTGTAGCTACTGTTTGCATTAGCAATCCTCCTTCAAAATTGCCGGGCCTCTCACCCCGGCGTGTCCTCGCTGTCGTGAAATCTTTACGAGTAACACATTGTGGACCTGAACTTCGATGGCTTGATAAACTTCTCCTGGTCGGACTCCTTGTACCATTCCAGGTACGGCTTGCCCTGGCTGCCGAGCTCGGCCTGGTCTTCAGGATAAGCCAGGTACCACAAGCCATCATCTCGCATCTCCAGGCGCCTCATCTTTCCGCCTAACATCATTGTTGCTGCTAACATGGTTACCTCCTTCTCAATAGATCTATCAACGTAAACAGCAGGCCCCCGCTCCACCACTTTTCACACCTATCATTGAACTTCTTCTCATCGCTCCATTCCCTACGGGTTGCTCTCGTCGCCGTCCGTTCGATTTTCCTGTTACAGCTATGAAATTCTTTCAAGCTGTTCATGTTTCCGCCTCTGGCTTTCTAAGGCAAGCTTACGACTGAATTCCTCGAAAGGACCTGCTGCCTTCCGGACATTTATCTCGAGCTGATCGACCATAGCCCGAAGAATCTCCCGACGAAGCTCCCGCCGGACCCGCTGGGCCCTGAGCCGCTGGTACGACAGCTCCAGGCCCAACGGACAGTAACAAACCCTGCTGCAGATATGAACACAAGCATGCTTTCCACAAAGACCAACACTAGCTTGCATGGACCGCAAAATCCTTCTTCCAGATATCCTTCTCATCAAAAACCTTCAGAACTTTCTGCCCTGCTCTGGCACAGAGCACCTCAAACGCCCACAAATCCTTCTCCTGAATCTGAACACCAATGGCACCCCCTTCAGCCTCTCTGGAATCTACTACTACGATTTTCATATTCACCTCCATTTCGGACTTCCCCCTAAAGGGGATGCTGCCCAAACCGCTTAATAGCGAAATGGGCGAAGCGAAGCGACCCGCACCGAACGGCCGTAACGAAGTGGAGGAGTCGGAGCGAAGCGACGACTTGCGGGGCTAGCGTAGCGAAGCGATAATGAAGCTAGCGGTTTGGGCAAATAAATGCTCCGATGAAATCGGAGCTTCCTTATTACTGGAGCTTTAGCTCCCTTTATGCCCTCCAGTGCGGCGAGAGTGTTAACGGGGCGCCCTGGAACGATCCCGACATGTCGGGACCTGCGAAGCACGGAGCGAAGCGAGCGCACGGAGCGTAAGCGGAGGCGAGCGGAGCGACCTTTCCTGCCACCAGGCACACGGAGGCTGAAGAAGGAGCAAGAGAACAACTGCAGCGTAAGAGCCAGCCTGAGCCTTGCGAACGGCGGCTCGACGGATCAGACATGCCCTGAGCTCCCTGATTACCTCTGCGAAGGCGATGGCTGAGCCGTAGCTGCACTACCTTATGCGCCCTTCTTGAGCCGAAGCGGTACGTGAGCGGGTGGTGGTGGTGTGGGGTGGTGTGGCGAGCCGTGTCCTGCTGCCTGATCAATACATACATACATACATACATAAAGCATGCAGGACACCTTCTGCGAAGCCGTGAAACCGTGTAGGTGAACGCTGAGCGAAGCATCCAGTGAACGGAACCGCCTCCCAGCGGCATGCAGAGCACCCCCATGGGGTGCATCCTGCCTCTGTGAGGTCGGAGCTTTTGCCCTTTTAGCCCGAAGGGTTCGCCCGACGCGCAGCCCTTGCCGTTGCTTTAGCTGACGCTCTTAGCGTAGGCAAGGCCGGCGAGCATCGTGCGAAGGCAAAAACGACCGCGAAGCCTGGCGATTGGCAGTTCGTTTCATCAACGAAGTTGATAGTTGGTTTGGTGAGCTCAAAAGATGCCAAACGCAGTGTTGATGGCAAGGCCATGGAGCCCCGATTGCATCGGGGCTGGAGCGTTCAAGGCAACCGACCCCTTGACCTTGCCAGCGTTCCTTAAGCAAGGCTCATCAAACCAACGCCCCGACTTGTCGGGGCAAACGAACTGCCTCACGAAAAAGGCACGGCGATGCCGCCGAGGCTGACTTTAGGCCGCTCCTTACTCTCCCCGCGGCCGGCCGGAAGACGAGGCGGCGCGCCGTGGCCAAAAGGATAACCCGGGAAAAGACGCCAACGAAGCACCCGGATTACTGGAGAAGACTGTGCTGAATTAAAGACTGGACTGATGATAAAAATATACCTACGAGGGCGGGCACCCCTGTTACGAGCCCGCAGGCGTGACGGCCGCTTTCGGCGGCCGCCGCCTACGGGCGTCGCCCGCCTGAGCCGCCGACGGCGTAGCCGACGGCACCGAGAAAGTAACCTGCCTGACAGGAAATCCTACACGATGATGCTGTGCCTGGGAAGCGGGTGGGGCTTCTTCGGGGTGGGGTGGTTCTTTCGGCTAACCCGGTGGCGATTCTTCCTTCTTTATCCAGTTCCGCAGTGATGACTGCGACACATCAAGTAGGCGTGCAATATGCACTTTCTTGAAGCCAGCATGACGCAGCATTTTCGCGACTACCTTAACTTCTTCGATTTCCTCCTCCGCCCAAACTCGGTATTCCTCGTCGATAATTTCGCTCATTATCCTACTTCACTGGTAAGGCTAGTTGGGCTCCGTGCTTCTTAGCCTCATGGACGATCTTCCTTGTCCACTCCGTCCGATTGGCCAGTACCTGCGCCTCGGCTAACGTGTAGATGATGGCGCCCGGGGGACACCTGGTCCTGAAAGAGTCGTCCAGGATAAACCATACCCCCTCACCCTGGTAGGTGGCTTTGAAGCAGTTAGGGTTCATTAAGTGGCTTCTCACAGGTCATAGTCAATGCCTGCAAGTATCTCAACGATTGCGATTAGGTCGACATTGCGGCCACTGAGATCCTGGGGAAAGTGCCTTATGAAAGCCCGCAGGTCTCTCTCCTCAATATGCCACATGGCCATCCCCTCGCGAGATGGCCGGCGCCCGTTATGGTATGTGGCTTTAAGGGCTCCAGAGTCAATACGTCTCTGTACCCAATGGTGGTCCATGCCGAGGATTTCGCACACTTCCGCCTTTGTAAACCATCCATCGTGATTGCGCCGGTGAATGCCCAGGCGCTTTGACCTTACTACTACTGAGTTTACGGACCGGTGCATAATGTTGGCAATATAGTTCGCGGAGTAGCGTGGAATGAGCTTTCTGAGCCTTTCGTCTTGTCTTGGGTCCCAAGGGCGCCGGTCGGTCCTTGTGGCCAGGCCCATTCTATACGCTTCGGCTCTTACCTGGTGCTCCGTGACGCCTAGCCTCCTGGCGATCTCCCTGACGGATGCGTGAGTGCCTTTGTAATCACGCCTGACTATATCTTTTTCCTCATCGGTCCATTTGTGATGTCTCTCCATCTCTCTCCTCCGGCTCCTGGTAGGGAACTCCCAGGGCTTCGTATATGGACTCCTCGGTGTCCCCTGCTATTCGGTTACCGGCTTCATCAAAGAGTCCGTCGCCGCTGGCTTTAAGATGCCAACCTTTCTCTCTGGCCAGGCTGCACAGTCTGATGTTGTTCTCTTTGCTGCCTGTCCTTATGAGTAACAGCGTGGCCCACGTGGCCGGCGTGGCGATGTAGATATCTACGGTGATGTTGTCTTCAGGAAGATACACTCTCTTTATCTTAGGACCATTCAGTTTAACGATGCCTATGTTGAAGAGTATGTTGTTCATCACCAAGGCTGCCTCGGGCTTCTCTATAAGGACGATGTCTATATCATGGACGATGGGCTTCCCTCTCCTTATACTTCCTGCTATCTCAATCCTTTCACAGTACGGCGTCAACATTTCTTTTACTCTCTCTGCTATTGACCTGGCTTCTTCTAGTCTCATTGTTCGCTACCTTCCTTCATTGTTCGCTATCTTCTTGTTTCTTTCTGGTTGTTTCCTCATCTTCTTGCTTCGTTGTTTGACTCCCCCCTATTTCCTTTTAAGCCCCTCATTGTTACTTCTCTCTTTCTTTTTAAGGGGGAGTCACAATTCCGAGACGAATTGGCCACAGTCGAGGCAAATCGTCCCGATTCGCACCCACCGCCGCTTGATACGGACGTAGCATGCCTTGACGTCGCCCTTCCGGACCTTGGGCTTCGTTCGGCTCTTCGGGCCCTTCGGGCAAAAGTAGTGCGGCTGCAGTTTCATTATTCACCCCTAAAACAGATTGCCCTGGGAGTCTATCATTCCTTCATATCCGCACCATTTGCATTTAGCATGTACACTACAACCATCAAAGTAGAGAAACTCAAACCCTACAGGGAAAGAATGCCACCCTATTTTGCAAAGTATCTTTTTAAGCCAGCCCATTATTCCCTACAATAACTTTGGGGCGATTTCGGCTGCCGACTTTTTTTCGGAAAACAAATCATGGCGCCCCTATAGTAAGCCGCTGCTCATACTGGCCTCTGCGGCGGTCGTAGTCGGTCTGGATGGCGAGGACTCTATATTTCTCCTGGTCAACACCGCACCGGGCGTCGGTGACGGTGATTACGTCATAAAGCTCCTGGCCGACGTTGGTTGGGACGACGATATGGTCCCCCATAGATTCCAGGAACTCGTGTCGAAGTAAGGCGTCGGCTCTCTTTTGAGCCTGGTCTGGTTCTTCCAGGTTGGGGTCGTATTGCATAACAAGGGCATCGATGCCACGCAAAAGGTTGTCCCAGTCGAAAGCCGCCTCCCGGACGTGGACGGGTGGTTCGTCCTGGGTGTCGCCGCTGACCTGGGTGTGGGTGATAGTGAGGTTCTCGCCATACTCCCCCTTAAGAAGTTGGTGATACCCGGGGCTGTTGCGATATTCATAGACAGGCGTCTCGGTGGCCAGCAGGTCCTTAGCGAAGCAAATCGCCTCCCGGGGGACCAGGCCGTCGGTTACAAAGCCAAGCAAGCGCCTCAGTTGGGTGGCTGCGTTGGTGCCCCCCCTCGACAGGAACTTAGGGTAGTAGTTATCGAGAGCGTAGCTCTTGGGGGCGGTGGGATTATTCCAGAGACGAATGCCGAACCTTCCCAGTAGCTGATAGAGGATCTCCCAGACCCGGCACGGCTGAAAGGCGGTGTAATTCCAGCGGAGGGAGTAGCGGGCTGACCAGGCGAGGGCAAGGCCCCAGAGGTCGGTACAGCGTAGAACGAACACGGAGGTGTTGACGTCGGAGCGATAATCCCAACCGTCAATCCAGTAAGTGCCGGCCGGTAGTGCGAGGTTGCCTTCGGGTGTCTTATAGCCTAGCCTCAAGACGACTTCGCTTCGCTTCTGGAGGCTGGCCAGGGCACCGGCCCCGGGGGCGGCGAACTGACCCTTGCTATTGTCAAGCTCAAGGGTGAGTGAGCCAGGGGCGGCGGGGCGAATTACCTGGCGAAGCTGTTGCAAGTACGGGGTCAAATCGAGAGGCGGTTCGGCGGGGCGGGGGGCTCTCCATACTCCGTCGGGCTTAGACAGCCACCAATAGGAGCTGTCGGTCATTAGCCGCACGCCGTAAAGGGAGCTCACGTCCAGGAAGAACTTGGGCTCGGTAATAACGGCACTGCTCCAGTCGGTATCTTTTACGAGATGGGCTAGTAGGGGGCGGTCGTAGGCGGTGACGCCCGTGTAGCTCTCGACGGCGGTGAGCTGGAGGGTTTCGTGGGCGCAGGGAGAGGGGGGGGAGTGGCAGTCGGGATAGTTGAATGCGGTGCTAACGTCATCGTGAGCACTGAGTAGTACACGGAGGGCCAGGAAGTTGTTAGTGGCACTGAGGCGGGTTGAATAGAGGGAGTAGGTCACGATTCCCGTTCCGGAGTCGGTGTCCTTAGCCGCCAGGATGATAGGAAACTCGCTCCCTCGGTAGGTCGCCCCTATGCCATAAGTGGTATCTAGGGCGTGATTATAATAATGCTCGGCGGTGTCCTGGGTGGCGGTATCCAGGACCATAGCGCTGATTTTGATGGAGGTGGCGGCAAAACAAACTACAGTGCTGGTTGTGCCCTTCCAGGAAGCGGCCATGGAGAGGACGTTGGCGACGGCTATGAGCTGAGCGTTATCCCAGGTCTGGCCATAGTCATGGGAGTAATACTTCCAGAGGACGTTGCCGATGGTCTTATAAAAGATGTAAACCTTGGCGCCATAAGCAGCGATGGCACAGGGACCGACACAATCGGTGGCGATCTGAGTCCACTGGGAATAGTCGGAGTTCTCGTCTGGGTCGGTGATTTTCTGGCGGTAGAGCTTGTTATCGGCTGCAGCCCTGATGCGGTGCATGCTCCCCTGGCCGTCGAAGGCGATGCCGTGATGGTTGTCGGGCTCCAGACCGACCGGGACGCCGAAGTCAAGCTCGTGAAACCAGCATCCATGATCTTCGGCGGTGAGGGTGGCTCTGGCACGGAGCCTGGCCTTAGTAACGGATTTGAGTCCTGCGGGGATGTTCTTCTCGTTCCAGGTGGGATAGGCGTCATAGACTCCCTGGTAGACGTCATGCCAGGCGCTATCGTAGTAGACATCTACGTCAACAAGGTCAAAGTCTGAGTTGTTCAGAAGGAAGCGCACCTTGTTACACAGGAAGGCTTCGTGGGTAAGCTCCAGGAATGGAGTCCACTGACCAGTGACCAGGCCCTGCTTTGTGGCGTGGGTGGAGTCGGTGTCATCGTAGGCTTTTTCTTCGTCTGTCCAGGCGTCCTCGGGATCGTTATGTCCTGTGGGCGTACGCCAGGGGGTGCTGCCATCATAGAGTCTTTCCCAGGATAGCCTCTTGATGCCCTGCTCGTAATCATAGACCTTGGCCTCGACATAGGGGAGGCGGTGGGGTTTCTTCTGGGCGGCGTAGAGACTGGCTAAGAAGCCGAAGGTTTGGCCGGCGGCGGAGAGAGAGCCGACACCGCTGAGCGTAGCTGAAGCAACGACAATACAAACGCCGGAGGCGGAAAGCGTGCCGGTGCCTGAGAGTGTGGCAGAGCCGAGCTTGAGCACGGCTCCCTGGGCACTGAGCGAGCCAGTGCCGGACAGTGTTGCTGCGCCATAGACGGCGCCCTCGATGACGGTGGCTGCTGCGGTTAATGTTCCGGTACCTGAGAGGGTGGCTGATGCAGATTGGATAAGCCTGGCGGTGGCTGATAGAGAGCCGGTGCCGCTGAGGGTGGCTGAGCCAAGGATGGCTGTTTCTCCCCATCCAGCTATTAATTCAACTGCTGCATTGGAGGAAAAACCTGAACCTGCCGGGTCGGGAAAGGTGAATGTGCCATAAGTTGCAGCTTTATATCTTCCTACACCAGCAGCACCTATATACTGGACAGCACCATTGATGCTTATATTGATTGCAAGCCAATAAACTGTTCCCTGTGTGATGGGAGTAGAGGTAAAGGATAAGGTCTCCCAGCCGCCTCCTGTTACCGCCTGTCCGGTATTCATGGCGGTAATCAAGGCGCCTGGCTCGCCAGAGTCGTCGGCATACAGGGCACACTTTACATAGCCACTGACAGCAGACTTTACACGGAACTCAGCCATGTTGCCTGATGCCACAGCGGTAAACTTAGTGAGGAGAAAATAGTCCTTCCACTCGTTACCGCCAGAGGCATCGTCAGCACCGACTAACTTGATTGTCATTAGATTACTAGCTCCTTGCAGTTAGGTGGGTCCCTGTTCAGTTCCAGTCGCTATCGCTTAATCGACAGTTACGTCGAGGTCGCCGGCGTTGATCTTGAAAGTGTCGCCGTTATTGACCGTCTTGCTTTCGTCGAGGGCGGTGTGCATGAGCATATTCCCACCAGTCGCAGCATCCATCAAGGCAACGTGAGTTATGGTGCCCCAGTCTGCCGTGGCTTGGGGGAAGGAGATCTCGGCGCTGTTTTCTGAGGCTCCGCCCGAGGCTGCGCTCAAAGTAACGGCCTGCCTGGCATAGGCGCCCCCGGATACCTCGGTGCCGCCTCCGGCGTCGGTGGTGGCGGTGGTGAACAGGGCCACGTAGACGGTAGCTGGAGGGGTGTATGACTGATTGCGCAGCATGTGGTCAATAATCTTGTTTTCCATAAAGTCGGTGAATTCTGCCATTGTTGTGCTCCTTTCTTATGTATTTTTTACCAGAACGATATGTGGACTAACTTGGCGATGATGAGCCAGGCGATGACGCCCAGGGCCCGGCCAAAAAGATAATAGTGATATTCAGAAGTAATCTGCTTCCGAAGATTCTCTCGCATAGATTTATGTCGTGGCGGCCATGGGCAGAGGACCTCACAGAAGCCGAAGACAAAGGCGTGCCATTCCTGATGAGTGCTCAGGAAGGTAGAAGGCTTAATGCCTTTCAAAAAACCCACTAGCTCTGCTCCTTCTTTTCCTTAATATGCTGCACCGTCCTGTCGCCGAACCACCAAAGGATGCAGGCGCTGGCCAGGGCGAGGAACCACTGGGGGGCGGCGATCCCCTCGATGACGACCTGGGCGATGACGGCGGCGAAGATAACGGTGACGGCGGGCCTGGTGACGGCCCGGAATATCTGACAGAAGGCGTCTAGCACTTCCACCTTCGTGGGCTTTTGTTGTTCTGCCATATAATTCGCCTACCTGTGCCCTGAGAGCCCCGAGAAAGCCCCTGTTTCCCGTTTTACCACTTATGCTACTCATGGGCTTCGTTCCTGAGCATAGTTATGTTAAATCAGGGCGCCCAGGGTGTCGTGGACGGACCTCCCAGCCTTTTCATAATGCCTGGCTAAATGCCGGGCGGCCTCGATGATGTCCTCGGCCGAGGCCTGGACCCTCTTCTCCCGGTATCCGCCTCGACTCAAGGCGGCCACGGCTATCGTCATGCGGTCCCAGTTCACCGTCTTCTCCAGGTCAATTCTCCCCTGGAGGTACCGGAAGATGGCTTTGGTATGATGGGGGAGCTTCCAGGTCTCAGGATCCGCCGGGTCGCCGACGATGGCGAAGGCCTCTTTGGGGAGCCCCTCCTTGGTCTTCTCCGTTTCGAGTGCTTGTTTGACTTTTGATTTAGGCATGATTTTCCTCCTTACTCCTCCGTATAGAGCTGATGGGGGACGACTTTAGAGCTGCGGGAGACGGCTTTGAACTTCCTGTCGTAGCGGTCAAGGCGCTCCTGGCCCCAGGCCTTATAGCTGACGGTGCCGTAGCGGCCGGCGATGAAGGCTCTGTCAACCGTGGCCACAGACGCCGACATGGCCAGGTACCCGGTGGCGCCCAGGACGATGAGCTCCTCGTGCTCCGTCGGGATGGTGGTGGACTCGGCGGTGAGTGAGTGTTTCTTAAGCCACCTCACCCGGGCGTCTTCTCCGTCGCCTTCATCCTCCATGTAAAGGTGGCCGGCCCAGTACTCTGTCCTCTGGAGATATTTAGGGGTCTGGCCGATGGGGAACTCGACGGACACGATTCCGAGTAGCCCTGTGAGGGAGGAGATATCGAGCTCAGTGTCGCCGTCGGTGGTGGCGATATCGTCTTGCTGCCCGATGGGGGCGTGGAGGGAATACTCCAGGACGACTCTGTCGATGGCTCCGTCGACCTCGTCATCCGTCCAGCGGTAGTTTTCGGAATCCGTGTCCTGGAGGTCCTCACGGACCCGGGCTCTCATTTCGGTTAAATTCATGGTTCAGCTCCTTTTAAGGTAGGGAGGGGGCTCGACTTTCCCCCTCCCCCCTACGCCTGGTAATGAGGCGCTGGTAGCATACCGGGGCATGATCAGAAACCCTGGTATGGGCATTAGTCTCTCACTCCTGTGAGCATAGCGGCCTTGACGATGGAGAAGTTGGCCAGGGACACATACCACTTGACCCTGGTCCGAGCAGCGTCCTTGGTCTCCAGGGAGCCGAGACGCTCGACCTGAATCATCTCGGGGCTGGTAAGGCCGCAGACGGCGCCCTCTCCTATCTGGAAGGCAAAGATGGCCGAGCAATCGCTGGACGTGCCCACGGTGTAGTTGTCCTTTACCCAGTCGGAGATGGCCACGGGGATGCCGTTATAGAGCTCAACGAACTCGCCGAGCTTGCCCTCTCCGACCTGCAGGTTGCTACCCTGGGCCCTGGCCAGCGCTGCGAGCTTCCTGCGGGACCGGCGGCTCATTAAGAGCAAATCAGGCTTGCCGCCCCGAACGAGGTCGATCAGCTGGTCCATTTTGGTCAGAGAAAGAGTGGCACCGTTAACCGCCATGCCGAGGTGGTTGCCGTAGCGGCAGGTCCAGGTAACCTGGTCATCAACGACGGTCGCGCCCTCGGTGGTAGGCCAGGTAGGCTCGGTGGTGGCATGTGTCTTTTTATCGCCTGCTGCTGCGGTACACTCGTACCGGAAGCCGTTCTCCTTGCCGGCGGTGGGAACAACGACGTCTCCAACAGCCATCTCGGTATCGGCTGTCCAGGCTGTGCCCTTCATGGTGTTATAGAGACCGGTGGGCTGGTTACCGCTGCCATCGGCGTTCAGAAAGGCGTTCTCGAACTCGTTCCTGAGGGCCTTGGCCTTCTGCTCGATGACAGCGGCCTCGAGGTCCTGGATATTACTCCTGGTGGCCTTGAGGAAGTTGTCCACGTCGGCGTCTCCGCCGAGGACACAGAGGCTGGCCGTGCACTGCTCGAAAGCCGGCTCGGAGGTGGTCCAGGTGCCGGTGACCGGGGCGTACCAGCCAACGGTGGGCAAAGTCTTCTCCCGGTTGTACTTCAGGCTATTGCCCACGATCTGAATGAAGGGCAGCTTTTCCAGGATGGGGCTGTCCTTGACTATGGTCTCGATGATTCCTTTAAGCAGGATATCGGTCGAGAGCTTACTTGCTTCTGCTAAAGATATGCTCATGTTTAGCTAGTTCCTCCTTTTTGCTGGATTCCAGCGGCGATCTTCTCCCTGGGGGTTAAGCCCTCGAGGGATATTTCGCCCCTGGTTGGCGCCCCCGCGGGGACCTTGGTCTCCTTGGCCTGGGCTTCGAGGTTGGCCTTGACGGACTCGGCGATGGTCTGGGCCTTGGCCAGCGAAGCGTCTATGTCCTCGATGGTGTCGCCGGCGATAATGTCCTGGGGAATGGCGGGATTGGCAAGCCTGACGGCGCCGAGGTACTTGGCCACGGCCTGGCCATGGGCTTCCTTGGCCTGGGCGAGCTCAGTGGCGGCCGCTTCGCTTCCCGACTTCGCTTCGCTTAGCTCGGCTTCCAGGGCGGCGATGCGGGTGTCCTTCTCAGCCAGGCTTGCTTCAGCGGCGGCCTTGGCCTTCTTCTCCTCCTCGAGCTGGGCCTTGATGGCCTCCAGGTCCTCGGGGGTAGAAACCTCGTTGGAATTCTCCGGAGTCTCCGGGGTTTCCTGTGTCTCTTTGGTTTCTTCGTTTTCTAAAGCCATAAATTACTCCTTGTGAGTTATTACTCAGGCACTTCCATTTCTGAGGCAACCGCTCTCTCTCTCGCTCCGCCTCTCGTAGACTGCGCCCTAAACTCCTGATTCATTTCCAGGATCTTTGTCCTCTCCTCTAACCACCTGTTGAACTCCTCCTCGGGGTCCTGGACCCCCATTTCGTCCATGGCCGTCCGCCTACTATGGACGCCGGCCTGGACAAGTAACTGCTCATTCTGAGCCTGGCGGGCTGCGTCCTGGGGGAGTATAGGCCCCCAGACTACCCGGTGGTTTATCTGCTCGAAGGTTTCGCTCATATATTTCTCGGCCAGCTTGAGGATGATGTCGTTTCGCTGGTGATAGGCGTTGGTGCGGATAGTCCGCTTTCTGGTGACTTTCTGAATAAGGCTGCCGAGCTCGATCTGTAACGCTGTTCCGGAGAGCTCCTTCTCGATGCCTCCCCAGGCGGCCCGGGGCATCTCTGAGACATCGTGGAGGGTACGATAGAGCACATCGATGTAATCGACATGGAGCCTGACTCCGCCTCCTTGCAATAAGTCCAAGAGATAAGCTTTAGCATCCTCCGGTATCGTCCACAGGGCCCCGGGCTGGACCTTGATGTCCTCGGCTTCGCCGACATTCTCCAGAACGGCGATGGGATTCCCTGACAGCTCCAGGATGCGGGAGAGCTGGGAGAGGGCGCGGTTGAGCTCCCGCTGCGGCTGGATCAGGGACGGGATATCAGAGGTACCCCAGAACTTCTTTGGTTCACGGAGGTTGGGAAAGATGATAAAGGGGATGAAGCCATAGGGATTGGGCTTGGACTCCATGGGGTCGTTGTCCAAGTAAAGGTCGAAGGTCTTGGCCGTCCAGACTTCGGCTATGGTGGCGGTCTTCTTCTCGATGGCTCGGCCATAAAGAAGCCGGACCTCGTCCTGGGTGAGGGTATATCTCGAAGCTACTCTCCACACCCTGGCAGTATCATCACCGAGCCACCAGGCGTAGACGCCGGAGATATCGGGGGCGGTGATACGGATACGCTTCTCGTCGGTATCCCATATCACTTTGTAACAGCCATCCCCCAGGACGGCGGCGTCGACCTCGGTCTCGTAATCGAGCTGTTGGAGGTTGTTTTCTTCATAGACCTGGCGGAGGAGCTGCTCGGCCCTGCGGGCCCTGGCCTTCAGCTCGTCGGTGCCTTCCCCGGGGTAGCAAGCGAAAGTAAGCCCCCGCATGAGGAAGCTGGTGACCTTGTCAACGGAGACCTTGGCATAGTTGAAGACGAGCTGCCGGTGTCGTGACGTGGTTGGCCACTGGCTGCCCTGGTAAAAGTCGAGGTTGGTGCGGTAGGTTGCTAAGCGGGTGGAATCCATTCGGGCTAACTGAGATGGATTGAATTCAGTCATCTCTCACGCCTCCTTTTGCTGCCCTGGGGCTGAAGTCCCTGGCGCCCTCTGCTGCCAGGGCCAGGCTCATCAAGAAATCGTCGTGCCCCTCCGAGGGGTCGACGTAAAAATTCATGGTCTGGTTAGGCCGGTACTGTGACCTGGCTCTTTCGAGCTGGAGCATAGTCTCCTGGTACGCCTGCGAGCCGTCCTTCTTATAGAGTCTCAGCCGGCCGCTGTTAACGAACGACAACATCTCAAATCCCATGTCACTCTTGCTCTTTTGGGTAAAAGTGAAGGGGACGACCCGGGATCCGAGCTCTTTTTTCAAAAAGCTGGCCACAGGCTGCCCGATTCCGGTGGCGTCAACCAATACCCTCTGGCATTTCCACTTTTTGAGGGTCTCTACCATTAAGGAATAAAGCTGGCTATGCGGTGTCCCTGTCCACTGGTAATGCTCGACAACCTTAAGGACCGGCTCGACCAGGGTGGAGCTGGCCCGCTGGACGGTGTCAACTTCTGCGATGGTGATGACGGTCGAGTCCAGCTTCTGCCGGCTGGCGATAAGGGATTCCTCTTTTGTCTCCTCTCTCTCCCCGGCCAGGTCAATGCCGGCAATATAGGCCTTGCCGTCCTCTGGCTCTTTCAGCCTGAGGTGAGCGCCGAGCATGCTTACGATTTGCTGCCGGGTTAAGAAACCTCCTCCTCCCTTAATAGGCAAGAGTAAATACTGGGTGCGAAAAAGGGGATGGTCCTCGCCTAGCCTGGCTCTCTCCCCCTCTACATAAGCTTTATAGTCGGGGTTATGTTTGGCCACTTCCTGCCAGTCGTAGCGGAAATGCCGTTTAATTCCGTCCTTTCGCTCGAGCTCAAGGTTGAGCTGCTTTATCTCTTCCAACAAGGTAGTATCATCCCAGGTAGTACCATAGTGAACCGTGGTCACATTGGTGGATGAACCCATGGGGCGAAACTCCTTGGTGTATTTCTCCTTGTTGACGTCCTGGGACTCGTCGATTTCCAGGAGGATGTCGGCGGTGTGGCCAACGACGGAGGCATGTTCCTCCGCTGAGAGGAATACCGCCCTGGCAGCTCCAAGGCAAACGATGTACCCCATCTCCGTTCGATAAATGCCCTCGTAGCCGAACTCGTCCAGCCTCTCTTTAAGACGGGCTATAGAGATAACCGTCTGTGGTTTGAAGGTAGGGGAGCACTTGACCAGGCTGCCTCCCTTGGCCATAAAAAGCGTTAAGAGAAGCACTTCCAGGTGAGCTGACAGCTCGTTCTTTCCTCCCTGCCTGGCAATCTCTACCGACAAAGTAAGGCCTTTGCTGTTCTGGATGCTGGCCAGGACTGCCCGGGCTACTTCCTGCTGGTACGGTCTTAATTTCATCTACGTGCTATTCCCACTCCGAATCCGACGCCGAGAGGAACGGCTACCTCGGTGAGGACCTTAGCGATAGCCTCCTTAAGTGACTTCTTCTGCTCTTTGGATATCTGGTACCGGGTTCTTACCAGGCGGGCGATGGTGTTGGCTGCCTCGAGGTGTAGATCGATGCGGTCGGGTTGGCCCTCAACGAGCTCACGCAGCTTTATGCGGAGCAAGGCGATTTCCTGGTCAACGCCGTCCACGTAGACGGCTTCTTCCATCTCGAGCTGCTCCGCCTCAGTCAACGCCCGGCTATAAAAGCCGTGCTTACGGGCGTTTTGATTCCCTGGGGGTGCTCCCTTTTTTGCCATTCTTTTGATTCTCCTGTACCTTCGCTTTCACCATGCCGTAGACAATCACATGAGCGGCAAGGTTATAGTCTTGCTTTGCTAGGGCTACGTGTAGTATCTTTAGTTTGGTACTCATTGCTGCACCTCGCTTTCGGAGTCTTCCTGGAGGGTGGCTTGCTCGTCCTGGATGTACAGGTCCATGGTTGCCTGGGGTGAGGCAATTGTGGCCAGCAGCGGAGCTCCCTGGCGCTGCAGGTTGAGAATGCGAGCCAGGCTGGCGGGGTGAATCTTGGTGTTGAACTGGATAGTGGTCACCTGGCCATTGTCGTCGAACTTGGTTCTTGTTGACAGGCCGGTGATTTCGGGGATCATTATCTCGATCTTCATTGACGATCACCTCCTTTCGCTATGTCTCGATTGAACTTCTCCTTGACGGCCTGGGATATCCAGGTCCCGATATCGATGCCGGCCACGGACGCTCCGGCCCTGGCCAGGCGCCGAGCCTTCGGGTCGAAGTTCCTGATGTGGTAGCCTTTCTTACCTTTGGGCTTACTTTTCAATAAAGTCTGCATTTTTCCACCTCTCAAAGTTATTGCGAAGATCCTCCCCCGTTAGAATTGGGGTTGCGATCCCTTCTTCGCTTTCTGACTTCGCTTCGCTTGGCGAAACTCGGTAATCTGTGTTTCGGCTGTCGCCTATCCTAGTAATGCTGATATGGGCAAAGTTGGTGTCGTGTGGTATATCGTTTAGCTGAGTCATGACTCTCTCTCCGAACTCCCAATTTTGGGGGGCTCCGTCAACAATGAGTCTTGCCTGGTATCGCCACCTTTTGGGGACCCCCGACAGGCAGTGGGGGCAGCCCCTCCCGAGGCATAATTCGCTTCGCTGCCCGGTCCAGTGCTTGATAATGCTCTTGATCGAAGTGAAGTCGATAGTGGCAATGATGGTCTCTCCCTCTTTGATTTTGAGCCACATAGAGATCCCCCTTTACTGCTTAAGCTTATGCTTAAGCTTTTACTTCTACTTCTACTAACGCTTTTAGAGATATTGTTAACGCTTAAGCTTGGACTTAAGCGCTTGTCGAGCAGGCCGATTGAACCTTTGAGGTGCTGAGGGATGACGTCCAGGTATATAGCTGTGGTCTGAATATTTTCATGACCGAGGAGCTCCTGGATCGCCTTGAGCTGGGCGCCCTGCTCTAGCAAGGTGGTGGCAAAAAAATGGCGCAAGGTATGTGGCGATAAATCGTGGATGCCGGCAGCCAACGCGTATTTCTTAACAATGTTGTAGCACTCCTTCTCCTTTATCGAGAAGATCCTATCAGCGGAGCTGATCCCCTGCTTGCAGATATAGGCCTTTAAGGGCTTGACCAGGTGCTGAGCCAACGGTATGACTCTGTCCTTGCTCCCCTTACCTTGCTTGACATGAATGAACCCATTGGCTATATCGCAGGGCCGCAGCCTCAAAAGCTCTGCCTTCCTCAACCCCGTGAAAGCAAGCATCAGGATTATGAGGGTGTCGCGCTCCTTTATACTTGCCCACTTATCGGTCCGGCCAGCGATAACGGCCAGCATCGAGCGTACCTGGTCGCTCGAGTGATAGCTCGGTATCCTGCGCCGTCTTTTAAGGGACACCTTGAACTCGATACCGATATACTTCATGAAAGGCTTAATAGCGAAGTAGTACGCCTCTACCGATGCCGGCGCGTAGCCGCTATCACGCAAGAGGGCTAAGAACTTTTTCCCCATGTAGGCTGACGGCGGCTGCCCGTCCAGGAAAATCATGAAAGCCCGCAGCCTCTGCGTTGACTCTCGCAAATACTGCGGGCTTATATCCTCCAGGGATAGCTCATCGAGGTAGGATGCGAACTGGGCGATGGTTCCGACTGCTGATTCAAGCGACATCTGACTTCCTCCCTTCACGTGATTTGAGAAAGTGTAAAGGGCTGCCAGGAATCCTCGCAACGGGCACCGGGGGCTTAACATTACCTATAAGCATCATTCTGGCTATGCTCCTCAGCTTTGGTATACTGGTCTTTGGCCGGCGGCGTTCCATATACATCTGGTTGACCCTGGCGCTTATGTGGCTTTATGCCCTGCTTGCCGGGATGCATCCGCCGATAATTCGGGCGGCAATCATGGGAAGCCTGTTTTTAATAGCTGAATATCTGGGGAGGCAGCGAAGCGCCATAATTGCCCTGGCGTTCGCTGCCGCAGTGATGGTGGGAGTCCAACCCTATGTCTTGTGGAGCGTATCTTTTCAGCTCAGTTTTCTGGCCATGGCCGGTCTTATTCTCCTGTATCCTTACTTCCAAGCGTGGGGGAGAAGGGGTGTTGCTTCCTTATTTGGAGCTAGAGAAAAGATTGCGGCCGCAGGCGGTATGATAACCGACGGCTTTGCCGTAACCCTGGCAGCTATCGTGGCAGTTGGGCCGCTTATAGCTTATAACTTTGGTATAGTCTCCCTGGTTGCCTTGCCGGCAACTTTCTTCTCATTGCCTGCTCTGCCCTTTATCATAGTCACGGCAGCGTTAGTCGCCTTCGTGGGACTACTTGCTTCGCTTGCGGCTCAAATACTCGGCTGGCTGTCCTGGCTTTTTCTCAGCTATCTCATTTTGGTAGTTCAAGGCTTTGATGCCCTGCCCCACTCTTCATTAGAGGTGGCCACTGTTTCTACCTGGCATATCTGGGGGTACTATGCTATATTGGCCGGAGTTATAGCACTCCTCAACCACCGAAAACAGTTGGCTGTTTTTTTCTCCAGATTGACTTCGGGAATAAAGAAAGTCGCGGAAGGCGTTCCTAAACCCCACCTCGGCTTTTCCACGAAATGGCTTATCCTTCCCCTTTTGGTAGTAGCTATTCTGGTGTGGTCTGTGGCTCTGACCACGCCCGATGACAGGCTTCACGTGAGTTTTCTTGATATCGGACAGGGAGATGCTATCCTGATTCAGACGCCCAATGGCCAGGACATACTCATTGATGGCGGTCCTGACCCCCAGAAAATTAATCTGGAGCTGGGCGAGAAGCTTCCCTTCTGGGATAGGACGATAGACCTCGTGGTCTGCACTCAACCTCACGCCGACCATGTCACAGGCCTGGTAGAGGTCCTTCAGAGGTACAAAGTGAAGCAAGTGCTTGACCCAGAAATATCCTACAACTCCTCTATCTATCAGGAATGGCTCAGGCTTGTTGAAGATAAAGGAATCGAACATAACATAGCCCGGGCCGGACAGGAGATTGATTTGGGCAACGGAATTACTATAGAAATACTTAACCCTCTCGCAGAGTTTTTTCAAGGGACTAGCTGCGATATAGATAACAATGGGGTAGTGTTAAAGCTGGCCTGGAACAAAGTTAGCTTCCTGTTTACTGCCGACATCAGAGAAGAAGCTGAATTCGAGCTTATCGGGCAGCGAGCCAATTTGAAAAGCACTGTGCTTAAAGTCGCCCATCATGGCAGCGAGACTTCCACCACCTCGCAGTTTTTGGCCGCGGTTGCCCCTGAGGTGGCAGTGATTTCGGTGGGGGCGGACAACACCTTTGGTCACCCCAGCCCCGATGTGGTGGAGAGACTGACTGACAGGGTGGGTGAGGACAACGTTTATCGCACAGATGAGGATGGCACCATCGAACTCATTACCGATGGGGAGAGGTTGTGGCTAAGGAGGGACTCTTAAGGCTATATTAGGGCCGTGCAAAATCTTATGTAAAGTTTTAAACGATCGAGGGTGGAAGAGTTCCTTGGTAGGATTATGTTGGACTAGGGGGTGTTGTGCCTGTGCTCAGTTCGCCGAGAGAGCTATTTTCTATTTCCTTCCAGAGGCTAACGTTGACCTCCAAGTCGTCCAATTTGGTTTGCGATAACTGACGGACTCCAGAACTGTCCAACAAGGTTATTTGAACCTTACCACCAACGCCAAAGATTCCGGCTCTAATGATGTCATTAATAATGCGGAATGCAACTAATTGTGCTTTATACAGCTGCATTCTAGCTACGCTCAAGTGGGCAAGGCAATGGACAGTGAACTGACCAACGAATCCCCCACTCCCAGCCGCACAGAAACCTCGCTCAGTGTGTTCTTCGACATTGCCACGAGGATCAACTTCGAAAATCCAATACTTGTCATTAGTTTTGCCGCAGAAGATAGTGTGTAATTGAGGTGCTGGCAAGCCAGGTACCGCTATTGTATGCTCTGCAGTATCTTTAATAATCGGGAAGATAATGTCCCTCATCGACATTTTGAGGTCTGCAACTGGTCTGGAAAATATGCCACGCTGACCTCTGAATTTGTCTTCCAAGGCATCACGAACCCTTTGTTGCATGCCAACTTCTCCAGAAGTACCGAACAGAATATTTGAACCGAGCGGAAATATCTTCTGCACTCCGTCCCGTGCAATCAATTGGCCACTCTGTAAGAATGTCTCCCGGCTATCCGAGGCGAAAACTATTCCTTCGGTAGTAAGTGATGCTAGTAGAACAGTCATAGACTAGTCAAAGTTAAAGACAGATTTGCTAGCAAATTCAGGATAGTCACTATAGACTTTTCTCAGCAGGTCAAGAAAGTTCAACGAGCAGACATCATTCTTCCGAGCTTGGAGTTCGTCCACCATATTTGCGTTTGCGGTCTGTTGTAGTGCAGCTGCCCTCAATACTCCCTTTGATGTTGGATAGTATGTCTTCCAAGTCTGCCATGGAACATCTTCTGTCGCTATCATTCCTTCTTGGACTAGTATTCTTAAATCATCATAGATATTAAAGCAGATTGGTCCCAAATGGTACGGCTCAAACTCATACAGACCTGGGAATTTTCTCGTGAAATAAAAAATCCCCTTCATGATTCTGAGCGGGTCCATTGGCGCTACCTCAGCACTTTCACCGGTAGGCTGAGCTATGAACAATAACAGCCAATCCTTGCCAGTCATTTGTCCTCCTTTTTTGGTGGCGCTTCCAATATAACACACCACCTTTCCCGATTTCTATTCGCTTTTGGCGCGCGGTTAAGAGGAGTTTGACAAATAGTTGTGAATATCATAATATAGACATCCAGATACATATAACAATAGTTTAATAAAACTTTGACAATTTGTCAATACAGCAGCTCATAAATCTATATTTATAGAAGTGAGGCAACTAATTTGGATACCACAAATTTAACGTCAAGTCGACGCAAGAGGCGAGGCAATAATAAACGTATCAGGGAATCCGTGACCTTCAAATTACCTGTGGATTTAGTAAGGCGTCTAGGACATTATGCCGTAGACTACCGCCCCGTAGAGAAGTCTGAGGTGGTTGAAGAAGCTTTAGATAAATTCCTGACTGATAAAGGCTACTAACTAGAAGATTTTTTAGATCGTAAAGAGTGTTTGTGCTGTCTGTATAATCCGAACATTGTAAAAACTAGCTTATCCTTCTTGCACAAACTCGAATTTCATTAGAATGACCAACCTACCCTTTCGATAGTACCATTGCCTGTTTACAAGAACTGATAGCGTGCAATATAAATTACTCTTTCTTTTGTGTAGCGAGGACAATGTTTATCGCACAGATGAGGATGGCACCATCGAACTCATTACCGATGGTGAAAGGCTGTGGCTAAGATTTACCAAGAGTGAAGAGTTGTAACCCTCCTTGACCGCATCCGCCGCTCACTCCAGGTGAGCCGTATTGCGATGGTAGAAGTAGGCAGGGACCCAACTACGAACGGCACCTAACTTTCTCCTGAATTCCGTCGGCAGCCCGAGATATGAGATAAATATCCATAGATAATAGACTCGCCGCAGCAGCGCGGCAGCGAAACCATCGAAGACACGATTCCCCAACTGAACCAACACCAGATTCCTGCCCATATATATTACCTGCCCTTTAAACTTGTAACGGAAGGGACGCTGGTCCTGACCTTGCATGGTGCGGACGATATTCCTGGCACAGGCCGGGCCCTGTCGCCCAGCCACCTGCTGGGTTGGGGGATAGGGTACCGAGCCATTCTCTTGTAATGAATAAGCGCAATCCCCGAGTACGTAGACCCCGGGTGACTCAGGGACTTCCATATACCGGTTCACCACGATGCGCCCACCCTTCGCCTTCTCGAAAGGCAGCGATTCCACAACAGCCACCGGCTTCACCCCCGCTACCCAAATAATAGTGCGAGTCGGTATAGTCTGCCCATCGGCAGTCTGAATACCACCTGACCAGACCTTGGTAATACGAGTTTTCAATAAAACCTCAATTCCTCGAGAGCGCAGCCGGCTGATAGCCAGTTCCGACATTTTAGCTTTCATGCCAGATAAGAGAGCATCTTGTGCCTCGACCAGGAGCACTCGAACCTCAGGCGTCAGAGAAGGGTAGTTCCGTATCAGCGCCTTGCGCACGAAGTCCTGAATAGCCGCCGCCAGTTCTATCCCGGTGGGTCCACCTCCCACCACCACAACAGTGAGTAGCTCACGCTGGCGTTGTTCATCTCCTTCCCGCAATGCCGCCTCGTAGTTGTCCAAAATGTGATTGTGGATGCTGATAGCATCTCTCAGAGATTTCAAGATTAGCGAATTTTCCTCGACATCGGCCATCCCAAAGAAATTGGTAGTGCTGCCCAGGGCTACCACCAAATAGTCCCACTCCAGCTCTCCAGCATCGGTGCTGACTACCTTCCTCTCCACATCTATGCCCTGTATCTGGCTCTGCTTGAACTTAACCGATCCTTCAGCACCCCTTTGTCTCAGCAGGGCATGCAAGGGAAAAGAGATATGATTGGGCTCAACGCTCCCGCTGACTACTTGCCATATAAAAGGCAGGGGGTGATGATAATCCTGCTGGTCCACCAGTGTTACCTCTAGCCCCGGCGCACCAGCGGATGCCTTTTTCAACTCCAGTGCCGCGCTAATCCCCGCCGCTCCCGCGCCCAGGATAAGCACTCTCTTCTTGTCTCCACCCACGGCCATCTCACACTAAAGGAACTTTTGCTGATTTTAATAAGGTTAACGTTAGTTTATCCAGATGTCAATGATAATATTAGGAGGCTTTTACCAGCTACCGCGTGTCATGCGGCTTGCCTGAATCACTTAATTGGAGTATTCTTCTAAACGGGAACCATAGCTCAGCCGATTAGGGCACAGGTAGCAGGAATATGGGAATAGAAACGGAAATTCGGTATCTGGATGATATGAAGATGGTCCTTTACGACAAGGCATGGGTAAGAACCGCCTCCAACTTCGAGGTTTATTATATGAAGCGAGGGCTCGAGGAGAAAGATGGCTTAAGATATGATATTACGACAATTCCGCCCAAGATGCTGGGGCAGGAATTTGTAAAAACAAAAGGACATTACCACATCGGGGGATACCAAGAACTATATATTGTTTTGGAAGGAGAGGGAATTTTTTTGATGCAAAAGCAAGGAGAGGGGGAAATCCAGGATGTTTGCTATATAAAGGCAACGAAGGGAGATTGTGTTTTAGTTCCTTCTTCTTACGGACATGTAACAATCAATCCCGCTTCAAAAATATTGAAAATGGGAAATTGGATATCAAAAGAATGCAAATCCGACTATGAAAGTATTGAAACAAAAGGAGGATTTTCGTATTACTACACGCAAGCCGGGTGGATCAAAAATAAAAATTATGAAGAAGTTCCTGAACTTCGTTCTGAAATGCCCCTGGAATCAATGCCGAGAAATTTAGATTTCTTGAAAGGGCCTAAAACTAAATAAAAGGGACTTTATCCCCGATTGTCGGCTTGACAACGAAGGCTTCGCTGCCGGGCTGCGCGATTCTTTCATCTATGGGTAATGCTAAACAGGGTTGACCCAACCCATATAGATGCGATAAACTTTATAAAGCAGTACCTCGCCCGGTTCACTATTTCAAGTGACTAGGGTAGAGCTGAAAGGGCATAGTCGGTCGGGAAGATGTGTGGGCAAGTCAACAGACACAGCAGTGGGGTGGCTGGGTGAAAGCTTTAATCTTAGCTGCCGGCAAAGGCACAAGACTTAAGCCGCTAACCAACACTGTCCCGAAGCACCTCCTGCCAGTGGGCAATAAGCCGATTTTATTTCATATGCTGGACTATATAAAAGAAACTGACATCAAAGATATCGGCATCGTCGTATCTCCAGACTCCGGCCCTTACATAGAGGAAGCCATGGATAGTAGCTCGGAGTGGGGAGGGAAGATTACATTCATCGTCCAGCCTGAACCCCTGGGGCTGGCGCACGCTGTCAAGGTAGCCCAGGGCTTCCTCGGCGATTCGCCTTTTCTCATGCTCCTGGGCGATAACCTCATCCAAGAAGGCGTCAAAGATTTCCTGGGCGAGTTCCACGTTTCCAACTCCGATGCTAGCATTCTCCTCAAGGAAGTGCCCGACCCCAGGGCTTTTGGCGTAGCTGAGCTTGACTCTTCAAGAAGAGTGGTACATCTGGTAGAAAAGCCCAAAAAACCCAAGAGCAACCTGGCCATAATCGGAGTTTACCTTTTCACCGCTGAGATTCACAAAGCTATAGCTCAGACAAAGCCTTCCTGGCGGGGAGAACTGGAGATAACCGATGCCATCCAGAAGCTTTTGGAGATGGGAAGGGAGGTTAGAAGCCACCTTCTCCGGGGGTGGTGGCTTGACATTGGCAGCAATGATGGACTCATTGAGGCTAATCGTGTTGTTCTTGATACCTTCTTGAAGCGGGACATTAAAGGGGAAGTGGATTCGCAAAGCCTCATCGTCGGCAGAGTCCAAATCGGAGAGGGAACAAATTTAGAAAGCAGCCGTGTTCAAGGTCCGATATTCATCGCGCCAAATTGTCGGATAAAAAATTCCCTTATCAAACCTTTCACCAACATCGGGGCTGGGACGGTGGTCGAGGATTCATACCTGGAGAATTCGGTAATACTGGAAAATTGCCAAATTTTGAAAATCCAGCACCTGGCTGACAGCGTCATAGGTAGAAATACAGTATTAGATGGACAGGGGAAAAGCCCTGAGAAGATAAGGCTGTTCATAGGTGATGATTGTAAAGTGGAATTGGAGTAGAAAATCATGCAGAGGTTGTTGATTGTTTCAAATAGGCTGCCTATCACTATCCAGGAGAAAAAAGGCGATTTGCACATTGAGCCCAGTGCTGGTGGCCTGGCTACAAGTCTAAGTTCGTGGTACAAATCCTGCAACAGCATCTGGATAGGATGGGCGGGCATAGGCCGGAAAAAAATAAAAGATGAAACAGATATCGTGGCGAGATTGCTATCTGAAAACTGCTACCCGGTTTCTCTCTCCGAGTACAATGTCGAAGCCTACTACCACGGGTTTTGTAACAGAACTATCTGGCCCCTTTTTCACTACTTCCCCCTCTATGCGGAATACAGCGAAAATTTCTGGCAGGCTTATGAAAGAGTCAATACAGCTTTCGCCAACGCAGTTGCTGAAATTGCCAAACCTAATGATATTATCTGGATACACGATTATCACCTAATGCTCCTCCCCAAGCTCCTGAGAGAAAGGTTGCCAAAGGCAACAGTAGGTTTCTTCCTCCACATCCCCTTTCCGTCTTTTGAAATATTTCGCTTGTTACCATGGCGTAAACAAATTCTGGAAGGACTGTTAGGCGCAGACCTCGTAGGTTTTCACACCTATGACTACACCGGGCACTTTCTGGACAGCGTGCATAGTCTATTGGGTTACGAAGCGGCTATGGGGCAGATCACCGTGGCCGATCGGGTAGTGAGGTCAGATGCATTTCCCATGGGAATAAACTATGAACAATTCTCCAGCGCTGCCCAGGACCCAAAGGTGCAAAAGGAGAGAAAAAGGTTTCGCAAAAAACTAGGAGACTGCCAGGTAATTCTTTCAGTAGACCGTCTGGATTACACCAAAGGCATCCCCCAGCGATTGAGAGCTTTCAGTGTGTTTCTGGACAGGAACCCAAAGTTCAAGAGGAAGGTAATTTTTGTTCTGCTGGTAGTCCCCTCACGCACAGGAGTGGAACGCTATATGCAGATGAAGAAACAAGTAGACGGACTTGTGGGTGAAATCAACGGAAAACATGGGGCTATAGGCTGGATGCCAATCTGGTACCTATACCGCTTTTTACCCTTCCACTCCCTCGCCTCCCTTTACAGCCTGGCCGATGTTGCCCTTATTACCCCTCTCAGAGACGGGATGAATCTTGTAGCCAAAGAATACACGACAACTAAGACAGACGGGAAGGGGGTTTTAATACTTAGTGAGACTGCCGGAGCTGCTCAAGAGCTGGGGGAGGCGATTATAATAAATGCCAATAACCAGGAAGAGATTGCCCAGGCACTGGCAGAAGCCCTGGAAATGCCAGAACAAGAGCAAATAGAGCGCAACCGCATAATGCAGAAACGCCTGCGTCGTTACACCGTGGTGCGATGGGCAAATGAATTTATGGATAAACTGCTTCACACCAAGAAACTTCAGCGTGAGATGAAAGAAAAGACATTGCCCTATGAGATGCAGAAGAAATTAGCCAGCGATTTTCAAGAGAGCGATAAAGCATTACTCCTATTGGATTATGATGGCACACTTGCCCCTTTTTCATCCAAACCAGTGGAAGCAACGCCAGGTGCCAAGCTCCTGAGATTGCTTGAAAAGTTTACCAAGAATCCTGGAAACGAAGTAGTGCTCATCAGTGGACGCGATAAAGATACCCTGGAGAAATGGTTTGGCGGTCTCAATGTGGGGTTGGTGGCTGAACATGGCGCGTGGATAAAAGAAAAGGGTGGAGGATGGGAAACGATAGAAACCCTGACAAGTGAGTGGAAGGAAGAGGTATATCCGATACTGGAGTCATGGGTGGATAGAACCCCAAGCTCCTTCATCGAAGAAAAAGAATTCTCCCTTGTCTGGCATTATAGAAAAGCTGACCCCAGGCTAGGTGAGCTTCGAGCCCGGGAGTTGATAAACAATCTCTCAAATACAATTGCCAATTTAAACCTTCAGGTGTTGGAAGGAAGTAAGATAGTAGAGGTGAAAAACACCGACATAAATAAGGGGCGCGCAGCTTCGAGATGGATTTTGAGAGAGAAATGGGACTTTATATTGGCACTGGGCGATGATTGGACAGATGAGGATACTTTCAAGGTCCTCCCTTCTACAGCGTGGTCTATAAAGGTGGGGTTTGGCGCTTCGGCAGCTAGATTCAGCCTTAGTTCCTCAAGCAAAGCGACTTCTTTATTAAGAAAAATGGTAAGAGGGCAGTGAAAGTCCGGACAAAAATGTAGAATTATGCCTGATAAATCAGGCAACTACAAAAATCGGACCCTCTTCGGCTTGCTCAACTTGACCCACGGGTGAAAGCTGATTATGCATTCAGTACAGACTTCCTTGCTCACAGCCCCACTTACAACCATGTTTATGGCCATGAGATAATCGGCAATCCTATCAGGAAGGAGAAAATGCTGTTCCACATACTCTCTGCCCCTTTTGCCCATCGTCTCAGCAGCCTCGAGGTTCTCCAGGAAATAGATTACCTTTTGTGCCGTCTTGCGTGGTGTCTGGTAAAAGTAACCGGTATCGCCGTCCTGAATCTGAAGGGGTATGGCACCCACATCAGCGCCTATCACCGGTTTGCCCTTCCACAATGCCTCAGCAATCACCAACCCGAAGCCTTCTCTGGTAGATGGTTGCATTATCACTCTGGCGGCCCGCTGGAGGGCGTTCACTTCTACCCAGTTCTCCAGACGGTCGTCCATCGACAGATTTAGCACGTGGATGCCCTCATCGTCCTTTGTGTCTTCATAAACTCGGGACAGAATTCTCTCTCCTTCCGGGTCATCGGCGGCCAAGCCACCCGCCAGTACAAGCTGGCATTCTCTTTCCTTCCTCACCCAGCGGTAGGTGGCAATAGTCCTGTCTATTCCCTTCCAGGGGTCAAATCTCCCAATCTGAGCAATGATTGGGACCTTCGGGTCTATGTGGTATTTAGTGAGGACCCTGTCTATCTCCCCCTGGCTCAATTCCCTATTCTTCTCAGAAAGAGGGTCAATGAAGGGAGGGATTATGAACTTGGGCACCGGCCACCGTGAGATAATGTAGTTAGCCGCCGAAAATATGGCGGCCTCATATCGCCCAGCCCAGTCGCTAAAGAACTTCCACAAACTAGGGTTGCCCTCTATAGTCTCTATATCCATATCTATGTGGCATCTCCAGAGCCAGGTTTCCCCCGGTCTTCTGAGATAGTAATTCAAGCCCAGTGGCTGTGGGTCATGCACATCTATCACGTCAGGTTCGTAGTCAATAAGATTCTGCCTGGCACAATCCTCGAGGGCACAAAGGTAAGTATGTCGACGCTCTGGACTGAAGGAGCCTGTCTTGCCCTGTAATAAGTTGTGTAGCTCCTTCGTGGCCTCGAAATACTCTCTGCTGCCACAAACAACCTTCCACTCAGTTTCCACACCCAGCATATTCAGGAACGGGACAGCGCTGTAAAGCATCTCAGCGACACCACCACCTTGGGCGCTAGAATTCAGGGTTAGCATTTTTAGGCCTTTCACCCGCTGAGCTATCTTCTGCAGTCTCTCCAGTCTCTTCAAGCTCTTCTCCCCCAAGATAGGGACATAAGCCTCCGGAGGAGACGTGGAGAAAGGGCAAAAGTTCTTTCTCTTACTATAGACGGTTCCGTCTGCCAGTATGGAAGAGCCGCCTGCTTTTGTCATTCAAAATCCTCGCTTTACAAGCCACACCAAACCGAAGCCACCTTACGCCACATAATTGGCTGATTTTACACCTGATAATGCACGCTGACAAGCCTCCGATTTAAATCATCTAAGATCTAATCGAGATATCGGAGGAGGTAGCCTTGAAATTAAAGATGGTGCACCCAGCTACAATTGATAAGTTCCACTATTCTGCCCAGCAAATTACTGAAAGCAGAAATATAGATATCTTTCAGGCAGGTTTAGGCGCAATTAGAACTTAGTATCTCCTCCAGGATCTCTGTCCATCTGTCCCCCAGGAGCCTGGTGTCCAACTTGACTTGTGTGGCGCCTATTTTAACTGCGCCGTCAAGATATTTACCCATAACTCCCCTTACCCCTCTTATCTTAAGAGGGGAATTAACGGTCTGGGGTTTTATTACAATTTGCCTTCCCTGTGTGGAAACAGAGCTTACCTCGGCCCGCGTAGCCAGAACCTTGATTTTCACAATGTAAAGAAGATTTTCCACAGGCCGGGGCAAAGCGCCAAATCTATCTTTGAATTCCCGAGCCATGTCCTCTAATTCCTCAACATGCTCCACCCTGGCCAGTCTGTGGTAAAGGCTTAACCGAGTATTTAGATTGGGAACATACTCTTCCGGTATGTGGGCGGCTAAGGGCAGGGCTATGCTGGGCAATTCCTTCTCTTCCCCGGCAATGACGCTCTTCCTCGCTTCGCCAGTTTGCTTGGCTTTCAACTCCTCCACTGCCTCAGCCAGCAACTGGCAATAAAGGTCAAAGCCCAGGGCAGCGATATGCCCGCTTTGCCTGACGCCTAAAAGATTACCCGCCCCCCGAATTTCCAGGTCCTTCATAGCGATACCGAATCCCGAACCCAGTTCGGTAGCCTCGAAGATAGTCCTGAGCCTCTTATAAGCCTGGGGGGTTAGCTGCTTCCCCTCGTCAAAGAAGAAATAAGCATACGCCTGGTTGATACCGCGACCCACCCGGCCCCTCAACTGATAAAGCTGAGCCAGGCCGAACCTGTCAGCCCGGTCAATGATCAGCGTATTGACATTAGGCATATCCAGACCTAACTGGATAATAGTGGTGGTCACCAGAATGTCATACTTGCCAGCGATAAAATCCGTCATCACCTTTTCCAATTGTTCTTCGGGCATTCGTCCGTGAGCTATGGCTATTCGAGCTTCGGGCACTAAATCCTGTAATTTGCTGGCAACCCAGGCAATGCTCTGAACGCGGTTATGGACAAAGAAGACCTGACCATTCCTCTCCAGTTCCCGCAATATCACCTGCCTGACCAGAGTGCCATCATAAACCCCAACATAGGTCTGGACAGACAGGCGTTCTTCGGGAGGCGTTTCCACGATACTCATATCCCTGATTCCGGTTAAAGACATGTGAAGGGTACGCGGGATAGGAGTAGCACTGAGAGCCAGGGTGTCCACTTCCTTCCTTATCTGCCTGAGTTTTTCTTTCTGCACCACGCCGAACTGTTGTTCCTCATCGATTATCACCACTCCCAGATCTTTGAATGTGATGTCTTTTTGCAACAGGCGATGAGTGCCAATACATATGTCCACAGTGCCATTGGCTAAGCCTTCAAGGATTTCCCTTTCTTTTTCCGGTGGACAGAAGCGGCTCAGCATTTCTACTCTTAAGGGAAAAGTCTGCAACCTCTCAGTAAAGGTAATGAAATGCTGCTGAGCCAGCACGGTGGTCGGGACCAGAATAGCTACCTCTTTATTATCCATAACCGCCTTAAAAGCAGCCCGCAATGCTATCTCGGTTTTGCCATAGCCCACGTCTCCACAGATGAGCCGGTCCATGGGCTTAGCTTTTTCCATGTCCTCTTTAACCGTCATGATTGCCTCAATCTGGTCCGGTGTTTCCATATAAGGAAACGATGCTTCTAGCTCCTGCTGCCATAGTGAATCTTCACAGAAAGCGAAACCAGGAGCTACCTCCCGGGCAGCATAAAGGTCAAGCAACTCACGAGCAATTTCCGCCACCGATTCTTTAACCCTTTTCTTTGTCCGTTGCCATTCCGGGGTTCTCAAACGGCTCAAGCGTGGTGCCTGATCGCCGGCACCGATATAGCGGCTGACGCGGTCTATCCGTTCAACAGGCACATAGAGCTTGTCACCAGCGGCATACTCTAAAATAAGGTATTCTCTCTCCATTCCATCGGAGGACCTCCTGACCAGACCGTGGAACCTGGCGATGCCATGGTCAACATGGACGACATAATCGCCGGGAGCTAACTGAGGAGGAAACCATTGGTGAGGTATTGGCCTCTTCTTCCCAGCACTCAACCTCTGTTGAGTGCTGGGTCGCGGCTGCTTCACAAAGCCGAAGAGCTCGACATCAGTAATAAGGGTCAGCCTGTCATCCAGTAGCCAGCCTCCGTCCAGTGAGCCCTGGAGCACAGTGATGGAACCGGGCGAAGGTATCTGCTCCATTTGTGATGCCGGCGAAGTATGAATGTCCTCTTTCTGGAGAAGTTCAGCCAGACGATTTGCCTGATGGCTGACTACGAAAACGCGCTGTTTTTGTTCCACCATTTGCCTAGCTGTTTTGAGGAACCTTTCCAGCTGGCTTCCGTAACTCTGGGCTTTGATGAAGGGCAAAGTCTGTCCATAACCGGTAGCTGACGGCTGATAGCTGACAGCTGACAGCAGCGCCAGGCGATGCCTTTCTTTCATCTGCGACTCTAATTCTTCCCAGGTGAGGTAAGGAGAGGGAAAGTCCTCAGGCAGCTCGCTTTTTTCCATCTTTGCGGCTCTTAATTCTTGAGTTTCCTCGTTTAGCCTGATGATGGTAAGTTCGATTCCTTCAGGGTCATCGAGAACAAGCAAGGCATCGCCGCCGAGGTAATCCAAGACGCTTCCATCCACCACTTCAGAGCTATCAGCTCCTGCCCAGTACTCAACAAGATTGAGTACTGGGTCTTTGGTCGGGGTGACAATCACCGAGGATACGGGGCTGGTTGAGCGCTGGCTTTCCGGGTCGAAACTCCTCATGCTCTCTATCTGGTTGCCAAAGAACTCTATTCGAACTGGCAACTGGCTGCACGGGGGAAAGACATCAATAATCCCTCCCCGCTTGCTCATCTGTCCGGGCACCTCGACAACGTCCTCCACTTCGTAGCCCATGCTTTGCCATCGGCGCAGCAGCTCCAAGGGCTCAGCAGCCATGCCCGGCTTTAGAACATGGCAGGCAGCGGCAAAATCCCTTTGCGGGATGGTCTTACTCATGATTGCCAGAGCTGAGGTCACCACCAGGGGAGGCTTATCGCCCTCTTCATAAAGGGCTAAGGTGGCTAATGCCCTCAACCTCTCCATCATCTGATAGCTGACAGCCGATAGATGAGAGCTATCATAAGGCAGGAAGTCGAGCTCGGGGAGACGATGCAACTCGGCCGAAGGGGAACACCAGGCTCGAAGCTGCTCGTGAAGCTTCCTGGCACTCTCAGGCTGGCCGGTCACCACCATGAGGGGCAAATCGAGCTCTTCGTAAAGAGCGGCAATCAAGTAAGGTTTGGCGGCATCAAGTATGGTTGTCTTATGCTCACCTTCTAGTGTGGACAGCCCCCCCAGCAGTTGCCTGTAGGCAGGCATCTCTTTGAGCAAAGAAAGCAAAAGAGAAAGATTCATTGGTTGTCCTTCGTTAGCCAATCAAGCCTCATTATAGTGACCTCGATAAATCATTGCCAATTTGACCGGCAAACCAAAGGTTCGCGCTGAGTGCAAATCACAATCTTCTCAAACTACAGGCGCTCTGACGAGGAAATGTAGTGGCAGACTTTGTATCCGCCTTGCTTAGAAGGCGGATACCTACGCGATCGCATATATAGATTGCATTCTGAATTTGAAGGGGGAAATGTTGACCAGCAATTTGAAGAGGCAATTGACAGGTTATGACCCGAACGTCCCGACGCCACCCGAAACTGTATCGTGGCTTGTTAACTCCCTAAGACTGATACAAGCGATGCCTTGGTGTTAATCATTATCACCCTGAACAAAACAAGCAAATGTGCAATTCCACCGTTAGGAATATTGCGGCCCCGGCTCAACTCCCTGAGTCCTAATCGTGAACAACATTCACACCCCGCCCCTCGAGTTCAGGTATGTATATGTTGAGCGAGTCTGAGCTCAGCGGATTTCCCCTGAGGTCAATCCCATCCTCTTCTGAGAGCCCTTCATTCTGCACCAAAGACGTTATGTCGCTGATCTGATTGGTCGCAAGACCAAGATAGATCTTTACGCCCTCTCTCTCGACAGTCCACCGTTCCCCTTCCCAGCCAACCTCCCCGAGCTTGGTTAGTCCGTTAAGAGCAGAAACATCGACGATGTAATTGGAATCGAGGTAGAGAGTCCTCAGATTGGTGAGGCCGGCCAGAGGCGAGATATCACCTACCAGGTTGTCCCCAAGATCGAGATGCCTCAGATTGGTGAGACTGGCCAGAGGAGAGATATCGTTTATCCGGTTGTCTGAAATCCAGAGGTGATGCAGATTGGTGAGATTGGCCAGAGGAGAGATATCGCTTATCCGATTTTCGCTAAGGTGGAGAGCCCCCAGGTTGGTGAGACCGGCGAGGGGCGAGATATTGCTTATCTGCTTACCCGGAAGCATGAGCTCATTCAAGCTGGTGAGGTCGGCAAGATCAAAGAGCTCACTATCACTTATCTCCCTCACTGAGAGGCAGAGATGTGTCAGATTGGTGAGGCTGGTCAGCAAGGGGATGTCGTTTACCGAGTTGATATCAACGCAGAGCCATGTCAGGTTGATGAAGTTGCCTAGAGGCGACATATCGCTAATCGGGTTATTCAGCACGTTGAGATGCGCCAGGTTGGTTAGCTTGGCCAGGGGCTCAATGTCACCTATGTTTGTCTGCTCAAGCTCGAGCACCGTAAGGTCGGTGAGGTCACTCAGGGGCCACATATCGCCTATCTGATTATATGCAAGATTGAGCTCCGTAAGATTGGTCAGGCTGGCCAGGGGCGATATGTCGCTTACCTGGTTCCAGTCAAGGTGAAGACAGGTCAGGTAGGACAGGTTCCCGAGAGCCGATACATCATCTAACTGGTTCCAGGCAAGATGGAGGGAGGTCAGGTTAGAGAGATCAGTCAGAGGCGATATATCACTTACCCGGTTGCCATCCAGGTCGAGCCCCGTCAAGTTTGTAAGGTTGGCCAGAGGAGAGATGTCACTTATCTGGTTATCTTGAAGATAGAGGTCTGTCAGGTTGGTGAGGTTCACCAGAGGTGAGATATCACCTATTTGGTTACTGTGAGCCTGGAAGCAGGTCAGGCTCGTGAGATCGGCCACAGGCGAGATATCACTTATTTGATTACACGCAAGATGGAGGATGCTTAGCCTAGTGAGGTTGGCCACAGGCGAGATATCGCTTATCGGGTTGCCCCCAAGGTCGAGCGAGGTCAATTTGGTGAGATTGGCCAGAACTGAGACATCGCTTATCAGGTTGTACCCAAGCGAGAGCCTTGTCAGGTTGGTGAGGTTAGCCAGAGGCGAGATATCACTTATCCAGTCATTCTCGAGGAGGTGGAGCTCCTTCAAGCTGGTGAGGTTGGTCATAGCCGAGATGTCACTTATCTGGTTACTCTGAAGATACAGCTCTGACAGGCCAGTGGCGTACTCCAGGCCAGTCAGGTTGCAGATGCCCCTTTCCTCGGCATGAAGGGAGGTAAACCCTTCCATATCTTGAGAGTAAATGGGACGCTCGACTACGCCGATGGTTTGCCTGATGGCCGCCTCAAGGTTAAGGTCAACGAAAATCACCACTTCGTCTTGTTTGAAGTCGGCGGTGATGGAGTAGTCACCGTTCATGGTGATGCTGGTTGAGGCAGCGTTGATATCATCAATGGTGGCCACATCACCAGTCCAGTTGACAAAGCGGTAGCCTTCCCCAGGCTCGGCCACCAAGTTGACCACCTCACCTTCGCTATAGGTATACGTGTCTTCTCCAGGGGTGGTTACCAATCCTCCAGTGGTACTGGTAATGGTGAGGTCATACTCAACACCGCCACCACCACAGCTTACCATCCCGGCAATTAAGGCTACCGTAATCAGGAAGGTGCTAACCCTTGCCATGTAATGGCGTCTACTCGAACTAAGTATTATATTCACATTTCACCTTCATATTTTGTAATTGCTTGATTCATCAAGCATAATCTCCCAATATTCTTCCTGCCAATGTGCAGTTTCACCCTCACCTTAATCCTCTCCCATCGAGGGAGAGGGATTTCAGCCTCAGGTGTACTCTGGACCTCTTCTTCGCCGCCTCGTTGCCAATACAGTGACTGCTACTGAAACCAGCACAAACAAGCCTACCATAGCCATCTTCTCAGCTGGAGTAGTGTTGACGACTACGGCGCTTACTACCACGGCAGGCACCAGCCCAGTCCTCACTATCGGCTTCAGGGTAGGATGCTCAGTTATGAACTCGGCTATCGGTGGGCTGACCTTGTAATAGAGGCCTACCAGAGCTTGTCCCAGTGGGTTGGTGAGCAGGTATTCATCTCTGAATTCACGGAGAATTTCTATTTCCCCTGCCATGGGCGTGCCGTAGGCTGCAGTGGCGATGAAGCACAGCGGAACAGGCTCAGCTGGTTTGACAGTAAGGTCATAGAGAAATGGTGATTGGTCTCCGGTAAAACTCCGGAGAGTTACCCTGATTTCCACATATCCTCCCTCAGGAGTTTCAGTCAAGGGAACTCCATTTTCAACTGTCTCCCAGGCCGACCAAATACTCCCGTTATGGGAGCTTCTGGCCTCAGCTTTAATCAAGGTGCCTTCTGGCTCTTCACTAGTCCAGGAAATAGTCTCCCAAGAGGTATCATCTTCGCTGCTATTGTGGACAACTGTCCAGTTGCCGCTTCTTGGGGCAATCGTTGTTAGCACCACACCAGTCATGTCACTGTAACTGTAATGCCCCCAGGTCCCGCTTAATCGCTTGGACAGGTCAATGGTGTTGGTCTCAGGATCAATCCGATGGATATACTCGCTATACTTATCGGTGGCCCAAACCTTGCCTGCCGCATCCACGGCAATGCCTGAAGGTCCGGCAAAACCCCCTATTTCATCTATCAAGTTCCCATCGTTGTCATAGCGAAGAACGCTGTCGCGGCAGGTATCCGCTACCCAGACATGGTTATCCTTGGCAGTGACCACAACGCCTCTGGCACAACCATCCAGAGTATCCTTCACCCAAATCATTTCATCAGTTTCTATGTCAATCTTGAAGAGTTTATTACTTTCCCACCCGGTCAGGAATAGGTGACCAAGGTAATCCAGGGTAAGGGCATATTGTTCGTATGTCAAATTTACTACACGGATTGACTCCAGATCAGAGGGATCAACGCGCAGAAGTTCAGTAGGAATGGGCTCAGTAGGACTGGGCCATCTCTGCAGCGACCAGAGAATACCATTTCTATCTATGGTCGCTCCACTGGCATGGTGGTCCCATGGCGAGACATCGACCACATCCAGAATCTCACCTGTGGCGCCGTCAATATAATAGAATTTCTCCAGAGACCCGGTTCCGACCCAAAGGTTATTTTCAGCATCAACTGCCAAACCCCTGGGAGATGTACCCCAATAATCCGTGTCGTAAGGCCCTTCATAGGTTCCGGGAATATATGTTCCTTCGTACCCAGGCACCAGAACAACCTCAAAAAGCACGCATTCGTCCTGACTCCAGGGAAGGATTTCGGCCTCCGTGATATCGCCGTCTCCGTCAAGGTCTCGTGAGGTCTGAATTATGCCATCTTCATTTCTATCTATATACTGACCCGCTTCATAAAGCCCGATTTTCACGACCGCGCCGGTTGTTCTGAGGCCTACCCAGACGTTACCCTCAAGGTCAACGCTTGTTCTCGAGGGACTGCCTCCATAGAGTGCCACCCGATAACGTCCCAGTTCATCCCCTGTCTCTGTGTCAACCTTAGAAACCACCCCCTCGTCGCCAGAAACCCAGATAAATGGCAAATTCACTGGTTCATCGGAGAGCTGTAGTCGATTTTCAACTATCTCTACCCCCATCGACACCCCTTCCTCAAAATCAGCATCTGTAGTATAGGTCCTTTCAGCCTGGGTAGAGGCTGGACTCTCTTGCGCAGAAACACTCAATACCCCAGCGAAAATCATCACTACGCCAAGTGAAATTGCCGCGATTCTTCTTATTTTCATCCTCCTATTATCCTCCTTCATCGACTAGGGTTTAGTCACAGGCTAGCCTTGCCAAAATCTCAAGCTTGCGTTATGTCGCCCCGCACTGTCCATCGGACATCACCAAGCATCACCGCACCCAGCACAGGGACAAGTGTAATCCGAGAAGAGTTGATTATACTGCGGTAGGAAAAAAGAGCCCAGTTCAGCTGTCTATATGCACTTAACTGAGCATCGTGGGAACTACCGCAACCCTCCAACGCACACACTTGACCACCGGCCTTGATGTTAGTCTTGAAGTTCTGTTTCTTAGAGGGGCTACTCTTGTAGAATCTATTATACCGCTATCTGACAAATTGTCAATAGTTAGTCTCTTCCAAGTATACACTTTTTGGAGTAAAAACTTAAGAGAGTGTACTCGTTCATATGATTAGTGACACCCCCTCCTTTCTTTTGTTTTGTTGATAAAGCTTAAGAAATTCCTGTGGAGTAAGGTATCCCAGTGCCTGGTGGGGTCGTACGGTATTATATACCCTTTC
>Ga0307432_1000051_pt1 | contig 103423 bp, 89 predicted proteins | sample SalMarWE160150MG_FD_202158 | JGI IMG/M metagenome (GOLD analysis project Ga0307432, IMG submission 202158) | Salt marsh sediment microbial communities from the Plum Island Ecosystem LTER, Massachusetts, United States - WE1603-150 | ecosystem: Environmental > Aquatic > Marine > Intertidal zone >...
TCTTTGATAGCACTGCGATACTTGCCAGGTGCCCATATCCCGGAACTTTGCTGTAAACATTCATAGCGCCGCCATTATAGCGTCCTTTCATAACTTGTGTGTCACTAATCTATCTGAACTAGATCAGTGCTGGGTTTACATGACAGCAATTTCTTTTTTAACTCTTTTAGCCAGGTTAGTGATTTGAGCTCGCGCTGCAAAATATATCTTATATACTCGTGCAATACTTGCTCTAACTCCGAGGATAATTCCGGTTTTACTCTGACCCGCCTTGCAGTAGCATAGTCACAGTTTTGCCACAAACGAAGAACCTTCAAAGCCCCGACCGAAAGGGGGAGAGAGGGTTTTAAGGAGATTGCTTCGATTTGCTCGTAACGGTGATTTTCTTCAGAATTACAATGAGGACATAAGAGCCCCCCCCTGCCAGGGCTGAAAAAATTGACTACCGGCTTGAGGGGCGAATCACAGCTAACACATCGGCGCAACTGGGGACGGTAACCAAGATAGTGAAGAAGATGTAGCTCAAAATAACGCAATATAGCTTCATTGCTGTCCGGCTCGCTCAATTGATTTAAGATATCAAGCAATAAATCAAACAAAGGACGATTCTCACCGCCCTCAACAGTAAAGGAATCAATAAGCTCTAAGATGTAAAGGCCACAGGCCATGCGCCATAAATCACTTTTCAAAGCCAGGAAACCATTTATCGTTTGACTTTGGGTGACAATATCGAGATTGCGCCCTTTAGCTAGCAACATCAAGCTATGCGTCAATGGTTCTACATTGCCACCCAATTTGCTCTTGGGGCGACAAGCTCCCTTAGCTACTGCTCTTAACTTGCCAAATTCTGGACTATAAATAGTGATAATCTTGTCAAACTCGCCCAGCTTGGTTTGTTTTAAGATGACTCCTTGTGTTTGATAACTCCGAGGTGTACCCAACTTTAATCCCAAACTCTAGACACTAAATCCTAAACAAATCTGAATACAATTTACCACATTTTATTAGTCTGTCAAATACAATTTTTAGGAAAACGTACCTGTTACGATGGCTGTTGGGTGCGGGTAACCTCATTTGGCCAACCAGTACTTGGTCTTTCTAAATCGGGTAGCGTTATCGGAGCAGCAGGCTGAGGGATAAAAGAAGGCTGTATTATAGATTCCCCAGAAAATGGCATCGCCACCCTGCTGGGACTTAAAGATTACGTTTGATGAAGGTAGAAATTGCCCTCAGGGATTAAAAATCCCTTTCACAATGATTACCAGCCTCCTCGAAAAATGTGCCCCAGGCTGTGTGCATAATTTGGGATTGACAAACCCTGGGAATTGGCTGTTATCAATCCTAATTACACTATTTCCAGTCTGACTCTGGTATCCTCTTTAGCTGCCTTTACTCGAAGTAGCGTTCGTAACGCTTGGGCTACGCGACCCTGCCTGCCGATGACTCTTCCCTTGTCATCGGGAGCGACCTCTAATTTAATTAGTAAGCCTTCATCACTATTTTCCTCAGTGATATTTACCGCGTCGGGTTCTGCCACAATGGCTTTAATAATGTATTCCAGCAGGTCTTTCATTTCGCCTCCTTAACAGTTAGTTTTTGGTCTGAGGTCGGCTTAACTTTATCCATAATGCCTAGTTTGCCGAGCAAGCTGCGCACCGTATCTGTAGGCTGCGCTCCATAGCTAAGCCACTTTAAAGCTTTTTCTCCATCAATGCTGACAGTTGGGGGGTCAGTCAAAGGATTGTAATGGCCGATAATATCAATAAATTTACCATCACGGGGAGAGCGACTATCGGCTACTACCACTCGGTAGGATGGTCTGTTTTTCCTCCCCATACGGCGTAATCTGATTTTAACCATTTAATAAGGTGATTATCTCCTAAGTGCAAATGTTTGTCAATGGCTTCTGGCTTAGAGGGCATACTTTAATAATCTGGCGGCACAGAAATAAGAAAATTATATAGTGGTCGGGCAGGTCAGGCAATGATTTTGGGAGAGAATACATAGACGGTTGTTGTTTTGAATCTCCTCCTTAGCAAAGCTAGTTGTGGTTTATATATCCTAATCCTTCTTTCCTCGCATGTAACCGGCATGTTAAGCGCTTTTGATATGACTTTCTCCTCTACTTTCCCTTCGCATATTATGGCGGCTTCAGCTTGATTTGCCCCTAGCTCTATAAGCATGGGCAATGGCAATGCTTTTTGCTCATCAGTATCTATCATGCTTGCCAGATACTCAAGTTCACTCTTTTTAAAGAAGTGGGTGCTGCCATCGTTACATACCACATGGGGATATTTCTCATTTAATAAATAAAAGAGTTTATTTTCTTTGCTCTGCCGTTTTTGACTCTGTGGTAACCCAGTATTCACTAACCTGAGTTCGCCTCTTAAGCAATTCTGAAGCATGTTTTCATAGGGAGATTGTTTTGCTTCATCTTGTAATGGCTCAGGCATTTGTTTATCCTCGGGCAACCAGGACTTTCACACGTTTCAGCCGTGCTTTCTCCTCTCTATCTCTTTCCTCAAACTTCATATTTAAGTACTTTATCGTCACCTGTAGTCCTGGGATTACTATATATTCTAGGGCATTGGTTATCCTTTTTGTCCTATTTATTTCCATTGCCAGTAATTCAAAATTCCTCTGAAGCTCAGCTAATTCTACAATAGCTCTGAGAGATTCTTCAGATAGCTGTGCTGCATGGTCCAACCACGAGGAGGTGTCAACCAGATTATACCCTTTCAGTGGCTTCACGTTGCCCATGAGCTCGAAAGACGGAATTCGCACACCTGCAACATTTCCTAAGCCAGCAGTGACTTTTAAATCAACCTCAGTAGCTATTAATTCCTTTTCCAGCGCTATGTAACCATGATACCCAGCGGCAACTGATAGCGCCTTATAAAGTTTGGATAATTCATCAAGTAGTTTTCTTTTAGCTTCCACTGTATCTCTCGCTGTCTGTAGGAATTCCATGGTTAGTATGGAAAGCCTGTCCTTTACTATCTTTTGTACTCTTTGGGCCAAGTAAAGCCTGCGTTTCAGTTTTACCAGCTCGATTTTTGTAGGTCTAACTTTAATTAATTCCGGCATTTCCCCTACACCTGCTTCTACCTCCGATATTTTGGAAGGTACTTTTTAATGAAGTCCTCTTTAATTAGTTTCAAGTCTTCTTCAGGCAGTGTTGAAAATAGCTCCCAGGCTATATCCAGGGTATCTTCTATCGTTCTTTTCTCCCCTTCACCTTGAGATATAAATTTTCTCTCGAACTCATCTGCGCCGGTCAAATATATTTTATCCCTTTCACCCAGTGCTTCAGCACCTATAATGGTGGATATCTCCCTGAGATAACATCCTTCAGCATAAGCAGCATAGGATTGCATGAAAACATTGTTGTGGTCCTCTCTGGTCTTACCCGGCCCAATCCCCTCTTTCATCATTCGGGAAAGGGATAAGAATACATCTATTGGTGGGTATATCCCTTTCCTTTCCAGATTTCGAGAAAGGACAATCTGACCCTCAGTTATATAGCCGGTAAGATCGGGTATGGGATGTGTTATATCATCGTCAGGCATGGTCAAGATGGGCATTATAGTTACTGAGCCTTCTTTACCAAAAATCCTGCCTGCTCTCTCATACATCGTGGCCAGGTCAGTGTACATATACCCGGGATATCCCCTTCTTGAGGGTATCTCTTCACGCATGGAAGAAAGTTCGCGGAGAGCTTCGCAATAATTGGTCATGTCGGTGAGTATGACCAGTACATGCATATTCTGTTTCCATGCCAGATATTCGGCTGCGGTTAAAGCTAGCCTTGGTGTTGATATTCGCTCAATAACAGGGTCTGACGCGGTATTGATGAAGGCTACAGTTCTCTCCAGTGCACCTGTCCTCTCAAGATTCCTCATGAAAAAAGAGGCATCATCGTAACTGATACCAATAGCAGCAAATACTAAAGCGAATCTTTCCTCCTTGCCCTTTACGGTTGCCTGTCTGATTATTTGAGCTACAATTCGGTTATGAGGCAGGCCTGAGCCGCTAAATATGGGCAATTTTTGCCCTCTAACTAATGCGTTTAAGCCATCTATCGCCGAGATTCCCGTTTCAATAAACTCTGCTGGAGGCTGGCGGAGTGCAGGGTTTACAGGCTCACCATTAATATCCAGGTAATCTTCGGGGATCACCCGTGGACCTCCATCTATTGGTTCTCCCATCCCATTAAAGATCCTACCTAAGATGTCAATAGATACTGGCAACTTCAAGGTTTCGCCTTTACACCTTATCTTGCTTCCGATGAGGTCCACTTCGCTGACGCCACCAAAGACCTCGATTATAGCTGCTTTCTCACTGATGTCTATTGCTTGACCACCTTTCACCTCACCATTCCCAAGTTGAACGTCGACCATCTCATTAAATTTTATGCCAGGTATGCTTTCAGCTATGAGCAAAGACCCCTTAGCCTTACTAATTGCTCTTCCTTCTTTAACGTAAAGTGAGGAGAAATCCATAAAAGCCCTCCTTTTCTCAGGGAACGCGTTTGCCAGTTACCAAGCTTTGTTCCATCTCTGACCACAATTCCTTGACTCTCTGTTCAAAGACCTCATTTGGTATATCCTTCATCCTGGATATTCTGTACACCATTGGCGATGAACGGATGCTCTCAATGCCTGCCCCCGAATTTAACATCTCCTGAGCTAGTTCATAAAACTTCATTATAGTTTTAAGCATGAGGCCAGCTTTGGCTGGCACACAGTAGGTATCGACTTCGTGATAGGCGCTTTGCTGGAGAAAGTCCTCGCGTATCATCCTGGTGATAAGAAGCAATAATTTGTCTCCTTCGGGTAAAGCTTCGGGACCGACGAGTCTCACAATTTCCTCCAGCTCAGCCTCCTGCTGCAATACTCTCAAGGCACTAGCTCTGGTATTCTCCCACCCCGGGTCGTGCTCATTCCACCAATCTTTAACTGCGTCTACATAAAGACTATAACTGGTAAGCCAGCTTATGCTAGGGAAATGTCTCTTGTTTGCCAGCGAAACATCTAAGGCATACAAGGCATCTATTATTCTAAGTGTGTTTTGGGTTACCGGTTCGCTGAAGTCAGCTCCTGGGGGACTTACAGCACCGGCTACTGTTACTGAGCCCTTTCTTTCAGGACTGCCTAAGCATTCAACCATTCCTGCTCTTTCATAAAAAGAAGAAAGGCGGGAGCCCATATATGAAGGAAAGCCTTCCTCCCCTGGCATTTCCTCCAGTCTTCCACTCATCTCCCTCATGGCTTCAGCCCATCTCGAAGTTGAATCAGCAACCACCAAAATATCGTAACCCATGTCCCGGAAGTACTCGGCCATAGTAATACCAACAAAAATACTTGCTTCCCTAGCCACAACAGGCATGTTAGAGGTGTTGGCTATGAAGATCTCTTTCTCTTGTAACAATCTTCCTGTGTTAGGGTCCTTGAGTTCTCTAAAGCTAGTAAGCACGTCAGACATCTCGTTACCCCTTTCGCCGCAGCCAATGTAGATGTTCAGGTGTGTCTGAGCCCATCTGGCCAGCTGCTGCAAGGCAACGGTTTTTCCAGTACCAAAGCCCCCGGGTATCGAAGCCTTGCCACCAAGAGCTAAGGGGAACATGTAATCCAAAATTCGCATGCCAGTAGTGAGCAAGCCCGAAGGATCGAACCTCTCCTTATAGGGTCTGGGCTTTCTTACTGGCCACTCTTGCATCAGTGTGAGTTCTTTTACTTCACTATCATGCTCTATCCAAGCTACAGGCTCTTCGACAGTGTAGTCGCCTTGGCGTATCTCTTTTATCGTGCCTTTGATTCCCACCGGCACCATTATCCTGTGTTCTATTAGATTGGTCTCGGGCACTACGCCTATTATATCCCCTTGGCCAACAGAATCCCCGACCTTTACTTTGGGTGTGAACTGCCATTTCTTGTCGCGGGGAAGAGCTGAAGCTTTGGCGCCCCGTTTTATAAATGGGCCAGTATTCTCACCCAGGGTGAGCAAGGACTTTTGTAGTCCATCGTAAATAGAGCCCACAAGTCCGGGGCCCAGCTCTGCACTTAGGATTCTTCCCGTTCCTATTACCACCTCGCCAACTTTCAATCCCAGAGTATCCTCGTGTGCTTGAATTATCGCCCTGTTTCCTTCCAGTCCTACTATCTCCCCGACAAGCCCTTCTTCACCTATCTCGACGACTTCATAAACCTGGGAACCTTTCATGGCATCGGCGATGACTAGGGGACCTGAAACTCTCCATATTTTGCCCATATCTTCAACCTCCTGCTATTGCTATAATTTCAAATTTCTACTTCAAATCCTATAGATTCTCTGATAAGTGCCCTGTAATATTCCCTGATATCCGGGTACTTTGTGCCAAACTTTGACGGGACTTCGACAATTACAGGAGTCGTTCCTTTCCCTTTTTTAACTTGGGTCACCAGATCCTCAACGTATTCTGCATAGTCTTCCAATATAATTGCTATGCCAACATCAGGCGTGGCTAGCAGCTCGGTTAGAGCTTTCTTTACATTGTCACGGACATCATGATCGCCCTTTATCGTGTAATGCTTGCTGATACCAGCCAACCTCATTGCATTGACCAGCTCTTCGTCTCCTATGACAGCTATATCTAGTTGTTTGATAGGCATCATGTCACAGCACCAAATAATTCTTTATTTCCTGAACGGGAACACCATCGACTATTGTTTTTAGAACTAGCCGCAAGTTCCGGACCTCAACCTCTTTGAGGATTAAATACCAGGCCATCACCAACGGGGATAGCACTCGTGGTGACAACATTTCCTTGAGCATCCTGAACTTATGCTTATCGATAATTTCATCTACAGCCGTGATGTTTTTGGTTTTATCGTAATTAGTGGATACTTCATTTGCTATATCCTGATATTGGGTATCCTCCAGTCTGGCAGGTATGTCGGTCATTTTAAGGGGTAGTAATTCTTTAATGGCTTTGTCTGTAATCCTATAGCCGCCGGCAATAACAAATTCAGCAGCATCGGGTCCTATGCCTTCAATTATAGCTCTCGAGGCAATTTGCAGGTTTGTTAGGTCTATCACTAAGCCGAAGGCTTGGGTAAGTACAGAACCATCTTTTATTCTTCTTGCCATGTTTAATATGCTTTTATAATACTCACCGTCTAAGTTAGCCTCAACAAAGAGCTTCGACTTTGCGCTTTTATCTGTTTTGTATTGTTCCAGGGCAGGTACATAATCTCCCAGTTTGCACTTGATGAGTAGCTGGATGATGTCATCTACATTCTCAGCGTTAAGAAGTTCGTCTAGCAATGAATTATTATGGATAATCCCGACCGGTATCATACTGGCTTTTTTCCCACCCGAGATGCCTTGCAAAGCAGCTTTAATATTGGAGACATCATACTTCACCACGTATGCTCCGGATACCTTCAGTATCTCTTTAGGCAGGAACTTAAATGATTCTACATATCGGATGCGCTGCGCGAGATAACCCCACAAGCATTCATCTAGATAATCAAAAGTCTTAACAGGTAATTCCTCCAGGTAGCTTCCTATATCGGTCTCCCTGATGATTGCCAGCGCATCCTGGAGGTTGGGCGCTGTCATCATTTTATCTATATGTTCGGAGGTGACAGTTTTAGGTTCCTCGCCTTTCAGACAAGCAGATATAAATGCATATTTCGGACTAAGCACGTCATTCCTTTAGGGAGCTTCAAAGAGTTCATTGCTTATCGTGGGCAGCAACTTTGGTAACAGCATCTCGAGTCTGGTTTCGTAAGTGTTATCTATCCTGAGCTTTCCCTCAAGGTCCTCAGCTATGACCCCTCCCAAGCAATTGGATTCTCTGACCTCCACTATCTTGCCGGATAATTCCTTATCTGCTTTAAGAAACTTTTTTACATTGCTTACATCTTTGGGAGAAACGTAAATTCTGGCTTTATCTGCGCCGAGTCCCTCCATAGCTTCCCTGATCAAGTTTAGAAAATGGGTTTCATCGCTTGAAATTTGGGGCAATTCCTTCCGCGCCCCGTCAATTATTTTGGCGATTGTGTCAGCTTTCGCACTCGATAGCTGCTGTCGCGCCTTGATAGAGGCCTGAGCCGAAATTCTCGCAACCTCCTCCTCTGCCTCTCCTAGCATTCTGCCCCTCTCTTCCTCGAATCTCACTTCCCTCTGCCTTTTGGCTTTCTCTATCTCTTCTTGCGCTTTCTCCTCAGCTTCTCTTATTATATTCTGAGCTTCCAGCTTCACTTTGCTGACAACGGCTTCACTTATTTTTTCCATTTTAGACGCCTTAAAAAAGTCCTAACATGGCCAATGCCATTATGGCGAATACCAGTCCCAGCACACCTATTAGCTCGACGAACACGGCTAACATCATGGCGTTAGTTAATATCCGCCCCTTTGTCTTGGGCAAAAGTGAGATACCCGAAGCGCACACAGAGCCCTGATACGCTCCCGAGAACGCTTCAGCAGCGGCAGTTATGACACCAATGCCCAATACTGCAAAACCCATACCACCACCGTTGGACATTGTACCGATGTTTTCAACTACCGTTACTAAAATAAGTATCAGTGTTATGAGGCCATAAAAGGTCTGGGTCATCGGTAGCGATGCCAGGAGTATGACATTCCTGAGCTGTCCTGGTTCTTCAGACAAAGTAGCTGCCCCAGCCGAGCCAGCGATACCGATGCCTATGGCTGAGCCGGCCAGGCCTCCGGCTAGGGCTATCGCGCCTCCGATGACTGCCAGGGATTCGGGGCTGATTAACATCTTACACCTCCATCAATGAAATATTTTTTAGCTGCGTTCACACTTTGACAAATACAGGTCGAGTCTTCAACCTAAACGGGCTGTATGCCCTGCCGCCTCCTTCATAGAACTTGAACAAGAACTCCACGAAACATAGCCTGAGGGAGTGCACAAAACATGTTATGGCGCTGAGAGCTAAATTCAGTACATGTCCAAGTAGCAGAACCAATATAAATATTAAGGTGCCAACGATAGCCTGGACTATTCCGACAGGCATCATGTTGTACAATAAATCTGCAATCAGGTTAAAGCAGTATGCCAGGTAATATGTGGCCAGCCCCACACCTGCCAGCCTGGCATATGACATAACATCGCCCAGTATGCCGGTGACATCAAAGAGCCAGAAGATACTGCCCAGGAAAGGGCCCTTCTCCATCAGGGAGGAGGCGACAATTAGCACTAGTCCGATAATTGCAACAGACATCAGTATAGTCGGTATTTGCCCGGTTAACCAGGGGATATCCATACCAAGTATGAAAACCATAATTAAGGGTATGGCACCAATTTGAAGCATAAATAGCCCGGCTTTGTTGGACACTACCGATTTCTGCCTCTCCTTTATTCCTCTAACGAGTGCGAGAACATGGGCTATGTTTACGTGAACCAGACCCATTACTATTGAGAATTGTATGAATAACACGGGGTCTGAAAACATTTCCTGAACTCTACTGAATATGGCAAGTGTTAGGCTCTCGATTCCAAAGAACTGGTAGAAGTTGCCCAAATAGCTTCCCGTAAGCAAACCAATAACCAGAGCAACACCACCACTTATGTAAATTATCTTCTGGAATAGTTTGAAACCTTCAGTTTTGGGGTCATCAACGAGAAGTCGCAGGCCAAGCCTTGCAAATAGTATGAGAAGGGCAGAGTACACTACGTCCCCCAGCATGATGCCAAAAAAAATGGCAAAGAAGTATGCTATTATCGGTGTGGGGTCCCATTCCCTATACTTTGGGGTACCAAACAAGTTTACAATGACCTCGAACGGCTTAACCGCGGTTGCATTCCTCATCCTGGTGGGGGGGTCCTCTGCTTGCCCTGGCTTTCTTGTGTCAATGAACACGTAGCCTATGTTCTCTCTGAGTTCGGAAATTGTATCTTCGACATTCCTCTCTGGAATCCACCCCTCGATTAAGGTGACGTATTTTGCCTCACAGGATTTGGCTAAAACTGCTAACCTTTCTGTTTCGGCTGATAATGCCTCCCTGAAAAGGACGAGCTTTTCTAGATTCTCCCTGGTTTTACTTTCAATCTCGGTATGTAACTTGGCCAGTTCTTCTTCAAGACTGTGAATATTACTGTCGGCTGCTTCAAGAAATTCTCTTATTGTCAAATCTTCCCCTAGTATCGGTAAAATCCTGCCTCCTCCATCCTCGACTGCAAACTCTATAGTTTCCTGATTTTCCGATTTGGCAATGGTATACAAGACGGTTTCGTGTTCTACTGTGCCCGACAGGCTCTCAAGTATGTAGTCTCTAAGTTTAGGGTATGAAGTTTCAAATAATTCGTTTGGGAACACAAAGACCCGAGAAAATAGATAGCTTCCAGAGAAATTTAAGTCTTGCAATTGAATATCGGCCTGCCGCTCCAGAGAGCCAAGATACTTGGTTAGTTCTGTTAGCTCCTTAATATCCTTGTTGAGTTTGGTGGCTCTTTGATGCACGTTGCTGAGCTTGGTACATAACAATCTTACTTCACTGTCAACTTCGTCAAACGGTCTGGTATATATAACTTCCACATCCTCTTTCAGCGATATTCTTTCTCCTTTTGGTATGTAAGCTAATATGTCGTTAATGCTGGTTAATAATTCACCGATTTTCCTTCGTTCCACTTCGATGGCTTCTTTGTCTACAGGCTTTAGCTCTTCGCTTTCCTCGACATGAAGCACACCAACGGTATGAAGGGTTTTGAGGGTCTTGGTGGAGTAATCCTTGGTAGTCACTACCCTGACTTTAGCCATAGGGTCAGATGTATTGACGATCAGAGGTACCATGTTAACTTCTGCCCGTGACAATATTCACTACGAGCTCCGTAGGCTCTTTTATTTTTTTATCAGCATTGATGCCGATTTCAGCAGCTTTCTTCTCAGAGTCCTTGATTTTTTCATCGGCCTCTGCTCTAGCCTTACTCACAATATTGTCACACTCGGTTTTTACCGCATCAAGGGGCAACGGAGAGGAAAGCATTTTCTTAGCCTCCTCCCTGGCTTCGAGGAGAATTTCGCTGGCTCTGGTCTTTGCCTCTTCGAGTATCTTTTCGGCTTCGGCCTCGAGGGCTTCTACATTAGGGGTGATTTCTTTGGTCATAACACGTCTTCTTGATAGTTCCCTGGGCTATTACTAGACAACATCTAAGCATAAGCTGTGTCTGTAATCGGGCGAATAATCATTTCAGCAACTGATGATTGATCGCATCCGTGATTATAACAAGGCGGTTCATTTTTGGCAAACTGGTACTCTCGGTAAGAGTCCACGCTCCTTACATATCAGCAACTTCAAAGTTTGTTATTAAAGTGGAATGCTTTATAATTCAAGATATGAGAGTGCAGGCATTACATGGTTGGGAGGTGAGCATTGCCCGAGCAAGGGAAATACAATTGAACCTGGCGAAAAGGGTGATAACTGAAAACGAAGTTATTAACCCACGCTTTGTTGCCGGTATTGACATATCTGCTCCTGATGCTCAAGGCATAGCAAGTGGAGCAGTGGTAGTTCTCCGTTATCCTGAGTTGAGCATAGTCGAGGTAGAGATAGCTCAAGGTAAGCTTACATTGCCCTATATTCCTGGCCTATTGTCTTTTCGAGAAAGCCCCTTGATTCTGGCTGCTTGTGAAAAACTATGTAATGTTCCCGATCTTATTCTGATTGACGGTCAAGGGATTGCTCATCCCAGGAGGTTCGGGCTAGCCTCACATGTGGGACTTTTCCTTGATTTGCCTACTATAGGTTGTGCAAAATCTATCCTCTGTGGCCAGCATCGGCCTGTGGGGGAAGAAGTTGGCTCTCATGCTGAACTGCTTGATAATGGGGAGCTTATTGGAGCAGCGTTAAAAACTAAATCTGGAGTGAAGCCAATATATGTTTCCGTGGGCCATAAGATTGACTTGGCATCGGCTTTACAATGGGTGATAAACTGCTGCCGTGGTTATAGACTTCCTGAACCTACCCGCTTGGCTCACCTCGCTGCCGGAGGAATGTTGACCTCCGAACCAAGCTGCCAGGGAAAGTTATTCGATTAAGGAGTATTTCAGATGCAAGAAGAGAGGGAAAATCTAGAAGCCTTACTTCGCCAAATCTCAGACATCATGGTGCATCTTTGACATCCCTGGCAAGGAAAGAGAAATTGCCAGGATAGAGGCAGAGTCAGCCCAACCTGATTTTTGGCGTGACCCGGCTAAGGCTCAAACTGTCATGCGGAAGCTCAGGAGCAAGAAGAATCTGGTCAATGCTTGGCGCGAGCTGGAGAAGAAGGCTACCAATCTTCAAGAAATGATTGTTCTGGCTATCGAAGAGGAAGATTACTCTCTCAAGGAAGAGATACAACTGGAGCTAAAAAAGCTGAGCTCTCGGTTTGAACAGTTGGAGAGCCAACAGCTTTTTACTGGCGATTACGATAGTCGAAATGCCATGCTCGCCCTTCATGCTGGTGCTGGTGGCACGGAGTCTCAGGATTGGGCAAACATGTTGCTCAGGATGTACTTGAGGTGGGCAGAGCGGCATGGCTATAAAGCTGAGGTCTTAGATGTCTCCCCGGGAGAAGAGGCTGGTATCAAAAGCGCTATCCTGGAGATTAAGGGGGATTGTGTCTATGGCTATCTCAAAGGTGAGCACGGGGTGCACAGGTTAGTGCGGCTTTCCCCCTTTGATGCTGATCATGCCCGCCATACATCTTTTGTCCTGGTGGAAGTCCTCCCTGAAGCGGAAGGGACGGTGGATGTCAAAATAGCCCCGGAGGACTTGAGAATAGATACCTTCAGGTCCAGTGGTCCTGGCGGGCAGCATATGCAAAAGACAAGCAGCGCTGTCAGGATAACTCACTTACCTACAGGGCTGATAGCTACTTGCCAGGGTCAGAGGTCTCAGCACCAAAACAAGGAAGCTGCTTTGAGAGTCCTTTATTCTCGCCTCCTTGAGTTGGAGCGTGGGAAGAAGGAGGAGGAAAGAGCCAAGATAAAAGGCGAGCGTATCGAAGCGGGTTGGGGAAATCAAATTAGAAGTTATGTTCTTCACCCCTACAAAATGGTAAAGGATCACCGCACCAATTACGAGGTCCACGATGCCGAAGCTGTGTTGGATGGAGAACTAGATGGATTTATCGCTGATTACCTTCGGTCTAAAGTAGGGAAATGATTAAACGTATTGCCTTAATAACTTCGGTGATTCTCTTGCTTGTAAGCCCCTCCCTCGTCGCAGCCGGGGATGATATTGCAGTTATAGATAGCGATGTAGAAGTAAATTTCCCAAGCCAGGCTGTGTTCACTCTTGAGGCTGAAAGCTATGTTGATATCGTTGATGTTCGTCTTTATTACCAGGTGGATAAGATGAACTACGCTGAAGTTGTCAGTGAGGGTTGGGCTGAGTTTACTTCAGCAAACAAGATAGAGGCTAATTGGGAGTGGGATATGGAGAATGCGAGCTTGCCCCCTGGTGCTGAAGTCATATATTGGTGGAGGATTGAGGATGCTGATGGGAACAGATTTGAGACCTCCCCCGAGATAATGCATTTCGATGATGAGCGCTATCTTTGGCAGAGCTTAACTGGTAACGTACCTCAGGGTGGTGAGCTGACTCTTTTCTGGTATGAAGGCGGTGATTCCTTCGCCCGAGAATTGATGGATACTTGCAAGGAAGGACTTGCCAGGTTGACCCAGGATATTGGTACCTATCCGGAAAGGCCCATCAATATATATATTTATGCCTCCACTAGTGATTTACAGGGGGCTATGATTTTTCCTCAGGAATGGACTGGCGGCGTTGCCTTTACTGAGTTTAGTACAATTGCGATCGGTATTTCACCAAGCGAACTTGATTGGGGCAAGAGGGCTCTGGTTCACGAGTTGACGCATCTTGTTGTTCATCAGGCAACTTTTAGCCCCTATGGACAGCTTCCTCTCTGGCTTGACGAAGGGTTAGCTATGCATAACGAGGGTGAGCTTGAGCCTGCTTTTTGCTCCTACCTAGAAGAGGCTATTTTGGAAGATGAGCTTATTTCGGTGCGCAGCCTGTGTAGTCCCTTTTCCGCTTACTATGAAATAGCTTGCCTTTCGTATGCTCAAAGCTATAGCCTTGTTGAGTACTTGCTGGATAATTATGGACAGGACAGGATGCTTGAATTGTTGACTATTTTGAAGCAGGGTAGTACCTACGATGAAGCTTTGACTGAGGTCTATGGTTTTGATATAGATGGTCTTGATGTTCATTGGCGAGGAACACTGTCGAATCCAGTAACTCAAGCTCAGAGGAGGGCGTGGCTACATCCTGCCTTAATTGGCGTATTGGCGGCATTAGCTACAGCACTTGCTTTGTGGGGGGCTCTGGCTCTGAAGCAGCGGGGCCGGCGAAAGTCGTCTGGGAAATCAACAACATAAGATAAGCCATGAAAGACTCTTTTACTGTTCACGATTTACCCCTTAGTGAGCGTCCCAGGGAGAGGCTGCTTAAGCTGGGCAGTGAAGCTCTTTCCGCCCAGGAAATTTTAGCTTTAATCCTGGGTCGAGGAATTAAAGGTGAATCCGTCATGGTGACTAGCCAGAAGCTGTTAAGCCGGTTTGGCAATCTCAAAGGTGTTGCCAATGCTTCTGTGGAGGAGTTGACCCAGACGAAAGGTATTGGGCTAGCCAAGGCGGCACAGATTAAAGCTGCCCTTGAATTGAGTAAGAGGCTGGAAGCCGATGCCGGTGAGAACCCCAAGCCGGTGCTCAAGTCCCCGGAGGATGTGGCTGCCATGATGAAGAGCAAGGTGAAAGGCAAAAAGAAGGAACATTTTTGGGTAATTTGCCTGGATACTAGAAACAGGTTAATAAATTGCAGGCCAGTTTCAATAGGCAGCCTGGACACGAGCATTGTTCATCCCCGTGAGGTGTTTAAGGAAGCAGTTTCCTCCTCCGCCGCTTCGGTAATCTTTGTGCACAATCATCCTTCGGGTGACCCCGAGCCATCCAAAGAAGATGTTGAGCTAACCAAGCGGCTGGCTAAAGCTGGCGAAATCGTAGGTATTGATGTCCTTGACCACATCATCGTCTGCGATAAGAGTTACTTAAGCCTGAAGGCTAGGGATTTGTTTTAATGGGCAAGCGAGTAATATGAGGACTGGCGAAAGAAGCGAGGTTTTCTTCTTCCCCTATGATATGGACAGAGCTTTCCTCAGAGGGTTGAGGACTCTTTTCTCCAGAATAGCCAATGTTGTCTCTACAGGTGATTCAGTAGCGGTGAAGGTTCACATGGGAGAATATGGCGGTAGCGCTTACCTCCGCTCGCCGATAGTACGCCGAGTATGTGATTTGATTAAAGAAGCTGGAGCTAAACCATTCGTCACGGATACCACTACTCTTTATCCCCTGGGGAGATTCACTGCCAGCCAATATCTGGCTACAGCAGCCTTCAATGGCTTCACCGAGGAATCATTGGGAGCGCCTGTCATTATCGCTGATGGGGAGCAGGGCTATGATGGCGAGTGGGTGGATACCCCCAGGCGTGTTTCTGATTGCTCTTTAGATAAAATAAAGATAGCCAGGGAGATTTTCGATGCCGACTCTATGATAGTTCTTTCTCATCTGAAGGGGCATGAGCTATCTGGCTTTGGCGGCTCTGTCAAGAATGTAGCTATGGGCTGTGTTACCAAGGAGTCGAAAGCTGCTCAACATAGGGTAAATCGTGGTGTCATCGACCTCTCCAAGTGCACGGGCTGTGGACAATGTGTTGAAGCTTGTGCCTTCAAAGCCTTGTCTTTACTTGAGGAGAAAATAGTGCGTGATGAAGAAAAATGCGTGAATTGTAATAATTGCCTTTATACTTGCTCAGAGGGTGTTTTTTCCTTGCTTCCCCAGGCTAAAGAGAGGTTTCAGGTTTATCTGGCTCACGCTGCCGCCGGGGTGCTAAGCCGATTTCACTCCAAAGTGGCTTTCATCAATTTCGTCCAGGATGTAACGCCCTTGTGTGACTGCGTTACACCATCAGGTTTGCCAGTAGTTCCCGATATTGGCATCCTTGCCTCCATAGATGTGGTAGCTATTGACAAGGCATCGTTGGACTTGATTGCTCAAAGCAAGCCCGTAGGGAAATTTGCCAGCGTCAGCTCTCCCGATATACTGGGCAAGATAAATGGTACGGACAGTCTGGTTCAAATAAGAACTGCCCAAAAACTTGACTTGGGCAACATTGAATACCAGCTAAAAGAGCAAAAATAAGAATGCAAAATGACAGAGCAACGGTAAATAAAAATTTAAAATGCAAAAAGCAAAGATGCAAGGAAAGGCATAAGTTTTTTCGATTTGTGCATTTTAGTTTGTAGTTTTGATTTTTTATCTTTGAATTTTAATCTTTCTTAGGATTTAATCCCTGTTTAGAACGCTTTATGGAGTAGCATGGAAGATATTGAGTTGGCTCGCTCTCTTTTGGAGGAAGAGAAATGGAATCTCGTTGTAGTGAAGGGAGGGCAAGTTCTTTTCAGTTCCAGAGAGCGGGGAGTAGCCCCCTTTTTCCGGGCTGTTAAGAGTATGGGGGCAAGTTTACATAATGCTGCACTAGCTGACCGAATTGTGGGCTCGGCTATAGCTATGCTTTGCCTTCAGGCTCGAATAACCTCGGTGTATGCTGGCATAGCGAGCCAGGGAGCGCTTGATATGCTGAAAGGGCAAGGGGTGACCATTAGTAGTAAGAGCACAGTTCCTTATATCTCTAACTATGATGGCACAGACTTGTGTCCTTTCGAGAAGCTGGCAGGGAGTTGTCAAGGGCCTTCTCAATTGTTTGCAGCGTTACAGTCTCTTTTTGCGGAAGGTGACCAGTGAAAAGAATTTGGCAGCTTGCATTATTATCTTTGCTTTTGTTGGCTTTATTAGTTTCACCTTCGGCTGGTTGTTATTCTTGGTGGGGTGGCGAAGACGTCCTCCGCCTCTGGGATGTCGGTCCCATAACGCTTGACCCGGCGATTTCTGCAGACATGTCTTCTCATACCTACGTCATGCATATCTTCTCTGGCTTGGTTCGCCTTGACCATGAGCTGAATATAGTGCCTGATATTGCTGAGAACTGGGAGACAAGCCCCGATGGTAAAACATATACCTTTTACCTGCGGCAGGGAGTGAAATTTCATGACGGTGGAGAGGTCAAAGCTGCCGATTTCAAATACTCCTGGGAGCGAGCTTGCGACCCTGACACCGAATCTGGCACAGCAGCTACGTATTTGGGCGATATCGTTGGTGCCAAGGATATGCTGGCGGGAGAAACGGGAGAAATCTCTGGGGTCGAAGTTATTGGTGACTACACTCTTCGGGTTACCATTGATGCTCCCAGGGCTTACTTCCTGAGCAAGCTAGCTTATCCCACCGCCTTTGTGGTTGATAGGGCTAATGTGGAATCCGGGAAAAACTGGTGGCGGGAGCCAAACGGGACAGGGCCATTTAAGCTAAAGGAATGGAAAGAAGGGCAGTGGTTGATTTTGGAGCGCAGCCAGATTTATTACGGCGAGCCGGCTAAACTGGAACAGGTCGCCTATCTTCTGTCTGGTGTGCCTATGACCCTGTACGAGACAGAGGAGATTGATGTCGTTTCTGTTTACTTGGACTACATCGACCGAGTAAGTGATGAGACTGGCCCGTTTTATCCCGAGTTAGCCGTAACCCCCGAGCTTAGCCTTTATTATATTGGCTTCAACACTGCCCAACCTCCCTTCGACGACGTTAATGTCCGTCGTGCATTCTGTCACGCTGTGGATAAAGAGCGTATCGCTAAGGTGATATTGAGGGACATGGTAAATGAAGCTGATGGTATTTTGCCGCCGGGCATGCCTGGCTATAACGAAGCTCTCGAAGGACTGGACTACGATGTGGAAAGGGCGAAAGAGTGCATCGCCGCTTCGAGATATGGAGATGCCTCGAACTTGCCTCCTATCACCCTGACTCTTGATGGCTATGGCAATAGCATTCCCAGTTATCTAGGCGCCATCATCCAGGAATGGCTGCAAAACCTCGGCGTGGAAATCTCGGTGAGGCAACTGGAACCAGAGAATTTCATTTATAACCTGAAACAAGAGAGGGATGAGATGTTTGTAATGGGCTGGATAGCTGATTACCCCGACCCTCATAATTTCCTGGATGTCCTGTTCTATACCGGAAGCGAAGTTAATATCTCCGAATATAGAAACCCCACCCTGGACGCTTTGCTTGACCAGGCAGCTATAGAACAGGATGGGGCTGTCCGCCTGGCTATGTACCAGCAAGCTGAGCAACTGGTAGTTGATGACGCCCCTTGCCTCCCCCTGTTCCATGGTGCCAACTATATCCTGGTAGAGCCCTATGTCAAAGGCTACGAGCTCAGTCCCCTGGGTATTCCCGACCTGAGCAGGGTATATCGGGAGTAGTTCTAGCTCGTGGGGTGGGGATTTATTCCCCGCCAGGAGCTAAATTCCAAATCCCACAATCCAAGCTCTAAACAAATCCAAATATCAAAATTCAAATCTCTAAACTGTTTTGGTCATTGGTATTTTGGACTTTGATATTGTTTAGGATTTAGTGCTTGGGATTTAGGATTTTCACTATCATGGGGTTGGGCTTGCCCCTTATCACGTGGGGTAAATAATCTTGGAGCTATAGCGGGGTAGTCCGTGGTGGTATAATGATAAGAGATGGAAAGGGAGGCGATGCTCTATGAGACACTCCCTGGTGGCAGGGTGAGGTGTCATATTTGCCAGTGGAGGTGCCTTATTAATCCCGGTAAGCTTGGCGTCTGCCGTATGCGCATCAATCGGGATGGCACGCTGTATAACATGAATTATGCCGAGGTATCCTCGATGGCGGCCGACCATATTGAGAAAAAACCTCTATTTCATTTCTTTCCTGGTACCTATGCCCTCTCTTTAGGCACCTGGGGATGCAATTTCCACTGCAAGGGATGCCAGAACTGGGAGATTTCCTGCGTGGATATCCCTCGAGGTTCCCAGCAAGTGCTCCCGGAAAGGGAGATAGAGCTAGCCAAGAGATATAATTGCCAGGGCATTGCCTGGACTTACAATGAACCGACGATTTGGTTTGAATACACCCTGGATTCAGCCAGGCTGGCTAAAGAAAATAATCTATACACTGTGTATGTGACCAATGGCTATGCCACGCCTGAGGCTCTGGATACCATAGGTCCCTGGCTTGATGTCTGGAGGGTGGATGTCAAGGGTTTCACCGACGGGTTCTATCGGCAGCTAGCCAAAATTCCTCGGTGGCAGGGCATTCTGGACGTCGCCAGGCGGGCTAAAGAAAAATGGCATATGCATGTCGAAGTTGTGACCAATATCATTCCTACGATGAACGACGACGAGGAGCAGCTCAGGAATATTGCTACCTGGGTTCGAGATAACTTGGGTGAGCTTACTCCCTGGCACGTGACTCGTTTCTATCCCCTGCGCGAATTTAACCATCTGTCGGCTACCCCGGTATCCACTTTAGAGAAGGCATATAAGATTGGGAAAGAAGCGGGGCTGAAATTCGTCTATCTGGGCAATGTGCCGGGGCACGATTATGAAAATACTGTGTGTTATTCGTGTGGTAAGACGGTTGTTCATCGCATTGGCTATGATACCCAGGTGGTGGGGTTGGATGGTTCGAGGTGTAAATTCTGCGGAGCTGAGCTTAATTTCCGGACATGATTTTCCTCTCCCATTTGGGGTTCCCCTCTTAAGGTAAGTGGGGAAAGGGGAGTTATGAGTAAACAGATGAAGGGAGCCGAGAAACAGTCGTAACCCCCTTTATCCCCCTTATCTTAAGGGGGATAGTTAAGCAGTGGTTGCAAACTTTATTGAGCAGCCCCGATGATGCAATCGGGGCTGCTACAGAAGTTGTCACCCTCACCTTGATCCTCTCCCATCTAGGGAGGGGGAAAGGGGTGGGGAGGGAGGTGCTTTATGGCAAAGGAACTTCATCCTGTGGTAGAACTGGCTAAGGAGACTGTGGAAAGCTATATCCGGGAGGGTAAAACGCCCCAGCCGAGGGGGTTAACTCCGGAAATGAGAGAGATGGCAGGGGTTTTTGTTTCCCTTCATAAGCATGGGCAATTAAGAGGATGTATTGGTACCTTTGAGCCCAAGCAGAAGAATGTGGCTGAAGAAATCATTGCCAACGCTATTAGCTCATCTGCCAGAGACCCTCGCTTTCCCCCGGTGACTGCGTCTGAGCTTGATGACCTGGAATATAGCGTGGATATACTTACTAAGCCTGAGCCAGTCACAGATATCAACCAGCTTGACCACAAGAAATATGGCGTTATCGTGGAGAGTGGTGGGAAAAAGGGACTTTTGCTGCCTGACCTGGAAGGCGTAGATAGCGTTGAGGAGCAAATTGCTATTTGTCGGCTCAAGGCAGGAATGTCAGCCAGCGAGCCGGTTAAGCTCTATCGCTTTCAGGTGAGAAGATTCAAGTAAGGGTGTTGAGACCAAAACACAAAAATCACATGAGCGAGCATAAGGCATAGTGGAAATTTCTTATGGTGTGCTATAATTCGGGACATAGCTGAAGAGAGCTTTGGGACGGGAAGTGTATATTGACCAGTGTGGAAATAAGAGGGGCTGGGTTTTATATTCCTGCGTTGTTTCTCATATTGTTGCTATCACGAATAGATTGGTCCTGCTGACAGCGTTTTTTCCTGGCAAAGGTAGTCTAGAGGAATACTCTCACTTGCCTATCCCCTTAGCTGGTAAAGGAGAGGAGGTGCACTTTGGTTAAGTTTTCATTCATCCCTAGAGATATGGAGTTCTATGACCTGTTCGAACAAGCGACGAGTAATCTAGTCATTGCTGCAGAAAAGCTGGTTGACCTCTTTGACAACTACGAAGACGTGGAAGCAAAGGCAAAAGAGCTTAAGGAATTAGAACACAGAGGCGACGTTATAACACATGAGGTAATAGCCCGACTGCATCGCACCTTTGTGACACCCATTGACAGAGAGGATATTGTTCTCCTCGCCCAAAGCCTGGACGATGTCATGGATTTCATCGAGGCTGCGGGCAGAACAGCCTTTCTTTATCATATTGCTCAGCCCACGGAGCGGGCCCGAGAGCTGGCCCGAATCGTGGTGAAGATGGCCCGCAAGTTGAACGAGGTAGTATCTCGTTTGCGCCGCCGTGACCAGTTTCCTTGGATTCTTAAGCAGTGTGTGGAGATCAATACTCTGGAAAACGAAGCTGATGATGTGCAACACGCTGCCCTGGCCGAGCTGTTCGAAGTTTGCCATTTTGACGCATGTGAAGTAATCAAGTGGCGTGAACTCTATGAGCACCTGGAAAACGCCACCGACCGGGGCGAAGATGTCGCCAATGTTCTTGAGGGTATAGTATTGAAGCATGCCTGAGCTCGCTCTGCTGATTCTGGTAATTGCGGCAGCCATCGGTTTTGGTGTGGTTAATGGTTTCAATGATGCTGCCAATAGTGTTGCTGCTTCAATTGGCTCCCGGGCAATTTCACCTCGAAACGCCATAATACTGGCTGCATTTAGTAACTTCGCTGGTGCCGCTACGGGCACTGCCGTAGCTATAACCATCGGCAAGGGGATTATACCCCCTGAAACACTCAGGTCTTTATCAGAGATTGATGCTTATCTAATACTGATTGCTGCTGAGGCTACGGTTATCGTCTGGGGAACTATAGCTACTCGCTTGGGTCTGCCGGTAAGTATCAGCCATAGCTTAGTCACCGGCTTGGCAACGGCAGGGGCAGCAGTGCTAGGTTGGGAGGCAGTGATTTGGGGTGTCTTAGGACGGATTGGGGCATCAGTGGCTATTGCTCCTACCCTGGGTTTCATCGGAGGCTTTGCCCTTATGGTTGTCCTGCTCTGGGCATTCCGCCGAAGCGCTCCTTCCAGGATGAGAGCTGTCTTCAGCCGTTTGCAATGGCTTACTACCGCTTTCTTGGCTTATAGCCACGGTAAAAATGACGGACAGATGCCCATAGCTCTTATCACTATGGCGCTGATGATTCATACGGGGCACATTGAGCTTTGGGACAATATCCCTTGGTGGGTGATAATCGTATCCGCTTTAGCTATTAGCTCGGGCATTGCTATGGGCGGCTGGCGAGTTATTAGAACTGTGGGGATAAAGATCACTGCTTTACAACCTATCCATGGTTTCGCTACCCAGGCCTCAGCGGCTACAGTTATTGAGGTAGCCTCGCGCCTGGGTATTCCCGTAAGCACCACTCATTGTGCCACGGCAGCCACAATGGGGGCCGGTGCCACAAGACGCCTTTCCGCAGTGAGGTGGGGGGTAACCAGAAATATCGTGTTGGCCTGGGTTCTGACCTTCCCGATATCCGGTGCTCTCGGTTGGGCGATAGCATCGCTTCTGAAGATTGCCTTTTGAGGCGACAAAACTCCTTTGCTCCTTTAGAACACCTGTGCTACAATTTGGCTTCGCTAAATGGGGAATAAGGGTTCAATAAGGAAAGTAGATTGAGTTTGAAACTATTGCCGGCGGCTCTTCAGAAGCAGGATTACAACCTGGCAGCTCATGTCCTCGTCTATGGCTTGGTCAAAGCCTCGGTGAAAAAAACCAAAAATTCTCTGAATTTTCGGGGACCCCGGAAATGTTATGGCAGTAGAAGGAAAAGGCAAGAGAAAGAGTAGCCCACGGGGTTTCTATGGCCGGGCTCTGGATGAGGCAGAAAAGCTGGAACTGGAGGAAGCTTCTCATGTCGAAGGAATCGATGAGGAGATTGCCCTTCTCAGAGTAAAGCTCAGGGAACTTTTGGAAGAGCAGCCGGAGCGAATTGACCTGCACTTCGAGGCAGCCAATATCATAGCCCGGCTGGTAAGAACCCGGTATCAAATTACTAAAGAACAGAAGAAGTCTCTCAAGGAAGCCATCCAGAAAGTCTTGACTGAAGTTGCTGTGCCCCTGGGGGTTGGTATCGGAATTAAAGCAGCAAGCGGCTAAGCATCTTGCAGCTTAAATCCTAGGCACTGAATTCCACGTCCCTTCAACTTCATCCAGGCAGGCCTGAACAGTATAGAAATTCAAAAATCAAAATGACAATTGAAAATGCAAAAAATTTGACTTTTGCTCTGTCATTTTGCACTTTTATTTTTACTTTTTGCATGGATTTGTTTGCGAGGCGTGAAGGAATCCCTTACTTCACGATTGGGGCTGATGGCTAATAGCTAGCAATGAAGCTAAGACCTTATCAACTGGAAGTGGCCCGGGCGGCCATGGACTCTATCCAGAAGGGAATGGGACTGACTCTTTCTGTGGAGATTGCCAGGCAAGGGGGCAAAAACGAGCTTTCAGCGCATCTGGAAGTTCTGTTGTTAACGCTATATATGGCCAAGGGAGGCAATCTTATAAAATGCTCCCCAACCTTTAAGCCTCAAACCATTATATCTATGGAAAGGTTGAAACAGAGGTTGAATGATTTTGGCTTTGATGGCATTTATCGTCTCCAGATGGGCTATATCGTTCAGCTCGGCAACGCCGAAGCCATCTTTCTGTCGGCTGAGGGCTCGTCTTCAGTGGTGGGACACACTGCTGATATACTTCTGGAGATTGATGAGTCGCAAGATGTTAGCAAGGAGAAGTACAGCAAGGAATTCCGCCCCATGGGTTCGGCTACCAATGTGACCACGATTCTTTATGGCACTACCTGGGATGATAGCACCTTGCTGGAAGAGGTAAAGCAGACTAATCTGGAACTGGAAAGAAAGGACGGCATTAAGCGCCACTTTAGATATGATTGGCAGGAGGTAGGCCAGTACAATCCTGACTATGCCAAGTTCGTCCAGGCAGAGCGGCAAAGATTGGGTGAAGAGCATCCCCTGTTCAGGACTCAATATGCTTTATTACCTATCACTCATGGTGGGGGCTTCCTATCACGGCAGCAGATAGCTCTGGTGCTAGGAGAACACCAGAGGCAATCGCGGCCTGAGGGGAAGAGGATGTATATTGCTGGCGTAGATCTGGCCGGGGAACATGAGCAGAAAATGACAGGATGTGACGCTCCTGGCGATGATGGGGGAAAAGGGCGTGATTCAACAGTAATAACCATTGCTGAGGTGGATACCACTAACCCATCGCAGCCACTGTTGAAAGTCGTGGAACAATACCAGTGGACGGGAACGCCCCATAGCCAGCTTTATACCCAGATGACGGATATCCTTAAGAATGTCTGGATCTGCCACAGGATAGTGGTGGACGCCACCGGCATTGGTCAGCCTGTAGCTAGCTTTCTCCGAAAGGAACTGGGAAGCAGAGTCATCTCATTCGTCATTACCTCAAAGAGCAAATCCGACATGGGCTTTGAGCTGCTGTCCTTTGTCAATTCCGGGAGGCTTAAACTCTACAAACAGGATGGCTCCCGGGAGTATAGAGAGACTTTGTTTGAGCTGGAGAGAGCCAGGGCGCAATATCGGCCGAACCAAACGATGAGCTTTTACGTTGACCCCCAAGAGGGACATGATGATTTCCTCGTGAGCCTGGCTCTGGTGGTCCAGGCCGCTAAAGGTCTTAGCCCCAGGGAAGCAAAAGGTTGGCTCAGGGAAAGCTAGACGGTTCCTGAAATGCAAAAGTAAAAATAAAAATGCAAAATGACAGAGCAACGGTAAATAAAAAATGCCCCGATTTAATCGAACAAAGATACAAGCAAAAGTATAAGTATTTTTAGATTTTGCATTTTAATTTTTTTCGAGGCGTGAAGGAATCCTTTCCTTCACAATTTAAGAAAGAGGCGGCATATGAAATGCTGCCCTCGCTTTGTTCACCCTCACCCACACCCTCTCCCGTCGAGGGAGAGGGAACGATGGTAGGGGCTTGCCCGACTTCATTCCAAGCTGGGTAAGTCTTTGCTTAGCTCGGCCAGGGACGCAATCCGCTTTTTAGTTTGCTCTAGCTGTCCCTTATGCTCTTTGGCATACTGTGTAGCTTGCTCGTAGAAGTCTTTTATCCTGGGCACAAAGGATAACTGGGACAATATCAAGGTAACGTCGACATAGTGTTTTTCTCCGGGGAAATCGCCGCCTCGAATCAGGGCGTTGGATGCCAGCTCCTTGATGTAATCGCTGACGCTCTTGACCATGTCCATATTCAACTCTCTTTCCGGACCAGATATGATATATATAGCTTTGCTGGCATCTTGAGGGTCACAAGTGAGGGAAAGGTCAGAGATGGTGGCGTCTAAGGCTTGCGTCCCTCTGAAGCTTTCCAGAGCTTTCTCGCGGAAAGTTTTCTTCCTTATCTCCCACGGGAAACGGAATGAAGGAAGTTCAGTTCTCCCCAGGCCAATAGTGGTCCATCCCTCCAGGCTGGCGATTATGTCCCCGGCGTCTATCGTCCGCGAACCCACGTGTTTGGCCTTAGTTACCTCACCAGCACACATTAAATCATAGAAGGGCTCGGCAATCATCCTGTTTATTCTATCCATATTACTGATAAGGCTGGCATCTTTTCTTACATACCTCTGGTTATCGGCGAGGAAAACGGCATCCACTATATCATAAGTGGATTTCAGGCAAGTAGCGGTGTTGAATACGGCTCTGGACTCTGTAGACTGTTCATGCTCAAAAGGCAAGATTGCCAGGGCATAAACTGGCTTGCTGAGATACCTATCCTTAACTGCCCTGGCTATTATAGGCAGTGCTCCCGACCCCGTGCCGCCGGCAGTGCCAGCAATGAGAAGAAAGGCATGTGTCTCGTAAAACTGTGGGGTAGCTTTCACGGCATCCAGTACCTTATCACCATCCTCCTTGGCCAATTGAGCTCCCAGTTCGTTTATCTTACCTACACCGTGTCCCAGGGTCTGGCGCAACCCCAGAAGCACCCGGTGCGTGTAGTCGTCCCTGATAAACCTTAGCCCGGTCAGGTCTGCCTGGTCTGTATTCACGGCAATGACGGTGGGGGCTATGGTTGCCTTGCGCTGAGCACGCGCCTTGAAATTTAGCCTGGCAAAGTGGTCAGCAATCCGGCATCCACACTGCCCCAGTCCAATAACTGTTAACTTCATTTTTCCCTCCTTCTTTCTTTACCTTTATCCCCCCTTTTTCTTCTATACTACTCCCTTTTATTTGTCATTGCGAGCCGCGACTTGTTGGGACGTGGCAATCCCCGCGGCTAAATCCTAAATTCTAATTTCTAAGCTCTAAACAAATTCAAAATTTCAATGTCCTAAATTAAAAACCCTCGTGTTTTGGTTATTAGAGCTTTGATGAGAGGAATCAAAGTTTCCCTTTCTTTTGTTTAGTATTTCGCAGTTAGTGCTTGGGATTTTCTTCATTGTTTGTTGATGACGCTCCTTTAGTAATATGTTTTTCTCCTTATTATGAAAAAGTAAACCGCGGCGCCGATGAGCACCACTATTGCGATTATGATAGCAATGAATGCCCCTAAAGGCAATAGCCCGGCTCGAAAGGAATAGACCGCAGTCCAGTTGCCTGCGTTCTCTGCTCTATCTACGGCTTGCACAATCCAGTAATAAGTGCCATAGCTCAGGGCCTCTGTCTTCTCCAGGGTATAGTTCGTTCCGACTAAGCCTGTAACCGAAACTATGGGGTCAGCGAATTCTCCCGTGTCGGTGACATTGTCACTGGTTGCTATTTGCAGGCTATAGTAAACTCCACTGGGGTCCTCTACCTCCTCCCATATAAAGGTCGGCGTCACCTTGCCCACGAATCCCCCCCTGCCTCCGTCGGGTGGTGAAGTGAGTTCTGGTATGGGTGGGGGGATTGATTCCATGGTGAAGTTAGCCGTGGCCACGTTCTGGTCAGCATCTGTGGCTGTCACCTGGCGCTCGCCATGTGGGCTCTCAGGCACGGAAAAGCTCACCTCGAAGCTGCCTTTGTCGTCGGTTGTAGCTGTCGCTCGCTCCTCATCCTCGTACGTGATGCTCACATCTTCATCGGTGGCAAATCCGAGGCCAGTGACGGTCAGGTTCATGCCTACATATCCTTGGTCGGGAGATAACAGGATGCCAGCCTTTATCTCGAAGCTGAGCGCGTCGATATCCCTTTGTTTGGTCCACTCTCCCTCGGCGGTGACGCTATATGTACCTGTGGTTATCTCGGGCACCTCGAAGCTTTCCTCCCAGTAACCTCTCTCGTCGGCCCTGATTTCAGTGACCACTGCTTCTTCATCAAAGAGTATGGTGATGTCCCTCTCGTCAGCCACAAATCCGTTGCCCGTCACCGTTAAGTTATCGCCCACCATGCCTGATGATTTATCTATGCTTATCCCTGGCGTTACTTCGAAGAGGGCATCCTCAACCTCATAAAGGTGGCTATCGTCACCCTGGGCGTCTATTTCATGGCTTCCCTTGCTGGAAGAAGGAATATGGAAACTCGTATTCCAACTACCGTTGGCATCGGCTGCGATATCCTCCGCTATCAGTTCATCGCTAAAATATAGCTCGATATCCGCTTCGTTCTTGGCAAATCCCTTGCCTGCCACGGTAACATTGGTGCCCACAGGTCCTTCTTCAGGACTCGCCGTCAACCCCGGCTTGACGGTAAATGCGGCGTAGGCAGAGTTGCCCTTATCCCCGGCGGCGAGTACGTTATAGCGTCCCTTGCAGCATTCGGGAATGAGGAAGGTGGCTGTGAAACTTATTGCCGCGCTAGTGGCCTTGACTTCGGCCACGCGGATTCTATCAGTGGTGTCCAGATAATAATAGATATCAACCCACTCATCAGATAGAAAATAATAGCCACGGACGGTAATCTCTGTTTCCGGGGCTCCCCGGCTGGGGGAAAGAGTGATGTAAGGTTCTTCATCGGCTTGCGCTGGCACAGCCATTTGGGCGGTGGCTACAAGGGAGATGACGATAATGACCAGCAGTCGAGATAGCAATCGCATTTGATTAATCTCTTGATATTATAACTGAAAATGCCGCTGAAAAGTAAGTACCTTGACACTTTTAAGGTAGATTTGCTGGTAAAAATCTCCAACGGGTTGTCATTGGGAGCCCCGATTTATCGGGGCGCGGCAATCCCCACGGCTAGAACCTAAATTCTAATTTCTAATCTCTCAACAAATTCGAAATTTCAATGTCCTAAATTAAAAACCATCACGTTTTGGTCATTAGAGCTTTGATGAGAGGAATTAAAGTTTTCTTTATTGAAGTGACTTATCTTCACAAAAGGAAATTATTTCTTGGGCGTGGGCGATAGCCCTATTAGCTTGTTGTTTGATGCAGTAGTCTGGAGGAGTTCAGGAAGTACAGAAGTTGGAATCCATCACTGCTAGCAAACCCTGGCAGTCCCATCGCAACTTTCGTCTCGCTTCTCTCTTCAAATATCACAAACCAAAGAAAGTAACCTTCAAAAATGACACAATAGCAGTGAATAAAACATTAAGATAAAAAAATAAAACAAGGAACACAAGATATAAAAAGTTCAAGAGCATGCTACTATTATAAGCGAAAACGCTCCCGAAAGTGAATTGCACCACTCACAGCTATGAAAAGAGAAGCGGCATATAAAATGCTGCTCTACGTAGGGCCAAATCCAAAATTCTAATAACTAAGCATAGGTGTTCGGTAGCCAGTAGTCAGCGGCCTACTTCTCTGCAGACAGGGGAACTGGAAGCTGACCGCTGATGGCTGAATTCTTATGTTCGGGATTTGGTGCTTAGGATTTAGGATTTTGCTCTGTGCTCCAGCATCCCCCTTACGATAAGGGGGATTAAAGGGGTTATGGTCGCTGTAAGGTATTAATTCATAACTCCCCTGGCCCCTCTTACCTTAAGAGAGGAACTTAGGCTGCTCTTTTAGTAGTAGTCGTAGTATCTTCTCCTTATTAGCAGAGCACGAATCAGGGCGATGAACAGCACCACTGCCACGGCTATGGCGGCAATGAGTCCCCCCCTAGGCAAGCGTCCGACTCGGAGAGAATACGCTGCGCTCCAGATGCTCTCGTTTTCCGCGCCATCCACGGCTTGCACAATCCAGTAGTAGGTGCCATAAGGCAGCGCGACTGCTTCCTCCAGGGTGTAGCTCGTTTCGGTCAAATCTGTAATCGAAATCATAGGCTCAACGAATTCTCCGTTGGCGGTGACTTCATCACTGGTCGCTATTTGCAAATGATAATACACCCCACTATCATCGGATACCTCCGACCAGCCAAATGTCGGCGTCACCCTGCCTGTGAGTCCCACCCTGCCCTGCTCGGGCGGTGAAATGAGTTCCGGTGTCTCCGGCGCATTTGATTCGATGGTGAAGATAGCGGTGGCACTGTTCCTCAGCTCAGCGGTGGAGTTGGTCTCCTTGGTAACCACGGCCGTCACCAGTCGTTCGCCATGTTTGCTCTCGGGCACGGAAAAACTCACATCGAAGCTACCTTGATTGTTGGTCGTACATGTCGTCACCTGGCTATCCTCGTACATGATGTCCATATCTTCGCTGGCATCAAATCCGCGGCCAGTGATAGTCAGGTTCATGCCAACATGTCCTCCGGCGGGGGACAGCAAGATGCCAGGCTCTATCTCGAAGCTGAGTTCGCAGATGTCTTTTTTCTTGGTCTGGTCTCCCTCGACGGTGATGCTATATTCGCCTGTGGGCATCTCGGGCACCTCGAAGCTTGCCTCCCATTCACCTTCGGAGTCGGCTATGATGTCTGTGACCACTTCCTGACCAGCGAATAATATCTTGATTCCCCTCTCATGACCAGCAAATTTGCTGGCTGTTATCGTTATATTATTGCCCACAATGCCCGATGCTTTGTCTATGCTTATGTCCGGGGTTACTTTGAAGATGGCATACTTGACCGGGTAAAGCTTGCTCTCAACAAACTCGGCGTCTATCTTGTGTTCTCCCTTGCTGGATTCGGGAATCTGGAAAGTCGTCTCCCAACTGCCCTTGGTATTCGCCCTGATATTGGCTTCTATCGTTGTATAGCTGTGGTTCGTATAATACCTCAACTCGATGCCCCTTTCATTCCTGGCAAATCCCTGTCCTGTCACGTTAATCGTGGTGCCCACAGGGCCTTTTTCAGGAGTTACTATCAACCCCGGCCTGGTGGTGAAGTAAGCTTCCGCTTGGTCAGTGCCTGCGTCGGCGAGTACCTTGTGGGCTCCCATGGGACATTCAGGAACGGTGAAGATGATGGTGAAGGTTCCTCTGATGTCGGTCCTGCCTGTGACTATTATCGTCCCGTCATAATAAATATCAATATATCTGGCTGCATCAAAGCGCTGGCCATAGACGGCGACCTCTGTTCCGGGGGTTCCGGAGCTGGGGGAAAGTTCGATGGCGGGGCCCCCACACTGGCCTTGTGCGGGCGTGGCCGACAAGGCCATGGCCATTAGGCAGACGACAAGAACGGGCAACAGTCGAAATAGCAATCGCAGTTGACTCATCTCTTGCTATTTATTATAGACGAAAATGCCACTCAGGTAAAAAATGTCAAGTCTAGGTTTCTTCATATTATGTATCATTGCGAGTCCCGATTTATCGGGACGTGGCAATCCCCATGGCTAAATTCTAATTTCTAATCTCTAAACAAATCCCTTCAAAATGCAAAATGCAAAAATAAAGGTGCAAAATGACAGAGCAAAATATGACAAATCTTAAGCCAAGTAGTAGTACCAAGAATACAGAATCCAGTAGCCAGTAGGGGGAATCTTCTGACTACTGACTACTGACTACTGACTACTGACTACTGACTACTGACTACTAATTTTAGGACTTGGTGCTTAGTATTTCCGTCACCGTAGGGGTAGGTCTTGTCTCCGCCCATTCATTTTTGTCGTTCTGAGCCCCGACTTGTCGGGGCTCTCAGAATCTCATGCATAAATCCCTAGCCCCCTCTTACCTTAAGTGCTCTGTTGCGCGAAGCTGAAGCTTCGCACTACATGAGGACACTATGTGGCGAATATGAGAAAGGGGGCGACTTAAAATCGCCCCCTTTGGGAGTTCGAGATTACGTGAGTGTTATCACACCCGCCGTGTCCTGAAGATGAGTACTATTACCACAATCACCAGGACAGCACCGATGGCGATAACCACCCAGACCCAGGCCGGAGTTACATATGGTTCCTCTTCAGGTGGAGGTGGTGTCTCAGGCCTGGTGGTGAATGTGCTAATGCTGCTCTGGCTTGTTGCAGTGCCATCCTTGTAAGCAGTCACCTGCCAGTAATAGGTGGTGTTGTAGTCGAGCGTCACGGTGGAGGTGTAGGCCGTGGTCGTCAGCCCGGTCTTGCTTTCCTCGGAGGCGGAGAGATCGGCGTTGGACGACAGTACCCAATCGTACTTATCGGCAGACGCCGTCATTTCCCAGGTAAAGGCGATATCGGTTATTGGCACGTTGGTGGCACCGTTATCCGGAGCCGTCAACGTAACGCCGGTACCCGGACCAGGAGCAACCGTGAAGCTCCGCGGGTCAGACCACCAACTTTTGATATATTGACCGGTCTCGGCATCGTCAACCCTGACCCGCCAGTAGTAAGTACGGTCGCATTCAAGGTCTCCCCGACCGATGACGTAGGTGGGGTCCTTTGCCTTGGTCGGGTGAATATCCTCTAAGTTGAATGTGGATAGTACTTGGGCGAAATCCTCATCCAATGCAACCTGGATGTCATAGGAGCAGGCATCGCACTGGCGTTCCCAATTGAGGATAACCTCCACGTTGATGCAGGTGCAGGGGTCCGCAGCAATGGTTTCGCCGTCGGCAGGAGATTCGAGCGCCGGAGCCGCCTTGGCATAGCAGTCCTCGAAGGTCCAGACAGTACCTTCTAAGCCCTTCTTCATTTGGTAGTCCTGCCACCAGTCAATGGCAAAGAGCTTGCTGTTGCTGTCTGGAGTCAGGCAGCCGCAAATCTTCAGTGCCTGGGGCATCGCTTCGAAGCCTTCTACGTCGGGAGTGAGTCCTATAGCCAGGTAATCCCAGTCAGCTTCCGCGCAGCATAGCTCGGCAGCCGGCCTGAGATTGCGAGCCACACCGGTGTACAACGTTCCACCTATTTCGACGACATAGCTGGCGTAAAGAACGCCGCCGGTGTCAGCGCTGCTCTTGGGGTTGCCATCAGCATTGTCCAGCACCAGGCCGGTAAATTCAAGCTTATAGGTGGTCCCCGTGTCTTCAGGACCACCGAGCAACTCGTTGAGGGTTGGCATAGCATTGAGGTCTCTCCACTTGGTGCTCACGTCAATGACCCAGCGGTAGACGCCGCCGCCCGTCCAAGCAGTCTTGTATACGGCAGCATAGACTGTGTCGTTGGTGTTGAAGTAACTGTCAAAGGCCACCGTGATTAAGCCCGAGGTAGCGACATTCTTCAGCTTAGTGAAGGTCTCGCCGCCATCGGCGGAGTAAGAAACATCTCCATTCTGGCCGCCGACAAGTATGTCCTCGCCCAGAACAGCGATGGTCCAACCACTTGCGACCTTGCTGTCCACCGCCTTTGACCAGCTAGGAGCAGAGCCGTGGTCATCGGAAACAGCAACGGCGCCATTGTCGCCCAGAGCGTAGATAGTGCTCTCGTCTTGCACTGCCAGGTCAACGATGTTGTTCACTATACTAGTGGAGCTTCTCTTTTTCCAGCAAGCCAGGGTTTCCAGCTCGTTCCAGTATAGGGTGCTGCTCATGCGGTCAACGAGATACACGGTGTCGCCGGTTGTTTCCTCGGGAGCCAATCTGAGCAGGCCACGCTCTGGACGCCCGGATGTTACGGGCCCAAAGTCGGCGTTAACGCCTGTCAGGTGGTTGCACCAGGTCCTCAGCCAGTGACCGCTGTACTCCTCAGCCTCGGGAAGGTTATCGGCCTTCAGCCAGACGCTGTCGCAGCCGGTGCAAGGTTCGGTGCAGTTACAAGCGTCCGTCATTACTTCTAGGTTAACGCTGACCAGCATGGTCTTGTTGCAGTCGGGAGATACTGCGACATCCGACAGATAGTCAATCCAGGTGTTGACCAGGCTGAGCTGGTTCCAGGTATCTCCGTCGTCGAAGCTTACCGACCAGGCGCTCTCTTCATAGATGCTGCCGAATAAGGCCACAGCATAAGCCTTGTCAGGGCTTATGTAGAATGCCACCATGAGACCTCTCCCGGTCGGCGGCTTGCACGACACGTCCCAGGGCAGGCAGCAGATATCCATGTCGGTGATTGAGTCATTGCGATAGATCAGGACGCCCTCGCAGCAGTCTGTGTCGGTTCCAGTTCCGTCGCCATACAGGCTGGCGATAGCCTTACCTTCGCTTATGTACCCGAAGTAAGACACACCGGTCAGCCAGGGCTTGCCCTCAATCTGCTGGTTGATGGGTATAACGGACTTGTTTTTCACGCGGAATATCTTGCCTACTTCGGGGCCGTCAGGATCACTCGCATCCAAGTAGTTCACGTTAACCCAGAGGTATCTGTATGAGGCATCCTGGCCGGAGTAGTCGGAGGGCGTGTTTATGCCAGCTACCCCAGGCAAGTATGGGAGGACTGTGGTCAGGTCCGCACTAAATATGGCCACGGCCTTCTCAAAGCCTGCCTTGTCGTTCCAGGCTTCGATCGTTCCCCAGGTGCCGGACTGGAGGTAGACATTTTTAAGGCCAGTGGGAACAGTAAGGACCAGGACGGTATTGTCCGTGGACCAACTGGGTGCGAATTTGAAAGCGACAACAGCGACAGAGGCTGCACTGCTGCCGCTATCCCAGCCATCATATGCAGCACTGGTGACATCCTCCCAGCCGGTTCCTACATCTCCAATAGCCAGGCAGCGGAAAAGCAGGGCGTCAGTGGGAGTTGTGAGGGAGTCAGTGCCGCCGATAACGATGTTACGCACGCCGTTCAATTCGCCGGAGACTGCGAAGACGAGGACGGTGCCTGTAGTGAGAGCGGCGTCAACTTCGCCCGTGTCCCGGAAGGTCGTGCCGCCGTCATTGGAGATGAACACATGCACTTCATTGGCCGCATCACTATTATCCCACATAACGAGGGCGACAGCCACGAAGTCGGGGTCGGCAAAGTCGCAGCCGACTTTCAGCAACGAAACTATGGTGTCGTTAGTGTCGAGCTTAGCCGCCAGCGCAACGGAGAGGTTCTTCCAGGTGGCAGCCTCGTCAGTGGATTTCAGTAGTTGAGGGACATTAGTGGTCCCACCCGGGTCGTTGTTGTCATAGCCTGTGCCAATGACATAGAGCGCTGTCGCGCCTGGGGCAAAGCTAATGATGGAGAAGTCCGGCGCCAGTACCCAGTCGGTCATCATGGCCGGGGTAGAGACCTTGTCCCACTTGCTGACTCCGGGGTCAGCAGCTACCTTCTGGGCAGGCGCCGCTACAATTATCAGACTGATGACCAGTGCCGCGGCGACGAGCATATACATCACCCGCACTGGCCATGCTCTTGTTTTAGTCATTATTTCCTCCTTTATAGGTATCCAACTTATCTTCACTCTCGCCCAGAGTCGACCACTCCAGGCTCGAGTTATTGGAAACATTTTTCTTCAGTAAACCCAAATTTTAAGCCTGCCTCATTATCAGGCTGCCCTTTTGTCCTTATTATGTAGTGCGACCCTTCAGGGTCGTGCTCTCTGTTCTGCACGAGGCTAAAGCCTCGCACTACATCTAACTTAGTGCTTAACTCATGCCCGGGCCAGGCATTGTTCTCTCTTCCCCTCGGCGAATCCATGAGTCAGCTTCATAACTCCCCTTGGCGAGCACTCAGCGCCGTGATTGCTCACCGAGCCCCTCTTATCTTAAAAGGGGTACGCTCTGTAGTGCGACCTTTTAAGGTCGTGCCTTTTACGGTCCCGCACGAGGCTAAGGCCTCGCACTACAGACTAGGGGTTCTCGGCGAGGATTCGCTCCGGGACTTTGCCATAAGCATTACCTCCTTTCCATTTTATTCGTTATTGTCATTCCGCTGCGTCAATTTTTGTAGTACGACACTTCAGGGTCGTGCATACTCGCACCCCGATGGAATCGGGGCACTACACTAGCTTCGCTCAGAATGACAGGTGGCTATCGTCGAACGATATTAACAATATTCAATTATTAAAGTTCAAAAAAACCAAATTTCTCGCCAAAAGCCATAATACTAGGCTCAGGCCTATAACCTTACCTTCTAATTTAAAACTATTGCTCTATTTTGTCAATAGGTAATTAGTAATTTACCGAATAATCTGGGCTTATTATAGCAGCGAAATTTATTTTGTCAATATACCTGATATAGCGAGGTATCTTCTCCTCCTGCCTTTGCGAGCCGCGGTTCTGTTGCTGTCTTAGCGGGCCCGGCTTTCCACGGCACTAGCCCTGCCTTCTTCACGCCTTGGTGACAAAAGCCACCACGATGGCCACCGCAATGATGGCAATTATCCAGGCCGTATTCAATCCATCGGAGGACTTACCGGTGGCGTAGCCACCACAGTGGACTGTCCTTGCAGGCCTGCCAGCAATACCAAATAGATGCCTGGAGCCGACCGGCTCGCATAAGGACCACATTCTTGGTTGAGCCCGGGAGATCCTTGAGGTGTAGCTATCTTCCACATTGCCGTTTACATAAAGTAAAACGGCGTGGCTGCCGGTCGTTTCTCCGGTATTGCCTATATTAACTGAAATCTCAACCTGCTGGTTGGGCTGGGCCTCCGGTGGTGAAATGCAGATGGGTTCGAAGCGAAAAAAGTCGCCGCGAAGTGCCAGCCGTAACTACGCTGAAAACAGCGGTGATTGATTTATGGACAGGAAATTTTATGTCGCATTATGCGGTTCACTGGACTGTCGCTTCCTTTTTACTAGCACTATCGCCACCACGACAAGGGCAAGGAGTATGCCTCCCCCTATATACCAGGGAAAACCAACGGAGACGCCGCATGATGGCTGGGACTCTAGAGTGGTGGTGAAGCTCCAGGTGGCGCTTGTGGTACAGAGCGCCCCGGCATCGCAGGCTGTGGCATACCAGCTGTACTGGGTGCCCAGTTCAAGTCCCGTCCAGCTAACTGAGACTTGGCTGCCGCTGGCGACATCGCTAGCTGTGCCAATAACACTATCATCCGAGGCATAATAAAAGGTAACGGTCATAGCATCGCCGTTAGGGTCAGAGACCAGTACGCTTAGGGTAACTGGCATGGTGATATTGGTAGCATCATCTGCTGGAGAAGGACTGCTGGGGGCGGTGGGTGGCGTGGGCTCGCCGGCCGCCGTCTTGGTGGTGAAGCTCCAGGTGGCGCTTGTGGTGCAGAGCGCTCCGTCATCACAGGCCGTTGCATACCAGCTATACTGGGTGCCCAGGTCAAGCCCCATCCAGCTAACTGAAGCCCGGCTGCCGCTGGCGACATCGCTAGCTGTGCCAATGACGCTATCGTCCGAGGCATCATAAAAGGTAACGGTCATAGCATCGCCGTTAGGGTCGGAGACCAGCACGCTTAAGGTAACCGGGATGGTGACATTGGTAGCATCATCTGCTGGAGAAGGACTGCTGGGGGCGGTGGGTGGCGTGGGCTCGCCGGCCGCCGTCTTGGTGGTGAAGCTCCAGGTGGCGCTTGTGGTGCAGAGCGCTCCGTCATCACAGGCCGTGGCATACCAGTTGTACTGGGTGCCCGGTTCAAGTCCCGCCCAGCTAACTGAAGCCCGGCTGCCACTGGCGACATCGCTAGCTGTGGCAATGACGCTATCGTCCGAGGCATCATAGAAAGTAACGGTCATAGTATCACCGTTAGGGTCGGAGACCAGAACGCTTAAGGTAACCGGTATGGTGACGCTGGTGGCATCATCTGCTGGAGAAGGACTACCGGGAGTGGTCGGTGGCTGAGGGGTAGTTGAAGCACCAGTAGTGGCGGTCAGATTAATCCCGACCAGTCCATATTGCACCCAGGTGGCAGTTTCATTGGCCCACAGGTTCCCAATCTTGAAGTATATTTCAGGCAAATGTGTGGCAGTGTCAAGCTCAACCACTAATTCATAAAAGCCAGCTGCAGGATCAGAAACAGTCAGGGTTGAGCCTACCTCGTCCATCTCGGCAGTAGCCATCTTCAGTGCGTAAGCTGTGATGGGAATGCCGTCTGCTACTGGTTCGCCGTCAATTCTTGCCGTGCCCACGAAGTTACAGGGTAAGGCGTCAGCCATCACCGCGGCAGGCAGTATCAGGCTAAGCACTAAGGCCAGGCATATGGCCGATTCGAGACCTCGCAGTAATATCCTTTTCATAATCAAGCCCTCCTTATCCTTACTGAGAAAGTTCCCAGATGCAATGTTCGCTAACCACGATTATATAGGCTCTACCATCCTCCAATTCCTGGAGTTCCCCCATGGGAAACCCCTGATAGAAGAAAAAGCGATGCCACTCGCCACCAGTCCAGTCTCCGCGTGCCCAGATAATGTCCACCAGCTCCGCGATGTTGGTTAATGCCTCAGGTAGACTGGTGGTAGCACCAGTGTAAGGGATGATATTGACGCCCTCAACAAGCTCCAGAGTTGGTCCTGGAACAACTTGCAGGGTTACTGGTACTATAGTAGGGTCTTCATCGGGGTCGTTGCTGGCAATAACTATCTCGGCGCTATAATCGCCCTCAGAAAGCCCTGTGGTATCTATGGTGACGGTTATCTCATCTGAATCACTGGTGGCAATTGAGCCAGATGTGGGGCTAACGCTGAGCCAGGGGCAATCCTCTCCCCCACTATAGACCAGGTAGCAGGCTGCGCAGGCTACCCTGGCTGAGTGGTATTTTATCCGCATATAGCCGCTTTCCCCCCAGTCATAATCTCCCCAGCTGTTGCGCAGTATCCAGTAGCCGTTGGTTTCGGGGTCTCCATTATCATTCCACCCCACCAGAGCGATACAGTGATTGGTGGGGGTATTATAGCACGGATCTTCATAACAGTCTGTATTTGTATCTTCGTATATGCCGCCGCTATAGGCTTGGAAAGCGCTTGAAACGTATACCGCCGCATCAACGGGACCATAGGTCATAATAGCTGTCTTTATTGCGTCGATATCGCCACAGGGAATTCTGTACCAGGAATCGAAAGCTATACGGGGGTCATCCCAGTGGTCTCCGCAGCCATCCGATGTCTGATAGGGGAAATCGGCTTCGCTGGAGACACCCTCCACAGTGAGTGCGGTAAGTTCTGAGTAGGTGTAATCTGCACCGTCACAGCCATAGAAATGAGGGTTATACTCGGGCAGATTCCCCAGACACCACATTATGAAGGACTCTGAAAAGTCGCTGCAGTCCCCATCGTACAGTCCCATTGCCAAATTGTATGTCCCTTCTGCTGCCGCACAGGCACCGAAGGCATAGCACGACCCACAGGCCTCCTGATTTCTAATGGCGCCGATATAGGAGTGGCCGTTATAATTTCTCCAGTCAAACTGAGAGGGTAACTGCCTTGTCCCGAGTTGCCTGGCAAGCGGGCCGATGTCTTCTGAAGTATCGGCACCTTCAAGGAGGCTGCTATCATGCCGACCGAAGAAAATTTCCTTCTCTTCGGGCGACATATTGTAGGCCCAGTTATGGTCTACCGTGAAGTTATAGCCGTTTTGCTCTATTTTGTCCCTGAGTTCCTCCAGGGTATCTCCATCTTCGAATATCTGGTGGGGGGCATGCTCCTCCTGGGTACCAGGTCGGATGTCAGGTTCTTCGGCGGGGCGCACATTATCAGCATCAGAGTCGCCCGGTGGGGATGGAGGTGGCGGGGATGTTCCTGTTGGTGCTAAGCTGCTGCCCCCGCCCATCGCTTCCCTGTCGGTGATATTATAGGTAAGCTCGGCATCGCCATCGTTGCCAATGGTCAGAGTATAATTTTGGGTTGTATATGGCGCTAGAGTTTTATTGAAGCTGGTGGGGGAAACGGTGATGTCGGGCTCCGCTGGCGGCGGCGCGCTGACATGCAGGGTTACTGGTACTATAGTAGGGTCTTCATCGGGGTCGTTGCTGGCAATAACTATCTCGGCAGTGTAATTACTGCCAAGGCCCGTAGTATTTATGCTAACGGTTATATTGTGTGAACCACCGGGGGCAACTGAGCCAGATGTGGAGTTCACGCTGAGCCAGGGGCAATCTTCTGCTTCAGCAGATAATAATATAACAAGTTCATCAGGGTAGCCATCGTACATCTGTGGATTCTGGGGCTCCGGTACAGGGTAACTGCTAACCAAGGGATCAAGATAATTGAATGCCTCCTCCATGGAGATTTGGTCATCGGCATTAGAGTCCGCTGGCCCTCCTAGCCCTTCAACGAAATAGTAGGTATACAAACCATTCTGAAGAGCTGCAACATCCCAGCTACCCTCATCTTCAGCAGAGGCAGCTAAGGCAACGCCACCGGTGATGTCATCAATATCCCTGACGAAATCATCGCCCCTGGCAGGGAGGCCCTCTGTTGCCACGCATCTGACTACGCCTTCACCACTGGCCTTGACCTGACCGCCACTGTGGCAAGCATCCAGTGACACGGCGACCTTCCTGCTGGGCAGGGCAGCAAGCCACTCTGCAAACTCATCATCCCATATAGGGTCTGTCGCAAAGTCATACTGGGCCAAATATTCATCCAGGCCATCAGTTTCATCAAGAGGGGACTGGTCGGCGGCATTACCTCCGTGTCCAGAATACTGAAAGAAGAACAGGTCGTTGCCATCGCCATTGCTTCCCATCTGAGTGATGGCATCGTGAATATTTGCCTTGGTAGCATCGCTGTCAAGGAGCATGGTGATGTGGCCTTCCTCCCAGTTAGGGCTCGCCAGCAGGGCGTCGTGAACATCCCAGGCATCGTCATCGGGAAAGAAAAGGTCATTTTCCGTACCGGGATAATCGGCTACGCCGACTATCACTGCCCAGTAGTCCACAGGAGAATCGGTAATGGTAAAGGGCACAGCATTGCTGCCGTCCTGGGTGGTGTGTACCACTACATCGCTGCTAGCTCCCTCAGGAACCCAGGCTACGATCTCGGTATCGCTCCAGGTACTGACATCGGCATTCACCCCATCGAATGTCACCGTGCTCGCTCCCTGAGTGGAACCAAAATCGCTCCCGCTAATTACTACCCTGGCGTCCACAGGTCCTTCATCGGGACTGAGACTATCAATGTGCGGCAGAGCACCGGCCACATATTTACGCAGCTCGATATCATCTATGAAGGCACCATCATCAAACATGCTGGGATCGCTTGTGAATACGAAGGCTATCCATACTTCAGCTTCGCCACAGAGGTTTCCCAGGGTGGGGGTGGTCGTCAGGTCGAAAGACTGGCTTACCCACCCCCCACTGTCTCCGCTGGTGCACCAGCCGTAGAAATTAATACCATTGGTGGACGCCAGCCAATTGAAATAGTCCCAGTTTTCTTCTGACTGGCACCAATAATAGAAGTTCAGCTCAGCATCTGTGGCATCGCTAAGGTCAAAGGGTCCGTAGACCATCCAGGATTGCATGTCATTGGGGTAATAGTAAGACTCTGGGTCAAGACCGTCAGCTCCTCCCGGGCTGCCCCCACCTGTCGTATCCCTATCGGTGATAGTGTAGGTAAGGGTAGCACAGCCCGCATTGCCTATTGTCAGGGTGTAGTCCTGGATTGTGTCTGGAGGCAGCGTCACATCGAAGCTGGTGGGGTCAACCGTAATGTCGGGCTGGTCGGCAATATCAAAAGTGACATCCAGAGTCTGCCAGTAGAAGCTATAATATGGGGCATTCGTACATTGGTAATTCATATCCATATCTATGCGGAAAAGCCCGTTGGGACGATTACCACCTGCGGTTCCCCAACTGTTCAGCATAATCCAGTAGGAGTTCCCAGGGTCATCATCATTGTAGCCCACGCAAAGGACAGCATGGCCGCCACCTTGGCCACTGACCCAGCTTTGACCGCAAAACTGGTCCATGTTATACACAACAGTCTCAGCACTGTAATCCCAGAAGTTGAAAAGGCTGTTCCAGGCGGTGTCATTAGGCAAGAAGAAACCGAACCACACTGCCTTGTTCTGGTCAAGCACGTACTTGATATTAGCAATCGCCGTGGCTTGATCCACTGTTTGCGTAGAGATGGTAGTCTCCTGAATGTAAATGATAGGATAGTTGGGCGTGGTGGAAATAAGGCCACAGGCTGTATCACATGATGCGTCACCATCTTGCCAGTTAGCATTTGTGTTGGACCAGGGGATAGCCATGTCAGTGGCGTCATAGAAATCTGCCAGTTCAAACAACGAGCCTCCTGTACAACAGGTTTTTCCGATTACAGTCCCTTCACAGGAATTTATGTATTGCACCGACAAACGGTCTTTTATTCCCTCCTGGACATGGAGGGCAACCTCCATAACTCCGGTTCCTGCCCAGGCCCAGCAATTGCCGCAAGTACCCTGGTTACGTTCAGCAGGGGTGTATTCCAGATGGGCTAACAGACTGAGCGACCCCCTGATGCTGGGGACCTGAAATCCCTCCATTTCTATATAAGCCCTGGGAGCATTATTATAAGCTTCTATCCATCTTTCCAGCGTCTCGGGGTCGGGACGCATTATTGGGTAGGAGAGACAGTTGTCGCAGCCTCCCTCAGCATCCTCAGCTAGCGCTGGCGCCACAGCCGAAGAGACCAGCGCAAGGCACAAAACGAGGCTGAGAACCCCCCACAACCATCCCTTTCGCGCAACGATTCCTCTTTCCATTTCAGGAAACCTGCGACTCGTATTTTCCGCCTGACAATGCAGTTGTCTGTGAATACGAGACCATGGTTTTCCTCCTTAAACACCCCTGGGAATTTCCGCAGTTGCAGTATGGCCCGCTCGGTACTCGCTGTAAAGGTTCTCCTTGCTTAAACGGGAGGTGACAAATCGCCTGGATAGTCTGATGTCGCGCAGTCCTGCCATTATGATGTTACCAGTATAGGTGGTTAGTCAGTCAGTGTCAATAGCAAAAAAGTCTTGGCTTGCGGAATTGATATTGACTATATGAAAATTGGCATTGATTATATGAAACTCGTAGTGCGATCTTTTAAGGTCGTGCACCGACGTGCACGAGGATGGTCACGAGGCTAAAGCCTCGCACTACAAAAGGTGGTGTCTGGGTGGGCGGTGTTGTAGTGCGACCTTTTCAGGTCGTGCATCGCCGTGGTATGAGGATAGGCGCGAGGCTAAAGCCTCGCACTACGAAAGGTGATGTCTTGATGGGTGGTGTTGTAGTGCGACCTTTTCAGGTCGTGCATCGCCGCGGCACGAAGAATGGTCACGAGGCTAAAGCCTCGCACTACAAAAGGTGGTGTCTGGGCAGGTAGTATTGTAGTGCGACCTTTTAAGGTCGTGCCCTCTTGCACGAGGCTAAAGCCTCGTACTACAGACTCGCACTACAGGTCGTAAACGTTTTCTACTTCAAATGAACCTGAATAGGGATAGCTACTACAATCCTCTACCATCCCCCTCCTCACAGGGTTCTGAATTATATATCGGGCTACAGCATTGGTGGCTTCATCGTTTCTCAATACGTGTTCGTAATAGTTTGCTTCCCATAGTTTCAGACCGTAAATCCCTTTAAACCAATAAGCTGTTTTTTGTTTGAACAGAGCAACAAATTTCTTCATATTCGCGTCGCTATTTTCCCCTTCTATGAGCAGATGCACATGGTCGGGCATGAAGCAATATGCCCAAACTAAGAAGCTTTGCTGCTCAGCCGTACTCCTTAGAATCTCAATTACTTTGGCCATTACATTATCATGGATGAAACGACGTTTAAAATGCTCTGAGCGTATAGTAATGAAGTATCGGTAACAACCGCGGTAAGAAAAGTCTTTCAGTCTCCACGGCTTTCTGTGCTCTCTCCTTGGCTTCATGGATGCTGATCATAAATTGTAACATGGCTATATGTCGTAGCACGACCTTTCAGGGTCGTGCGGCGCGAGGCTAAAGCCTCGCACTACGTTGGCTTCATCGATATTGGTCTGTAAATTGCACCGTAGCCATGTTGTAGTGCGACTTTTTAAGGTCGCGCCCCGCCGTGCACGAGGATAGGCACGAGGCTAAAGCCTCGCACTACAAAAGGTAGTGTCTGGGTAGGTGGTGTTGTAGTGCGACTTTTTAAGGTCGCGCCCCGCCGTGCACGAGGATGGGCACGAGGCTAAAGCCTCGCACTACAAAAGGTGGTGTCTGGGTAGGTGGTGTTGTAGTGCGACTTTTTAAGGTCGCGCCCCGCCGTGCACGAGGATGGGCACGAGGCTAAAGCCTCGCACTACAAAAGGTGGTGTCTGGGCAGGTGGTGTTGTAGTGCGACCTTTTAAGGTCGTGCATGGCCGCGGCATGAGGATGGGCACGAGGCTAAAGCCTCGCACTACATTATTATGGGTGGGGCATATAAAAGCGGGGCGGCTGAAAGCCGCCCCGCTTCGGTCTCTTGCTAATAGTCGGTATCTATTCTCTTCTCAGGATAAAGACCAGGCCTAGAACTAGAGCGATAACAAATACCACAATGGCAATTATACCGCCCGTGCCCAGCGGACCGGCCCAATGCCCGGCGGCTGCTCTGCCCAGCACGGTGAACTGTCCTTCATTTCCTTCCAGCAGAACCTGGTAGGTTCCCGGCTCTGCCCTGGTCACTGTAAAGGCCACAAGCTTGGAAGAACCAGGAGAGACGGTTACCGTCTGGCTGTCCTCCAGGACGCCGTTGATGTACAGGGCAACGCTGCGAGTCCCTACACTGCCACCATCGTTGCCGATGTTAATGGAAATCTCCACCTGCTGGTTGGGCATAACCTGCTCGGGCGAGATGAGTAGATAAGCGGCTTTCAGGTTTGCTGGCTCAGGCGTGACCTCCCCAGGAAGCTCTCGCCGTACAGTGATGTAAGTGGATTTTCTCTCCATATCGGACAGGCCCAACTCATCAGTCACGGTAAGGCTCACTGTGTATGTGCCGGCCTCGGTGTAAGTATGAGTGGGATCTTGCTCGGCTGAAGTTGTGCCGTCGCCAAGGTCCCACGCCCAGGAAACAATGTCAAACTCGCTTGTGGACAGGTCGGTGAGTTGAACATCCAGTGGCGCTATGCCTGATCGGGGCTCTGCCACGAAATTCGCCTCAGGACCTTCAGGCGTAGGATTACCGATAGGACAGGTAGCATCAAGCCAGGGGATGTAATCTACATTGTCGCTTACCTCATCGCCAGTAGTGGTAGCAAAGAAAGGATTGTCCTCATGTGTTGGTCCTTGGGCATCGCCCCACCAGTTCTCCTCGGCATCGACTTCCGCAACACTATCATTGTAAATGCCGTAGTTGTTTCCAGCGATGTTATTGCCGTTGGCTACCAGGACGCCATCATCAACAGCGATACCGAAGTCGTTGTCGGTTATCTCGGAGCACCCGGTTATCTCTACTGTCGTGACCCCATCGCCTGCCGCGGCGAATTGGTGCGCCAACACCGCTGTTTCCAGAATCATCTCTGCCATTACATAGACGCCAAAGCCGGCTTGCCCGGGCACAGGCTCGTCCACCCAAAAATCGCTTATTTCACAGCCTTCAATATTCACTATAGCGCCATTCATGGCGATTATGCCGACGCTATACACATCTCCGCCTGCCGGCCCCGTGATGGTGCAGTCTTCCAGGTTTACCTGGTCATCGCCTACCATGACGCCTATCTGGCAGCCCTCGACCGTGGTGTCGGAAATATTCACCGTGTCTATTTCGCCACCCCAGACCGATATGCCCATACCCATTTCGCTGCCGGCTACATCGCTTACAGTTACATCGGTAATGCTTCCCGTGCTGCCAGCGTAGGCGATGCCTTCCAGCACTTCTTTTCCAGCGATTCCACTTCCATCGAAGTCAAGGCCCTCAATGTCAATGTTTTGGGAATTAATCACCATAGCCATGACCCAAAACTCCTCGCTCTCAATTATGACATTGATAGCATCCGTTACCACGGCACCTTCCTGGCCGATTATGTTCAGGTCTTCTCTATCTGTAACATTGAAGCCTTCATATTCACCCGGCAGCACATTTACCGTGCTGCTGCCTACATTGTCAATGCCATCCTGGATGGTAGCAAAGGCATCGTAGCCAAAGGTATGTCCGTCTGCTGGGTCGCCGAAACCAAGACCTTCCCAGTCATCGTTCACCCAGACTTCGTCGGGCACGGGAACCTCGATACTCAGGTCCACCATCTGGGCTGCGTATTCAAATGTGCCGGTTTCCGGGGCATCATAGTCTGTATCCAGATAGGTTACCGTAAAGCTGACCGTCTTGCCGATATCTTCGTCCGTGCCCGACACAGTCATCCAGTATTCATTGTCTTCCAGGTCGGGCAGCGTGGCTGTGGGGCCTGTCTCCACAGTCCCCAATAGGCCGCCTTCCATATATGCATTCACCGGAATCCCCGCTGGAGCTGCGACTCCATTTATGGTTAGTGCGCCAAATAATCCAGTTTGCACAGGACCTTGAACAGGACCCTTGGGGTCGGCAGAAACAGGAGGCGCAATCATAGCCGCTATCAGCAAGAAACATATCAATATAGCTAGACTGACTGTTTTCTTCAATTATCTTCTCCTCCTGTCATATCATATTTAAGTCGCGGGCACATACCAGACACAATCAGCAGTAGCACTGACGAGGTATGCCTTACCTTCTACCAATGTATGCAGGCTATTAAACTGAGGTGGAGCACCGCGTGTCCAGTGGAGCCACGTGCCCGCTGGAATTTCGGGCGTTGCTTCATCGACAGTAACCTGGTGCCACACCATCACTGCCTCAGCGGGCAGATTGGCGGGAAGGTCGTTGTCAAAACCGGGGTAAGCCGGCACTATGGTCATACCCACGTAGAGTGGTATCTCTACCCACTCACCCGGTTCTACCACGGTAAAGCTGTCTTCCAGTGTATCTGTGCCACCAGTCGTGGTCACCGAGACATCTCTGGTCCCTAGCGTGGCAGCGGAAGCGATGGTGATGCTGGCTGTTATCTGGGTATTGCTGTCCACATCAAAGTCATTTACAGTTATCCCGGCTCCGAAGGAGACCGACGTTGCCCAATTGAAGTTTGTTCCTGTGATGACAACATCCAGCGTCTCTCCTTGATAGCCCTGGTCAGGGTCAACTGCGGTTACCGTTGGCGCAGGCACTATCTCCGATAGGACGGTAAAGCCGTCTTCCAGTGTCCCTGTGCCATCGGGTGTGGTCACCGAGACATCTCTGGTCCCCAGTGTGGCAGCGGAATCGATGCTGATGCTGACTGTTATCTGGGTATTGCTGTCCACGGTAAAGTTATTCACAGTTATCCCGACTCCGAAGGAGACCGACGTTGCCCCATCGAAGTTTGTTCCTGTGATGACAACATCCAGCGTCTCTCCTTGACGGCCCTCGTCAGGGTCAACTGCGGTTACCGTGGGCTCAGGCACTATCTCTGATAAGACAGTAAAGCCATCTGGCAGTGTCCCTGTGCCCTCGAGTGTGGTCACCGAGACATCTCTGGTCCCCGGTGTGGCACCGGCAGCGATGGTGATGTCGGCTGTTATCTGGTTATTGCTGTCCACGGTAAAGTCATTCACAGTTATCCCGGCTCCGAAGGAGACCGGCGTTGCCCCATTGAAGTTTGTTCCTGTGATGGTAACATCCAAGGTGTCTCCTTGATAGCCCTGGTCAGGGTCAACTGCGGTTACGATGGGGAGTGTAGTGGTATATGCCGTCAAATTGACCACCCAGTTCCAATATGACACCCAAGTGCCAGTCTCAGTAGCATTCAACGTATCTATCTTGAAGTATATCGTAGTGGAATGTGTGCCAGGGTCAAGCTCAAACGCCATGTCATAATAGCCGGGCACATAGAAGTCGGGGTTTTGGTCTTTGCCCTTCGTAGAATTAGTCACAGTTGAACATACTTCATCCATCGCATGGGTAGTCAGGTTTTCCGCCCAGGCTGTGATAGCAGTGCCATCGTCCACCGGCTCCCCGTTCACGCTTGCCGTGCCCGCGAAGTTGCAGGCCTGAGCCAGCACCATAGCTGGCAGCACCAGGCTTAAGGCTAGAACGAGACATATAGCCAGTCCGAACCCGCGATGTAACATCTTGCTCATAGGCAAATCCTCCTTCCCCCCGTGGCCAGGCATGGGCTTAAGCCCATGCCTGGCCGGGAGAGTTCTAGTGGACTAGATTCCATCCGCAGTTCTCGCTGACGACCACTATATATGCATTATTCTCTACCAGTTTCTCAATCTCGCCCATGGGATACCCACCGTAGAAGTAGAAGCGATGCCAAGCGCCACCAGTTGTGGCATCCCGTTGCCAGATAATCACCAGTTTGTCTTCGATGTTGGTGAGTGCTTCGGGAAGGTAGTCAGTGTTCCCCTGGTAGGCGATTGGGTTGGCGCCCTCGAAGAGTGCTTGAACTGGCGCCGGGTCTATCTTCACAGTGACGACATCCAGGGCGGTGTTGGGGCCAACTGCAGTTACGGTAATCACCGCACTTCCAGTGGCGTTAGCAGCGACCAAATTCCAGGTGACATTCTGGGATTCGCCAGCAGGAATGCTGGCAATAGTCTGAGTTGCTGCCGGCGGTGTTACCAGCTCGGCAGGGTCGCCATCACGTATAGCTATGGTAGCATCGACGCTCGTGGCTGCCTGCTCGCCAATGTTGGTAATTTTAGCAGTGACCACAAACTCATCAGGCTCGTCGCCACCATAGAACTCATCGCCGTCACTGGGGTAGGTGATGTCCACCACAAGTTGAGCCGCGGCGACTGCTCCTTGCTTCACAGTGACTGTGTCCAGGGCGTCATCGGCATTGTTGGCCTCGGCAGAAGCCGTGAACACGCTGTATCCAGCATTATCACAATCAACTGCCCAGATAACAACCTTTGCTTGCCCTTTGGCTATGTCGCCCAGAGACTTCGCGGCGTCGGTGATGGTAGCGCTGGTTGAGGGGTCTACGGTCAGGGTAGCGGTAACGTTCGTGGCGGTTTCCTTACCGATGTTGCTAACCGTGCCGCTTACCACGAAGGAGTCTCCTTCTTGAAACTCAGCACCATCGGCCGGGAAGATGATGTCCATCACAAGCTCGGGGGGCTCTACCTGCTTTACAGTCACGCTGTCGTAATGCAGGAACTTGTCCTCAATTTCCCTGCCCGGCAGAGAAACCCACACGTACCCATTTCCACGTGGCTTCTCGCCTACTACTATTGGGTACAGAGGGTGCCAGCCGCATTCGTCATAGCCGAACGGCGTTATGGTGATGGTGCTCTCGCAGGCTATTTTGCAATGGAGGGTCCAGTTAACTACTGTGTAGCCCACGTCCTCCTCACCGCTCTTTCCATAGCCCAGGAGGGTGCCGATGTCCTTTTCGTAGCTGTTGTCTCCTTTAACGGGGCGAACGCTGTCCTCCGGTATAACTGAGAGTAGCAGCTTGACCCCTGTGGCGTCGGCCCAGCCGATGTTGGTCACCCGGGTGGTTACGGTGAAGTTGTTGCATTTAATGATATCTTCGTCGGGATAGTCAATTATCTCCACCAGCAGGTTGGCCGCGGGATAAAGTCTAACCGTCTTTGTGTAATAGCCGTACTGCGCACAAGGTGCATAGGCGCTAACCGTTATGTCGCAGTCTGCGTAAGCACACTGCGTGCCAGCCTCGACGGCGTGCACCGTCCAGCTGACTATCTTCGTCTGGTTCTCCGCCATGGTGCCCAGTTGAATCGAGGTAGATCCTACCACGCCAAGGGCGCCGCAGTGAGATATGGACGCATAAACACCAGCAACAGAGCCCAGGTTTGCTGACACTACCGTAACGTTGGCGGTGACAGCGAATTCCTCGCTGGTGCGATAGACTGAGCTATCCATGGGCGATAGTATGTCCACGTCGAGGACTGCATTCGGGATCTGGTGCACAGTTACAGATACAGTATCGCTCCAGACGGGGTTTGTGGATTCTATGGTGATGGTGAACACGACGTCACTATCATCGTCGCAGTGGAAGTTCCACCCGACATACGTATGGTTGCCGGCCTTTAGGTCGCCCAGGTCCTTGGTCGCATACCCGGATGGGTACCCTGGGTTGAAGCTGGCCGGGCCGACCCAGGTTATGGTAGCGTTAACGCCATTCAGGTCGTTGCCCGAGATCGTGCTGTTGTTGGCAACCATCACCTTGACCACGAAATCATCGCAGCAGGTGAAGGTTTCGCCATCATACGGCTGGATGATTTCTATTGTGATGGGTATCTGCTTGATGACCTTGTTGCCGCAGGGAAAGATGTTGTCCTCGGGGATTGCATACAGGTCAGGGTCTCTCGGATGGTTTATCCTCTTGACAGCATCGTTTCCGGAGAGTGCCGAAATGGTGATGTTGACTGCTCCATCGCCGGAGCAGTTACACGATATAAAAGCCTTCTTGGCGGACCGGCCGAGAATTGTGCCCAGGTCGAAGCTGTGATTGCCGGTGCAATTAGCGGTACCGGTTATGGTCACATTAACCGAGACGTTCTGAGCGGCGGCCATGCCCATGTTTATTACCGGGACCACGACCACGAAACTCTGATTTACGGCTACGGCCTCGGCAGGTGTCGTGCTCATGTTGCAGCCCACGGGCCCGTCGGCCTCAGTGGTCCCCAGGTATACCTCGACTCCGGCGGCCAGGTGCGCCTTTTCCGTCTGTTTCACCAAGAAGTAGTCCCAATCCTTCAATTCAGCGCCGTCGAAGACCTTGATATAGATTGTCTCTGCCGTCTGGCCGTAATTGGGGGTGTCGTCACAGCAGTGCAGGTCTATCCATTCGATGGTGTAAATACAGCAAGCGCACATCGTGAACTCAGTAATCTTCTCGGGGTCATCCAGCTCATTGGGGTCTATGTCCCACTCCTCAACCATCACCCCGTTTTCGTTATATTGTGTGACGTGTATAGTGGTATTTGCGACGATGCACACGCTGTCGGGCAGGTCCAGTTGTATCGTGACGTTCCCTAAGGGGAAGCAGTCGCAGTTGGTGATATTAGCCGTCACGTTGAACGTCTGGCAGATGTTGTGGTATATCGTGGTGCCGGACTCAGGCTCGACGAGGTCGATCAGAATCTTCTTCTGCTCGACGGTAGCAGTGCCCTCAGCACAACAGAGGGTTTCATCACCCTGAGCCTCAACCTTGAAGGTAACGGCACCCAACTTGACACAGGTCACGTTCCAGGTAACATTCTGCGAGGCGCCTGGCACCAATGTCCCGACATTTTGTGTCAGGGGGGAGGTTATGCTCGCCTTGTCCGCCCCGACAGTCTTGCTTATGGTCGCAGTAACATTGCTGCAATTTCCAGCGCAGCCGTTGCCGATAGTGGCGATAACCTGGTAGTCGCTATAGTTGCACCCCACCTTGCAGACCTCCGTCGGCGCGTGCATCGTTATATTGAGGCAGCAGTCGGTGAGCTCTTCGGGAGGTTCCTCTCCCTGGTGCACTAGCACGGAAGCCGGGCATATATTCGTGACGCCACCAGCTGTGGCATTCACCGTGATATTAACCGTGCCCACATCATCGCAGTGCATGTTCCAGAGGACATAGACGTGTCTGCCAGCGAGTATGTCGCCCACGTTCCAGCAGAGAGGTTCGCCTCCGGTCACGCTGGCTCCGCTGTCCGGGTCAATGTCAATGCAGACATTGGCATCCGTGGCCGTAGTGCTGCTCTTGTTATCTACTTTCGCCTTGACCACGAAGTTGCTGCAGACGTCCAAATAGCAATCGTCGCCGGTGGGTTGTATTATGGTTATCTCCAGGTCGCACTCCTCCGGCGGGGTTCCCTGTATGACGGTCACGCTGTCCTGGCCAACCGGCAGTCCGGACGCTGTCGCGTTTACCGTGATGGTGGTTTCTCCTTGCCCTTTGCAATGGAGCTTCCACCAGAAATCGCCGACGCAGTTTCGGAGGATGGTCGCCGACTTGCTTGCGGTCTCCCCGGCGACAAGCTCGGCATTCGGGCCAGGGTCAATGGTAGCGGTGACGCTCTTAGAGGCAGCGTCCTTCAATTCTATATCCTTGTAAGCCACCACGGCATTGACATAGAACGTATTGCTGACATTGAACGAAGCACCTGACGTCGGCCTTTCGATGTAGACCACCAGTTCAGTAACATTAGGACCTGCCTCAGCACTCCGGGGAGCGAAGGTCTTGCTGGGACCGACCTCGGGGCCCTGAGTAGCGACGGGCTCGGTGGTACCGGCTGTTAGGGGCACTGCTCCCATGAGCACCATAGACAGGACCATCGCCAGGGCGACGAAACCATAAAGTGCCCTGGCAGGCAAATTTCCTATTTTATTCATATTTTCCTCCTATGTTAATTGTTTGCTATTGGTTTCTTGATGCGGGCATTTCAAGCTGTACGCCGTTATGTCGCTTCACTGTTCTCAGCCCGTAGTAATAAAACCCATAGCAAACCTTTCTTTTTCTACTCTCGCCTGGAATCGACCACTCCAGGCTCGAGTTTTCATTATTATTTTATTCAGTAAACCTAATTTTTTAAGCCTGCCTCATTTCAGGCCGCCCTTTTCAGGAGGGTACGAGACCCTCCGCTATATTTTTGCCTTTCCAGTGTCGTTGCGAGCCCCGACAGGTCGGGGCCGGGCAATCTCGTTTTTGGGGTTGCTTCGTCATCCCGATTCATCGGGACTCCGCGCAATGACGAAAGGCACTGACATCTCTGCCCGGGCCAGGCATTGTTCTCTTTCCCTCGGCGAATCTAACCATCGGGCTTTATAACTCCCCTTCGTCCTCTTACCTTAAGAGAGGTGCGCTCTGTAGTGCGACCTTTTAAGGCCGTGCCTTTTACAGTCCCGCACGAGGCTAAAGCCTCGCACTACAGACTAGGGGTTCTCGGCGGCAATTCGCTTTGGGAATTTGCCATAGGCATCACCTCCTTTTGATTTTATTTAATAATTTCATTCTGCTATCCGTAGTTGCCCCGATGTAATCGGGGCTGGCTCAGAATGATAGGTGGATGTCGTTAAACAATATTCAATTATTAAAGTTCAAACAACCTCAAATTTCTCGCCAAAAGCCATAATACAGACCTTGGCCTGCGTTGCCGTCTACTTTAAAACTTATATATCTATTTTGTCAATAGGTAATTAGTAATTTACCAAATAGCTTAGATTTATTATAACAGCTGAGTTCCATTTGTCAATATACCTAAATATACCCAGGGATAAACAGGTATTCCGTCGCTGTAGTGGTGGCTATCCCATATGGGCGGAGTCCTGGGTCATCGAATAATATGGAAATTCGCAAGGCAAAGGTCAATCCCGATTTAGTCGGAAAAAATGACAAAGCAAAATGCAAAAATTTCGGGGCGGGTACAGGCCCTCCCTACTGTGGCTCTTCCCTCTTGTGTTGCGAGCCCCGGCTTGTCGGGGCGAAGCAATCTCACCGAGGCGTGGTGGATGGTCGGGGATAATCCCGGCGGGGCAGGAGATTGCCGCACTCCCGCCTGCCAAGCCTTGGCGGGCAGGTCGCTCGCAATGCCACATAACAGGCCGGTGACAAAGTCTCCTCGTCCCCTCTCCCTTGATGAGAGGGGAAGTGGGTGAACCCCCTCGTGAGGGAAGAGATTCCCTCACGCCTCGAAAAATTCCCCTCTTAAAGTAAGAGGGGTTAGGGGAGTTATGAAAGAGCTTTACCTTAAGGGGGATGTTCAAGGAAGAATCCCTATGGGCGTGACAAAACTCCCTTGCTCTTTTAGAACAAAAGTGCTAATTTATGCTCAATCACGGACAGTAAGATTCGGCTTCGCCGAATGGGTAAGAATGGGCCTCGCCCATTGGGTAATGAGGGATTAAAGGCGGAAAGTAGATTGATATATGGACAGTAAATTGACGTGGGATTTATTACCCGAGGAATTTCCCTACGAAGATAAGGGCTGTGAGCTCTTTCCATCCTGTCTTAACTGCCCCTTTCCTGATTGCATTAAAGAAAAGCCCTGGGGGAAGGAGAGGTTCTTAAAGAGCAGGCGGGCCCAGAGGATGAGGGAGTTGAAGGGGGAGGGGAAAAGCGTTAAGGAAATTGCCCGCATATTTGAGGTGAGCCCGAGAACAGTGCAGAGATGGCTGAGGGCGATGGGAGCAACCTCGCAAAATCAAAAATCAAAATGCAAAGTGCAAAGGTAAAATTTTGGGTTTTGCTCTGTAATTTTGATATTTAACTTTTGATTTTTGAGTTGTTTTTAGAGATGACTGATTTTAACCCATCTCAGTTAGCCCGTATGGATTCCACCCGTTTAGCAACCTATCGCACTAACCTGGATTTCTACCAGGGCAGCCAGTGGCCAACCACGTCACGCCACCGCCAGCTCGTATTCAACTATGCCAAGGTCTCCGTTGACAAGGTCACCAGCTTCCTCATGCGGGGGCTTACTTTCGCTTGCTACCCCGGGGAAGGCACCGACGAGCTGAAGGCCAGGGCCCGCAGGGCCGAGCAGCTCCTCCGCCAGGTATATGAAGAAAACAATCTTCAGCAGCTTGATTACGAGACCGAGATTGATGCTGCCGTCCTGGGGGATGGCTGTTACAAAGTGATATGGGATACCGACGAGAAGCGTATCCGTATTACTGCCCCCGATGTCTCAGGCATCTATGCCTGGTGGCTTGGAGATGACACCTCGCGGGTCTGGCGGGTAGCTTCACGCTATACCCTCACCCAGGACGAGGTCCAGCTTCTTTATCCTTCCGTTGGAAGGATCGAGAAGAAGGCTGCCACCATAACCGAGCTCTGGACAGCCAAGACCTTCGATCTCTTCCTGGACAGCGACCTCATGGAGTCCAAGCCCAATCCCTACGGCTTCATCCCCTTCGTTATCTTTCCCAACCTCCGTGAGCCCAAGAAGTTCTGGGGCAGCTCCGATATCCCGTCCCTGGTCCAGCCCCAGCGGGAGCTAAATCGAGCCCTATCCCAGCTATCCCGCATCCTGGAGCTGTCAGGGAATCCCATCGCAGTCCTCGAGAACATCGCATCGGCCGAGGACATCAAGGTCCAGCCCGGCGCCCTGTGGACGATACCGGAGGATGCTAAGGCTTATCTTCTGGACTTACTGCAAGGAGGCGGAGTCAGGCTCCATGTCGATTATATCGATTTGCTGTACCGGGCTTTGCACGATATCTCGGAGACGCCCCGAGCCGCCTGGGGAGGCATCGAGAAGGAGCTCTCCGGAACAGCGTTACAGATCGAGCTCGGCAGCCTTATTCAGAAAGTCACCAGGAAGCGCACTATTCGCACCAACGCCTATCACCAGCGAAACGACATCATACTTAAGCTGGCCGAGAAATATATAAGCGAAAACTTCGAGCAGATAAACCACCGGGTAGTCTGGGGGACGATATTGCCCCAGGACGCAGCCCGCCAGGCTCAGAATGAGCAGTTACTTGTCCAGGCCGGCGTCCACAGTAGAAGGACGGCTATGGACGAAATGGGGGTCCAGGACCCCGACGAGGAGTTTAACAAATGGCTGGAGGAAAGAACCAGGATCCTGGAAATGAATCAGGAGTTCAGGGCAGCCTCCACGCGTGGCGGAGCGAGAGAGAGAGCGACAGCCGCAGAAATGGAAGTTCCCGACTGAAGTCGGGCTCCCCCGATAGAATCGGGGGAGCCTGAGTAATAACTCAAATCAAGGAGAAATTTATGCTAGAAGAAAACGAAGAAACCAAAGAGACACAGGAAACCCAAGAGAATCTCAACGAGGCTTCCACCCCCGAGGCCCTGGAGGCCATCAATGCCCAGCTCGAGGAGGAGAAGAAGGCCAAGGCCACCGCTGAGGCAAGCCTGGCTGAGAAGGATAGCCGCATCGCCACCTTGGAATCCGAGCTAAGCGAAGCGAAGACGGGAAGTGAAGCGGCTGCCGCCGAGCTCGCCCAGGTTAAGGAAGCCCATGGCCAGGTCGTGGCCAAGTACCTCGATGCCGTCAGGCTTGCCAATCCCACCATCCCCCAGGACATCATCGCCGGCGACACCATCGAGGCCATAGACGCCTCGCTGGCGAAGGCTACCACCATCGCCGAGTCCGTCAAGGCCAACCTCGAAGCCCAGGCCAAGGAGACCAAGGTCCCGGCGGGGGCGCCACCCAGGACGGAGATCCCCGTTGAGGGACTTTCTCCCAGGGAGAAAATCGCTGCTGGAATCCAGCAAAAAGGAGGAACATAAGAAGAAATCCCAAGCACCCAAAATTCCCCTCTTAAGATAAGAGGGGCTAGGGGAGTTATGATTCAGGATTTCTCCGAAGGAGTAACATGAGCATATCTTTAACAGAAGCAAGTAAGCTCTCGACCGATATCCTGCTCAAAGGAATCATCGAGACCATCGTCAAGGACAGCCCCATCTTGCAGGAGCTGCCCTTCATCCAGATCGTGGGCAATAGCCTGAAGTATAACCGGGAGAAGACTTTGCCCACCGTGGCCTGGTACGACCCCGTCACCGATACATGGACCACCTCAGAGCCGGCTTTCGAGCAGTGCTCGGCCAGCCTCTGCATCCTCGGCGGAGACGCCGATGTCGACAACTTCCTTAAGGCCACCAGGAGCAACATCCAGGACCTCGAGGCAGCCGTCATCGAGCAGAAGGCCAAGGCTTTACGGAACGAGTTCGAGAACACCTTCCTTAACGGGGATTCGGGCGTCAACTCCAAGCAGCCCGACGGCCTGTATAAGACCATGAAGGGCACAGCCTGGACGGCCGATACCGAGATGGCCGTTGGAGACGTCGTCGTCCCCACCGCCGGCAAGGAGAACGGCTTCCGGTATGAGTGCACCGCAGCGGCAGGCGATAAGAAGACCCATGCCACCACCGAGCCCACCTGGCCCACCACCGAGGGCGCGACCGTCGTTGATGACCAGGTTACCTGGACCTGCCGCTACGGCAACCACCTCGGCATGGCGGTTAACGGTGCCACTCTTTCCCTGGGCAAAATGGATCAGCTCATTGACCTTGTCCGCGGCGGCAAGCCCGACCTGCTCTTAATGAGCCGCCGGTCCCGCAGGAAGGTTGCAGCGCTGGCCAGGGCCCAGGGCAGCAACCTGCAGGTCGGCCAGGGCAAGCTCGGCGAGTTCGTCGAGCTCTATAACGGCATCCCCGTGGCCGTCTCCGACTGGGTCAAGGACAACTACACTGTCGGCACGTCGAGCGATTGCTCGGCCATCTTCGCCTTCCAGATAGGAGAGGGCGCCGTCTGCGGCCTTACCAGCCCCGAGATGATTCAGGTCGAGCGTCTCGGCTCCCTGGAGACCAAGGACGCTTCCCGGACCAGGGTTAAGTGGTATGTGTCCCTGGCCAACTTCTCCATCGTCAAGGCCGCCATGTTGACAGGAGTGAGAGACTAATGCCCATGCCAGGGTTTCTGACCATGCCCTGGTATGCACTCTTTAACCTCCTATGTGTTGAGGAGGGAGGGGAAGGTCGAACCCCTCCCTATTCCTCAATCTCCTCTCCCTCGATGGGAGAGGATTAAGGTGAGGGTGAAACTATGAATTTAACCGAAATGAGAGCCCGGGTCCGTGAGGACCTCCAGGACACGGATTCCGAAAACTACCGCTGGACGGACGACGATGTTGATGGAGCCATCACCAGGGTAGTTATAGAGTATTCCCTTCACGCCCCCATAGAGCAGCAGAACGATATCGCCACCACCGACGGCGACACCGAGCTCGATATCTCTTCCCTGTCAGGCTTGCTCGAAATCAAGTCCGCCGAGTTCCCCATTGGCCAGACCCCTAAATATCTCCAAAGGACTGAGTACTGGGCCGGCCACCTTTATATGGATGATGAAGGCGATGGAGAAGACGCTAGGGTGAGATGGCTTAAGAAGCACACGCTGGACGCTCAGTCCACCACCATCCCGACCGAGCACGAGGAGATTATAGTCCTTGGCGCGACAGGCTACTTGGCCATGTCAGCCTCGGCCTACACAGTGGACAGGGCCAGCATTGCCGGCCGGCACGCCACCATCAACTACAAGGCCTGGGGCAAGGAGCGCCTCGACCGCTACGACAAGAAGCTCAAAGCCGTCTCCCGCACCTCTAAAGTCATCCCTCATGAGCTCTATACTGAAGATTAGACGCAAAGTGATGCAAAGTGATGTAGTGTGAGGCTTCAGCCTCGTGCCTTATCCCCTCTTAAGATAAGAGGGGCCAGGGGAGTTATGATAGAAGTAGGAATCCTCAAAAACTTCGACAGCGGTACTTATAAGGCCGGCGTCCAGCTCGCAGGCTCCCTCACGACCTACTTCGACGATGTCAACGTCGCCCGCAACATCGCCTCGGGCGAGATGGTAACCGGCCGCCACGTAATCCTGGCCGTCCCACAGGATAACCCCAGGGACGCCGTTGTCATCGCTGTATTTACCCCCTAATCTCCTCTCCCTCGATGGGAGAGGATTAAGGTGAGGGTGAAAGGAGGAATAATGAGCAAAGTAAAAGATGCACTCAAAAAAGAGAAGACCAAGGAAGGGCTCCCTAAAGAGGCCTTCGCCATAGTCGGCGACCCCCATCTTCCTGAGACCTGGAAGCTTCCCCATCATACCAAAGCCATCTTCAGATATCTTCAGGGAAGAATCGACCTGGAGAAGACTGTGGACTGGGACCGCATGCCGGCAGCCGTCGCCGCCCTCAGCCCGGGAGGTTACCGCGGGGAGAGGGTCCAGGCCTCCGAGGAGGACATCATCAAGGCCGCCCGTCACCTGGCCAGGCATTATGAAAAGGCTGATAAATCAGTCCCCGACACCCTGGGCGCCCTGATTTGAAGAATTTCAGCAACTGCTGACATTCTTCCCCCCTCTTAAAATAAGAGGGGGTTAGGGGGAGTTATGAGAGTTAAAGATACTCAAAAACGAGAACAGGGGCTTTCTTGAGCCTCTCAGGGCCTGTTTAGCTAAGGAGGAAAATGCAGGAGGAACAGAACAAAGCTAATCCCAATCTGGTGACCGTTTTCTGCAACTTTTTCCGTGCCGCCACCAGGCCCGCCGTCACCGTCATCTTCGCCGCTGTCATCGCCCAGGTCGTCATCGAGGGGATCGCCGCCCCCCAGTGGTTCCTCGCCCTGGCCAGCGCCTGCATCCTTTGGTGGTTCGGCGACAGGACGGTCCAGCACATCAGAGACCGAGGCGTGAAGGAATCCCTTCCTTCACGAGAGAAGGAGCAGAGCTAATGGGCTTCCTGAAAGGTATCAAGCCTTCTACTTTTCTGAGTACCCATCAAGAGTGGCATGCCTTTATCAACGGTTTCTGCGAGGTCCTCTGCCCCTGGCCTGCCAGGCATAAACTCTCCGGAAAATTACTAGATGAGTTGAGGGGAGATCATCACTATTACATGTTCGGCCGGGCCATGGGCGTCATCGCCTGGCTCATCATCGCCAAATTAATCCATATAGCGTTCTGGTAAAAATACAGAAGAAAGGAGCATAACAATGGCAGAATTCAGTGATTATCTAGAAAACAAGATTATTGACCACATGCTGCGCAACCAGTCGTACACGCCCCCAACTACCGTCTACCTCGCCCTGTTCACCACCGCTACCACCGACGCCGGAGGCGGCACCGAGGTCTCCGGAGGCGCCTATGCCAGGCAGGCCGCCACCCTGGCCGCAGCCTCGGGCGGAGCCTCAGAAAACAGCGCTGAGATAACCTTCCCCCAAGCCACGGCAGACTGGGGCACCATAACTCACGTTGCCTTGATGGATGCTGCGACTGGTGGGAATATGCTCATGCACACCGCCCTCGATGCCAGCAAGACGGTCAATAACGGCGACACATTTAAAATCAATTCGGGAGACCTTGACGTTACAGTCCAATAAGCGATAGCGATTGGAACTGAACAGGGACCCGCCTAACTGTAAGGAGCTAGTAATAGAGTGACAATCAAGTTAGTTGGTGCTGATGATGCCTCTGGCCTAAACGAGTGGAAGGACTATTTTATCCTAACCAAGTTTACTGCTGAGGCATCAGGCGATATGACTGAGTTCAGGGTAAAGTCTGCTGTCAGTGGCTATGTAAAGTGTGCCCTTTATGCCGACAACTCTGGCGAGCCAGGAGCCTTGATTACTGCTATGAATACCGGACAGGCAGTAACAGGAGGCGGCTGGGAGACGTTATCCTTTACCTCTACTCCCATCACACAGGGAACAGTTTATTGGCTTGCAATCAATATAAGCATCAATGGTGCTGTCCAGTATATAGGTGCTGCTGGTGTAGGAAGATATAAAGCTGCAACTTATGGCACATTCACCTTTCCCGACCCGGCAGGTTCAGGTTTTTCCTCCAATGCAGCAGTTGAATTAATAGCTGGATGGGGAGAAACAGCCATCCTTGGCTCAGCCACCCTCAGCGGCACCGGCTCTCTATCAGCCGCCGCTAAAGTCATCCGCTCTGGGTCAGCCACCCTCTCAGGTACTGGAACCCTCACCGCAGCCGGCACCATCATCGGCGTCGCCATCTATGGTTCAGCCACTCTCTCAGGCACCGGCACTCTGGCAGCCACTGCCGGCTGTATCCGCCTGGCCGCCGCCACCTTCCACGGGACCGGCAGCCTCGCCGCAGCAGGCGCACTCGCTGACCTCACCGCCACCTTACTCGCCGCCCAGAAGAAGGCTCACCGCCTTCCTTACGTCGAGGCCAAGGTCTATGACTACGAGGCGGGCATTAAAAGACTTTACTGGTATAGACTTTACCAGGGAAGCGAGCCCGACAACCATCACGGCATCGCTTTCGATGGCCAGGGGAGTATGCACCGCATCAGGGCGGCAGCCTCCAACACCCTCTACCGCCAGAAAGTCACTAGCCCTGGCCCGAGCTCCGACTATTCCCAGTGGACTGAGATCGCCACCGACTGCTCCGGTCCCTGTGCTATCGCAGCCTGCGGAGCCAAGGTCTACATTTTCTACCGCACCACCGCCAATGTCCTCTGGAAATACTATTCCCATGACTATGGCCAGACCTGGGACGACGCCCAGCTCGTAAGCTACGCCGACGTTCTTTCCCTGGCTGCTTGTTGGTGGGGTACTGGCGACGTCGTCGTCTGCTTCGCCCTTAAGTCCAACCAGCTCAACGGCATTACCCTGGATACCAGCACCCAGGAAGCCGCTCAGCACACCTGGTCCGACGGAAATCATCCTTTGCTCGATACCTACGGCATCGGAGCCACCTATAACGCCTCCCTTGATCAATGCGAAGTAGTCTTTGCCGGCAAGGAGTCGGATTCTCCCTATAATCACTACGACCTATTCAGGACGAAGTTCAGTAACACCTACAACTTCCTCGCCCTGGAGAGCTTCCTTATGTCCCCGGACGGAGAGGATATTACCTACGAGTACCCCGACTGTCACTTGCCCTCGGGTGCCCAGTCCTATGAGACAAACCGTATCATTGCCGTGGAGAAGTTCACCGGTGACACCGCCTATACCCGCCCCCTAACCTGCTACATGGTCAAGGGCACATACTGGTCCGATACCACCTTCACCGAGCCCAAGCCTTTCCTCGACATCAGCTCGAATTACGGCTTAAGCCTCCAGAGCACAAGCGACTACTGGTGGATGGAGCGTCCCGACGGAGTCTGGAGAGCCCCCCGCCCCGCCGACTCGCCCCTCGACCTGACCAAAGACATCGTCTCCCTCACCCAGCGCATCTCTTCCCGAGGACTTCTGAGGCGTGAAGGAATCCCTTCCTTCACGGGTGAGGATGCCCTGATCATCGAGCTCGACAACTCCAAAGGCCAGTACGTCCCGATTCCATCGGGACTTCGCTTCCACAGCGAAATCGTCCTTAAGCTCGGCTATAAGACCCCCGACGGCGACCTCGCCTTAGAGGCCGGCACCTACTGGATTGATTCCTGGGAATACTCCAGTTCCCTCTCCCCTCGAGGGAGAGGGCAGGGTGAGGGGGTCTCCCGCTTCATCATCACCTGCCTGGACGGCTGGGGCCTCATGGACCGCTGGACCGCCCGCTACCAGATGAGGTGGAATAAGGACGAAGTCAACCCCAAGAGCGTCTGGCAGATCCTTTACCAGCTCTTAGCTCGTGCCGGCATTAAATTGACTAACACCCCGCCCAAGCCCCAGTCCTCCGCCATCAACAACTTCTACCCCGACTTCACCGTCAACCCGGGTACACGGGGCGACAGTGCGATACGCAGGCTGCTATCGTTCGTTCCCGACAGGCTCGTATTCCGTGGCCAGGAAGCCTTCACCAAGAACCCATTGGCAGATGAGGAGAGCTGCTACTCCTATAAATTCCCCTCTCCCTTGAGGGGAGAGGGTCAGGGTGAGGGTGCAATTCACGTCATCCTCAGCGGTAGATACGCTGAGGCCGTCACCGTCTCCCGGGCCCGTGCCATCGGCCGGGATGCTTCCGGCAATCGTATTATAGAAGAAGCCCTGGATCCCGACTTGTCGGGACTCGCCATAGACATCCTGGAGCAGGACTATGACCCCAACCTCCAGGACGCCACCAGGGCGCAGGAGAGGGCCGACGCCATCCTTAGGACCCGAGCCCAGGAGGCCAACCCCGCCGCCATAACCATCCCCACCAACGTCGGCCAGGAGCTCCTCGATGTCGTCGAGGTTACCGACGAGCGCTGCGGGATTAGCCAGGAGAAATACAGGGTACAGGCTATTCAGACCGACTATGACCGCCGAAAGAGCCGCTATGATCAGACTCTAACCCTGGGAGCCCCATGAATTGTGTCCCATTAGCTAAGTAATGCTTGCTTCAAATCATTGAGCCTGGGGGTAAAAGCTTCAACGAGCTCCTGCCGGGCTAGTTGCCATTTGTGGTCGGCTTCGATATCGATAGCATCCACTGCTGTCCCTGAGATTCTCAATTGGTGCAGGGTTTCTCTGTAGTCGCTTTCCAGTTCCTGCCTTATCTTTTGTTCTGCTCCTTCATACTCTTGAACAAGCTGGCCTATTTCTTCTGCCTTTGGCTGCAATTCAGGCCCTAAGTTGCTTATCACCTCGATTACCCTTTTTACGCTATTTATACTCTGGGTAGTTGTAAACTCGATAGCCTCTACCAGGTGCTCGATTACGGCCTGCTTTATTGTTTCTCTCTCCTTTTCTTCGTGCTTGTTTAGCTCCGCAGTCATATCCAGTTGTTGGGCACTGTCAAGCCATTTTCGTGCCAGCACCTGACCGGTCTGGCGGTATCTTTGTCTTGCCTGCTGTTCCTTTTCCTCGGCTGACAGCTTGCCCAATTTATTCGCTTTCTCTTGAGCAATTTCCCAGGCACTCTTTAGTTCACTCATACGACTTAAATCCTGAACACTGAAATCAGTAGTCAGGGTTTAGCTCCTACTGGCTACTGACTACTGGCTACTGAATTCTCCCCTTTTTGGATTAGCAGTGCATTTTAGCCTATAATATTAGGTAGGTTCAACAAAGTGAATTTGAGGTTATAATGATGATTTATCATAAATCTGCGCAGTTAACGGAAAAATTTTATTGTTATGTATGGCAAGGCAGAGGAAATAACTGCAATGCTATTCTCTGGCCCTCGGTTTTAAGGGGCGAGCGTCCGCATGTGTTAGTTGACCCTGGCCATATCAAGAACGAGCTCGGGGAGCCCTGTTTCGATTCCTTGGCTCAGGCTATGGAGAAGGATGGCTTTAAAATCGAGGATATCGGTCTGGTGATTGGCACCCATAGCCATCCCGACCATATTAAAGCTACTGAATTGGTGGTGGAAAAGAGTGGTGCTTTATACACTTTATCCCGTGAGGAGGATGAATTTTATCGCACGATAGGGAAGACCTTCTTTCAATCATCATTTGGTGATGAGCCGCTTGAGGTTAATCCCTCCTTTTATCTTAAGGAAGGCGATTTGTCCCTGGGGGCTAAAGATGATAAGTTGGCGGTCAAGGTTATCCTTACCCCGGGACATTCTCCCGGTTCTGTTTCCCTTTATCTGGAAGAAGATAAAATATTGATCAGCGGTGACGTGGTATTTGCTGGCAGCATAGGCAGGACTGATTTCCCCGGTGGCAGCCCTGCCTTGTTGCGGAAGAGCATTGACAGGCTGTCTCAGCTTGATGTGGAATACCTCGTTCCCGGTCATAGCACCGAAATGGGCAGCATAATTGCCGGCAAGGATAAAGTAAGGCGTAACTTTTACACGGTCAAAATGTTTATTTAAAATATAGAACGGTGGAATTGGTATGGAGATGGATGACAAAATTAAATATGCCCTGGAACACACGGAATTAATCCGGGCACCACGGCAGGAACTGGACACTTTTGGCAGTTCTGTCATTGATTATTACGTTGTCACCGAACTGGTGGGAAATCTCAGTGTGGTCAGGGATGGCAAGGTATTTGCGGAAAGGCCCAAAATTGTTACTCCTGCTTACCTGGTCAATATCGAAGGCTTTAGCGAGCAGGCAAAAAAATACGTATCTATGATGGCCCGGGAGCACCCTGATGAATCGGGCATTTTTTACCGATATAAGAACGAACCCAAGGGTATGGACGTTATCTCCGAGCCTATCAAGCAGGTGATAAACAAGCTCAGCTCCCAAATAGAGGAGGAGCACAACCCCTTAAGCACCATAATCAGGGGGGTGGAGGAACTATGGGATGTATCCTTGCTCATGTTCATCTATGAGCTAACCAGCAAGTCGGCTCGCACTAATATGGCCGAGTTTAATCGTCGGGGCTTTTTAGACATAGATGCCAGTGGAGTACCCCAGGGCGCCCGGGATTACATTGAAGAGCTTTTCGAGAAAGCAAGCCGCGACCTTTCCCGAGTCCCGGAGTTGGTGGTTGAGTTAAACCGCTGGGGTCTATTCCCGGAATATCAGGACCGCTTCTTTGCCCTGTTTAGAAAAAAGTGAGCCCGCCCTGACTCCGATAAAATCGGAGCGTGCTGGATAGTTACACGTAACCCAAAGAGATTAAATCCTATACAAATCCCAAATACTAATTTCAAAATTCAAAATCTTCATGTTTTGGTCAGTAGAACTTGGCCTTTTATATTGTTTAGTATTTCATATTTAGTGCTTAGGATTTGTCATGTTCGGAGCCTGAGGCGTGAAGGAATCCTTCCTTCACGGTTGAGACGTGCTACATCAGTCCTAGGTACCAGTTGAGTATATTACTTCCCCAGAGCAATGTTATCATGGCGGCCAGGGCAAGGAAGGGACCAAAAGGGATTGTCTGCCGGCGTTTTCTCTTTTTAGCTATCACCAGCGCCACGGCCACTATACCACCGAGGATGGCCCCCATAATAATGGAGAAAAAAACCAGAGGAAAGCCAGTAGCCAAACCAATCAAAGCAGCTAGCTTAACATCTCCCCAACCCATGCCGCCGCGGGAGACTAGGGCAATCAAAAGGAATATAGCAAAGCCAATGCCTCCGCCCAAAGCAGCGTTGGCAACTCCGGTAACCACCCACCGGGTAAGCCAGGGCTGAGGCAATAAAGCCAGAAGCAAAGCCACAACCATGCCGGGGTAGATCACCTTATTCGGGATGAGCCCATGCTCAAGGTCAATGACAAAGATGATAGTAAATAGGCAGGCATAGAAAGCTATAATCCCCAGTGCTGGACTTAAGCCGTAATGCCAGTAGAGGAAAGCAAATACCAGGGCGGTAGCAAGCTCCACCCAGAATAACCTCCGGGGTATGGCTGCCTGACAGTACCGGCAACGACCCCGAAGCCTGAGGTAGCTAAATACGGGGATGAGGTCTTTAGCGGCTAGCTTGTGCTGGCAAACTGGGCAGTGAGATGGCGGGTTTACAATGGACTCATTCCGGGGCAGACGGTCAATGCATACATTGAGGAAGCTGCCAACTGCCAGCCCCAGAAGGGCGAATAGGAATGCCCCAAGTATTTCCACGGGTGTTTATTGTGGACGTATTATGGATTGAAGTCAATACCTGCTCCGATGAAATCGGAGTTGTTGCCAGGCGTAGCTTCTTCGGTCATTGTGGGCACCTTTCTTTTGTCATTGCGAGTCCCGATTTATCGGGACGAAGCAAGCTCATACTTGAGACTGGACACTGGACTAGATAATAATATAATAATGTAGTTATGCCTGAGGAACTAGGTAACTACAAAAATTGGGTGTGAGGGCAATATGTCGGCGAAGTATTATGTTGGTTGCAGTGGCTGGCATTATGAGCACTGGCGCGGGCTTTATTACCCCGAGGAATTGCCCAAGCCGAAATGGCTGCCATTTTACGCCCGGCAATTTACTACTGTGGAACTCAATAACAGTTTTTATCATATGCCTTCGGAAAAAGCTTTCACCAACTGGCGAGAATCCACACCCGACAACTTCATTTTTGCTGTTAAGGTCAGCCGATTCATCACGCACATAAAAAGGTTAAAGAATTTAGGTTCAGCGGTGGAGAACTTCCTATCTCGGGCTGTTTTATTAGGAGAAAAACTGGGTCCTTTGCTATATCAACTGCCTCCCAGCATGAAGCGCAACGATGAGCTATTGCAGGATTTCTTATCTTCGTTGCCGCCAAAATACCAGCATGTAATTGAATTTCGCCACGAATCCTGGATTGACGACGCTGTTTTCGATATTTTACGAGGGCACAATGTTGGGTTGTGTGTTTTCGACATGCCTGGCTTTAGCTGCCCCCTGATAGCTACCAGTGATTTTGCCTATGTCCGCTTCCATGGCAGCGAAGGTCTATATTCCAGTTGTTACTCTGACGAGGAGCTTTCCCAATGGGCACAAAGAATTGCTCGGCTGGGGCAAAAAGTTAAAGCCAGCTACATTTATTTTAATAACGATGCTGAGGCTTTTGCGGTCGAGAATGCTATAACGTTGAGGAATTTCCTAAATATTCCTTGACCTTTTGTGCCAGAGCTGGAGTTATGCCTTCTGTCTGGCTGAGCTCCTCCAGCGAAGTCTCTTTGATAGCTTCAATTGAGCCAAACTTTTTTAGCAAAGCCTTCTTTCGCTTTGGCCCAATGCCTGGGATGTTATCCAGAACAGAAATAATGCCTTCTTTGTGACGTAACCTCCGGTGGTAACTTATAGCGAAGCGATGGGCTTCATCCCTGGCTCTTTGTAGTATATGTAGGGCTGGAGAATCTTTAGCTATATAAACCGGCTGGGGGTCGCCGGGTATAAATATCTCCTCGTTTTCTTTAGCCAGGCTGACCATGGGGATAGAGTCCAGTCCTGATTCTTGCCTCACCTCCAGAGCGGCATTAAGTTGTCCCTTGCCGCCATCAATGAGGACAAGGTCGGGAATGATTGCCCAGATGCCTTCGCTGGTCAAGCCTCGTTTAAACCTGCGCCTCAATGTCTCTTGAATCATGGCATAATCGTCAGCGCTAGCCACGGTTTTGATACGGAAGCGGCGATAATGTGCTGGTTTAGGCCAGCCTTTTTCCAAAACAACCATGCTGCTCACAGCCAAAGTGCCCTGAATATTAGAGACATCGTAACATTCTATTCTCCGGGGCATTTTGGGCAAGCGTAGTCTGTTTTTTAGCTCTTGTAAGCCGGAGCTTATAACCGATGCCTTCATCTCTTTAGCCTGGGCCAGTTCTAAACCCTGGGCAGCGTTTTCAGCTGCTGTATCCACCAGCTTCTTTTTAGCTCCCCGCTGGGGCACTTGAAGCTCCACCCTGCTCCCTCTTTGCTGTCCAAGCCATTCAGAAAGTACTGCTGGCTCGTCCACCGGGTACTGAAGCAATATCAGCGGTGGGATATATGAAGCCGAGGCATAGTATTGTTTCACGAAACTTGTCATTATTTGCCCGGGAGACTCGCCCTTGATGCCTTCCATAATAAAATGATCCTGGCCAATAAGTTTATTATTGCGAATAGAAAAGAGCTTGACATAAGCCTGTTTTTCACTTTGTGCCAGACCGATGATATCCTTTTCTCCCTGTAGTGTTATTGCAATCCTCTGCCCCTCTATGACTTTTTCTATGGCCTTAATTTGGTCGCGTAGCAAAGCTGCCTTCTCGAACTGAAGCTGCTGGGCTGCGGCTTTCATCTTGGCGTTTAATTCACGAAGAATAATCTCCTGCTTTCCCTGTAAAAATAAGATGACCTGGTTTATTACGTCGAGGTATTCCTGTTTTTCCACTGCTCCAATGCATGGTCCGAGACAGCGATGGATATAATAATCGAGGCAAGGTCGTTTTTCTTTACCCTCGATGCGCTTTCGGCAGCTACGAAAAGGAAAGATTTTCTTTATTAACCTTAAGGTTTTGCGTACCGAACCGGCGCTGGCAAAAGGTCCAAAGTATCTAGCTCCGTCTTTCTGGACCCGACGGGTGATGTAGACACCAGGCCAATCTTCGCCAATGTCTATCTTGAGGTAAGGAAAAGTCTTGTTATCTTTAAGGCGCACATTATACCGCGGGGTGTATTTCTTTATCATGTTGCATTCCAGGATAAGCGCCTCTTGCTCGGAATTGGTAACTACGAACTCGAAATCCTGTATTTTTGACACTAATCTTTGGATCTTGGCTGACAGGCTAGAGGGGGCACCAAAATAGCTTTTTACCCGATTACTCAAGTTAGCAGCCTTGCCAACGTAGATAACCTTACCCTCTTTGTCCCTAAACAGATAGACTCCGGGCTTTGCTGGCAAGGCTTTCAATTGCTCTGATTTCACGGCAAATTTATTTTAGCAAGTGGTTTGTATAGAGACAAAATAACTCGGATTATGTTACAATAATCACTAATTTTATGAAAATTTCATGAAAAATTGGTGTCGCCCTTTTACACAAGTCTCGGAAATGCCAATGGATAAATTTGGGGTCCCCTGAAATGCGAAGTTTTTTCAGGGTGAGGAACTATGATGAAGCTGGATATCGAAGCCTTCCTTAAATATTTGGCCAAGGACAAGGGCTATTCCCAGAATACTGTGGCTGCTTATCGCAATGATTTGACTCAAATGGCAGCCTTTATTACCGTAGAGCAGGCAAAGGGCATAATCAAGTCCTATGGTGAGCTTTTGAAGAGCTATTTGCTCAAGCTCAGGGAGAAGGGGTACTCTGTGGCCACAACCGCTCGCAAGATCGCATCAGCCAAATCATTCTTCAAATTTATGGTTGATTCGGGGAGGATGAAGGAGAATCCGACACAAAATTTGCCCTCTCCTCAAGTTAGCAGGCATGCGCTCAACTTCTTATCTCCCCCTGAGTACCAGAAGCTGCTTGCCGAGGCCACCAATCTATCCACTCCGGAAGCTAAAAGAGATGCCGTGATGCTGGAATTACTTTATGCCACTGGTTTACGCATAAGCGAATTAGTATCATTAAGTGTCAAAAATATTGATTGGAAGCAAAATTGTGTGCATATTAATTCTAAGAGACGAGTTCCTTTTGACCATAACTTAAGCCTGATTTTAGGAAAATTCCTCAGAAGTGATAGACTGGATTTATTATATGACGAGGGAGAGGAAGCCCTATTTCTTAACCGACGTGGTAAGAGACTGACTCGGCAAGGGTTCTGGCAGATTATTAAAAGTTATGCCTCCAGGGCAGGTCTGGGTGGCAAGGTCACACCACAGGCCTTGCGTCATAGCTTCGCCAGACGTAAATTACAGAGTGGCACTGAACTCCGTCAACTCCAGCAACTTTTAGGTCATGCCTATATTTCCAGCACAAGAGTTTATAGGCAACCTGCACCAAGGGGGGGATAATGCCGAAAAAATCACGGCGTGCTAAGGCTAAGCAACGGGCTAGAGTGACACAGGTAGCAAGGGAGGGGCGTTCGAAACAACCGGGGCCGCTGCCTGCTGAGGTACAATCGCCGACTCGAGTGTCCCCAAAAGCCCAAGATTTCACCAGCCGCTATCAATATGTTATGCCCGAAATAAAACGCATCGGCATCATTGCTGGAGCTATAATTCTAGTCCTCATAATCTTGTCTTTTGTTCTTGGTTGACATCTTCGGCTGGTGAACTGCGGTGGATTTAGAGCAGGCGAGGCAGAGTTTACTTAATTCTCTTGACCACGAAATCGCCGACAACCGTGTAGTTGAAGCTATGAGGCGTGTTCCCCGTGAAGCCTTTGTATCACCAGAGCAATATCATGCCGCTTATGACGATAGACCCTTAAGCATTGGCTTTGGGCAAACTATCTCCCAGCCCTTCATTGTGGCTCTGATGGTACAAGCTTTGGAGCTCAGGGGGGATGAAAAGGTGCTGGAGCTGGGCACTGGAAGCGGCTACGAGGCAGCAGTACTGGCTGAGTTAGCTCAAAAAGTAGTTACTGTGGAGTGTATACCTGAATTGGCGGAATCGGCCAGGCAAGTTCTGGATAAGCTTGGTTATTCCAACATCGAAGTTCACGTGGCTGGCAAAACTTTGGGTTGGCCAGAAGGAGCCCCTTACGATGCTATTATAGTTTCTGCTGGCGCTCCCACCGTGCCTCAAGCTCTTGTGGAGCAACTAACGTGGAATGGGCGATTGGTAATCCCTGTAGGCTCTCGATGGCAGCAAGAATTACTCAGGGTCACTAAACTGAGGAAAGGAAACAACATAGAAAACTTGGGTGGTTGCTATTTCGTGCCCCTTATTGGTGAAGGTGCCTGGGAGGATTGAGTAAAAGGGGGTTGCAACTATGGAAATAATGGAAATAATAAGAACGAGGCGAAGTATTCGCCATTATGAATCTCAGCCTGTAGAAGAAGATAAGATTAATACAGTACTGGAAGCAGCTCGCTGGGCACCATCTTGGAGTAATACCCAATGCTGGAGATTCATAGTAGTTAGAGACGAGGCAATGAAATCCCAGTTAGCTGAAACCCTTACACAGTGGAATTCAGCCCGTTCTGCTTCTAGCATCACACAGGCGCCGGTAGTTATTGTAGCTTGTGCTGAACTAGGAAAGTCTGGCTTTAAGGATGGCGTACTCAGTACAGACAGAGATGATTGGTATGTTTTTGACGTAGCTTTGGCCGTCCAGAACCTCGTCTTAGTTGCTCATTCATTAGGTCTGGGAACACTACACATTGGTGCCTTTGATGCTGGAGAGGCAGCTCGAATCTTGAAGGTACCGCCGGGAGTGGTCGTGATAGAAATGATTCCCTTGGGTTACGCCGAAAGGGTAGGAAAAACACCACCCAGGAAGGAACTCTCTGAAATAGTATTCTATGAGTCTTACGGGCAAAAGTAGAGTGCCCCCAAGGGGATTCGAACCCCTGATCTTCAGCTTGAAAGGCTGATGTCCTAGGCCTCTAGACGATGGGGGCAATGCTAAGCATTTTAAGGGTAAATAGCTAAATGTGCAAGCCCAGACGGCCAAAATAATAAGCCCATTTTTTATCATCAGTAGTGCAGGTAGGGCAAAAGTCATTTCCACTCGTGCTTGTGCTGGACTTATTAGCAATCATTTTAATTTTGCTATAATTGTAGAAAATTTTTTCCACATAAGCTAAAATATTGCGCACTTCGGCTTGCCAGTAACTCGGATATAAGTTATTATGTAGCGGTTATTGTTCCCACAACTAGTAGCCTCGAACTGTTTGAAAATAACTGCCCGAAAGTGGTGGCAAGATTGACCGTGTGTGAGTATTGGACTGCTCACGAAAAAGATCTAAGGTGAAATAGGACATGGCTAGAATTGGAGTTTTTCTCTGTCATTGTGGTAGTAACATAGCTGGGGCTGTGAATATCCCGGAGGTAGCTGAGGCGGCGAGAAAGCTACCTCACGTAGTTCACGTTGAAGACAATAAGTTTACCTGCAGTGACCCCGGTCAGGCATCTATTCAACAGGCTATAGCCGAGCATAAGCTTAACCGGGTGGTAATCGGCGCCTGTTCGCCGCGTATGCATGAGCCAACCTTTCGTAGAACAGTGGCTGGTGCCGGTTTGAATCCCTACCTCTTGGAGATTGCAAATATACGGGAGCATTGTAGCTGGGTTCACCATGGTCAGGTTGAGGAAGCTACGGCTAAGGCGATAGACTTGGTGCGGAGTGCGGTGGCCAGGGTTGCCTGGCAAGAGCCCCTAACCCCCAAGCAAGTTGGCATAACGAGGCGTGCTTTGGTCATCGGGGGCGGCATTGCTGGCATCCAGGCCTCCTTAGATATCGCAGATGCTGGCTACGAGGTCATATTGGCTGAGCGAAAGCCGTCCATCGGGGGACACATGGCCCAGCTGGACAAGACTTTCCCCACCCTGGACTGTTCTGCCTGCATCCTGACGCCCAAGATGACTATGGTGGGACAGCATGCCAATATCAAGCTAATGAGCTACAGTGAGGTGGAGGATGTCTCAGGGTATATAGGAAACTTTCAGGTCAAGATTAAAAACAAAACCCGCTACATCGATGTGAACAAGTGCACAGGCTGTGGTGAGTGTGCCAGGGTTTGTCCCGTCGAACTGAATAGTGAATTTGATGAGAACTTGGGTAAGCGAAAGGCCACCTATATTCCTTTTCCCCAGGCAATTCCCAATAAATATACTATAGATAAGCGTGGTTATCCACCATGCCGGGTGGCTTGTCCCGCCGGGGTCAATGCCCAGGGTTATATTGCGCTCATCTCTCAGGGCAAGTTCAAGGAGGCTCTAGAGGTGCTCCGCAGGACTATGCCCTTTGCCGGAGTTTGTGGGCGGGTATGTACTCACCCCTGCGAGCAGGAGTGTGAGCGAGGCAAAGTTGACCAACCTGTAGCTATCAGAACTCTTAAGCGTTTTATGGCTGACTATGAACTGAAAGCAGGTAGGGAAAAGGCAACACCAGTGGAAAAGACCAAAGAAGAGAAGGTAGCTATCGTTGGCTCTGGCCCTGCTGGCCTAGCTTGTGCTTACGATTTAGTCAGGCAAGGATACTCAGTTACAGTGTTCGAGTCTGCCCCTCAGGCTGGCGGTCTGTTACGCTATGGTATCCCTGAATATCGGTTGCCCAAAGAGGTACTCAATAACGAGATAAGCTATATAAAGGAGTTGGGGGTGGGAATTGAGACAAATACCCCAGTGAAAAATCTCAGTGAAATCTTCAACCAGGGATACAAGGCGGTTTTCCTGGGCACAGGTGCTGGCCTCAGTCAAAAAATGGGGATTCCTGGTGAGAATATTCCCGGAGTGCTTCACGCCCTTGACTTCCTGAGGGAAGTCAACTTTGGAGCCAAAGTCAGCCTGGGAAGCAAAGTGGCAATTATCGGCGGTGGTAATGCCGCTGTGGATGCCGCTCGGGTAGCCCGACGCCTTGGTGTTAATGAGATAACTGTTGTTTATCGTCGCAGCCGCGCTGAGATGCCGGCTATCCCCAGCGAAATTGAAGAAATGGAACGTGAAGGAATCAAGATTCGGTTCCTGGCAGCACCGGTTAAAGTGCTATCTAAAGATAACCGGGTAACCGGGATACAATGTATTCGCATGGAGCTGGGTGCACCTGATGCCAGTGGTCGCCGACGCCCCATGCCCGTCAAAGGCTCAGAATTCATCATAGGTGTTGGCAATGTCATTATAGCCGTTGGTCAGGGTCTGGATAAAACAATGCTAGCCGAAGATCTGGCCTACACTGACTGGGGGACCCTCTCCGTTGACCCGGTTACTTTGCAAACTAATATTGATGGTGTTTTTGCCGGTGGTGACGTGGTTTCTGGTCCGGCTGATGTTATCGCGGCTATTGCTGCCGGCAAGGAAGCAGCCATCTCCATGGATCGCTACCTCAGAGGGATAGACATGAAAGAGGGAAGGCCGGAAACAGTTAAAAGGGTAACAGAGGTGTCAAAAGATGTGGTAAGAGCAATAGCAAGACACTCCATGCCAACTCTTGAACTGGAGAAACGAAAGGGGTTTGATGAGGTTGAGCTTGGCTTTGACGAGAAAACGGCAGTCGAGGAGGCCCAGCGCTGTTTGAATTGCGCAGTCTGCTGCGAGTGTCGGGAGTGTGAGAAGGTTTGCGAGGCCGAGGCTATTGACCATGAAATGCAGGACAAGATATCGGAGGAGGATGTGGGAGCAATAGTAGTGGCTACTGGAGCGGGGGTCTTGGATCATACCCAGTTCAGTATCTATGGTGGTGGTGTCTATCCTGACGTCGTCAGCAGCCTGCAGCTAGAGAGGATGATGAATGCCGCCGGACCCACTGGTGGCGAGGTGCTCCGTCCTTCCAACGGAGCTCACCCCAAAGAGGTAGTCTTTATAAGTTGCGTGGGGTCTCGGGATCCACGCACCGGGAGTGGCTATTGCAGTAAGGTATGCTGCATGTATATGGCTAAGGAAGCTATTATGATAAAAGAGCACTACCCGGAAGCCCATAGTTATATCATATACACCGATGCCCGGGGGCCAGGAGGTAAGATTTTCGAGGACTTCCTGATTCGGGCGGAGAAAGCAGGTACCACCTATATGAGAGGCCAAATTGACAACGTGTCTCGGCAAGATGGCAGGCTCTTAGTCTCCGGGCAGGACTTTCTCACCAATGAGACATTTGACATACCCGCCGACCTGGTGGTTTTAGCCACGGGGTTAATACCTAACGATGATATAGTCAAACTATTCCAGACCCTCCATATTAGCTATGATGCCAAGAATTATCTTCTGCAGGCGCACCCCAAGCTGCGTCCGGTGGAGACTGCCTTGGATGGCATCTTTATTGCCGGATGTGCTGTTGCTCCCACCGATGTACCGGAATCTGTAACACAGGGTAGTGCTGCGGCAGAGTATGTGCTGAAACTATTTAGCCAGGAAGCTATTGAGGCTGAACCCATGACCTCTATTGTGGACATTGCTCGGTGCGCAGGCTGCCTGCTGTGCCGTCAGGTCTGTCCCTTTCAGGCTATCGAGGCGGAAACGCTTCGTGATGGGCGTACCGTGGCTTCCATCAATGAGAGTTTATGTAAAGGATGCGGCATCTGTGTCGTTGCCTGCCGCCCTGGGGCAATAAAGCTCAGGGGCTTCGATGACCAGCAAGTTCTCGCTGAGGTGATGGCGCTGTGAGTGTAGAATATCAACCTAAGGTCATTGGTTTTTTATGCAACTGGTGTAGCTATGCCGGCGCTGATGTAGCGGGAACCAGCCGCATGGAATATCCCCACAATATTCGCGTTATTCGTGTCCCCTGCTCGGGACGCGTTGACCCTCTCTTCGTATTGAAGTGTTTCCAGAGGGGGGCTGACGGAGTCCTGGTCTCAGGCTGTCACCCTGGAGACTGTCACTATACTGACGGCAATTATCATGCCAGGCGCAGGTTTGCACTGCTTCGTGACTTCCTCGATTATTTAGGTATAGCCAAGGAGCGGCTGCGGGTAGAGTGGGTTTCGGCATCAGAAGGGCAGAGATTTGCCGACCTGGTATCCGATTTCACCGCGGAGCTAGCCAGGCTTGGGCCAAGGAGCAAAATTTGAGATGGATATGGAGTTAATCCAGCAGATTCGAGATAAGGCTCGGAGCCTTCTGGAAGAAGGTACGGTTGAGGGTGTCATTGGCTACGAGCGGGCTAGTGATGGCGTTACCGCTCGCCCTTTCTTTGCCTACGGGCCCCCCGCTATAGAGCGGCTTATCTTCGACGAGACCTGCGCTCACAATCTGGTTAAATATCTCCTGGATAAGAAGGGTAAAAAGATGGCGGTTGTGGTTAAGCCCTGTGACTCACGGGCTATCAACCTGTTGTTGAATGAAGGACAGATAGAGCGAGACAAGGTATTCATTATCGGGGTTGGCTGTCCCGGTATGATGGAAACGAATTGGAATCATAAAAGCGAGACATTGCAGGCGAAGTGTCGAAGCTGCCAGCTATCTAAACCGCTGGTCTACGACTTTCTGGCGGGAGGGGAGCTTGAAAGACAAGCCGAAGAGGAAAACTATTCCGATATTACAGAGGCAGAGGCTGAGTCCGTTTCTACCAGGAGGGAATTCTGGGTAGAGCAATTTGGCCGCTGTATTCGTTGCTATGCTTGCCGCCAGGTCTGTCCGGGCTGTTACTGCCCCGTCTGCTTTGCCGAACGACTCGAACCCTTGTGGGTAGGTATCCGCATCGCCCCTGAAGAGAATGAGTTATGGCAGACGATCCGAAGCTTTCACCTGGCGGGTCGCTGCATTGGCTGTAATGAGTGCGAGCGAGTTTGCCCCATGGACATTCCCCTGAGCCTGCTCAACCGAAAGCTAGAGAAGGATGTGAAGGAACTTTTTGCCTTCCAGGCGGGGCTGGACCCTGAAGAGCAACCCCCCTTCGCCACCTTCAAGAAGGAAGAAAAACTGGAGTTTGGAGAATGAGTTTGTTTGCTTCCAAGGACGACCTGATTCGCTGGCTTGATTCACTTCTTCGGGATCGAATCGTCATTGCTCCGGTCCGGGTCCAAGAACAGATTATGTTTCAACCCGTATCTAAGGTGGAGGAAATTGATTTTGATTTCGATAACACCACGCTCTCACCCAAAGGATGGTTTCTGCCCCCCTCAGAGACCCTTTTCTCGGTGCAAAGAGATGATGGACAGGTCGAGCTGGTTCCCACGCTGGTGGAACAGGACGCGGTTCTCTTTGGATTGCATCCTTGCGATGCTAAAGGCATTGCCCTGATGGACAAGCCCTTCCTACAGGAGCCGGGCGACGCCCTGTATCGGGAACGCCGCGGTCGAACAGCTCTTATCGGTCTGGCCTGTCGTCAAGTGCAGCCAGAGTGTTTCTGCACCAGTATGGGTAGTGCGCCTGACGACCCCAGCAATGTGGATATCCTGCTTACTGAAGTAGATGATGGCTACGTTGTCCAGGTTGTTACTGAAAAGGGAAAAGCCTTGCTGCCCCAGGGATTAGTAGAGTATAAAGGGAAAGTGCCCACTCCTCCCGAGCTTCAGGCTGTTCCCACCAGGGAGGTCACCTCAGCAATGAGGGAACTCTTCAATGACCCTTATTGGGAGCAACTTGGTGACCGCTGCTTGCATTGTAACATCTGTGCCTATGTTTGTCCCACCTGCTATTGCTTCGACATGCGGGACTATGCTGATAAGGGAAAGGTAGAACGAGTGCGGAGCTGGGAGAGCTGCCAATCCCCGGGCTTTAGCCTCACGGCTGGGGGTTATGACCCCCGGACTACGAAAGGCGAGAGGTTGCGGCAGCGCTTCTATCATAAGCTCCTCTACTTTCTCGAGCAATTCCAGGATGTGGCGTGTGTTGGCTGCGGCCGCTGCGTTAGGGCCTGTCCAGTAAATATAGACATTCGCGAGGTTATAAGCGACCTGCAGCGAGTGATGGAGGCTAAAAGTGGGTCCTGAAAGTCCTTTTATTCCCTATCTAGCGACTCTAAGGACGGCTACCCAGCTCACTCCTGATATCAAGCTCCTAAGCGTGGAGCTGGAGGATTCTGATATCAGAGCCGGCTTTGACTACAAGCCAGGGCAGTTTACCTTGCTCTCGGCTTTTGGAGAAGGAGAGGCACCCTTTGGCATTGTGTCTTTGCCTCAGCAGAAAGATGGCCTGGAATTTGCTGTGAGGCGTATTGGCACAGTAACCAGAGCCTTACAGGAACTCGAGCCCGGGGACACCCTGGGGGTGAGGGGACCCTTCGGAAATTACTTCCCCTTAGAGGATTATGTGGGAAAGAACATAATCATCATCGGCGGGGGCATTGGGATGGCGCCATTGCGTCCGGTGATTAACAGAATACTGGAACAACGAGATGATTACGAAGAGTTGGTAATTATAAATGGCGCACGAACACCTCAGGACCTGGTATTTCAACCGGAGTTTCCGACATGGATGGGAGCCCCCAGAACCAGACTGGAACTCACTGTTGACAAGGGTGATGAGCAGTGGAAAGGACGAGTGGCTTTGGTCCCCAATGTAGTGAAGGAATTGGCACCCTCGCCGGATAATGCCATTGCTATTATTTGCGGACCACCGATAATGATCCGCTTTACACTGGCCGGGCTAAGGGACTTGGGCTTTAAGGATAACCAGATTGTCACTACTCTGGAGGCTAAGATGAAGTGCGGCTTGGGTAAATGCGCCCGATGCAACATTGGCGAGAGCTATGTTTGCCAGGATGGTCCAGTATTTAAGCTGGAGCAGATTTCGCAGTTTTTGGAGCAACCATGACAGCAGGAATTAAAAGCAGCAAGGATGAAGTAAGGACGGGAGTATATATCTGCCATTGTGGCACTAACATTGCTGGAACGGTAGATGTGGCTGCGGTAAGCCAGTATGCATCGCAACTGGATTCAGTGGTGATAGGTCGAGACTATAGATTCATGTGCTCTGAGCCGGGGCAAGAGATGATAAAGAAGGATATCAAAGAGTTGGGCTTAAACAGGGTTGTGGTTGCCTCTTGCTCCCCGACAATGCATGAACCCACCTTTCGCAAAGCGTGTGAGCAGGCAGGGCTGAACCGTCACTTATTCCAGATGGCTAATATTCGAGAGCATTGCTCCTGGGTAACCGACGACCGTGAAAAAGCTACCGAAAAAGCCAAGGCGCTGGTCCAGGCTGCAGTGAGGCGAGTCTTCTTACATGAGCCCCTTGAGACAAGAGAGGTCCCGGTAAATCCCAGCACGCTAGTAGTGGGTGGAGGTATTGCCGGTATTCAAGCAGCCTTACAGATTGCTAACTCTCGTCACAAGGTCTACTTAGTGGAACGAGAGCCTTCCATTGGGGGACATATGATTCAACTGGACAAGACCTTCCCTACCTTAGACTGCTCGGCCTGTATCCTGAGTCCCAATATGAGCGAGCTGGGTTCGCATCCTTATATCGAGCTACTCAGCTACAGTGAAGTTGAAGAGGTATCAGGCTACGTCGGCAACTTCAAGGCCAGGATCAGAAAGAAAGCCAGATACGTTGATGAGGAGAAATGCACCGGTTGTGGAGTCTGCCAGGAGAAATGCCCCTGGAAAGTGACCAGCGAGTTCGAAATGGGTTTGGGACAGCGGAAAGCCATTTATATTCCATTTCCTCAGGCAGTGCCCAATGTCCCCGTCATTGATCGAGAGCACTGCGTCTATTTCCAGAATGGCAAGTGCCGTGCCTGTGAGAAATTCTGTGAGGCAGGGGCCATTAATTTCAATGACGAGGACAAGTTAATAGAAGTGGAGGTCGGCAATGTCATTCTGGCTACCGGTTTTCAAACTTTTGACCCTTCTGTCGCTGCTCAGTACGGCTATGGGGAATTTGGCGATATTATCACCGGGCTTGAGTTCGAGAGGCTATGCAATGCCACCGGTCCCACTGGTGGTAATATTCAGCTCAAGGATGGCTCCGCCCCCCGAAGTGTGGCCATTGTCCACTGTGTCGGCAGTCGCGATGTGAACTTTCATGAATATTGCTCGCGAGTATGCTGCATGTATGCCTTAAAACACTCCCATCTTATCAAAGAAAAGACAGATGCCCAGGTCTATCAAATATTTACCGATATTCGTTGCTTTGGCAAGGATTATGAGGACTTCTACGGGCGATTGGTTGGGGAAGGGGTTAACTTCGTCCGAGGGAAGGTTCAGCAGGTTGCCAGCGCCGATGGAAAAGGGATGGACCGAGGCAATCTGATGATAACTGCGGAGGATCCGGATAACGGCAAGGTAAGCCAGGTATTCGCTGATATGGTCATCCTCTGCACTGCCATCGAACCGCAGCGAGATACCGATAAATTAGCTCATATTTTCTCTGTGAGTCTCAATGCTGATGGCTTCTTTTTAGAACGCCACCCTAAACTGGATCCAGTAGCGACCAGAACCGATGGGATCTATGTGGGGGGTTGTTGTCAAAGTCCCAAAGATATCCCGGACACGGTATCTCAAGCCTCGGCGGCGGCGGCGAAAATTATAGCTGTGGTCACTAAAGGTAAGGTAGAGCTTGAGGCAAGCACGGCAGTTATCGACGAAGCTCGTTGCTCAGGGTGTCGAATCTGCAATCTTCTCTGCCCTTATAGTGCCATTTCCTTTGATGACGAGAAGAAGGTTTCTAGTATCAATGAAGCTCTGTGCAAAGGCTGTGGCACCTGTGTCGCAGCTTGCCCCAGCAGAGCAATTACTCACAGACATTTTACTAGCGAAGAAATTATGGCTGAAATCGAGGGCGTGTTAGCATAAATTTCAAACCGGTTATCGCATTCCCCAGGAATCGCCTTATATGTCAAAAGTAACAGGACAATCCCTCAAATCAGCTTCTATTAGCGTCCGGGGCATTGTTCAGGGCGTCGGCTTCAGGCCTTTCGTCTATGGACTGGCTGTCGAACACAACCTTAAGGGATGGGTTTACAACACTTCAGAGGATGTCAAGATTGAGGTAGAAGGTGAAACAGAAGCTGTTGAGCAATTTGAGCGGGAGCTCGAGACAAAAGCCCCCCCGCTAGCTCACATCGAGAACATAACTATTGAGCATCACCCACCCCTGGGTTATAAAAACTTTGAAATTCGGCATAGCCAGGCACAGGAAGGTAAATACCAGCTTATCTCTCCGGATGTTGCTACCTGCCAGGCTTGCCTTGGCGAGCTGCTGGATCCTGAAGACCGCCGCTACCGCTATCCCTTTACCAACTGCACCAATTGCGGCCCACGCTTTACCATAATTGAGGATATGCCCTATGACCGCCCCAAAACAACCATGCGCTACTTCCAGATGTGTCCCCAATGCCAGGCGGAATATGATAATCCCTTGGACCGCCGCTTCCATGCCCAGCCCAACGCCTGCCCACAATGCGGTCCCCAGGTCGAGCTGGTTGATAACCAGGGCAATATGGTAACCGAATTGAGTCCTATAGCCGCTGCCAGTCAGCTCCTCAAGGAAGGGAAAATCGTGGCCATTAAAGGCTTAGGGGGTTTTCTCCTGGCTTGTGATGCCACGAACGACACCGCAGTTAAAACGCTACGGCATAGGAAGAAGCGTTCCTCCAAGCCGTTTGCCATAATGGTAACAGATATAGACGAAGCTAAAGGGCATTGCGATGTCTCGCCAGAGGAAGAAGATTTACTTACCTCACCTCAAAGCCCCATCGTGCTCATGAAGTGGAAGGAGGACTCTCCGACTTCGGTCGGAGTATCTCGGGAGGTAGCGCCAAATTTACGATTCTTAGGGGTTATGCTGCCATATACACCGCTTCACCATATATTGCTCAGAGATACGGGCCTGCCTTTGGTGATGACCAGCGGCAATCTCAGTGAAGAGCCTATTGCCAGAGACAATGATGAAGCCTTAAGGAGGCTTTCCGGGATTGCCGATTACTTTCTAATCCATAATCGGGATATCTATTCCCGCTACGACGACAGCGTTGCTATAGTGGAAAGGGGCACAAGCCAGCTTATAAGGCGGGCACGTAGCTACGCTCCCTATCCCATCCGCCTCCCGTTTGAGGCCAGGCAGGTGCTTGGTTGTGGCGCTGAGGAAAAAAATACTTTCTGCCTGACAAAGGATCAATATGCCTTCTTATCACAGCATATCGGCGATATGGAGAATATAGAGACCCTGGAGCATTTTAACAGCACTATATCCCTGTATAAAAGACTTTTCCATATAGAGCCTGAAATTATTGCCCATGACCTTCACCCTGATTACCTGGCCACGAAGTATGCCCGGGAATTAGGCGAGTCCGGTATAAAGTTTGTTCATGTACAGCACCACCATGCCCATATTGCCAGTTGTATGGCTGATAACGGGCTTGACTCTCCGGTTATAGGCGTGGCTTTCGATGGCACGGGAATGGGTGCAGACGGAAATATCTGGGGAGGGGAATTCTTGGTAGCCGACTACCGTAATTTTCGCAGAGCAGGACATCTAGAATACCTGCCTTTGCCCGGAGGAGCCGCAGCTATAAAAAGACCCCGCCGCACCGCCATCGGCTACATTCTCACTCTATTAGGGGAAAATGCCCTCGACCACGATTTACCCGTTATAAGAGGAGCAGACGACATGGAAATAGGGGTTATCAAGCGCCAACTAGAACGGAAGATAAATTCACCGCTAAGCTCAAGTATGGGACGCCTTTTTGATGCCATATCAGCCCTGTTAGGCATAAGGGGCGAAATAGATTACGAAGGACAGGCGGCGGTGGAACTGGAAATGGCTGCCTACTCTTCTGTCGTTGCGAGGCGCGTAAGCGGCGAAGCAATCTCCCACGCTCAAGAAAGCTACCCATACCACATAGTAGAAGGCGAAGGCATGAGAATCGTGCACCTGAGTGATTTGCTCTCAGCCGTAATAGAAGACTTACGTCAGGGTGTCTCCAGGGGGAGGATATCAGTCAAATTCCACAATACCGTAGCCCAAATGATAAACGAGATATGTCACTTGATAGCCGATGAAACCGGCATCACTCAGGTCGCCTTAAGTGGCGGCGTATTCCAGAATCGCTTGCTGTTGAGAAAAACAGTCAGCTTACTGGAAAGCAGTGGTTTCCAGGTCTTTACCCACAGGCAAGTACCCTGTAATGACGGTGGCATCTCCCTGGGGCAAGCCGTTATTGCCAATTTCGCCGTGTAAAGAGTTAGTTCCCCATCTGTCATTGCGAGGCACCTCCCCTCACTGTCATTGCGGGTCCCGATTTATCGGGACGAAGCAATCTCGGTGTAAGAATAGGATTCGGTCCGTTTTAGACTGGCTGCCAGCTCAGGAATGGATAGGTCGCATCGTCGGGGTAGCTCGCAATGTCAACGATATTCCAGGTATATCGGGTTTTTTTATGGCCCTTGTTGACTTTATCTATTGTCCATTTTTCCATTTCCGTGAGGAAGGTGGCGATGCTCTTCATTTCCTCGTTGGTCTTGCCTGTCCCGCCATCTGAAGTAGCTTGTACGCTGGTTTCGGTATTCCAGAAAGATTTGCTCACATCGCCTTTATTTTCTCCCACCAGACCGCCAACATACTCATCGCCGGTCGGGCTGTACACTCTGCCGGTAGAGTAAGTTGTATTCACAATGCCATCGTCGTCATTATAACCCACCAGACCGCCAACATCGTGGTCGCCAGACACGCTGCCGGTGGAATAGGAGTTGCTCACTGTGCCGTCATTCCTTCCCACCAGACCACCAATATCGTTGTCGCCAGACACGCTACCGGTGGAATAGGATTCTTTCACAATGGCCTCATTCCATCCCACCAGACCGCCCACAACATCTCCGACAGTTACGCTGCCTGGTACGCTGCCTGTTACGCTGCCGGTGGAATAGGATCTTTCTACAGTGCCCTGATTACGTCCCACCAGACCGCCAACACGCCGATTGCCAGACACGCTGCCTGTGGAATAGGAATAGCTCACAGTACCCTCACCCTCCCCGTAATTATATCCCACAAGACCGCCAACATGCCGATTGCCAGTCACGCTGCATGTGGAATGGCAGTTTTCTTCCACAATGCCTACACTTAGGATATTTCCCACAGTGCCTGCGTCGTTACTTCCCACCAGACCGCCGACATCATCATTCCCAGTCACGCTGCCTGTGGAATAGGAGTCGCGCACAGTGCCCTCCCAGTTATATCCCACCAGACCGCCAACAGAACTAGCTCCAGTTATGTTTGCGTTCTCGACACCCACTTGAGTGACCATTCCAACAAGGTATCCAAATAATCCAACATTGCAAACAAAGTCAGTGTTGAAGCTCAAGTTCGAGATTTTGTAGCGCTTTCCATCAAACCATCCATCAAACTCTCCGGCAAAATAGGGGATGTAGAAGTTGGGTTCAGTAGCTAAATCCAGGTCGGTCTTCAATCTAAATTTCAATGAACTATCCTGACCAAAGGCAATTAGCTCTTTGAAATCAGTCACATTATTTACCACATAATAACCATCTTCCTTAGAAAGCCTTTCATTGATATCTAAAAACTTATCGTTATCAAGATCAAGCCATTGGTCAAAGTCCTCACGGTACAGAGCTCCAATAGTAATCACATTCTGGCCGTTAATCAGAACCTCGTCATAATTGTAGTGGGAGTTGCTCACACTGCCGTGAAAATTATATCCAACCAGGCCGCCAACACCATTTTCGCCAGTCACGCTGCCGGTAGAATAGGAGTTGCTCACAGTGGCAAAATCATAATTCCATCCCACCAGACCGCCAACACCACTTTTGCCAGCCACGCTGCCGGTAGAATTGGAGTTGCTCACAGTGCCTTCTTTACCTTTATTCCGGCCCACCAGACCGCCAACATTCTCATCGCCAGTCACGCTGCCGGTGGAATGGGAGTCGCTCACAGTGCCCCCATCATTAATTCCCACCAGACCGCCAACACCAACACCATTTTCGCCAGTCACGCTGCCGGTAGAATGGGAGTCGCTCACATTGCCTTTTTCATTCTTTCCCACCAGACCGCCAACACCATCACCGCCAATCACGCTGCCGGTGGAATAGGAGTTGCTCACATTTCCGGTGTTCCATCCTACCAGAATGCCAATACCATCATCGCCGGTCACGCTGCTGCCGGTAGAATAGGAGTTGCTTACAGTTCCGGTATTAATTCCCACCAGACCGCCAATATTTTTATCGCCACTCATTCTGCCACTAGAATAGGAGTTGTTGCTCACAGTTCCGGTATTCTTTCCCACCAGACCGCCAACACCATCACCGCCGGTCACGCTGCCGATGGAATAGGAGTTGCTCACATTTCCGGTATTATCTCCCACCAGACCGCCAACACCATCATCGCCGATCACGCTGCTGCCGGTGTAATAGGAGTTGCTCACATTTCCCGTATTATCTCCCACCAGACCGCCAACACCATCATCGCCAGTCACGCTGCTGCCGGTGGAATGAGAGTCCTTCACATTGCCCTTATTCCATCCCACCAGAATGCCAACAACATTATCGCCAGTCACGCTGCCACTAGAATATGAGTTGCTTACAGTTCCACTATTCTCTCCCACTAGGCTGCCAACACTATCATCGCCAGTCACGGCAACATCCACCACTCGGATGTTCTTGATGACCCCTCCCTCAGCAACAAAACTGAAAAGCCCCACGTTTTCGTCGGTAGGGCGGTCGATAAAAAGGTCCATTATCGTGTGGTTTTGACCGTCGAAACTGCCGGTAAATTGATGACGCCCAGTTCCAATCGGATCCCAGCCCTTTCTCCTATGGGCTGCCGCACTCGCCAGCTCCTCATAACCGTCAGTGGTGGAATCAAGGTCCTTCACTAGACGGTGATGATTACCCAGGTTGTTTCTGACGGCATCCAAATCATACCAAGTCTCTATTTCCAGGTCTTCGCCAAAAGGATGACCAAGACAGCCCACCATCCCTGCAATGAATGCCACAGTAATCAACAAAAGGATAATAAATTTTGACAAGTAATGGTCTCTCCACGAACTAAGTATTGTCTTCATCTTGTACCTCCAGCTTTTTGTAGTCGCCCAGGTAAATTCCAAATCTCAAAATCCAAATGCTTAAATGGCATAACTACTTTTTTTAAATAGCCCTGTGTCTAGAAAGGAAGTGTTGGTTTTACTGTGGCAGGAAAAAAGAGCCGAGTTCATATGCCTGCATGTGCTCCGCTGAGCATTTTGGTAACTACCGCAACTCTCTGACACGCACACCTCACCACCAACCTTACGTTGATCTTAAAGTAGTATCACTTATAGAGGCTATTCTGATAGAGGCCATTATACTATTACCCTAAGATATTGTCAATAGTCTATGGTAATAACCCCTGAGCGAAGAATTAAGTAAAAGGAGGTTATACCATCATAGCTAGGAAACAAGAAAGCTGTAACAGTTTAGTTTTTCTAAAATCTCTGGCTTACAGTATAATAAGCTACTTTTGTTAAGATCCTGTTAATTAATTAAGTATATATTACAATTTTCTGAAATATTATATCACATATTGCTATATCACGTTCGCCACGCTGTCAAGAGGTCGATTTAGTGTGTGCGCCAATTGGGATATCACCTCGTAGGCGAGCCTACTTCTCTGGCTGTATAAAGAGTTACGATTGCCAGCTCAGGAAAGGGTAGGTCTGTTTGTCAACGATATTCCACGTATAGTCATTGTTGGTCTGGTCGGGAGCGACTGCAATTATGTCCCAGCCTGCTCCTGAGAAGGTGGCGATGTCTTGCATTTCCGCCGTGGTCTTACCCGTCCTGCCATCCGGAGTAGATTGTCCGCTGGTTTCGATATCCCAGAAGGAATTGTTCACAGTGCCATGATTCTCTCCCACCAGACCGCCAACATTATTATTGCCAGTCACGCTGCCGGTGGAATAGGAGTTGCTCACAATGCCCGCATTCCCTGCCACCAGACCGCCAACAATCTCCTCGCCAATGACGTTAGCGCTGGAATAAGAGTTGCTTACAGTGCCCGCCTCATCATTAAATGCCACCAGACCACCGACACCAGCATAGCCAGTGACGTAGCTTGTGGAATAGGAGTTGCTCACAGTGCCAGAATTCCCTCCTATTAGACCGCCAACCCAGCCCCACCCACCGTCAGTGACGTTGCCTGTGGAATAGGAGTTGCTCACAGTGCCAGCATTCTCTCCTATCAGACCGCCAATACCGGCAAGGCCAGTCACGTCGGTGTTCACCACACCGAGATTCTTGATGACTCCTCCCTCACTAACATAACCGAAAAGACCGACATCATCCTCGTAAGGGCGGTTGATAAACAGGTCATATATCTCGTATCCTTGCCCGTCGAAAGTCCCGGTGAACGGGTCATCATAGGTTCCAATTGGCTGCCAGCCCGCTCCGCCATTGGCTGTCGGGCTCACCAGTTCGTCATAACCGTCAGTAGTGGAATCAAGGTCGTTCATTAAAGTGTATTTGCCGCCCAAGTTATCTCTGATGGCATCCAAATCATACCAATCCCGTATTTCCAGGTTTTGGGAACGAGGACCACAGCCTACCATCCCGGCAATTAAGGCTATAGTAATAAGAAAGATGCAAACTTTCGTCACGTAATAGCTCAATTTTCCCACCATCTCTAGATTACAGTATTATAAGCTACTTCTATTAAAATCCTGTTAATTTTAAGCATAGGCTACAATTTTTTGAATGATTATAGCGCAATAGCCACATTGTCGAGGGATCGATTTAGTGTGTGCGCCAATTGGGATATAACCTCGTAGGCGAGCCTACTTCCCTGGCCGTATAAAGAGGAACATAAGCAGGGCAGCGATGGTTTTGCCATCGCAGATTTCGCCCGAGGCGATAAGTCGGGGGATTTCATCCGGGGAAAGTCGGACTAGCTCGATATCGTCAGTATCCTCAGCCATGAGACGGCTGGGCACAAGGTCGGTAGCCAAAAAGCAGTGGAGGTACTCCGTACCATAGCCTGGGATGGAGTAAAAGCCCCCTAATTTGTCTATTTTCCGGGGGAAGTAGCCGATTTCCTCCTGTAATTCGCGGCGCACAGAGTCAATGGGCTCTTCACCGGAGTCAATGCCACCAGCAGGTATTTCCAGAAGAAACCTGTCTACGGCATGGCGAAATTGGCGAACCAGAAAGACATTATCTTGTTCATCAAGGGCCACTACAGCTACACAGTCGCTATGCTCCACCACGTCTCTGGTGGTCTTTTTGCCGCTAGCTTTCTCCACGGTGTCCACGCGCATATTTACCGCATGCCCCTGATAAATCTGTTGGCTGGCTAGCTTCTTTTCCGGCTTCAACATATTCTTACTACTCAGCTAAAATTGCATCTCTTTGCTTGCAGATGACAGCTTCAAAGGTGGCGAATAAGAGCTACCTCATCGCAGTTGGGAAACTTGGGACAACGATAGCATTCCGCCCATACCTTCTGGGGCAGCTCCATTTTGTCGATTAGTTGGAAGCCATGTTTTTCAAAAAAAGCCGGCTTACGAACGAGACAAAAAACCCTGGGTATGCCTAATTCCTTAGCCTCTTCTAGACAGGCCTCGGTAAGCAAAGAGCCAATCTTTTGGCTCTGTTCCTTTTCATCGACAGCCAGAGACCTGATTTCAGCTAAATCAACCCAGGTAACATGCAATGCCACACAAGCAATAACCTGTCCTCCTTTCCTGACTACGAAGTAATCTCTAATATCCTCATATATCTCAGATAAGGCACGAGGCAACATCTCCCCCTTATCAGCAAAATGACTGATCATGTGGTGCATGGAGGTAGCATCGCTCACCTTTGCCCTATCAACCTTTATATCAGCTTTCATTTCTTCTTCCTCCCAGTTTTTGCCACAGCGAACTATAAAAATAGGTTGGCTGGTGAATTCTTAAGAAGCGAGCTATGTGAGGGCTGAGCTTCACTCTGATATTTTGCCCGTCTGATAATGGCAATTCAACTTGTCCGTCAATGCTGAGTATGACCTTTTCTCTGTGGGCAACCTTCAAATCAACTATGCTCTGCGGAGGCAGTACCAGGGCATGACTCAATCCCAGGTGGCAGGAGATTGGTTGGAGGACGATTTCCTTGGATTGAGGATGAAGAATTGGTCCGCCAGATGCCAGGGAATAGCTGGTGCTTCCAGTAGCGGTGGCCACAATTACGCCATCAGCCCGGTAAGTGGTTGTCGCGGTGCCGTCAATTTCTGCTTCTATGTTAACTAGGCGGACTGCAACACTTCGTAGAACGACATCATTCAGGGCATGAAAGCTTTTGTCTGCAACCTGAGCCTCGAGCATGGCCCTTTCCTCAATCCAGCCTTTCCCCTTGAGCAAACCGGGCAAATCGGACAAGACCTCATTGCCATCTATCTCCGTGATAAATCCCAGCCTGCCCAGGTTTATACCTAAAATGGGCACCGACAGGGGAGTTATGATTCGAGCAGCATGGAGGATAGTGCCATCTCCGCCAATACTGAGGACTAACTCCGTGCCCGCCACCTGGGGTTTAGCTTCATCCTCGTCCCAGGCTGAGCATCGCCACGAAGTGACTCCCTGAGAGGATAGCAACTCTTCCAGTTTCTCAGCTAAGTCTCGGGCTTTCTCCCGTAGAGGATGATACAGAATACCGATACGCTTCACAGGTGAGCGAAGTGTAGCACTGGCGAATTCTGACTGTCAAACCAACTAACATATCCGAGGTAGCAGTTCCCCGGAGAGCATATCCACGATTCGGGATGGGCCGAGCTTTGTTTTCATTACCACCTTCCCCAGGTGCTCCTTGGTTACCTCGCCGATGATGGCAGCATCTCTACCATAGTTATTTTTTCTCATTTGGGCAAGAATCTTATCGACATCGGCAGGGTCAACTATGGCTACCAGCTTGCCTTCATTGGCCACATAAATGGGGTCCAGACCCAGGAGCTCGCAGGCAGCTTTAACCTCCTCCTTCACTGGTATCCTGGCCTCTTCTACCACAATGCCCGCCTTCGATTGCCGGGCCAATTCGTTGAGCGTGGTTGCCAGCCCGCCCCTGGTAGGGTCACGGAGGCAATGAATTCTGGAGGAGACCTTCAGCATCTGAGACACTAATTTATTCAATGGAGCGCAGTCGCTTTCCAAAGCCATGGAGAACCTCAATCCTTCACGCTGACTCATTACGGCTATACCGTGGTCGCCAATGGTGCCACTCAACAGAACTTTGTCCCCAGCTCTGGCGTTGGCTCCTGAGATATCAACCCCGAGAGAGATTATCCCTACTCCCGAGGTGGTGATAAATAACTTATCAGCTTGTCTTCGATTTACCACCTTGGTATCCCCGGTGATGATACTTACCTCGGCTTCTTCAGCGGCTTTCTTTATTGATTGCATTATCTGCTCAAGTTCACTTATGAGAAAGCCTTCTTCTATGATTGCCGAGAGACTCAAATATAGAGGCCTGGCTCCATTCATAGCTAAGTCGTTCACCGTGCCACAAACGGCTAGCTTGCCTATATCGCCGCCAGGAAAGAAGATGGGATTTACCACATAGCTATCGGTGGTGAAAGCCAGGCGTCCGCTGGCTTCGAAGATAGCTGAATCATCTAATTTATTCAATACCGGATTAGCCAGGAAGGGAAGGAATTTCCTCTCCACCAGTTCGTGGCTCAATTTGCCGCCACTGCCATGGGCTAAAAGAATGCTATCATCCATAAGCCTGCTCCATATCTACCCTATAAACCTTACAAATTTTCAGGAATCCCGTATTGATAATAGGCGGCGCAGGCGCCTTCGCTGGAGACCATGCAGGGACCGACAGGGCTTTCCGGGGTGCAGACCTTGCTAAAGAGTTTGCACTCCAGTGGCATGGCTGCGCCACGGATTACATCCCCGCACCGGCATCCTTTGGGCTCTCTCGGTGGTTTCAGGCTCACTGAAAAAGCCTTGTCGGCGTCAAATTGCTCGTATTTTCCTCTTATTTTCAAGCCACTTTGAGGGACAATTCCAATCCCCCGCCAGTTAGCTTCGCCAATCTCAAAAACATTCTCCGTCAGTTGCCAGGCTTTTCTATTTCCCTCTGGCTTTACTCCTCGGGGGTAAGCTATCTCCACTTTGGGCTCGACCTTTTCAATTTGTTCCATCAGTTTATCTATGCATAGCAAGATATCCAGTGGTTCAAATCCCGAGATAACACAGGCAACTCCATAATCTCTGGGGATAAATTCATAGGGATGAGAGCCAATTATAACACTAACATGTCCGGGGCCGATGATGCCATCTAGCTTTATCTCGCCTGAGTCGAGCAGCGCTTTCATCACCGGCGGGGTCAGCTTATTGAGGGACAAAACATGGAAGTTTTCTACTTTCTCTTGTTGTGCCTTGAGTATAGAAGCAGCTATGGTCGGCGCCGTGGTCTCAAAGCCGATGCCGATGAATATGACTGATTTCCCAGGGTTGGCTTTTGCTATCTCTACAGCGTCTATAGTGGAATATACTATTCGGACATCTGCTCCCTCAGCCTTCGCCTTCTGCAAGCTCGAATAGCTGCCGGGAACTCTTATCATGTCCCCAAAGGTAGTGATGAGAACGTCGGGCAGGTGTGCTAGGGCGATGGCTTTGTCCAGGTCAGCAGTTGCCGTAACACAGACGGGGCAGCCCGGCCCCGACCTCATTTCCACCTTTTTGGGGACTAACTGGCGAATTCCATATCGTAATATGGCATGCGTGTGCCCACCGCAAAATTCCATTAGTCTTATGGTTTTGGAGGAGCGCTGAGCAATTTTGTATGCTAGCCCCCTGGCTAGCTTGTTGTCTTGATACTCGTCAATGAACTTCACTTAGACTAGCTATCTCTTGCAGGAGCTTCAGGGTCTCCTCGGCTTCAGCCTCATCTATAACGCCTATGGCGTATCCTGTATGCAGCAATACGTAATCACCCAGCTTGGCCTCCGGAGTAAGGGCAATACTAACTAGACGCCTCACCCCGGCGATTTCTGTTTCAGCCTCATCTCCGTCTATGGAAACAATCTTTACCGGCACTGCTAAACACATGGCTTCCCGTATTTTAGCCCAGGTTAATCCATAATACAAACCAAGGCCTAAGGTCAAAAAATAGATGGTGTTTAGCAACCATTAACCGTTATTGCGAGGCACGCAGTGCCGAAGCAAACTCGACGAGATTCCTCGGTTGACCCTTCGCTATGCTCAGGACTTTAGCTCGGAACAGGCTCCGCAATCCCAGAGATTGGCAAGCGGAGCTTGCCCTGAGCGGATATGAGATTCCTCGCCTTCAGCTCAGCATGACAAGAAGCGAAAGGCTGGCGAGGCAATTGCTTCGCTCTGAGCGGGGACGAGCCTCTCCTCTACAATCTTCTGACGCAGTGTAGTGGCGGAGTCCATCTCCGCCTTATCCCGAACGGTTTTGAATTTGAAATTTAGAATTTGTTTAGGCCTGTCCTGAGCGAAGTTGAAGGGCCTTAGTACTTGAGATATTAGGATTTCATGCTGAAGGGGGGTTAATGGTACTGCTTTACCTTACTAATGGGCGATTGACTGATGAGGGACTGAAGTATACAATAAATCATAAGGGATTAAATCAAGGACCAGGAAGGTGTTTGAAAATGTAGTTGCCCAATTTATTGGACAGTGCCTGATAAATCAGGCAACTATGAACTTTGGAGGTGAAAAATTCTAAGGATAGGCAAGGCAAAGGAAGAGGGGTGGCTATTACTCTGGAATGAAGCCTTAGGGAAAATTCTTTAACTCCAAGCTAACCCTCAACTACTTGAAGTTAACCCTCAGTAACTCTAAGCTAACCCCCAGTAACTCTCAGCTAACCCTCAGTCAATTATCACGGAAAGAGGAGACCAATGAGCAGTAGAAGATAAATAAGGCAAGGAATTTACTTAGGAGGCTAGAACGTGAAGACACGGATTGTCAAGCTTAAAGACCAAGTGCCTCCGGCACCGGTCAAGGATACGGAGGCACAGCTAAAGGGACTCCCGCAAGAAAACCCCCTAGCCATCGTTTATTGTAGCAAGACCGAACTTCGTCGTCAAGACCTCAAGGATTCGCGGATAGCCAAGACAAATCTGAGGCTAAAGCCAGCAAAGAAAGGAGGTGAAAAGAATGAAAAGGTATATGAGCAAAGTCGGCCGACGGTTTTGCCATGGAGTGAAGGGCTTTATCGAGATTGGGATGCTGGTTGAGCTGCTGAGGGAACTGCTGGTCGGGTTGCTGGTGCTATCTGTCACTCTGGTATCTGCGGCGTCAGCAGTGATTCCTCAAGTCACCGAGTGGATAAGCGGTGATTCTGAGCAGGAGGCAGCCATAGAATTACAAATGGTAGAGACAGGGGTGGCAGCCTACCAGGATGATCACGATGGAAATTTGCCCACTGTTGAAGGGTTCCCACTTGCTGATGAGATGGATGAGTACATTGATGGTGGCGTAGCTGCTCTGCTGGGTACCTATACCCTTGATGGCACTACTGGCGAGGTGACCCAGACTTCCTATCCGTAACATAGTAGCCTCTTTCAAGTGATCTGAAACTGCTTGATGGTCTGGGCTAAGAGCAAAACGACCATAGAGAGGCTCACCGGCAGGACTGGAGCAAAACAATCCTGCCGGTGAGCCTCTCTTTTTTCCGGGGAATACTAAATCCTAATTTCTAAATGCTAAATAACATCAAAGCAATAATGCCCACAATGGACGGGGGCAAGCTCGCCTCTACGGGATTGCTTTGTTACGTTCGCGATGACACCCCTATGTGTCACTGTGAGGCTGACGAGGTCAGCCGAAGCAATCTCGTGGAAGGTAACGACATAACCACCTTCCCTCGCAATAAAAACTGAACAATTGCTAAATAACCCTCAAGAAGACATCGCATTGACGCTAGTTAGGCATTGTGCTATGTTATGCAACATAATTCATTTATGTGAGCATAAGTAAAATGCGAAGCGACTTGGTGAAGAAAGGAATTGAGCGGGCGCCTCACAGGTCGCTGCTGCGAGCCGTAGGTTGCTCCTCCGATGACTGGGATAAACCGTTTATTGGAGTAATCAATAGCTTTAGTGAGATTGTCCCCGGTCATATCCATCTGCAAACAATCGCCAGGGCAGTAAAAGAGGGTATCCGCAGTCGAGGCGGAGTGCCTTTTGAGGTCAATACCATAGCTGTTTGCGATGGTATCGCTATGAACCATCCGGGAATGAAATACAGCTTGCCCAGCCGGGAACTCATTGCTGACTCGGTTGAAATCTTGGCTCAGGCTCATGCCTTTGATGGCCTGGTATTCATCCCGAATTGTGACAAGGTCGTGCCTGGGATGCTGATGGCCGCAATCAGGCTTAATTTACCCTCTGTTTTTGTGAGTGGTGGTCCCATGCTGGCCGGGAATTTTGTCCAGGGAAATGCTGCCAGGTCCGTTGACCTTATTACTGTCTTTCAAGCAGTGGGCGAAGTAGCTAGAGGGAAGATGACCGAGGTTGAGTTGCAGGAACTGGAGATGGTCGCCTGTCCTGGTTGTGGGAGCTGTGCCGGGATGTTCACTGCTAATACTATGAATTGTCTCAGCGAGGCCCTGGGGATGGCTTTACCGGGTAATGGCACAATACCCGCAGTGGAAGCACGGCGGGTTCAACTGGCCTATAAAGCTGGGCAGCAAGTCATGGAGACATTAACTAAAGATATTCGACCTAAGGACGTTATCACTAGGGATTCTCTTTATAATGCCTTCGCCATGGACATGGCCCTGGGGGGCAGCACGAATTCCGTGTTGCATCTTGCTGCAATAGCGTGTGAGGCTGGGATAGATTTTCCCTTGTCACTGATAAACGAGATTAGCGACTCCGTTCCTCATATCTGCAAATTAAGCCCGGCCAGCAATTATCATATTGAAGATTTGGACTTAGCCGGTGGCATTCCTGCTATAATGCACGAGCTATCGGGATTGCTGAAGCTTGGGACAAATACTGTTTTGGGCAAGCCATTAGGCGACGTAGCAAAGGAAGCCAAAGTTAAGAATAGAGAGGTAATCCGCCCCCTGTCACAACCATATGCCCCTACTGGTGGTATTAGCATATTATTTGGCAACTTGGCGCCTGATGGCAGCGTAGTTAAAGGTGCTGCAGTCGCTTCTGAGATGTTAGTTCATCGGGGTCCAGCGAGAGTTTTTAATGGTGAGGAGGAAGCTACGGCGGCGATAATGAAAGGCGAATTCAAGTCAGCTGAGGTAATCGTCATTCGCTATGAAGGCCCCAAGGGAGGGCCAGGAATGCGGGAGATGTTAGCAGCCACTTCCCTCCTCAGCGGTATGGGTATGGATAAAGAGGTGGCTCTTATTACAGATGGGCGCTTTTCTGGAGGCACGCGAGGAGCAGCCATTGGTCATGTCTCTCCTGAGGCGGCAGAGAAAGGTCCTATAGCGGCTTTGCAGGATGGTGATATGATTAACATAAATATACCTGACCACAAATTGGAAGTGGAATTAAGCCAAAAAGAGCTAGAACAGCGCTTGGCTTCATTGCCTTCCTTTGAACCCAAGATTAAAACTGGCTATCTCAAGAGATATAGTGATAGAGTAAGCTCGGCCAGCACTGGTGCGGTGTTTGCCGGGTAAGGAGTTATGCTATGAAGAAAACTGGTGCTCAAATTCTCTGTGAGAGTTTGGTTGAAGAGGGGGTAGAGGTTATTTTTGGCATTCTCGGTGGTGCTGTCTTACCGATATATGATACCTTACCCCAATATCCTCAACTCCGGCATATATTGGTTCGTCATGAACAGGGAGCGGCTCATGCTGCCGATGGCTATGCTCGAGTTACACATAAAGCGGGAGTATGTATTGCTACTTCTGGGCCTGGAGCTACTAATCTGATTACCGGCATCGCCAATGCTTATATGGATTCAGCACCCATGATAGCTATAACCGGTCAGGTAGCCACACCTGTTATTGGTAAGGATGCCTTTCAGGAGACGGATATTACAGGCATTACCATTCCCATTACCAAGCATAATTACCTTGTTACCGATGTTGCTGAGCTGGCTAAAACGGTTAAAGAGGCCTTCCACATTGCCCAGACAGGAAGGCCGGGGCCTGTGCTTATTGACATACCGCGTGATGTTCAACAAAAACAGACGGACTTTGTTTATCCCGATAAGCTTGATTTGCCGGGCTACAGGGTTGTCTCTCGTGGACACCCGGCTCAAATTAAGAAAGCAGCGAAGCTCATTAACGAAGCTGGGCAGCCTGTTATCATCGCTGGCAGGGGGATAATCATTTCCCAAGCCTATGATGAGTTTAAGGAACTTGCTGAGAAAGCACAAATACCAGTGGCTCACACTCTCCTTGGTCTGGGCTCCTTCCCGGGGAATCATATACTTGATCTTGGCATGCTGGGGATGCATGGCACACCTTGCGCCAATATGGCAGTGCAAAATGCCGACCTTCTGATTGCTATCGGCATGAGATTTGATGACCGAGCTACAGGAAATACCAGGGAGTTTGCTCCCAATGCCCGCGTCATTCACATCGATATCGACCCTGCAGAGATTGGAAAAAATATCTCCACCAATGTCCCCGTAGTCGGTGATGTAAAAAGCGTGCTCACAGTCCTGAACGAGGAGATCGAGAGAAGGGAGCATGTGGATTGGCTTTCCCAAATAGAACAGTGGCGGTATGAGCATCCATCGCTGGAAGTCAGGCAAAGTGATGAGCTTTTACCTCAATACATTGTTCACCAGATCTGCGAGGCCACACAAGGTGATGCTTTAGTGGTTACTGGGGTGGGTCAGAATCAAATGTGGGCGGCACGATATTTTGTTTATACCAAGCCCAACAGTCTTATTTCCGCGGGGGGGTTGGGGCCCATGGGGTTTGAACTACCTGCGGCCATGGGAGTCAAAGTCGGTTGCCCCGAGGAAGCGGTATGGTGTGTCGCCGGCGACGGCGGCTTTCAAATGACTATCCAGGAGTTAGCTACCATAACACAGGAAAATATTGCTGTAAAGATAGCTATTATTAACAACGGGTATTTAGGCATGGTAAGACAGTGGCAGGAGTTATTCTATGGACGGCGCTACGTTGACACGAAACTTTGGAATCCCGATTTTGTCAAAGTTGCTGAGGCTTACGACATCCCTGGTCTTCGGGTGACACGAAGAGAGGAAGTCATCTCGGCTATACAAAAGGCTATGGAGTACCCCGGACCTTTTCTCATCGACTTTCTCATTGAGCCCGAGGAGAACATCTATCCCATAGTGCCACCAGGGGAAAGCCTGGCCAGATTTTTCGAGCCATCGAAGCCGGAAGTATTGGAAGGAAAACTCTAAAAATCAATTATGAAATGCCAATGACCAAAAGATGGGGTTTTGAATTTGGAGATTATAGTTTGGAATTTATCTATTGGGGGGCAAATTGACTAATACAAAACATACTTTAGTAGCTTTAGTGGAGGATAAACCAGGGGTGCTTAATCGAATAGCTAGTTTATTCCGCCGGCGCGCCTTTAATATTCAAAGTCTTGCTGTAGGTGGCAGCGAACATCCCGGCTTATCTCGCATGACTATTGTTGCTGGCGGTGGTTCTGCTCAGGTAGAGCAGGTGAGAAAGCAATTAGAGAAGCTAATCAACGTGGTTAAAGTCTCCGATATAACCGAGGAAGAAATGGTGGCCAGAGAATTGGCCTTAATTAAAGTGAAGGCTACTGCCTCGACAAGAAGCGAGATTATGCAAATTGTTGATGTTTTCCGGGCTAACATAGTTGATGTCGCTCCAGGTTCACTGACAGTGGAGGTGACCGGTGATGAAGATAAGCTGGATTCCCTGCTCGGACTCCTGCGTGATTTTGGTGTTAAGGAGATTTCACGAACTGGCAGGATAGCCTTAACTCGCGGAAGCAGTTCTTAAGGGGGAGGCACTAAATACTAATATCTAAATCCTAAAGGAAAAGCAAAAGTAAAAATGCAAAATGACAGAGTAAAATTTAAAAATTAGTTTAATAAAGACCTTTTGCATTTTGAATTGTAATTTTGTTTTTTTGTTTTTGATTTTTGATATTCATTAGGACTTTTCCAAGGGAGGGATTATGGCTAAAATTTATTACGGCAAGGATGCTAATCTGGATTTGCTCAAAGGAAAGACAATCGGCATTATTGGCTTTGGGAGTCAGGGACACGCCCATGCCCAGAATCTAAGGGACAGCGGCTGCCAAGTCATTGTTGCTGAATTATCAGGCACTGAAGTCTGGGAGGCGGCAAAGAAAGCTGATTTTGAAGTAGCCACTGCTACTGAAGTAGCCAGGAAGGCAAATATAATTGTTATGCTAGCTCCGGATACTTTGCAGCCCAGAATCTATCGGGAGTCAATTGAGAAGGAGATGGCTCGGGGCAAGACACTTATGTTTGCTCATGGTTTTAGTATTCACTTTTCTCAAATTGTGCCTCCCGTTGAGGTTGATGTTAGTATGATAGCGCCTAAATGCCCGGGACATATGCTCAGAAGACTTTATACTGAGGGTTCAGGAGCTCCGGCCCTGGTGGCTATCCACCAAGATGCCTCGGGGAAAGCAAAAGGCACAGCTCTGGCCTATGCCCAGGGTATTGGTTGCGCTAGAGCCGGGGTTCTGGAAACAACTTTTGCTGAAGAGACTGAGACCGACCTCTTTGGAGAGCAAACGGTGCTTTGTGGGGGAGTCTCCTCTCTGATAAAAGCTGGCTTCGAAACATTGGTAAAGGCTGGCTATCAACCAGAGATCGCCTATTTCGAGGTTTGCCACGAGTTAAAGCTCATTATTGACCTGATTTATCAAGGTGGCTTGAGTTATATGCGCTATTCGGTAAGTGACACGGCAGAGTATGGAGATTATACGCGGGGCCCACGAGTCATTGATGATTTGGTCAAGGAGGAAATGGGGCAAATTCTGGCTGAGGTTCAGGATGGCAGCTTTGCTACAGAGTGGATTTCGGAAAACCAGGCCGGCCGCCCCAGCTTTAATGCTATGAGGCGGATGGAAGCAGAGCATCCCATCGAAGTCGTAGGCAAGAAACTCAGGGATATGATGCCCTGGCTGAAGACCTAGGTATTAATTAAAAAAGTTTGCTACTTACACACTACTGCGAGCTTTAAAAGATTTTGTAAAACTTTGTAATAATCTCCTGGTGCACACGCCAGCCCAAGATGATGGATTTTGCTTAGCTTTACCTTATAAATAATGAAATTTAAATTTGCTAAAGTGAAGAAACTGAGAGGTGTGGCTATGCCACGCTGTCAATACTGTGGGGGAAAAGTAGATAAAGATGCGGTGTTTTGCCCTAAATGTGGGGAGATTTTAGTTGGGGAAGATACAGAATGGCAAGAGTTTCAGATCCAGGAGAAAGTTGGTGAAGCGAAAGACAGGGCAAATATGTATATTATTTCGGCAATAGTTCTGGTAACGGTGGGAATGATGGGCGGTAGTCTCCTTTTTGTCTCATCGAGTCTACTTGGGCTTTTTGGAATTGTGTTTGTTTGCCTGGGCATTGGCTGTACTGCGTCGGCTGATCGATATGAACACAAAGCCAGGAATTTGAAGAAACGACTCGGGCGGTGAAATTAGTCTGAAGCCTCGCGATTATCTCGTTAGGGCAAAGTGTGCCTTAATTCAAACACCACTGGGTTTGCTGGGTCAGGACAGGCAACAGTAGTTTTGTTTCGGTCTTTCTCCCAGGGGAACGAACCGCCAAATTGTAGGACTTGGGCACAAGGAAAAAGGGCGTAAAAAGCCCATGAACAAAGGTTAGGCGGAGTCTGTTGTCCGATGACAAACTCATCACCAACCTTGTGTTGGGCTTCGCAAGTCCCCTTCTGTGATATTACCTTGGCTATCACATCAGACATTTCAACCTCCTATTTCACTAACGGTTGGACTAATACCTCATGTTTTCATTTTTGCTTAGGTCGACCCGAGTTATCTAAATAGTATACTATGGTATGTCTCAGTACAACTAAGTGGCTGATGTACTGGATATGCGTCGTCGGGGAAAATTATATACCTGGGACCTATGTTCCAGCCTGTATTGATGAAAAGCATTGAAAACAAATACAAAATCGCTTTTTCAGCCAGCACAACAAGTTGAGCTAGCTAAGCTTTGTTGCTATACTTGGTTCCGAAAATGACTGACTGGAATTATTGCCAGAAGGACTTAGGAATATCTTTCCACCAGGAATCTTTACTGGAGCAGGCCTTCGTGCATCTATCTTATCTTAACGAAAATCCTGGTTTTGCCCGGCCTAGCAACGAGCGCTTAGAATTTCTTGGTGATGCCATACTTAACTTCATTGTGACGGAAAAGCTGTATGGAGAGTTTCCCAAACTACCTGAAGGAGAGCTAACTGAGATTCGTGCCTCTCTAGTTTGCCGCGATACTTTGGCTGAACTAGCTTCCTCGCTCAAGCTTGGTGACTGGCTCTTGTTGGGACGAGGTGAGGAGACAAACGGAGGAAGGACTAAGGCGAGCAACTTAGCAAACGCTATGGAAGCACTGATCGGCGCCTTATATTTAGACCAAGGGCTAGCCAAAGCCAGGAGATTTATTCTCAGGCAACTCAAGCCGGAATTGGAAAAAATAAAGGCCGGGAAAACAACCCCAAACTACAAGGCATTAGTGCAAGAGTTCATTCAGGGACAAAAGAAGCCAACGCCAGTTTATCGGTTGGTGGAAGCTACTGGCCCTGACCACAGTAAGCAATTTACCGCCGAAATCCTGGTGGAGGGGGAGGCGCTGGGTAGGGGGACAGGAAAGAGTAAGAAAACTGCTGAGAGCCAAGCAGCAAGAGCAGCTTGGGAAAAACTGAGGTGTAGCCATGGGTAGACGAGATTATAGACGACGAGAGCCCAAGAAACCCAAGAAGGGGACGCAGAAAAGCAAACCAATTTCAGAATTCGTGCCCCAGCTGGAGACAGAGGTAATCAAGAAAAAGAGGAAGCCCGCTGAGGAAGAGGAATAGATAGTTGGCAGCTTACCTGGAGCTTTACCGTAGTGGCAAGCTAAGGGAACGGATAGATGCGGCTGTATCTTTGCTTGAAAGTTGCTCCGTATGCCCTCGCAGTTGTGGTGTGAATCGCTTGGCTGGCGATGTAGGCAAGTGCCGCACACCCCGCGAAGCGATGGTGTCCAGCTACGGGCCTCACTTCGGCGAGGAAGCCCCATTAGTGGGCAGACATGGTTCGGGTACTATATTTTTCACTAACTGTAACCTTAGGTGTCTGTTCTGCCAGAATTATTTCATTAGCCAGCTAGGCGAAGGCCAGGAAATGAGTAAAAAAGAGCTGGCTTATATGATGCTCTCCCTTCAAGCTAAGGGGTGCCACAACGTAAACTTGGTATCTCCAACCCACGTCGTTCCTCAAATTCTGGAAGCACTGGAGCTAGCAGTGGAGTCGGGCTTGCATCTCCCCTTGGTATACAACAGCGGTGGCTATGACTTGGTGGAGACCTTGAGGATACTCGACGGCATTGTCGATATTTATATGCCTGACATGAAATATGACGATGAGGAGACTGCTAGAGAATTGTCGGGCATTGAAAACTATCCTGAGATAAATAAAGCGGCAATCAAGGAAATGCATCGGCAAACAGGTGACCTGGAGATAAATGAGGAGGGAATGGCTCAACGAGGACTCCTGGTTCGCCACCTAGTTTTACCTCATAGGTTAGCGGGGACAAAAGGGATAGTGAATTTTCTCGCCAAAGAAATTTCCCGCAACACCTATGTCAATATCATGGCTCAATACCATCCCTGCCACAAAGCTTTTCAAATTCCAAGTTTAGGGCAGCGAATATCATCCACAGAATTCCGTGAAGCATTATCATTGGCCCAGGAAGCAGGGCTGAGTCGGCTGGATAAGATTCATCCCATGGAGATTCTCAGCATTCGCTCAGAATGACAAAAAGTGGCTGAGAATGACGAGGATAGCCCAGAACAACAGAATGGCTGATATGGAACATCTTTCCGCCACAGTTTATGGTCGCGTGCAAGGCGTTTTCTTTCGCTACTTCGTCCGCAATGAAGCCAGGGAGCTGGGTTTAAAAGGCTATGTCCACAATCTTGCCAGCGGCGATGCTGTGGAAGTTCAAGCTGAAGGAGAGAAGCGGCAATTGAATAAACTACTGGGGCAGCTTAAAGTGGGTCCACCAGGAGCTCGGGTTGAAAGGGTGGAAGTAAAGTGGGCAGACTATTCAGGGCGGTTTGATGATTTTAGCGTAAGATATTAACAGAAAATCAAAAGCTGAATCTTAAAAATTAAAATGACAACTAAAAATGCAAAATTTCTTAGTTTTTGCCCTTTTATTTTTGCTTTTTCAATTTCCTAGTCCTCAAGTTGAATCCTGCCCTTACTAATTAGTCTTAAGTGTTCACAGTCAACTCCAGCTATTTGAGAAGCCTTAAAATCAATTTCCTGAGGTTCGCCAACCAAGATTTTCCCGTAATCATCCACTTCCCCTTTCGTGGGGTCATCAGTGTAGAAGAACTTTTGACGGGCTTCAATAATGCCCAAATCAAAAGGCAAGGTGAAGTAGAGGTCAGCAAGGACTTTTTCGATGCCTAATTCATGTAGAGTTCCCCAACCACCCGATTTGTCCTTTTGATACTTGCTTACCGGCAGCAGACTCAAAAGGTTTGCTACACTGAAGTGACCAGCCTTACCACAAACTTTGAAGGGGGTAACGCTGATTAAGAAGTCGCTTCGCAACACCACGTTGGGCACCCAAAAACTCTCCACAGCATAGAATTGGGATAAAGGATTCTGCACCTCTATAAAAATGGAATCCCTGATATCGAGCATGAGAACGTTATGAAAGTTATATCCTAAAGCTTGATATATTGGGTAAATCGATTCACCGCTAGGAGTCCCGTCAGCAATGAGGATATCTGCATTACTAACTTTTCTGATACCTCTAATAATAGTATTCAGTAGTTTGGGATTTGTAGTTACAGGGTAGGGCAAGGGATAACCAGCACAGGGTTTGATCAAAACTCGCCTTGCCCAGGAAAGCTGTAGGGGAGGAGTAAACACAAAATCAGAATCTTTAACAATCATTGACTTCGTATCAGCGGCCAAATTTCAATAACTACAAAGCCGGTTGCAAGAGCACGATTTCGGTAGCAGCCGGAAGCCTTTCTCGTTCGAAGTCCCCTTCACTATTCCCTACCCTTCTCACATTTTTCTTGCCCTTAAGGAAATCCTCGACACCGGCTATAGGATAGGCACACCTGGGCGTCTTAAAATGCATGGGAATAACTACTTTGGGCTTTAATTGGTCGCATACCTGGCTAGCTATAGGTGCATCAATGGTATAGAAGCCACCCACAGGAATAAACAGTATATCTACGGCACCAATTTCATTGACCTGCCCTGGACTAAGCACATGTCCTAAATCACCCAGGTGACAAAGCTTTATATCATCTATGGTGAAACAGAAGATGGTGTTGGGTCCTCTTTGTGTGCCCTGAGATGCGTCATGGTAACTGGCAATTCCCCTAAACTGAATACCTTGGGCGGTTTTTGTACCACCACCTTTAACCACTTCAGGTTTCCCTTGTACTGCCGAAACATTACTGTGGTCATCATGTCCATGGCTTACCACAACAATATCAGCAGTTTCCTTGATGGGGGAATAATTAATACCCCCACCCACAGCATAGGGGTCGGTAATTATTCTTACACCGCTATTAGAGGTGACTAGAAAGCAAGAATGCCCCGACCATTTTACCTTCATATAGCCTCCTGACTCTTTGCCTCGCTCAGAGCTAATTCGACTAAGGTTCTGACCCCGATTCCGGTAGCTCCTTTTACTGTATAGCCGCTCTCCTTGTTCGAGGAAGCGGTGCCAGCTATATCGATATGAACCCAGGGGGTATCATCAACAAATTCAGCCAAGAAGAGGGCAGCGGTGATGGCTCCGCCATATCTGTTGCCGGTATTCTTAACATTGGCAATTTCGCTTTTGTTTTGCTCCTTATACTCCTCAGGCATTGGCATTTGCCACATTCTCTCCCCGGTGCTTTCTGCAGCTTTGAGGATTTTATCTACCAGGTCTGGGTCATTGCCAAAGAGGCCGCTATAAAGGGTGCCTAAAGCAACACGGCAGGCTCCGGTCAAAGTAGCCAAATCTATCAGGGGAGATAAACCAAGCTCCCGAGCATAACTCAGGGCATCAGCCAGAATAAGTCTTCCCTCGGCATCGGTGCTTATTACTTCTATGGTCTTGCCATTCATCGCCTTCAATACATCCCCTGGTTTCAGGGCGCTGCCGCTGGGTAAATTCTCGGTAGCTGGAATAATGGCAGTGACATTAACCTTCGGTTTCAACTGAGCAATAGCCCCGAGTGCAGTCATAGCTGCTGCGGCGCCGGCCATGTCATCCTTCATCTCACCCATGCCTTCAGAGGGCTTAATTGATATTCCTCCGGAATCGAAAGTTATGCCCTTGCCCAGAAAGCCAATGGCTTTTTCAGAATGTTCATCTCCTTTATAGCTGAGAGTTATTAGCTTGGGGGGCTGGTTGCTTCCTTTCGCCACCCCCAGGAGTGCTCCCATGCCCATCGCCTCCATATCCTCCTGGTCGAAGACTTTGAACTCTAAATTATATTTGCTAGCTATCTTTTTAGCTGCTTCAGCCATCTGGCTGGGTGTCATGTAGTTAGCTGGTTCATTAACCATATCCCGAGCCAAATTGGTAGCTTCAGCTACCAGCTTCCCCTTACCAATAGCCGACTCCAGGATTGGGACCTTTCCCTTTTCTCTTACCACTATCAGCATTTCTTCGATATCCTCATATTCAGGCTTCTTATATTTGGTGAAGCTATAAAGCCCGAGAAGAGCGCCCTCAACTATTGCTTCAGTTGAAGCTTCAGGCTCAATACCACCTATGCCAGCACCGTGAAGTATTGTAGCTATCCTGTGACAATTCAATTTACGTAGTGCCCGACAAAATTCTCCGGCTACCCCGCGAATTTTATCCACATTGAAGTCCTGGCGCTTGCCTAGCCCGGCAATAGCTACTATACCTGCCCCGACCTGTCGGGGTTTCCCAAACGTGTGGACAATGCTAACTTCTCCAAACTTACCCTTAATCTCACCTCGACTGATGAGAGAACTAATCGCTCCGTCCAAAACTTTATCCACAGCAGCGGTAGCGCCGCCCGGTTGTTCCATACCTTCAAAAAGATTTACCACAACGGCATCAGCTTCGATTTGAGCTATGTCTCCAACTATAACTTTAATCTCCAAGATTCGTCTCCCTAAATGTGTAAATTTTAGAACATTTATTTTACTTTATTTGGATGAAGAATTGAAGAGGTTGTACTCGTTCATATGATTAGTGACACCCCCTCCTTTCTTTTGTTTTGTTGATAAAGCTTAAGAAATTCCTGTGGAGTAAGGTATCCCAGTGCCTGGTGGGGTCGTACGGTATTATATACCCTT